>OGMW01001545.1_pt1 | contig 19484 bp, 24 predicted proteins | sample 1573281 | NCBI WGS metagenome assembly OGMW01 (sample SAMEA2581907, study PRJEB24529) | metagenome | biome: Human gut stool | place: China | collected 2011 | reverse complement strand
CCTCTCGCCAATGCTTTACATCGTATTTTATGGGCTGGTACACTTTTTTGATTTCCTTGCCAGTGAGAAACCTTGCCACACCATGCTGTCCGTCACCAACAGTTTTGGATTTAATTCCGTTGAGGGTATAGAAGTGGGCAATCATAGAAAGACCGCCGATGACGATAAACATGGCAAATGCAAGGGTAATTAAAATGCTAATAGGGTCGTTCATGGGAGGACTCCTTTCTTTTTATAGATTTTGATGGTATACTTTTCTTGTGGTGGTGTAGTTGGGAAACAGTAACAATATCTGTCCGAACTGTGGTAGGAAAATGAAACAACAATTTATTGGACTTCAGCATTGTAACTGTGGTATCAGTTGGAAAAAGGATATCGGATATTTTGAACGCACAAGCGACATGGTGTTTGCCTTACAAAGAAAAACCGTAGGTAAAAAAACAAAGCAGATACCTGTTATAATTTATAAAACAAAAACAGATGAGGATTAGAGGGATAGCAAGTGATTTTGCTATCCCTCTAATTTTACGCCATCTTCAGTTCAATTTCCTGTTTAGGCTCACGCACCAGTGCTTGCAAATCCTCATTGAAGTCCTTGAGGGTCGGCAGTAGCCTTGTGACTGCAATCTCTCTTTCAACAAGAAGATTTTCAAACTTATCGGCAGCCTTTTGCCCTGCATCGTCATTGTCAAGGCAAAGGACAACGGTTTTCAGATTCTCATTTGTATCAAGATGTTTCAGCATGGATTGCTCCGATAGACCACACAGTGCCACATAGCTGTGCCTTTGCCAATCGGTATTTTTATAAAGACTGATAAAAGATAATAGGTCGATCGGTGCCTCAAAGACATAAAGCCTGTCACTTGTACCTTTTCTGTTGAAGCTATAACAAGGATTGCTGCTGTCAATGTTGCCTTTGTAGCTTTTGCCCTCGGAATATATTCCACGCTTATGTGCGTGTTTTGGAATACCGTTTTCATCATAGCCTACAAAAATAGCATTGTGATACTCATGCATTCCATCCTTGGATTTTTCAAGACTCTCATAGATTAACTTTTCTTTTGCAAACTGTGAAAGTATCTCGCTGTCGATACAGCGGTGCTTGAGAAGGTAGGCAAAAGTTCTCCGCATATCTTCGTTTTCGAGTGGCAGCTCAAAAGGCTTTTTCGGTTCTTCACGCTTTTCTGATGCTTGATGATAGACTGCTCCACAGCTTCTTCCAAGAAGCATTGTCACTGCATGGGGGAATGGTATGTTATAAAAATTCTTCACAAAATCAATGGAATAGCCGCCCTCATCTGTCGCATGATCGTACCACTCGTTTCCTCGAACGGTGATGCTGTGGTTTGATGAGAGTCTTTTTTCTCTACCTGAAGGAAGAAGCTTTTCACCCTGTTGCAATAAAAAATGTTCAAGGTCAACTCGGTTTGCCTGTTCCTTTTCTTCCTCTGTAAAATGAATGTATTTCGCCATAACTGAAAACCTCCTTATGCGTGTTTACTGACCTTACGATGAAAGGCTACTCTTTTTACGGAGTAGCCTTTTGCATTATTAGAAATATTTACTTTGTCGTTGCAAGACTTCGGTAGTGTCAAGAATTATGCGCAAATTAGTTTGCAGTCTCCAATGGAACTCGTTAACCAGCCATGAAGGTGTCGTCTAAAACAGCCTCCAGATGCTTCATATTCATGTATTTCTTATTGCCCCACTGGGTGCCAGCCACATGGCGCAGTCGGGCGCAGACCAGCATCAGCGCCGAGTTGCCATCAGGAAAACAGCCCACCACACGGGTGCGCCTGCGGATTTCACGGTTTAGCCGCTCGATGGCATTGTTTGTACGGATTCTTGTCCAATGTTCCGAGGGGAAATCTGCATAGGTCAAGGTCTCTTCCACACCATCCTCAATCTTCTTAGCCGCCTCCTTGAGCTTCATGGAGCGGAGCTCCTCAACAACTGCTTTAGCCTTCTCTCTGGACGCTTTTTTGCTCTCCTGGGCGTGAATCGCCTTGAGCATTTTAGCAACTAGCTTTACCTTGGATTTTGGTACCACGGAGAATACATTGCGGTAAAAATGAACTGGGCAACGCTGGTATTTGGCATCCGGGAACACCTCTCCCACGGCCTCCAGCATTCCCATGCACTTGTCGCCCACGATGAGTTTTACGCCGTCTAAGCCACGCCCTTTCAGCCACTGAAAGAAGTTTACCCAGCTGGCCTTGTCCTCTTTCATGCCCTCGGCGGCACCTAAAACCTCTCGATATCCCTCCTCATTTACCGCAATTGCTACTAAAATGGCTACATTTTCGTACTCTCCGCACCAGTTTCGCTTTAGGTAGATGCCATCCACATAGACATACGGATAACGTCCACCCTGCAATGGGCGGTTGCGCCAAGCCTCAATGTTCACATAGGCTTTCTTGTTCAGCTCGCTGATGGTGGAGGGTGACACCTTGCTACCCCATAGGGCTTCAGTAATATCCTCCACACGACGCACCGATACCCCGGCAAGGTACATCTCAATCAGAGCTTCCTCTACGCTGCTCTCCCAGCGGCGGTAACGCTCAATGATGGCGGTCTCAAAGGTTGCTCCCTTGAGGCGAGGAACGTTGAGGGTAACATCTCCGGAGGTGGTGGTTAAATTACGCTGGTAGTGTCCGCTGCGGTAGGCCTTACGCTCCTCGCTACGCTCGTATTTTGCCGCTTGTGTCAGCTTCTCCGCCTCTGCTTCCAACAGACCGTTTAGAGTTTCTTCTACACTACCTCGCACCAATTCCTTGATTTGACCCTTGATAATTTCCTCATTAAATTGTACAATTTTCTCAGACATGGTTTGCTGTCTCCTTTCAGAATGTTTGTGTGGTAACTTCATTCTATCAAACACTGCAAACCTTGTCTCTTTTTATCCCTTTTTCAATTTGCGCAACTTATTGTACCTTATCAAGACTTCTTGTAGGGTTTAATATTCTTTTTCTTCATAAATTTCAGATCCTTTTTTAATTTACGGCAAAAAAATAACAGCCTTTCATTTTCGAAAGACTGTTTTAAGACTTATATTTATTCGATTTTGTCATTGTTCAGAATACATTTTTGAAGCCGAGGACTTACATAGTGTGTAGCATACGCAATTTCAATTTCTTCTTTTCCGTTTTTGGAAAACCGAAGCTTTCGAGTTTCTCTGATCTTTTTGTTGCCCCACTGATTATAAAAAGTAAACGAGGATTTCAGGTTATTCTTTTTTGCATAAGCACGAATTTCTTTCATGATAGCTGAGAGTTTAGATAAATTGATTTTACAAACTCGTTCCAAATAATCTATCTTGCCAAATCTCCATTTTTCATAATCGGTCTTTGACAACACATTTAAATCTATCAGCACTTGCACCGGTGTAGCATAGCCAACCTTTTGTAGCTGCGTGTACATAGAATTATGAATTTGACCAACAATATTTTTATTATCCATATTATTTTTCTAAATCAATACCATACTTTTGAAACAGTTTCTTTGCTTCTTCTATACCCTCATCGGTAATATGAACTGATTTTGCCTTTCTGTTATCTAATACATATTCTTTTTCGTTCAGAGCCTTTAATGTGTTAAAGTCATAGCCTTTCCAACTGCGAGGATAGGAGTCCTCAAAGCCTTTTTCTCTCCAAGAATGCAAATATAACAGCATAAGAGTTAAATCTTCACTGATGTCATTTAAGTTTTTCATAACTGACCTCCTAACGGATATGAATTATTTCAACTCGTGACAATTTGGCATAGTTTAATTAGATAAATTGTAACACATTTCTTTCGAAAAATAAATATAACATCAATAGGTCTGCATCTGCGGAGAATGATCATCAATCTTTTGTCCAGCTGCCATTTTCTTTTCTTTGAGTTTTCGTAGCCGTTTACTATCAATTTTCATATCTATAGCCTGTTTAGGTGCTGGTGACTGTTTGTCCTCAAAAATTCGGCTCATGTGGTGTAGTAGTCTGATGGTGGCAAAAGACACCGAGGGTTCTTTCCACTTATCCATATTGTCGAGAAAAAACTGAGCGTACTCGTTGCCTTGTTCAGCAGATAGAGTAAGCCATTTGATTGCCGTTTCCTTATCTCGTTCAATCTCTTTACCCATAAGGTACAGTTTTCCGAGAATGTATTGGGAGAATTGGTTACCCTGTTCAGCAGATGAAGTGAGGTAACGAACAGCTTTGAGGGTATCTTTTGGAATTTCATCACCTTGCAGATACAACTTGCCAAGCTGATATTCTGCGAACTGTTTATTTTCTTTTGCAGGTTGTGTCAGCCAATGCACAGCCTTATCAATATCCTTGTAGTCATCCTCGGTGAGATAAATCTTGCCGAGGGAGTATGCTGCCCACTCATTTCCTTGCTCTGCCGATAGAGTAAACAGCCCCACAGCCTTGGCAATATCCTGTTCCAAATGTTCGCCCTTGTAGTAAAACTTAGCAAGTGAATATTGGGAAAACTGATTTCCGCTATCTGATGCAGTGTGCAGATACTCCAATGCTTTTTTAAGTTCTTCATCGGTTGGTTCATCTTCTGCGAGGATTAGCTTTGCCAAGGAATAACAAGCAAAGGTGTTGCCCAGCTTTGCCGATTTTTCAAAGTATTCTTTTGCTCTGGGAATATCTTTCTCTGTACCAATTCCATTTTGAAGCATCCAACCAAGACGATATTGGATTTTATCATCGTGGCTTTGCTGTTCCATTTTCTCAAAACCGATAAAGGCTTTTTTAAAGTGGTGCTGATTTTGTTTCTCATCTTTCTTGGTGCCGATGCCATCACGGAACATTTTTGCCACTTCAAAATCAGCATAGGGAAAGCCTTGTTTTGCACTTCTAAAATATAACTCGAAGGCTTTCTCAAAGCGCTGCTCCACGCCTTGCCCACGATAATACAAACCACCAAGAGAGTATTCGGCAAACTTATATTTTTGATTTGCCGATTTTTCAAACCATTCGGAGGCAAGTTCATAATCTTGCGCTGTTCCCAAGCCCTGTGCGTACATTTTGCCAATTCGGTATTCGAGATATTTCCAAGGCTTTTGCATTTCAAGAGTTTCAAACCCATCAAGTGCCTGTGCGTAATATTCCTGTGCTTTATCGGTATCAATCTCCACTCCAAGACCATCAGAATATATTCGCCCTAAATCAAAAACTGCAAGCAGATTTCCTTTTTCGGATTCTGCTTGCAGTAGTTCCAAAGCTTTTACAAAGTCAGGTTCGTTGTTCTCATCTCCAAAGAGATAGGCACGAGCCTGTTTGTATTCATCTGTCCAATCCACAAAGGGTGAGGAGTATTTTTCGGTTGGGATTTCTTCATCACTGTCTAAGGGTTCGTCAAAGGCATCAGCAGTATTATCATCTTCGACAATAGGTTTTTGTTCGGACTGCTCCACATCATCAAGCTCGGTCAAACTGATTTCACCTTTTGACAGCTTGTCGGCTTCATAGATGATGTGGTTTTTGATAGGCTTAAATTCTTTTTGCTGTGAGAGAGGAAGTCTTGGAATTTCCTTATCGGTGTAGTTGTGCACTACCTTGTTTTGTAGTTCATACCACAAGTAATAAGCCTTTGCCACTGACGGCTGTTTGCAAAGTTCATCGGTTATTTCATCCACCAACTTTTTAATGCGAGGTGGAAGATATCCATATACTCTTTTGCACTTGGTGCATTTTAGGTTTTCTGAAAGCTCAACAAGCATTTTTTCAAGATTCTCGTTTTGCATTTCACCGCTTGCAATATTGAAGGCTAACTGCTCCACAGCTTTTTTACTTTCTGCTTTCAGTTCATCACGCTTGATAGTTTTCTCGGCATAGATCATCTGCAGTTCATTACCATAAATGCTTTGCATAAGTCCTGACTTGATATTTTTAATTCCTGTCTTTGAGAGGTAACCCTCTTTGGGATTGGTGGAATAACAAATCATATGGACATGAGGATTTTTGTGATGGTGAAAGGCTGCATACCATCGAAAGTTACTGTCGGGTATTTTAAGATTTTTTGCGATCTCTAAAGCATACTGCGTGAGCATCATCTTCCAACTTTCCAAATTATCAAAGCCACTACTTGTGGCATCCTCGCCTTTAAGAGCGATAATCGGTAGCCACACATTGCCCTCATGATTTGCTATTCTCTCTGCAACTTTTGATAAAACTATTTCATCATCACCGGCTGTAAACAAACCGTGAGACGATATTTTTTCTACCATAGGTCGATTTGCAATGTAGCCCACATAGTTTTCTTTTTTTGCCATCACATCAATGTTATACTCCAACGCCATTGAAATAAATTCAGAAGCATTCTCAATGGTTTTCTCTTTGAGATAGTCCTCATACTCAAATATATTTTTGGTGTTAGGAAAATCCTTTAGCAACTGACGGATGAGTTCCTCTTGCTTTTTGGTTGCAGGGAGGTTTCTATTTTCAGCAGTCAGAAATTCCACGCCCTCACGAGTGGCAATGTAATTTGTAAGGTGAGAGAGGTGGCTTGCGTTTGCTCCACCACCCTTGAGGTATGGACATTTGAAAATTAACTGAGCCATAGAAACCTCCCTTTGTTATTTATTCATTTGCATCTAACATGGCATCCTCGAAGGTATATTTACCACGCTGTTCTTTTACAGTGGTAATACACTTGCCACGAAGGTCTTGAATATGCTCAATGGGAATATCCATACCCTCTGCAAGAATGTTCATGGTAACACCCATCTCCACCGCAAGACGGAACAGGTTGGTTGCCGTTCTGCTTTCGCTTTCCTTGATTGCAGATTTAATCGCATGATAGATAGCAGGGTTTAAAAATTCAGAGTTTTTGTCGGTAGTGATATAGCTCACATAAAAGCGGATGGCCTTTTCAATGAACTCATTTTGACTGTTGCAGTTATCCTGTTGGTAAACTGCCTTAATCATACGGTTAGTTTCTTCATCCATTCTGAATGTAATTTTCACCTTTTTATCGTCCATAATCTCATTTTCCTCCTTGGTGTCATGATTAGTTTCTTGAAAAGCCTTGTGTATGTGGTTTTTTCGTATTGTAGGTGTCAATGGCGGTGCCACTGCTCTATTTTTGGTGTCATCTAAAAGCCTTAGAAAAGGTCGGCACTGCCGACCTTTGTGATTGGGGTGGTGTCACCCCTTTATCTTGCACCAAAATCGAACGGTGGGTTCACCCCTATATTTCGATGTGAAATTATGCAGTATCTTTGGTAGACCGTTGCTATTTTCTCAATCTCGGCAACACTCCCTCAAATTGCCCCAAAGCTTACTGATTGGTGTTGTTACCCTACCTGTAGCGGTAAAAGCCTACAAAGGGGCAAACAGTGGGCAACACGAGGGAGTACGCTATTTTATTAGATAGCGCTTTCTCCGATAGGCTGTTCCGACACTTTAAGTTTCTTGCCTTTTGTCTGAGGTTTGCTGTCCTCAGCGGCTTCATCAATGTATTCACGAACGGGAGCAGGCACATATTTTTCGTAAAGCTTTGTCAGTGCATCGGCAAGCTCCTGTTCTATATCGGCATCTTTTTTCTCCATATACCGCTTGGTTGCTCTTAACTTTTCAGCCTCCATGCTGAGTGTAATGTTTTCTTTTTTCATTTTACATCCCTCCATGAAAATCAAAACCGATGACCTCGCAGCGAGGTTCAAGCTCTGGTTCTTCACCTGTGAATGCTTCAGTCGGCTCAAATCTCAGCGAATATTTTTGAATTTGCTCGTCCGTCAGCGAACCAAAATCCTCGCCGTCATCGCCACAAATGAAGAAGGGACCGCAGATGATATCCGCACCAATTCGTCTGTTGGGCTGCATACCATTGAGTTTGCCTTCCTCATTTACCACAGCAATGCAACCGTCATCGAGATAAATACATTCGATGTTCCCCTCGACTTCTTTTTGCAAACCTGCCAAGGTGTTTTCAATTTCTTTGGTAACAGGTGGCTGTCCAACCTCGACTTTTACAACCTTAATCATATTTTCTTTCATAAATTTCTCTCCTTTTACATACTCAGTGTGGGTTCAGCAGGTGTCTGCTCTTGCTTAAACTCTTCCTTGAGCTTGAGGTAAAAAACATCATCCTCCACCTCAATATCGGAAAACTCCTCACGATTTTGAAGCTCTCTCAGTAGAATTGCACCGATGCCGTTGTTCTCGGTAACAGGTAATCCGTAATTATTTTCTGCACTCTCGCAGTCAAAGGCATACTCACATTCATCGGACATTTGTATGGAATCGGATACAATCTGTTCCACTACCAAGGAAACCTGCTTATCTACATACTCCTTAATATTGGGCATGAATGTCGTATAGCGAGCGTAATCATAGCCCTGACTGTCAATTAAAACACCGTCACCACTTTCGGTGTTAAGGGCGAGTAGCCCATGAATAACACCTGTATTATCTACATACATATAGTCCTTTAAATCTTGAATGAAGGCGTGATTTTCCATGAGGGTATCACAGAAATTCTCAAAGGTAGCATTGTCCATTTCATAAACAGCCTCAATGGTAGAGGGCTTTGGATTGATAACCGATTGCTTGCGTTCAAAAATTGCACTGGTTGATAGCATAAATTTCCTCCTTTTTTACGGTAAATAGCTTCTTGGGTTTTGCTTTTCTCCATCGATTCGAATTTCAAAGTGAAGATGGTTTCCTGTACTTCTGCCGGTTGTTCCCACCTCGGCAATCTTATCTCCGGCACTTACTTGCTGTCCCTCACTGACCAAAAGCTTGGAGCAGTGGGCATATAAAGTGACAAAGCCACCGCCATGATCTACCATCACATGATAGCCATACCCTGTAGTGGAATATCTTACGAGCATTACCGTGCCATCTAAGACGGAGTAGATAGGAGTGCCTTTTCCTTTGCCAATATCAATTCCGCCATGCCCTGCACCCTTGCCGGTGAACGGGTCCTGTCGATAACCGAACTCGCTGGTCACTGAGCTTTCCCAATTTGCCACAGGTTCGGTGAAGCCGTCCACACCCACGAAAGGCACATCAGAGGTTGGCAGTCCGTTTGTAAAGTCATCAAACGCTGAGCCATAGGTGGGTGCCGGGCAACCATATAGCACTCGGTAATAAATCTCTGTTGCATTGATTTGATTTTCATGCGTGACTGTAATTCCCATCACCGAGGAGATATTTGCATATACCACGGGCAGTGCCTTTATTGGAACTGCCACGATATAGGTTTCTTCTTCTGTTGTTTCGTTGCCATCGGCATCGGTGGTGATGACAGTTTGGGTGCGTTCCTCGTATCGGACAAAGCAATCTACAAATTGCCTATGCTCCACTCTTGACGGACTATCAGCGCCGAAAAACAGAGAATAAAAAATAGCCTTAACTCTCACCGAGTCGAGGCTATCTCCATCTTCCATTTCACTATTTACCGAGGCAATTGTTCCGTCTAAAAGTGTGAAACTGCCACGCATATCTTCGATGTATCCTCTATAATCTTCGGGGACATTTCCTGAAATCACGCCACCATCAAAGCACAAACCTACTGCCGTGTTGTTGTGGTCGGCAGTGCCGGAAAGCAAACCGCAGATTAAAACGACAATTAAAATCACAGGCGAAAGGATAAGACCGATTGTCCACGCAATTCCTTTTCGCAGTTTCTCATTACTGAGAGCCGTGAGAGCTGCTTTGGCTATGAGAGTTCCGGATATGGCCGCCACTATCTACCACCCGCCTTGCCGAACAACTTTTCCTTATATCCAGGAGCATGGACGGCAAGATTGTATCGCTCGTTGCCACATTTATAAAGGCACACTCCACGCTGTGGGAAACGGATGAGCTTATACTCGCTTTCCTCAAGCTGCAAGGTATCCATATAAAATTTGGCGTCAACAGCTCCTGCGTTAAACAAGAATTGGTGTGTCGGAATGGAGAACAACGGCTTTGTCAGCTCACGTATTCCCTCAATATTAAAGTCCTCCAAATTCTGTGAACTCAGAATTACAGAGGACTCTTTCTTTCGCACTCGCTTCATAAAGTTGCGAATATATTCAATTGCAGTGGTGTTGGTGAGGAAGAGATACAGCTCATCTATGGCTGCGGCGGTGTTGCCCTCGGTGAGTAGCTTATCCGACATAAAGGAAAGCACATTGAAAAGCAGAGCATTTTTCACATTCTTACTTGCCTGCAACAGCCCTTTTACCCCAAACACAATGAAACGGTGGTCGGTGATATTGGTGTGTCCGTTGAAGAACTTGCTTTCTGCTCCTACACACATAGAGTGCAGTCCAAGGAGGATTTCTTGGAGCAATTCGGCTGTATAGAGCTGGTGCTTGTTGCTATCATAGGCTTGATATTCACTTTCAACAAAGGCATAGAGGTCGGATAGAATCGGGTAGTCTGTCGGTGCAAGGCTTGTAAAATCGGTGTTGTCGCTGATGTTCCACTTGGTGTAAAGACGGCTGAGCATAATTTCAATGACGTCAATATGCTTGTCGGTGAAGTCTTTATAGCAACGGAAAAAATCCTTTAGAAATGAGATGTGTTGACTGAGTTTTGAATGTTCTCTAAATGCCATCGGTTCGTAGTCATTATCAACGCAGGCATTGTGGTTTCCTGTTCCATAAATCTCGGCGTGCGAATTGTGTCCAGCGTCACGCTGGTCATCCCACGATTTCGGTTCTAATGGGTTAATCATGTACTGTCCACTCATCAAATCAATGAAACAACCACCTAAATTCTCAGCAAGGTCAAGGTACTCGTGCTCTGGATCAAGGCAAATTACACTCTTTCCACTCTCTAAAATATTGCATAAAATCAGCTTTAGAAGATAGCTTTTGCCTTGTCCGGAGTTGCCCAAAATCAAGATACAAGGATTGGTCTTGTCATCATCTCGCTTATCGAAATCCACAAGAATATTTGAGCCAAACTTATCTCGTCCAAGATAGAAGCCATGACTATCGGTCTTACCCGAATAGTTAAAGGGATAAAGGTTGGCAACCGATGAGGCGGGCAATACTCTTTCATACTGGTTACCAAACACATTTCGTCCACTGGGGCCGACACATAAAAAGCCTTGCTGTTGACGGAGTAGAAGCCTATCCACATTGAGTTTGGAACGAACAAGCTCTGTCAGCACATCTGTCTGCAACAGCTTTAAGCTATCGTAGTCATTGGCTGTCAGCTCAATGTAGACGGCACAGTGGAGGAGAGGTTCTCGGTTTCGGTGCATGGTGGAAACCATATTCACCACATCTTGCAGATTGCTTTCGGCGGTTACGGTTTCTTGCACATTGTTGGTGTTGCTTCTCTGCATTCTGTTTTTGTTGGTGGCATTGTGAATGATTCGCTTTTCCTCTGTTGGTGTCACTTGCCTTGTATAGATACGCAGGGTTACTCCGTCTTTCTCTCCAAGGTGACGGAGAATTGCCTGTTCCGATGTGCTTGTGGGGTATTCACGCAGGGCATAAACACAGCGAAAAGTGTTGCCACAGATATAGTGGTCGGTGTTAAACTTCACTACCGAGGGTGCAATCATATCCAAATAGGTTTTGATTTTAGTATCCGAGATGGGTTCTGTTTGCTGTTTTTTCATTGATTTCATCAATCCTTTCTCTGTTCTAAAATGAAAAAAGCAACCTCACGAATGAAGTTGCCTTTGAATAAAATTTTGAGTTATAAGTATTTTAGGACATGACATTTGCAAAAAATCACTTTTTATTGTGCTTTTCACAGAAATCAATCATCATAGTTATTATTTTATCGGCGTCAAATGTTAGGACTGGAGAGTGATTGCTGTTAGATAATTTCCCACCTATATTACGCCCTAAGTCTGTTAAATCCCAACCACCAACTTTGTCCATGACGACCAATCCCATATCCTTCCAACATTCATAAACATCAGAAGCAGACCAATCAATTAACTTTTGGGCAATAAATCTCGCTGACATTCTTCCCATATAATCATCTCCATATAAAACATCATTACAAATATTATGCTTAATGCTTAGTTCTCAATATCTTTATTATACAATTCTATATGGGAAAATTCAATCACGATAGCTATTCACCACTGATTACCCAACGTTCACCATCGAAATCCTCGTACCTATCACTCGTCACATTTTGCTCGAAGTAGACGGCGAGCAGTCTTTTGATGTCGGCGTTGTCGGCTCGCCTTGTGGTAAAGCCTTGGTCTTTGAGGTTCTTTTCAATGCGAGAGAGATAGGAAAACACATCACTCTTTTTTTCATTTTTTAGACGAATAATGATTAAAAACTCTCTTGCCGTTGCCATCTGCACCTGCATTCGGTCAAGGTTTTGGCTGTCCTGCAACAGCAGTTTTCGGATAATAGGGTTGCTTTCTTCCTCCATACGCTCACGCAAAAACGCCTTGTTATCATCAAAGTTTTCCTTGGAATTAAGGCAGAGGATTTCAATTTCACCATTGCCTTTCATCACATTCATCAACGAATAAATCCTTGCGGCAACACTGCTTTCCGATAACACAGAGATATTGGTGGGGTGAATGATAAAATACACAAGCTCACCATATGGAGTGACAAGGCTGTAATCGGTGATGGTTTCAATGTTCATCAAGCTTTGGGTAGATACCGAGCCTTTTTCTTTTTTACTCATCGGCTGACCTCCATTCGTATTGCTGTGGCCTTATAAAAAAGAAAGCCACAGCGTATTTAATAAAATCAAGGATACTCACATCCTCAAATCGGATTGACAAAAAGGCATAGACCGCAGTGATGACCACTGGCAACAGCAGACCTGTCTGCGAGAATGCAAAAACAGAAATAAGCAAGCCAATGGCAATGATACCGATGTCACGCAGTTCCCACAGCCATAGGGTTGCCTTTGCTCTTAGGTTGTCGGGATATAAATATTCCAATTAGGTTTCCTCCTTTTGCTTTTTCAAAAAATATGCAATCCCACGCATGACGAAATCAACACATGGAATTGCCACGCTGTTGCCGAGAGCCTTGTATCGTGGGGAGTCAGCGGCTTTGGGGATTTTAGTCCAATCATCGGGGAAGCCTTGCAGTCTTTCGCACTCCAAGGGGGTGAGCCTACGGACGAGGTTTTGCTTAACGGCAAGGTTTTCACTGCCACCTCCGTTGGTTCCTCCACTGGCTCTAAGGGTGCTGATGCCCTCATCAAAATCGGCATAGCCTGTTCCGCCAAACACAGCAGAGCCATCATCTATGATGCACTTATCTTGGCTGACATACTGATTGCCGATGCCCTTGTAATCTCCATTGCATAAGGCTCCCACTGTATCTTGGTAGGTTTTATCCACAATGCATTTGTCTTGGTTCACATAGATGGTGTTCACACCCTTGTAGTCACGAGCCATTAACGCACCAACTACCTCTTGGTAAGGTTCGGGAGTATAGATTGCATGAATGTCGGAGGTGGTAAGGGTGTAGCTAATATCCTTTTGAACACCCTGTCCGTTTCCACCATTCTGTGGCTGTCGGTCGATGGTATTGGCGGCTATGCAGTAGCTTTCCTGTGGCTGTAAGATTGCAACGCCACCTTGATTTTTACTTGGATCAGGGTTTGAGGTGTCGAGAGTTCGTGACTTGTCTGTTTCTCTGCATCCCGATATGGGGTTATTTGATTTCATAGAATTGCTGTCCTTACTGTCAAGGCTAAAGGCAAGTGGCTGGGATAAAAGAGGAATATTATTACCGCCGGTTCCGTAGGTAGCTGCCACAGTGGGTGCTACCTTTAACGGTCCGTTGTATCGGCAGTCCTTGCCATGGTTATCAAATAGCACCGGCTGATTGTTGCCACTCATGCCTGCACTGGCCGTAATGGTTGGGCATACACCCTCGGCAATTTCAGCACCGCCTTGTTGCGTTGCCATGACAATTGGCTGATTACCACCCATAGAAGCTCTCAAAGTTCCTGTGACATTTTCGCATACATCCATGCGGTCACCGCCTTGGTCACACAAGCAAATGGTAGGCTCTATGACTCCGTTTCGCCCTGTGCTGCCTCCGCAATTTGTGCCGAGGGTAGCGGCTACTTGACCTGTGATGTCACCGGCGTATCCATCGTATCCGATTTTTTCTTTCTGATTTAATGGTTCTTTCACAAAGGTCTGCATCTGCATATTTTGTGTTGCCATCAATGCACCCGACAAATTATCAAGGTCAATACCTTCATTTCTTTGATTGATATGATAAGATTTCAGCTCATCATCTATGAGGTCTTGACTTGTCGGCATTAAACCTGCCTGTATTTCAAGGGCTGTTTTCAGCTGTGGCGGAAGTTCCTTCTCCCTCGCCTTGGCTCTCCGCAGGATTCCCAAACAAGCTGTCTTGCTTAAATAATATTTCGGGTGCGGTGAGTCCTGCAAAATCTGCGACAAGGAAGATTCTACGACGTCGCTGGGCGACTCCCCAGTATTGAGCATCGATGACACGCCAAGCCAAGCTGAATTCATTTCCCAATATGGCAATCCCAGCAGATTGCCAACGCCCTCCGTCAGGTCGAGGAACATTACAGGTGCTGTCCTTAATTCTGATAATTTCTTCGATGACCGCCCTGAAATCTTCGCCCTCGGCACTTGAGAAAGCTCCGGGGACATTTTCCCACACCATGTATCTTGGTCGAATAAGGTGAGCTGGGATATCTCGTTTTCCATCTGCATTTCTCATCTCCTTTACCAGTCTTGTTTGCTCCATAAATAAGCCGGAACGCTCGCCCTCCAATCCTGCTCTCTTGCCTGCAACGGATAAGTCCTGACAAGGTGAGCCACCGCAGATGATGTCCACAGGAGGAAGCGTTGCTCCGTTTAGCTTTGTGATATCCCCAACATGGAGCATATCGGGAAATCGTATTTTTGTTACTTCGATGGGGAAGCTTTCGATTTCACTTGCCCACACAGGAGTAATTCCATTGTGAATGGCTGCCAAGGGAAAGCCACCGATGCCATCGAAGAGGCTCCCCATGGTCATCATCAGAGTGTACCCATTTCCATTTGGGGAGCTTGGTTTCGCATCTCGCCAACATGAAAGCCTTGTGCCTGCTCCATCACTCTGCGGGTGGGAACTGACAGCCTTTGGGCTTCCTCAATTTCTGACATCATTCCAAGGGAGATATGATCTCCAAAACACCATAGCTCGTCACAGCTTTGAAGCATGGCAAGTCCCATATCTAAACCGAGCTGTCGTTCTTTCGGATTCTGTTCATCCAAGATGATGGGGTAAAGCAAATGGGGACAAAAAAATGCGTGTCCTTCATTCATCACGAAGCGACACGCAGTCTTTGCAAATTCCGAATTTTTTTGAATATCCCCGGCATAGGGGGATGCTACATATATGATTTTCATAGGCAATTCCTTTCCATATTCACTTTGGTGCTACCGCTTGAACTACGGTTTTTGTTGTATTGACTGCTGCCTGTGCTGTATAAACCGCACTCATCATATTGGCTCTGGTTGAGGTATCAAGTCCAAAGGCACCGGCAATTCTCGGCACTTCACCAGCTGCAAGCATAAGACCAAGACCTAACAAGCAATGGTCTTTCAGCACCATAAGCCCTGCCGTTAAAATTGTGGCTTGCAAAAATGTTGTTAGGCATAGTCCTATAATTTGCTTGCACCACTGAATAAAGCCATCGTAATATCCTCTCGGAACAGAGAACATATATAGGCTGCCTACGGCAATTTGGATAAGCAAAATACCACCACGCTTGAGGTTTGCAAAAAACACTTTGATTACGGCATAGCCCATCATGATGATAATAAACAGCATAAGGAGTGGGTTTGTAATTGCGGATAGTCCTCCAAAGACAGTCGATCCCATTGCACTGTCAATGCCGCTTGTGGACAGTCCTGAAATAATTTCATTTGCCACCTCACCAAAGCTTGTTCCATAGCCTGTAATGCCTGCCGTTAAACTGCTTTGCAGATTGACTGATAATTCAAACAGCCGTATGGGTACAACGGTGAAAAGGCTGACAGCCATGAAACCTTTTAGGGCATCAATCATGGATTCCTTGATGCTGCCCTTGCCGTTTTGGTAGTCAATTCCTGTTTCAAAGCAGGACACAACAAGTCCTACCACATAGAGTGACCACGCAAGGTATGAGAAGAACAGCACAATGCTTTGCACCCAGCTCATCTCAAACAGCTCTACACCCATATTTCCCATCTGCGAAAAGAAGTTGCCGAGAAAGCCAACCATCTGTCCATACACCCAGTCAATGAGCTGATCCATAACATCGCCCAACAAAAAATCCCATATAAACAAAAACAATCACCTCCCTGTGAAATAGATTTAGGGCGTACCATTTTCACGATACGCCCTTGGTTTGGGTATGAAAATAACGGGCAGTTAAACCTCTTTTAGGTCTAAAAGCTCGTCATCTTTTTCGAATACTTCCAGTATCATTCTTGCCCCCAAGCGGAAGCCCTCGGTGAAGCAATCCTCTCCATTCACTGTACTGATATTGCTCCATGTGGTCATAATATCATCAAGCACTTGCTTATCCTCATCATTTAGCCGCCCTGCAAGACTATCAGCAAGCTCACCTAAATTGTTTTGCAATTCTCGGTATTTGCTATCTTTGGGTATGGGTTTTGACTGGGGTGAAATATTGCCGTTGTAAAGCTCTCGGAGTATTTTTTTCTTCTGCATTTTCATCAACTGCCTTTCTAAGTACAACACATTACCACAAGATGTAGTGTATAGCTATATCCAATACCAACGAAATTTCTGTATATAGATTTACATTGACATTGTCATAGCAGGAGACTCTTGCGGCTCCATACTCTGCTCCATAAACAGCTCGGCGTAGTCACTAATTTGTTCGGCAAGCTGCTCCATGTCACGAGGGGTGGGAGTGTACACATACCAGCTAACATCATTTCCATATTTCCAAATATATGGGGTAATGCCATCTTTGAAGTTCGGGTTGCTCACTTTCTTTTTGCCCCATACATCTGCAAACTTGATAGTGTTTTTGTCGATCACTCCGCTATTCTTGTCAACGGCACTAATGCTGAGTGCTTCGTAGTGATCTGCATAGCCAAGGGTTGTAAAGAAAATCTTTAGCCGATTGTTTTCACCAAGTGGGATGTACATGGCATTGCCAATACACTTTCTGCCCTCAAAGCCCTCGGTGCATTTTTTTAGTTCCTCTGTAAAAAAGCTCATAGTCTACCTCCATAAAAAATAGAGAGGACAATTTCTTATCCTCTCATAGTTACTGTTATTCATTTGTAGTTTCTGCCTGTTCCAGTTCATCCAGTGCCTTTGTGATAATCTCCGTTAGGAATGCCTTTTGGGTAAGGTGTGGAGTTTTGTCCACGTGCTTTTTGATTCGTTCCATTAGCTCCTCGCTGATTTGTAGTGCCAATGTCCTTGTTGCCATATTGGGTGTCCTCTCTTTCATTTGGTAGTATTCGGTGATGAGCTGCTCCACATATTCATTCAGTGTAAGCCCACTATCGTCCTTGCATTGGGTAACCTTGTTGTGTAGCTCCACGCTGATTTTGGCGCAGAGACTTTTGGTTTCTGCCATACTTTTCTCCTCCTGTTCTTATTTTTTCACAAGCAAAGCATACCCTAAAGCAAGCTATAAAGCTATTACCAATACCAACAAGAAAGCAAGCAAATATTAGCTAAGACTATATGCCAAGAATTGTCCAGTCAATACTCGGACATGGGCTGTCAATTTATTTCGCCAACAAGGTTGTACATGATGGTGATTTTCTACCTTTCCACACCATTTACCACTCTTTTTTGCCCTGTCACAATCTTTTGCACAAGCCTTGTGAGTAGCTATCTATCAAGGCTCTGCACATTTTTAGCCTTTTTAATAAGCGAAACCCACTCACGGATGTCTGCATCAACTTCCTTTGAGTGGGTTAGTTGTTCGGCAAGTTGGCTTGCCAGTATTTGTTTTTCTTGTTGCTCTTTTTTATACTTTTCCATCATATCAAGTACCATTTCACGAGGTACAACACAATACCACAAGTGTGGTCAAATAGCTACTTGGTAAAATTAACAATTTATCAATTGAGAATTTCGCTTTACTGTGGTAAACTTATTTTATATGGATATTTTATAAAGATAATAATTTTGAAGGTAATGAATATATGAAATTACAGTTTAGTTTAAAAAATAAAGAGGCTAATATAGAAGCTGACATAGAAAAGATTATTGAAAAAAATCTTGAAATGCAATCAAAGAAACCAGACAGAAAAACAAGAACTCAAATTAAGCAAGAAGAAAAACGAAAAAATTTAGAATTAAAACACAAGCACCAAATGCAAAGTATTTACATATCACTTGGTATGGTGGTTTTCGTTTTTTTGATTATTTTTATATTTTCTTTTCTTGGAATTAAATAGCAAGGGGTATTAGGTCGCAAAATTTGCAACACATATAACGAAAACATATAATTAAGGACGGTGAAATTATGAAAAGATTATTTAATACATTAATTTGCTTAATGATTATTTTGACTTTTAGTTCTTGTGGCAAACAGCAGATGTCGGATAACAGTAGAATTGAATCAACATCTGAAAGTATTTACGAATCCGAAAAAGCAACGGAATCTATGCTACCTAAAAATGAATCGGAACAAACAATTAATGAAGAAAAGAATAAAACGCCTCAAACTTACAAAACAAATGAAGTGATTTTATTAGACAATGCAACAATCAATATTTCAGAAATTCTATATTCTGAAACAACTCCGCCTGACGAGTTTGACTCATGGTCTGTCGCTGATGAAGGGTATACCTTTATTTGTGTGAATTTCTCCGCAACTACAAAATCTGAAAGCATTAATACATTTTGGTTGCCAAACGATTTTATTTGCTATGTGACATCTGTTTCAGGAAATAATTATGAAATGCCATTTTCTCAAGGAACTACCGGTTTTAAGGCTAATGAAAATTTTGAATCAACTGTTTATATTCAAATTCCAGAAAGTGAAGAAATTGCAAGTGTAACAGTTTCAGACGGATTAAATAACACAGCAATAGTTCTACTAACATAAATTTATAGAAAAATTTAAGTAGTTGTTTTATATGAGCTTTTTTAGCCTCACTAAAGCTAATCTTGCTTACTATGCAAGTATGGGCAACCTCGCCATTTACGGCTTGGTTGCCCTTTTTCTATTGTAATACTACATACCCAAAATCGACCAGAGTATTCTCTCAAAAGGATATATTAAAACCAGTTGCTTTTTTTATTTTTTATGATATAATATACATAAATTAATTAAGGAGGAAATCATACTATGACTGCAAGCATGCGTTTAAGATAAGTAGGCAATAAAAAAAGTAATTCCATTCACGGTAATGGGCTTTTTTGTTGTGCTTATTTTTACGAATGCAGTAACATAGATGATTTTGGTTGCCTTTAGGGCTACCATCTATTTGTGTTTTCTATTTTTGTATATTTGCAGACTAAAGCCTTGTTATGGTTTTTGGTCTGCATTTTTTATTGCCTATTTTTATGTGAAAAACAATAAAAAATACAA
>OGMW01001489.1_pt1 | contig 20123 bp, 9 predicted proteins | sample 1573281 | NCBI WGS metagenome assembly OGMW01 (sample SAMEA2581907, study PRJEB24529) | metagenome | biome: Human gut stool | place: China | collected 2011 | reverse complement strand
GGTAGAGCTGGAATGCGATGGCCTGATCGGAGATCATGGTCACGGTCAGACGCTCGAAGCGGCTGACGTTGGCAGCATCGTAGTAGTGGGGGTTGGGGATATAGCTCTTGGTGTTGCCCTGGATATACTCTTCGACGATATAGGGGCCGCAGTACCACATGTTGGTGTTGTCGCAGCCACGGAAGGTCTCGATGCCCAGCTCGTCGATCAGCGCCTGAGAGGCGGGGTAGAAGCTGGGGTAGGAGGCCACGGTATCAAAGTAGGGGCAGGAGTGCTTGCAGGTGAATACCAGAGTGTAGTCGTCGGGAGCCTCGATGCCCACGCCTGCGTCCAGCATATCCTGATAGCGCAGGTCGGCGGCGGCAGCGCCCATATCCTTGGTCTTCTCGTAGTACTCCTCAGCGCCCACGATGTACAGGGTGGGCATGGAGGTGTTGTTGGCCTCGTTCTTGGAGGCGTTCAGCACCCACTCCAGACCGACCAGAAAATCGGTGGCGGTGATGTGCTCCTTCATCTCGCCGTTGCAGTCCACCCAGTCCACATCGTCGCGCAGGTGGAAGGTCCAGACGGTGGAGTCCTCGTTGGCCTCCCAGCTGGTGGCGATGGCGGGCACCAGCTTGCCGTAGCAGTCGAAGCTCATCAGGCCGTCCCACAGGTTGGTGACGACGTTGGCGTCGGTGAGGGTCTGGCTGTACAGCATGTTCCAGCTCTCGATCTCACGGTTGGCAGACTCCCAGGAGATGTACTCCTTGAGGGGGGTGGCACCGGTGGAGTTGGGGGCCTGTGCGCCGGAAGCATCCGTGCTGCCGGAGTTGTTGGACTTGCTGCCGCCGCAGGCGGACAGCAGGCCGGCGGCACCCACGACGCCGGCGCCCTTCAGGAAGCTGCGGCGGGTGATGTTGCGGGACTCAAAATCGATGTTCATTGAGATATGCTCCTCCGAGATATTGTTTTCCTTTTTTCCTATCCTAAATGCAAAAAACGGCGCGCTCCGGGTGCCAAAAACGCACAAAGCGCCCGGGGCCGCACCTTTCGTATTCTAACATTCTGGGCAAAAGAAGTCAATGAAATACAGCGCTGAAATAGAAACAAAATAGTAACGGATGCTTTTCTCTGAAAAATGACGGCAAAAAAACGGTAAAGAATGGAAAGAAGTCGCACTTTTACGAGATGACAAATGGATACAACGAAAGTTGGAAAACGCAAAGCGGCTATCTTTTTTCACAAAATCATGCTACAATAAAAAAGAATGTTACTTCTATAAAAGGAGCGTCCTTGGATGAAAAAGCTGGTTTCGATGTATCAAAAATATATGTTCCGCCCCATTTTGTATAAATCCGTCACCCGGGTGTCGGTGGTGGCTGTGCTGATGCTGCTGTGGGACCGCTACGTCAGCGACGGCACGTTTACCATGTGGCAGGCTCCGGCCCTGCTGCTGGGTGTTGTGCTGCTGGCGTGGGCGTGGGTGAACTACCTGCGTCTGGACGGTGTGACCATCCATCATCTGGGCGAAGAGTTTAAGGATTTGGGCAAAAAGAAGAAGTTCCACTCCACCAAGTCCATCGTGGACTTTGCCGATGAGCGCATCGTCTCCTTCGAGGAGCTGGAACCGGAAGAGCGCACCTATTGCAGTATGCTCTCGAATCTGCTCCTGGGCGGAGCGCTGCTCATCATCGGACTCATCGCAGGCGCAGTGTGAGGGCAGCGGATATGGCAGAAAAAAGCGAAAAACAGCTGGTGGTGGGCATTCTTGCCCATGTAGACTCCGGCAAGACCACCCTCTCCGAGGCAATGCTCTACCGCGCGGGCAGCATCCGCAAGCTGGGCCGGGTGGATAACAAAGATGCCTTCCTCGACACCGACACGCTGGAAAAGGCGCGTGGGATCACCATCTTTTCCAAGCAGGCCCTGCTGAAAACGGGAAGTACGAATATCACCCTGCTGGACACCCCCGGCCATGTGGACTTTTCCACCGAGACGGAGCGCACGTTGCAGGTGCTCGACTACGCAGTGCTGGTCATCAGCGGCACCGACGGCGTCCAGAGCCATACCGAGACGCTCTGGCGTCTGCTGCGGCGGTATCATATCCCGACCTTCGTGTTCATCAATAAAATGGACCTGCCCGGCCCGGGCAAAGAGGCGCTGCTGAGCCAGCTTTCCCACCGTCTGGGCGACGGATTCGTGGATTTCGGCGCAGAGCAGGCCGAACGGGACGAGGCACTGGCCCTCTGCGACGAGCGCCTGATGGAAAAGATGCTGGACGCGGGCAGCCTGACGGCGGAGGACATCATCCCGGCCGTCGCCCGGCGGCACGTCTTTCCCTGCTGGTTCGGCGTGGCCCTGCAGAGGGAGAATGCCGGCGGCTTACGGGGTGTGGACGAGCTGCTGGCCGGCCTTGACGAATACACCCGTGCCGCCCCGGCGCTGGAAGCTTTCGGTGCGCGGGTGTTCAAAGTCTCGCAGGATGAGCGGGGCGAGCGGCTGACCTGGCTGCGGGTCACCGGCGGTGAGCTGAAAGTCAAAGCCCAGCTCACCGGTGAAGCGGACGGCGAGCCCTGGGCCGAAAAGGCCAACCAGCTGCGGCTTTACTCCGGCGCAAAATATACGCTGGCAGAGGCCATCGGCCCGGGGCAGGTCTGCGCCGTCACCGGCCTGACCAAGGCCCGCCCCGGCACCGGCCTCGGGGCCGAGCGGGACAGTGACCTCCCGGTGCTGGAACCTGTCCTGAGCTATCGGGTATGTCTGCCCGAGGGCGCGGACGTTCATGCCGCATTGGGCAAGCTCCACCGTCTGGAAGAGGAAGAACCTCAGCTCCATGTCGTCTGGAACGAGACGCTGGGTGAGATACACGTCCAGCTCATGGGCGAGATTCAGCTCGAGGTGCTCAAGAGCCTGCTGGCCGAGCGGTACGGGCTGGACGTGGAGTTCGACTCCGGCGGCATATTATATAAGGAAACCATCACCGAGGCCATCGAGGGCGTGGGCCATTATGAGCCTCTGCGCCACTATGCCGAGGTGCATCTGAAGCTCGAGCCGCTGCCCCGGGGCAGCGGGATGCAGTTTGCCGCCGACTGCCGGGAGGAAGAGCTGGACAAAAACTGGCAGCGCCTCGTGCTGACCCATCTGGAAGAAAAGCAGCACCTCGGCGTCCTCATCGGTGCGCCGCTGACGGATATGAAGATCACCCTCATCGCGGGCCGCGCCCATCTCAAGCATACCGAGGGCGGCGACTTCCGGCAGGCCACCTACCGCGCCGTGCGGCAGGGCCTCATGATGGCAAACCAGATCAAAAAGACCCAGCTCCTCGAGCCGTGGTATTCCTTCCGGCTGGAAGTGCCTGCGGAGAACATTGGCCGCGCCATGAGCGACATCCAGCGGATGGAGGGCAGCTTTGACCCGCCCGAGACAGCACCGGACGGCCAGACCGCCGCCCTCACCGGTTTTGCACCGGTGGCTGCCATGCGCAGCTACCCCATGGAGGTGGTGAGCTACAGCCGGGGCAGGGGACATCTGAACCTGACGCTGGACGGATACCGCCCCTGCCACAACGCGGCGGAGGTCATCGCGGCGGCGGGCTATGAGCCGGAACACGACCTGGACAACCCCGCTGACTCGGTGTTCTGCTCCCACGGCGCGGGCTTTGTGGTGCCGTGGGAGCAGGTGCGCAGCCATATGCATGTGGACAGCGGCTGGGGCCACACCGCCCCGACAGCAGAAGAAACCGCGGCCCGTCCACGCCGGATGGCGGCTTACCGCGCCACGCTGGAAGAGGACGCCGAACTGCTGAAAATTTTTGAGCGCACCTACGGCCCCATCAAACGGGACCCGCTGGCGGCCTTCCGCCCGGTGCAGAAGCGGGAGCGGCCCGATTTCGCCGCCGAGCAGTGGGAGATCGCCCCCGAATACCTGCTGGTGGACGGCTACAACATCATCTTTGCGTGGGACGAGCTGAGCGCCCTCTCCAGGGAGAGCCTCGACGCCGCCCGCCACCGGCTGATGGACATTCTCTGCAACTATCAGGGCTTCAAGAAGTGCGTCCTCATCCTCGTGTTCGATGCCTACCGTGTGCCGGGCAGTCCCGGCAGCATCGAGCAGTACCACAACATCCACGTCGTCTACACCAAAGAGGCCGAGACGGCAGATATGTTCATTGAGCGCGTCACCCACGAGATCGGCAAGAACCGCCGGGTGCGGGTGGCGACCTCCGACGGCATGGAGCAGGTCATCATTTTGGGCCACGGCGCCCTCCGCGTCTCGGCCCGGATGTTCCACGAAGAGGTGCAGGACGTGGAAAAAGAGATAAGGCGCTGCATTCAGGGGGAGGCGTGAGCATGGCACCCGAGATTACGGCTGAATTTGTCTGGTCACACATTCCAAAACGCCCGAGGGAGAGCAACAAGGGCAGTTTCGGCGCGGTGCTGGCTGTGGCGGGAAGCGCCTGCTACCGCGGTGCGGCGGCGCTGACCGTCGAGGGCGCTCTGCGCACCGGCGCGGGCATCGTCACGCTGGCCAGTGTTGAACCGGTGCTGGCGGCGGTGTCGGCACGCCTGCCGGAATGCTGTCTCTGCCCCTGTGAGCCGGGGGCAGAAGGGGGCATCTCTCCCCAGAGCATCCCCCGCATCCTCCGGCAGAAGGCCACCGTCCTGCTCATCGGGCCGGGACTGGGCTATCTTGCCCAGAGCACGGCCCGCGCCGCCGAGACGCGGACGCTGGTGAAGAAGCTGCTCACCGGCTTTTCGGGCAGTGCGGTGCTGGATGCCGATGGCCTCAACGCCGCCGCCAGCCTCATGAACGCGGGTGAGGAACTGCCGCGCCCGGTCAAAGAGCTGATCCTGACGCCCCACCCGGGGGAGATGTCCCGGCTGACGGGGCTTTCGGTGGAGGCCGTTCAGGCCGACCGGGAGGGCGTCGCCCGGCGGTATGCCGCTCAGTGGAATGCGGTGGTGGTGCTGAAAGGGGCGCGGACCGTGGTCGCCGCCCCGGATGGCCGCGTCTGCGTCAACCCCACCGGCAATCCCGGTCTTGCCCGGGGCGGGAGCGGCGATGTGCTGGCCGGTATGACGTCGGCCCTGCTGGCCTGCGGTCTGTCCGCCTGCGAAGCCGCCGCCTGTACGGTCTGGCTCCACGGTGCCGCCGCTGACCGTGCCGCCCGCCAAAAAGGCGAATACGGGATGCTCCCGCAGGATATTTTCGCCCATCTGGGGCAGATGTTTGCGGAAAATGACCGTTGAAATGTGAAAAACAAAATGCAGAATCCATAAAATTTTGCACTGATTTCCGTCGATAGATACAAAAGAGGTGTTGAATATGGTTGAAAAGTTGGAAAAAATCATTTCGCAGAGCCAGAACATCGTCTTTTTTGGTGGTGCGGGCGTATCCACCGAGAGCGGCATCCCGGACTTCCGCAGTGTGGACGGCCTCTACCATCAGAAATACGATTACCCGCCCGAGACGATCTTGAGCCACACCTTCTGGGAAGAGCGCCCCGAGGAGTTCTACCGCTTCTACCGCGATAAGCTCATCGTCAAGGGAGCAAAGCCCAACGCGGCGCATCTGCGTCTGGCAAAGCTCGAGCGGGAGGGCAGGCTGAAAGCCGTCATCACCCAGAACATCGACGGCCTCCATCAGGCGGCAGGCTCCAAGACGGTGTACGAGCTCCACGGCAGCACCCTGCGCAACTACTGCGTCAAGTGCGGTGCGTTCTACGATGTGGACTTCATCGCCAACAGCACCGGTGTGCCGCGCTGCCCCAAATGCGGCGGTATCATCAAGCCGGACGTCGTCCTCTACGAAGAGGGGCTGGATGAGCAGGTGTTGTCCGGGGCCGTCTCGGCCATCCGCCGCGCTGATACCCTCATCATCGGCGGTACCAGCCTTGTGGTCTACCCGGCGGCGGGACTCATCCGGTACTTCCGGGGCGACCACCTCGTGGTCATCAATATGCAGCCCACCAATGCGGACGCCGAGGCCGATCTGTGCATTGCAAAGCCCATCGGACAGGTGCTCAGCGAGGATGTTGTGGTGGACGATTGAATGATAAAAAATAAGAGGCCGCTGCAAGCAACCTCTCCGTCACGGCTTTGCCGTGCCACCTCCCCTATCGAGGGGAGGCTTTGGCATGGCGGAAAGCCCCATCTCTTCGCCAGAGGCTCCCCTACTAGGGGAGCTGTCGAGCGATAGCGAGACTGAGAGGTTGTACTTTGCAGCAGCCTTTTTATTTTACACTACGATTATATAATATATAAAATCAGTCAATAGTCGTCTTGGTTCGTCCAACGCCCAGCACGGCGGTGGAGATCTTCTTCCAGCTGTTGCAGCCGCAGACGCCGTCGACGCGCAGACTGGTGCGCCGCTGGTAGCCCTTGAGTGCTTCTTCCGTCCGGCTGCCGAAGATGCCGTCGATGCGGTTCCCGGTCTGGTAGCCCAGCGTCGAGAGGGCGTCCTGGAGGATCATGACGTAGCAGCCCCGGCTGCCCCGGCGAAGGGTGGGGTAGCCTGCCGTGGTGCCTCTGCAGGCGGGTGTGCCGTAGCGCCGGTCGAAGTGGACCCATGTGGGGGTCTGGCTCAGAGGCTCGACATAGCCCCACGCTCCGGTGGAGCGGGCGGCGTTGTAGATGGCGGTGCGCTGGGTCTGGCTGAGGCTCTGCCCCACGTCGAAGGCCACGCCGGCATAGTGCTGGCTGCGGGTGCCGTGGCCTCCCTCCCAGATGCGGCGGAAGGCGTATCCCACCGGGATGCCCCTGCCGTATTTGCGGCGGGGGAGGGTCCACGCTTCCATTGCCGCGATGGTCGTCCAGAGCACCGGGCTGTTCGATTTGCCCCGGAACTCCCGCACGGTCAGAGTCCTGCCGGTGCTGTAGGGCATGGGGTCGTTCTCGCGCAGGCTCGAATAGGTGTAGACTTTGTTCTCGTAGGCGTCATAGACCAGTAAGCGTGCCATCTCTCATCCCTCCTCGGTGCAGTTGTCGCAGGCAGTATGGCTCTGGGCGCGGAGTGCGGCCCAGGTGGGCCGGTCCACGACGCCATTTGCCTCAAGACCCGCCCGCTGCTGCGTCTCCTTCACAGCGGCGGTGTCCTCCGGGCCGAAGATAGCGTTGTCGGCGACGTAGTCCTCCTCGCAGTAGAGCTGGGAGCGGTCATTGAGCCAGCCCTCGATGAGGCGGACGTCAGCGCCTGCGCTGCCCTCCTTCATGGCCCGGCCTGGGTAGTCCGGCCCCTGCTCGGGATGCCGGTCGGGGTTGGGGGTGAAGGCCGCCAGCTGTAAGCTCAGGGCTTCCACTGCTGTCCACGTTTCGGCGTCTGCCACGCCGGTGGCGGGCAGGCCCAGAAGCTCCTGCGCGCTGGCGGTGGCGTCCGCGGTCTCCTGTGTGTACTGTCTGGAAAGCGCGGGGGACGCTACACTGTCGTAGTAGTAGGCGATGCGCTGCAAAAGCAGGGTGTAGTAGAGCACGGCGCTGCTGTCGGTGCCGACGGTGAGCGGCGTGCCGGGGTAGGGGAGACGCTTGAGGGTAACCACCGGCCCGGACGAGCGGAGGGCCGACGCTTTGCCGTAGAGCGAATCCCATGTCTTCCGGCCTACGATGCCGTCCACCGTCAGCCCGGCGAACCGCTGATAGGCCCGCACGGCGGCCTCGGTGGCCGCGCCGAAACGGCCATCAATGGAGACAGAGGGGATGCTGCTCTGGTAGGCGCTCATGAGGTAGAGGTAGAATTGCAGCTCTCGGACGGCGGTGCCGGTGGAGCCATTGCGCAGCACGCCCGGGTACTCGCCGGGCCGCAGGCTGGGCGAAAGCAGGCGGTTGGCGATGTCGTTGTAGACTTCGTAGAGCTTGTTCCATGTCGTCCGGCCCACGACGCCGTCGCTGGTGAGGCCGAAGTAGGTCTGGAACCGCCGCACGGCCGCTGCGGTAGACGAGCCGAAGATGCCGTCCACGGTGACATTGTTGAGACTGGAATAGACCGTCCGAGCGATCTTCAGCCAGAACTGTACCAGCCGGACGTTCTGGCCGCTGCTGCCCTGCCGCAGGGCGGTGCCGGGGTAGGCGTTGGGGGTGCCGTTGTCGGACTGGATGCTGCGGAACTGGTCGTACAGCTCGGTCCATGTGGTGAGGCCCACGATGCCGTCCACCGTCAGGCCGTAGCGCCGCTGGAACGCCCGGACAGCCGCCGCTGTGCCGCTGCCGTAGACGCCGTCCACCGTGACAGAGGGGATGCTGCTCTCATACTGAGCCAGCGTACTCAGCCAGAACTGCACCTGCTCTACCTCGCTGCCGGTGGAGCCCTGTTTGAGGACGCTGCTGCCGAAGTTCCATGGGCCGTCCGGGAGGGTGCCGCTGAATGTCTCGCCTTCACTGGTCAGCTCGGCGAGGTCCTTCACCGAGACGTAGATATAGCTGATCTTATACCAGGTGCTGCGGCCTACCACACCGTCGGCGGTGAGGTTGAACTGCTTTTGGAACTTTTTGACCGTCTCGGTCATCTTGCGGCCGAAAATGCCGTCCACCGTCAGCAGGCCGAGGAAGGGATAGTCTTTGGTGATGCGGTTGAGCTGCCGCTGCAGGGTGAACACCGCCGCTCCGGTGCTGCCCTGCCGCAGAGGGCTTCCGGGGTAGCTCTGGGGGATGGACTGGATGTTGTTGGTGCGGATGATCTCGATGTTGTTGCCATAGTAGTATTTGAGGATGCTCAGTGCATTGCGGCCCTGATTGGCCAGCGTGACCGTCCCCCACTGCTTGAGGCCGGGGCAGGTGACGGATTTGCCGTCGCAGTACTCGGCGTAGTAGGGGTTCACGGTGCCGGTCTTGCGGATATAGGTGTTGAAGATGTCGTCCGTCAGCCGCACCATGACGTCGAACACCGTCCGGCCATGGACGTAGTATTGGTCGTAGCTGGTGGAGTTGGTGATGTTGAAACTGTAGCCCTTGCTGGGGTACCACTCGGTGTAGATGCGGTTGAGAGCCAGCGAGATCTGGCAGTGGATGTTGGCCCGCAGGGCCTGCTCGGGCCACGGGGAGCAAAATAACCCAACTGGCCAAAGCTGCCTTTTTGTCAAGGGATAATAATAGAACATAAGCAGTATCAATATATGAATTTTTATTGAAAATCCATCATGGCGGTGGTAAAATTATCCTATAGTTCTGTCATGCTGTATCGATGCCTTTTTGTGGTATTCGGGAGTGCAGAACGGCAGCTGCCCAAGAGTTGTGAGGAGAACGATTTGATGAATAAAAGAACATTGCACCGCCTTATTTCTGCATTTGCGGCATTGGTGATAGGTCTATCTGTACTGACCGGATGCGGAACAAAAACCGCCGAAAATGTGGAAAAGCAGGAGGATGCTCAGACCATTCAGGTGTATCTGTGGACGAATAACCTGTACGAAACCTATGCGCCTTATATCCAGTCCCAGCTGCCGGATGTAAATATTGAATTCATCGTAGGAAACAACGATTTGGATTTTTACAAGTTTTTGCAGGAGAACGGCGGTCTGCCGGATATTATCACCTGCTGCCGCTTCTCGCTGCACGATGCGGCTCCCTTGAAGGACAGCCTGATGAACCTTGCCTTGACCAACGAAGCGGGCGCTGTCTACAATACCTACCTCAACAGCTTCAAAAACGAGGACGGCAGCGTGAACTGGCTGCCGGTCTGCGCCGATGCCCACGGCTTTGTGGTCAACCGCAGCCTTTTTGAGCAGTACGATATTCCTCTGCCCACCGATTACGAGAGCTTCGTTTCGGCCTGTCAGGCGTTTGAGAAGGTGGGCATCCGCGGCTTTACCGCCGATTATACCTACGACTACACCTGCATGGAAACGCTGCAGGGGCTTTCTGCTGCCGAGCTTACCACGACTGACGGGCGCAAGTGGCGCACTGCTTACAGCGACCCTGCCAGCACCGCACGGGTGGGTCTGGACGACACCGTGTGGCCGGGGGCGTTTGAGCGGATGGCGCAGTTCATTCAGGATACCCACCTCACGGCAGACGATCTTGCGTTGAATTACGACGATGTGATCGGGATGTTCCGGAACGGAGAAGCTGCCATGTACTTTGGCAGCTCTGCCGGTGTCAAGATGTTTCGGGATGAGGGCATCGACACGATCTTCCTGCCCTTCTTCAGCCAGAACGGCGAAAAGTGGATCATGACCACCCCGTATTTCCAGATCGCTCTGAACCGTGACCTCGAGCAGGACACCGCGCGCCGCGAAAAAGCCATGAAGGTGCTGAACGTCATGCTCTCCGAGGAAGCGCAGAGCCGCATTATCTCTGATGGACAGGACCTGCTGAGCTACAGCCAGAACGTCCCCCTGCGCCTGACCGAGTACATGAAGGATGTGCGCGATGTGGTGGAAGAAAACCACATGTATATCCGCATCGCCTCCAACGATTTCTTTGCCGTCTCCAAGGACGTTGTCTCCAAAATGATCGCGGGCGAGTACACGGCACAGCAGGCTTATCGTGCGTTCAATGCCCAGCTTCTTGCCGAAGAAACGCCTGCCGATGACGAGATCGTGCTGACCTCCGGGAAGAGCTGCTCCAATGTCTTCCACGCAAACGGCGGCAGCGCCTCCTTCTCCGTTATGGCGAACACGCTGCGAGGCGTTTATGGCACCGATGTGCTGCTTGCCACCGCAAACAGCTTTACCGGCAGTGTGCTGCAGGCAGATTATAACAAGAAAATGGCCGCTTCCATGATCATGCCCAACGGTCTGATGTCCCGCCAGCGCACCATGACCGGCGCAGAGCTGAAGGAGACCGTCCGCGCCTTTGTGGAGGGCTGCGAGGGCGGGTTTGTGCCCTTCAACCGCGGCTCTCTGCCGGTGGTCAGCGGCATTGCCGTGGAGGTCAAAGAGGCAGGCGGCAGCTATACCCTGACCGGCATCACCCGGAACGGACAGCCGCTCCGGGACGACGACACCGTTACCGTGACCTGTCTGGCAGCGGAAAATCAGATGGAAGCGCTGCTTGCGAGCGAAAGCGGCAGGTCTTTGGACGGAGATACATGGGTAAAAAACAGATGGCGAGATCATCTCTCCGGCGGCGGCGCAGCGCTTGCAGAGCCTGAAAACTACATGACACTGAGGTGAGCGGGATGGAAGACGAAAAGCACGGATCCAAACGAAACTGCGATCCCCGGCAAAAGTGGCTCCCTGTTGCCGCCATCCTTCTTCTGGTCTTGCTGATAGCGGGTTTCAGCGTTCGGTACATCTCGTTTGTGTCCCAGACCATCTATCAGGAAAGTACCTCGCATCTGGAAGAGGTGCTGCATAAATCCAATAATATGCTGAAAGAGCTGGTGCGCAAAAATGTGAGCTACCTGCATCTGTACAACGGCTTTCTGGAAACTGCCTCGTATGAGGCCGAAATACAGGCGTATATCAGGGCGGCACAGCAGGAGGCTGGGTTTGCCGAATTCTACTTTCTTACCTATGACGGCAACTACATGACCGTGACCGGGGAGACCGGCTATCTTGGCCTGCAGACCAATCTGGACGAAAAGCTCGCTCACGATGAGGATGTCGTCGTGAACACGGCGCTGCCCGGCAAGCCCCAGATGCTGGCGTTCATCTGTCCCGAAACGCAGGGCAGCTACCGGGGCTTTGCCTACGATGCCGTTGCCATCTCTTATTATAATGATGCGGTGATGAGATTGCTGGACAGCTCTGCCTTTGAGGGCAATGCCAGCAACTATGTCATCTACCCGGATGGGCGGGTGGTCATCGACAATTCCGTAAACCGCACGGAAACGATCTACAACTTCATTGCGATGCTGCGCGACCATTCCGATCTTTCCGAGGCGCAGATCCTGGATCTGTCCAATGCCTTTGCACAGGGCAGCAGCGGAAACCTGAGGGTCAAACTGGGCGACACCAGCTATTATCTGGTCTACGAGGGCACGGCGGTCCAGAGCTGGACGATGCTGGGGCTTGTGCCGGTCAGCATCGTCAATGCTAATCTGGACGAACTGTGGTTCCGCACGGCGCAGATCGTAGCGGGCATCGCCGCAGGTCTTGCGGTGCTGGCCATTCTGCTCATTGTGCTCAGAAGCCATGTCACCCTGCGCCGGAAGGATACCGAGATCCGGTACCGGGATGAATTGTTCCAGAAGCTCTCGCTGAACGTGGACGATGTTTTTCTGATGCTGGACGCAAAAACCTCCCAGACGGATTACGTCAGCCCGAACATTGAGCGGCTTCTGGGCATCCCGTGGAGAGAAGTCCGGCAGGATGTCCATGCTCTGGACAAGCTGGGCGCCCCGGAGCAGGGCAAAAACTTTCTGGATGGGCTTCTCAGCGGGCAGCAGCGGGAATGGAATCTCGAGTTTGAGCATCTGGAAACCAAAGAGCGCCGCTGGTTCCATAACATCGCCATAGGCAGCGAGGTGGAGGGCAGGACCAAATACATCCTGGTCATGTCCGACCGCACCGCCGACAAACAGGTGAATCAGGCGCTTTCGGATGCCGTTGCCGCCGCCGAGACTGCCAACCGCGCCAAGAGCACCTTCCTTTCCAATATGTCCCACGACATCCGCACCCCCATGAACGCCATCATCGGCTTTACCACTCTGGCGATCAGCAATATCGACGACAAGGAGAGGGTGAAGGATTATCTGGCCAAGACCCTTGCTTCCAGCAACCATCTGCTCTCCCTCATCAACGATGTGCTGGATATGAGCCGCATCGAAAGCGGAAAGCTCCATCTGGAAGAGGTGGAAGTCAACCTTTCGGAGGTGCTGCACGATCTGAAAACCATCGTCAGCGGGCAGATCTACGCAAAACAGCTGGAGCTTTATATGGATGCGATGGATGTGACCGACGAGGATGTCTACTGCGATAAGACCCGGCTGAACCAGATCCTGCTGAACCTGCTGTCCAACGCCATCAAATTTACCCCGGCGGGCGGCACGGTCTCGGTGCGAGTGCGCCAGCTTGCCGGGCAGGTGCGCGGCTGCGGGCAGTACGAGTTCCGCATCAAGGACAACGGCATCGGCATGAGCCCGGAATTTGCCAAAAAAATCTTTGAGCCGTTTGAGCGGGAGCGCACCTCCACGGTCAGCCGTATCCAAGGCACCGGCCTTGGCATGGCCATCACCAAAAACATCGTGGATATGATGGGCGGCACCATCGAGGTGCAGACAGCGCAGGGCAAGGGCAGCGAGTTTATCATTCGTGTGCCGCTGCGGGTGCAGGCAGAGCACCGCCCGGTGGAAAAGATCACCGAGCTGGAAGGCCTGAAGGCTCTGGTGGTGGACGACGATTTCAACACCTGCGACAGCGTGACAAAGATGCTGGTCAAGGTGGGAATGCGCGCGGAGTGGACCCTTTCCGGCAAGGAAGCGGTGCTGCGCGCGCGGCAGTCCATCGAGATGAGCGATGTCTACCACGCCTATATCATCGACTGGCGGCTGCCGGATATGAACGGCATCGAGGTCACCCGCCAGATACGCAGCCTGAACGACGATACCCCCATCATCATCCTGACGGCCTACGACTGGTCTGACATTGAGGTAGAGGCAAAGGCCGCCGGTGTGACCGCCTTCTGCTCCAAGCCCATGTTCATATCCGACCTGCGCGAGACCCTGATGAGCGCCCTCGGCCAGAAGCTGACAGATGCGTCGCAGGAGCTTCTGCCGGAAAAGAACGCCGACTTCAAGGACAGACATATCCTGCTGGTAGAGGACAACGAGCTGAACCGCGAGATCGCACAGGAGATCCTGCGCGAGTACGGCTTCCGGGTCGATACGGCGGAAAACGGTGAAGTGGCGGTGGAAAAGGTGAGCACCGCAGCGCCGGGCAGCTATGATCTGGTGCTGATGGATGTGCAGATGCCGGTGATGGACGGCTACACCGCCACCCGGAAGATCCGCGCACTGGATGACCCTGCCCGGGCAAAGCTCCCCATCCTTGCCATGACCGCCAACGCCTTCGACGAGGATCGCCGCAACGCCCTGGAAAGCGGCATGAACGGCTTTTTGTCCAAGCCCATCGTGATCGGCGACCTCGTGCAGGAGCTGCGCAAAATTTTGTGAGCCAAACGCCTGTCAGACAAAAAATAAATAAAGCACCCGCAGCAGTCGCTTCCAGAGGTCAAGAGCCTCTGGAAAGCCTGCTGCGGGTGCTTTTGTTTTTTGTCGGCTGGCAGCCGTTATGATTTCAGTACATCTGCAAGGACCTGCAGCAGATGCGGAATATCCAGCGGCTTTGCAATGTGGCCGTCCATACCGGCCTTCAATGCATTCTGACGGTCTTCTTCAAAGGCATTTGCCGTCATTGCAAAGATGGGAATGCCTGCCTTTGCAGCATCCGGCAGGGCGCGGATCTGCCGCGTCGCCTCGTAACCGTCCATCTTGGGCATCTGGATGTCCATTAAGATCAAATCGTACTGCCCGGGGGCCGCCTGCTTCATCTTCTGGACAGCGATCTCGCCATCCTCAGCAGTGTCTACCGCAAAGCCCGCTTCCTTCAGGATCTCCAGCGCGAGCTCACGGTTCAAGGCATTGTCCTCCACCAGCAAAAGCTTCTTTCCCTTAAGCTCGGCGGCATCTGGCTGCGCTGGCTTACAGGCAGGCTCTGCACCGTACGGTTCTGCCAGCACTCTGAGCAGTTCGGAAAGGAACAGCGGCTTTTCGCAGAAGGCGGTCACTCCGGCAGCGCGGGCTTCCTCTTCAATATCCGTCCAATCGTAGGCCGTCAGAATAATGATAGGGCAGCTTTTCCCGATCAGCTTGCGGATCTGCCGCACGACCTCGATGCCGTTCATATCGGGGATGAGCCAGTCGATGATGTAGACGCTGAATTCGTCGCCCTGCTCCATGGCGTACCGGGTGCGGATCACCGCTTCCCGGCCGGAGATCGTCCACTCCGGCCGCATCCCGATCTTGGACAGCATGGTGCTGACGCTCAGGCAGGTGTCGGTATCGTCGTCTGCTACCAATGCGCGCAGCCCTTCCAACTGCGGGAGCTGCTTGGGCTCCACCCTTTGTCCGCTGAGTGCGAAGCAGAGATCTACGATGAATTCGCTGCCCTTGTCCGGTTCACTTTCGATCGCAATGGTGCCGCCCATCATATCCACGATGTTCTTGGCGATGGACATACCCAGGCCGGTACCCTGAATGCCGCTGACGGTGGAGCTTTCCTCCCGGCTGAACGCCTCAAAGATGTGCTTCTGGAACGCTTCGCTCATACCGATGCCATTGTCCTTGATGCGGAACTCATAGCAGCCACGGCCCTTGGGCGCACCGTTCTTCTGGGCAATGCGGATGCTGATCGTACCGCCTGTGGGAGTGAACTTGATGGCGTTGGACAAAATGTTCAGCAGGATCTGGTTCAGCCGCAGCGGGTCGGTGATGATGTCCTCGTTCTCCACGTCCATGGTATCGATGAAAAGCGACAGCCGCTTTGCCGAAACATCGGGTTGGATGATGGAGCGCACATCGTGGACGAGGTCCGGCAGATGCACCGCTTTTTCTTCGATTTTTACTTTTCCGCTCTCGATGCGGCTCATATCCAGCACATCATTGATGAGGGAAAGCAGATGCTGGCTGGAGGTAGAGATCTTTTTCAGGTAGTCCAGCACCTGTTCCTTATTATCAATATGGGTCGCAGCCAGCGAGGTGAAGCCGATGATGGCGTTCATGGGGGTGCGGATATCGTGGCTCATATTGAACAGGAACTCCCGCTTGGCACGGTTTGCCGCACCCTCGTGCTGGAGTGCGATCTCCAGTTTGCGGTTCTGTTCCTCCAGCTGAGCCTGATACTTCTTCTCCTGCTCTTTCTTCTGCTGCTCCATCTCCTGCACGGAGCGTCTGCGCAGCACCCGAAGGACCATTACAAGCAGGATGTAACCGGCCAGCGCCATCAAGATCAGCGGAATCGATTCACGGAAGACGGATCTTTCATCCGTATACGCGTAGAGATCGAAAGACCTTCCGTGACAGTACATTCCAAAATAGCAGCCGGAGCCGTTCCAATCGTGGGTATGGGTCAGCGTTTCGGCGGCCCCGGCTTTGCGGATCTCCCGCACCGGCAGACTGTCCGCAGCATCCTGCCCGATGAGCTCCGGGCGGTTGGAGGCAATGACCTGATTGTTCTGCACGATGAACAATGTGCCGCTGGTCTCAACCGAGTAACCGTCCAGTACGCTCTGGATGGACAAGGCCGTTCCCTCTATAAATTCTGCCGGGGTATAGCGGTAGGCAAGCAGGATCACCTCTTTGCTTTCTGCCCGGTGTGCTGCAACATCCACGGCAGACCCATCCTCCAGCAGGACCCGCTTCAGGTAGGTCTTTTGCGGGTAAGCGAAAACGTCCAGAACGGCATCATTCTTGAGTTGCTCTCCAAACCGGGCATAGCCGATGCCGTTCGTTGTGGATTCGCACAGGAGCGTACCGTCCGGGGCCAGAACCGAAATACCTGTGAGCCAGAGCAGCTCTGCCTGCCTGTTCAGGCATTGCGGGTCGGAAAGGTCGAGCGCAGGGTCCTGTGCCAGCTGATGCACCGATACCGCCGTGCGGCGGAGCGCTTTGGCCACAATCGTATCGTTGTGTTTTTCAAAGCTGGTGGACTGGGATTTGACAAAATCAAGGATCTGGCAGAAACGAGCCTCCGTTGCACGCAGTGCCTGCCAACTCGAGAAAAAAACGACGCCGGCCATAAAAAGCACGCCGATGACCAGATAGAGCCCCCATCTCCATGTATCTGAGATGGTTTTGTTTTTACGTGCCAATGGTGTCCACCTCCAGATACTGCGAAGGATGTTCAAGATACTTGCCAAGGATCTGCTCCAGTGTGCCGTCTGTGCGCATCTGCGCAAGAACAGCGTTCAGTTGGATGTCCAGCCTGCGGCTGTCGTTTTTGGAAAAGGCGATGCCCAGCCCGGTGACCAGCAGCGGTTCTTCGAGGATGCGGAACTCCACGGAATTGTCCTTCATGTATTGCAGGATGGCCGTCTCATGGGCAGCGATGGCATCCACATAGCCGCAGGCCAGCATCGCATACTGCACGCTGCGGTCTTCGGTGCTGAACACCTCGACAGTCTGCGGGATGCGCGGGTCGGAGCCGCTGAGAAAGATCTCCTCCGGCTTGCCGGTGCTCTGCACGGCGATGGTCTTTCCGGCAAGGTCGCCGAGTGTCCGGATGCTGCTGTCGGCATCCACCGCAGCCACCTGACGGCTCACCATGTAGGGTCCCGCCCAGCGGTATACCTCCTCGCGCCCATCCATGGAAAAGCAGCCCCAGATGCAGTCGATGGTACCGCTTTCCACCAGATCTGTTTTTTGCTCCCAATCGATCGGTTCAAACCGGGCAGCATATCCCATGCGGCGGAACGCTTCGGTGGCGATCTCCACGTCGATCCCGGCGGGAACGCCGTCATTGTTCAGATAAATATAGGGCGGATAGGTATCGCTTCCCACAATGAGCTGCGGAAGACCGCTGTCCTTCGCGTTGGTTCCGCCGCAGGAAGTCAGACTGCCGACGGCAGCAGATGCCGCCAGCAGCGTGCAGCCGCGCAGAAATGCACGGCGTGAGATTCTGTGTTTCATTCGGACTTTTTGTTCTCCTGTTTTATTGCATCCATTGCTCAGTTGTGCTGCTGTAATTCTTCTTTCAGGTCAGCCTGAATATCCGTCAGGCACTGCAGCAGCAGCGGGTTGAAGGCTCCGCACTCGCCGTTCAGGATCATCTGCACGGCTTTTTCGTGGGAGAAGGCTTTTTTGTAGCAGCGTTCGCTGGTCAGTGCATCGTACACATCAGCCAGCGAGACCAGTTGTGCGCTGATGGGGATCTCATCGCCCTTCAGTCCATCCGGGTAGCCGCGCCCATCCCAGCGTTCGTGGTGCCAGCGGGCGATCTCGTAGGCCGTTTGCAGCAGCGGCTGCTCTGCAAAATTATCCAGATCATGCAGCATCTGGGCTCCCAGCATACTGTGGGTCTTCATGACCTCGAATTCCTCCGGGGTCAGCCTGCCGGGCTTGTTGAGGACCTTTTCGTCAATGCCGATTTTTCCGATGTCGTGCAGGGCAGAAGCCAGCGGGATCATATCCTGCTGTTCCGCAGTGATAGAGTATCTGCTGCTGATCTCCAACAGACGGCGGAGCAGCAGTTCGGTGATGATACGGATGTGCCGCACATGGGCGCCGCTTTCGCCGTTGCGGAATTCTACGATATGACTCAGTACACCCACCAGCGTATCCGTATTATTTTCACGGGCGCGGATCTGCTCTGAGACCATCTGCACCAGCCGTCGCTGCTTGGCGTACAGCTTGATGGTGTTGGTCACACGGCGGTACACGATACGAGCATCGAAGGGGCGGTTGACATAATCACTTGCGCCCAGCTCATAGGAACGCCGGATCGTCGCATCGGAGTCCTCGCTGGAGATCATAATGACCGGGATATCCTCGATGGTGTGGTTGGCATTCATGGCTTTCAGCACTTCAAAGCCGTCCATAACGGGCATATTGATGTCCAGCAGCACCAGTGCAATGTTTCCGGTTTCTGCCTGCAATTTTTCCATGCAGTCCCGTCCGTTTTCGGCTTCCAGAATGTGGTAGCTGTCTCCCAGGATCTCTGTCAGCATCATGCGGTTCATTGCGGAGTCATCCACAAGTAAGATCTGTGGTTTGTTCTGCAAAAGTTTTTCCAAAGCCGCCAGGTTATGCCCCGGAACCTCCACCATGACGGCATTCTTGCGGCACTTTGCCTGATACATCAGCCGATCCGCCCGGCGAACGATGTTTTCCATAGGGTCGGCGAGGGACTGTATCGTTCCGCCAATGCTCAGCGAGATACGGAAATGCGAATAGCCGGGTACAGATGCCATCTGCGCGGCGGTGCAGATCTGTTCCAGTTTGGTCTGCAAAAAGTCTCCCGGAATGCCGGGCAGAACCAATAAAAACTCATCTCCGCCATAGCGGATGAGCAGGTCCGACTTCCGGATGCAGGACTGGATGGTGGTTGCCACCGTTTTCAGTGCCATATCTCCGGCGTAATGCCCATAGGTATCGTTGCAGATCTTGAAATCATCCACATCCATCAGTGCGACACCCGCCGGGCCGATGGTTTTGCGGGCAACTTCTTCGTAATAGCGGCGGTTGTAAATTCCTGTCAGCGGATCCCGATAGAGCTTTTCTTCGAATGCCTGCTCCCGTGCAGCGCGCTGTCGGGCTGTTTCGTCCTCCGATACTTTCTGATTTTCGGTCAGTTGTTTCAGCGCCTGCTCCGCTGCGGCAAGAGCGGCTCCCTGTTGATGAAGTTTTTTCAACAGCTGCTGCTCACGCGCTTTGTAATATTCCTCGATCTCGGAAAGTGTATTCACGTTCTGACCCTCTTCTACATCATTTACATCATTTGTGTGTTTCATCTGCGGAAACGCGCTTTTCCGCTATTTTTTAATGGAGGAGGTAACGCGGAAGCGTTTTACCGTCTGTTCCAGTGCTGCAATGTCCACGGGTTTGGAGAGATGTTCGTCCATGCCGGCTTCCTTGCTCTTTTGCATATCCTCAAGGAAGGCGTTGGCAGTCATGGCAAGGATGGGGATGATCCTGCCCAGCGGATTTTCGCCATTGCGGATGCGGCGGGTGGCCTCCAGGCCGTCCATCACCGGCATCTGCACGTCCATCAAAATCATGTCGTACTCGCCGGGCTTGACGCTGGCAAAGGCATCCACGAGCTCCTGACCGTTGGAGCAGATGGTGCAGCTTGCGCCCTTGGATTCCAGCAGCATTTCCAGAATTTCGGCGTTGATGGCGTTATCCTCGGCGCAGAGGAACTTCATGCCGGACAGGGAAGAAGTTTCTTCTGCTTCCTCCGGGAGCACCTGTGCCTCTTGCACCGTATCTGCTTCGGCATCAATGGGAAATTCCAGCACGACCTCAAAGCGGGTACCCCTGCCGGGGGCGCTCTCCACGCTGATGGAACCGCCCATCAGGTCTACGATGCTCTTGGTGATGGCCATGCCAAGGCCGGTACCCTGCACCTTGTTGGTGCCGGATTTTTCCTCCCGGGTAAAGGGGTCAAAAAGGGTCTTTTGAAACTCCTCACTCATGCCGATGCCGTCATCGCTGCCGCTGCCGCAGTAATGCCGCAGACCTGCAAAAACGAGCGGCGGGAGATCTTTTTCATC
>OGMW01001485.1_pt1 | contig 20163 bp, 9 predicted proteins | sample 1573281 | NCBI WGS metagenome assembly OGMW01 (sample SAMEA2581907, study PRJEB24529) | metagenome | biome: Human gut stool | place: China | collected 2011 | reverse complement strand
GTCATCATCGGCGTCGCGGATGGTCGACAGCCGGTGCGCGATGACGAACGCGGTGCGGCCGGTGCGCAGCGTGGCCATGGCGCGCTGGATCAGGGCCTCGGTGCGGGTGTCCACCGAGCTGGTCGCCTCATCCAGGATCAGCACCAGAGGATCGGCGATGGCCGCTCGGGCGATAGACAGCAGCTGGCGCTGTCCCTGGGACAGATTCGCCCCGTCGCTGTGAAGCATGGTCTGATAGCCGTTTGGCAGACGCCGGATAAAGGAATCTGCATTTGCAAGCTTAGCTGCGGCCACCACCTCTTCATAGGAAGCGTCCAGTTTTCCATAGCGGATATTATCCTCGATCGTTCCTGTGAACAGATGGGTATCCTGCAGAACGATACCGAGGGAGTGGCGCAGAGCGTCTTTTTCGATATCTTTTACGTCAATGCCGTCGTAGACAACCGCGCCGCCCTGGACGTCGTAGAAACGGTTGATCAGATTGGTGACAGTGGTTTTGCCAGCACCGGTTGCGCCCACCAATGCGATCTTCTGTCCGGGCTTGGCGAACCAGGTGATGTCGTGCAGCACCGGTTTGTCGGGGTTATAGCCGAAGTTCACGTCGGTGAAGCGCACATCGCCCTGCAGGAGGGTGAGGCGACCGTCCGGTGAGGTAATGGCGGTTTCACGGGCTTTCATGGCCACTTCGGCGGCACGCGGGCTCAAGGATTGCGCGGCCTTGAGCGAACGGGTGCCGTCATCGCCTTCCTCGCGCTTCCACGCCCAGTGACCGGTTTCATGGTCAACTTCGGTCATGGTGCGTCCATCTTCGCCGAGTTCCACGTTCACCAAGGTCACGGAACCGCCGTCGTCCTCCGGCTGCTCGTCCATAAACGCGAAGATGCGGGATGCGCCTGCAAGCGCCATCATCACCATGTTGAACTGCATGGACACCTGGCCAAGCGGGTTCACGAAAGAGCGGGACAGCGTCAACAGCGAGATCAGCGTACCCAGGGTGAGCGGGCCAGCACCGGACAATCCGAAGTTGCCAAGTCCGGAAATCGCTGCGGATCCGCCGAAAATAGCCAGCAGAATGTACAGCAGGTAACCCATGTTGCCTACGATTGGCATGGTCACGTTGCCCCACGTGTTCGCTTCGGCGGAAGCTTCGAACAGTTCTTCGTTCTTCTTGTCGAAGGTGGTTTGGGTGGCGTCTTCATGGTTGAAGACCTTGATGACCTTCTGGCCGTTGACCGCTTCCTCCACGAATGCGTTCACGTCGCCGATGGCGATCTGCTGCTTGACGAAGTAGCGTCCGGAGCGGGAAACGACCTTGCGTACCACCACAAACAGAATCATGGTGAATGCGAGCACGAAAATGGTGACAGGCACCGACAGCCACAGCATCGACACGAGCGCGGCGATTGCGGACACCGCGGACGAGAACATTTGCGGGAACGACTGGCTAATGGCCTGACGCAATGTGTCGGTGTCGTTGGTGTAACGGCTCATAATGTCGCCGTGTTCGTTGGTGTCGAAGTAGCGGATGGGCAGGGTCTGCTGATGGGCGAACATGTCGTCGCGAATCTTCTTCAACGTGCCCTGTTCCACAGTGACGATAACCCACTGCCACAGCCAGCTGCAGAAAATGCCGGCCGCATACAGGCATGCCATAAGCGTCAACGCACGCAGCAACGGCATCCAATCAGGATTGGTGGCACCAACCATCGGCAGAATGTACGTATCGACCAGCGACTGTAGGAACAGCGACGATCCGGCCTGGGCCGCGGCACCGACGAGAATGCACACTACCACAAGTGCCACACGCCACTTGTATTGGAAAATGTAACCGAAGATACGCTTGGTGGTGCCCGGTGCGGCTTTCTGCATCGGCGGCTTGCCGTGCGATTGCTGCATGCCGGCCGCGTTGTTGTTGTCTTTGGATTTCAATGCGGAAGTTTGTTCAGTCATCTGTTGCCTCCTTTCACTGCAGTTCCTCAGGCTGGGCCTGATTCTTGGTTTGCGATTCATAGATGGAGCGATATTCGTCGCAGGTTTCCAGCAGTTCGTCATGCGTGCCGGCCGCCATGATGCGGCCATGATCCATGACGAGAATCATGTCGGATTCCTGCACAGAGGCCACACGCTGGGCGATGATGATCTTCGTGGTGTCGGGAATCTCATGATGGAATGCGGCGCGAATCAGCTGATCGGTTTTGGTGTCGACCGCGGACGTGGAATCGTCGAGAATAAGGATCTTCGGCTTTTTCAGCAGCGCACGCGCAATGCACAAACGCTGGCGCTGACCGCCGGAAACGTTGGTACCGCCCTGTTCGATGTACGTATCGTACTTGTCGGGGAATTCCTGAATGAAGCCGTCGGCCTGCGCAAGCTGGCATGCGTGACGAATCTCTTCATCAGTGGCGTTCGGATTGCCCCAACGCAGGTTTTCGGCAATGGTTCCGGAGAACAGCACGTTCTTCTGCAATACCATGGCGACCTGATCGCGCAATACTTCCAAATCGTAATCGCGCACATCCACGCCGCCGACCTTCAGCGAGCCTTCGGTCACGTCATACAAACGTGGCACAAGCTGCACCAAACTGGACTTTGCGGAACCGGTGCCGCCGACGATGCCGACGGTCATACCGGAACGGATCTTCAAATCAATATCGTCAAGCACCGGCTTTTCGGAAGTGGCGGAATAACGGAAGGTGACATGGTTGAAATCAACCTCACCATTCTTCACTTCCATAACCGGATTTTCCGGATTCGTAACCGTGCTTTCCTCGTTCAGCACCTGGCAGATGCGTTCGGCGGAGGCCTGCGAAATAATGCACATCACGAAAATCATGGACAGCATCATCATGGCCATGAGAATCTGCATGGCGTAGGTGACCAATGCGGTCAGATCGCCGGCGGTCAATCCAAGGGCCGCATTGTTGCCGGATGCCACGATCTGCTGGGCACCCATCCAGGCGATAAGCAGCATGGACACGTACACGCACAGCATCATGAGCGGATTGTTGAAGCTCATAATGCGTTCGGCCTTGGTGAAGTCCTTGAAGATGCGCTCGGAAATACGGTTGAACTTTTCGGTTTCGTGGTTTTCGCGATTGTAAGACTTGACCACGCGGATGCCCTGCAGGTTCTCGTCTACCACGTTGTTGAGCTTGTCGTACGTGTGGAACACGCGCTCGAACACCGGATGCACCAGCACCGCCAAGCCGCACAGGCCGATGGCAAGCACCGGAATGCAGGCGAGAAACACCAGCGAAATGGATGGGCTGATGCGGAAGGAGAAGATCCACGCCACAATCACCATGATCGGAGCGCGCACACCCATGCGGATGATCATTGAATATGCGTTCTGCAGGTTGGTCACATCAGTGGTCAGTCGCGTGATGATCGAACCGGTGGAGAAACGGTCGATATTGGTGAAGCTGTAGCCCTGCACCTTCTCAAACTGGTCGTGACGCAGGTTTTTGGCGAATCCTGCGCCCGCAATGGCCGAGAACTTTCCGGCCAAAAAGCCGGATGTCAGCGAAACCGCCGAACAAATCAGCAGAATCAAGCCGAATTTCAAAATCGCCGGCATGCTGCCACCGCTGATGCCCTCATCAATCAGCGATGCCATGACGGTCGGAATAAGGATTTCCAGCACGCTTTCCACGGCTACGAATACCGGGGAGAGCAGGCTGGCTTTTTTGTATTCGCGCAGGGATTTGCCCAGCGTGCGAATGACGTGTTGCTTTGGTTTTGACGTTGTGGACGTCGTTGCGTTTGCCGCTGTCACTCCTTGTCCTTTCTTTTTCGTACTTACTTGCTTGCGTGTGTTACCTGAGGTTGTTTGCGATCGCCATTTCCTGCGACATTCGCAGTATGCGCGAAACGTATTCATCATGAGAATCGCGATTATGCGGATTCCGCCCATCGCATGATTCTTGCGATTCTTGCGAAACCTGCGGCTTTTGCGAAACCTGCGATTCGCCAAAATCCTGTTCCTGTATTTCCAAGCTTGAATATCGGCTTTCGTCTCCGATCAAACCTGTTTTCACCAGATTCGTCTGCATGACGTCAAGCATGTGCATGAATTGGCGGATCTGGTCGTCATCAAGACCTTCCAACAGGATTCGTTCCATGTTTTTCGCATTGTCGTGCAGCACTTCGGCAATATGCCTCGATTTGTCCGTCAATACGATCTTTTTCAGACGTGCGTCACGCTTCACCGACTCGCGGGCGATCAGCCCCTTCTGCTCCATCAGTCCCAACACTCGGCATGATGTGGATCGGGTCACGCCGAAACGTTGCTCGATGTCTTGAGGGAAGATCTCCTCGTTATCATGTCTTGCCAAGTACACGATGATGTCAACGTTGCCGTTGCTGACGCCTTCCGCCTCTTCGGGACGGGTGACGCGCAAATACCGGTTGACCACGTTGTGCAGCGAGCGAATGGCCACGCTGGGAGGCTTGGTCAGGCCACTTTCCCAGACTTCGGCAAGTCGTGAACCTGACGGTTCCTTGTATTGTTCATTCGTCACTTCCGTCACACCACACATGCTAAACCGTTGCATATACAACTGTTGTACATGCAACGATCAGCGTGTCGCGCATCTCATCGTCCGCGACAAAAAAGGCCGAGGAATCAGATCCGCACCGGTTCAGCGTTAACGGATCGAATCCCTCGGCCTTAAGCCTTGAATCCTACGAAACTACTTGGTGAGTTCAGCGTACTTCTCAAGCATGTATTCGAAGATCTGCTTGCCATCGGCGCCCATCAGCACCGACATGCTGTTGATCGGCATGGAATCGAGGAACAGGCGGGTCATGTCGTTGTCGGGCACCACCGGCATGCGGCCGGCTTCGCCCTCGGCACGCAGGATTTCAAGCACCTTGGAACCGAGCGGATCCTTACGCCATTCCATGAAGTTGGACCATTCGGTGAGCGGCTGGGCCTTGCCGTCGCCGTCGAGCTCCACCACTGCGGAACCGGCGATGTCACGGCTGGACGTGCCGACCTCGATGGTGTATTCGCCGCTCTCGACATGCCAATCGTTGAACTTCTCGGACCAGTAGGCGAAGGCTCGATCGTCGAGCTCGAAGGAGACTTCTGCGGATTCGCCGGCCTTGAGGAATACCTTCTTGAAGCCCTTGAGCTCGTGTTTCGGGCGGGCTACGTCGGCCTTGCCGGGAGCCACGTACACCTGCACGGTTTCGGCGGCGTCAACGTTCGAGGTGTTCTTGACCACTGCGGTGACGGTTGCGGTGCAGGCGCCGGTCTTGACGGCCTTCACGTCGCTCACTTCGAACGTGGCGTAGCTCAGGCCGAATCCGAACGGGTAGTCGACGGCCTTGTTGTAGGTGTCGTAATAGCGGTAGCCCACGAACACGCCTTCGCCGTAGTCGACATGCCCCTCTTCGCCCGGCCAGTTGATGGTGCTCGGATCGTCGTTGATGTCGAACGGAATGGTCTGCGCGAGCTTGCCGGACGGGCTCACCTTGCCGAACAGCACGTCAGCGAGCGCCGGACCGCCGGACTGGCCGAGCAGCCAGGATTCGAGGATGCCCTTGGCGTTCTTGGCCCACGGTGCCACGGTGACGACGGAGCCGTTGGAGAGTACGACCACAACGTTCTTGTTTTCGGCTGCGACGGCTTCGAGCAGTGCGATCTGCTTGGCCGGCATGTCGAGGGTCTCACGGTCGAAGCCTTCGGATTCGGCTGCTTCGGGGAGCCCCAGGAACATGAGCACCACGTCGGCGCCCTTGGCAGCGTCGACGGCTTCGGCTTCGAGTGCCGGATCGGCCGGTTCGAGGTCGAGGGTGAAGCCTGGGGCGAACTTGGCATCCACGCCGCGTTCGGTGAGGGTGTCGAGGAAGCTGGTCATCTTGGTTGGGGTGATGTGCGAGGAGCCGCCGCCCTGGTAGCGCGGAGTGCGTGCGAATTCGCCGATGACGGTGACCTTGGCATCGTTTGCGACCGGCAGGATGGCGTCGTCGTTCTTGAGCAGCACCATGGATTCGATGGCGGCCCGGTGGGCGACTTCGTCGTGAGCTTCGATGTCGAAACGATAGTTTTCGATGCTCATGGCTGCGCGCGTCTTGTTGACCAGGTCGATCATGCCTTGTGCCATGCGGTCGAGCTGTGCCGGCTGGATGCGACCGTCGCGTGCCGCATAGACGATCTGGTCGTCGGTGTAGCTTGGCGGCATTTCGAGGTTGAGGCCCGCGTTGAGGGAGGCCACGCGATCATGGTCGGCACCCCAGTCGCTCATGACGATGCCTTCGAAACCCCATTCGTCGCGCAGCACGTCGGTGAGCAGCCAGTGATCCTGGGCGGCATGCACGCCGTTGATGCAGTTGTATGCGCACATGATGGTCCACGGCTGGGCTTCCTTGACGATGTGCTCGAACGCCGGGAAGTAGATTTCGCGCAGCGCACGCTGGGAGATGTTGGCGCTGATGCGCAGACGATCGGTTTCCTGATTGTTGGCGGCGAAATGCTTGAGCGAAGTGCCCACGCCCTTGGATTGCACGCCGGCGACGATGCCGATGGCTTCATGACCCGCCAGGTACGGGTCTTCGGACCAGTATTCGAAGCAACGGCCGCCAAGCGGGTTGCGCTTGATGTTCACGCCCGGGCCGAGGATTACGGCGACCTTCTCCTGAATGCACTCTTCGGCCATGGCTTCGCCGACCCGGTGGATGAGTTCCGGATTCCAGGAGCTGGACAGACCAGCCGCCGGCGGGAAGCAGGTGGCAGGCACGCAGTTGTTCAAATCGACTTCGCCGGTGGTGGCCGAGTTGGACTTGCGCAGGCCGTGGGGGCCATCGGTGATCATATAGCCGGGAATGCCCTTGGCTTCAACACCCTGCAGATGCCAAGCGTCGCCGCCGGAAGTCAGGGATGCCTTCTCTTCAAGCGTCAGATCATTGATGGAAGGATAGGTTTTTTCGCTCATACGTTCCTCTTTCGCATCGTTTTCTTGAGTTCGTATCGGTTAACCGATCTGCATGAGACCTCAACCCCGAAATCTCTACTAACCGGTTGGTAGGTACTTTATCAAAACCAACACCGCAACACGCCAATCTTCTTTGAAAAATCAATTAACCGACCGTAAAGTAACTGCAGTATTTACAACTTGAGAGAAATGACGATTCATAAGCATTGCAGCGCACATGAATCGCCATCAATGAAGGGCAAGAGAGGGAATCATCATGGCCAACGAAGAAGTCGACCGAAGGGCGGAGATTCTCAACGCGGCCGTCGAACTGTTTGGGACGCTCGGCTATTACGGCACTTCCCTGCAGAAAATCGCCGATCGCGTAGGACTCACCAAGGCTGGCGTACTGCATTATGTCGGCAGTAAGGAAGGACTGCTCACAGCCGCGCTGGACGAAGTCTACGATTCCGAAACGGAAGACATTCTTACCGACATGGTACGTGAGCCACGACCGTTGATCGCCGACATGTGGCGCAGAATCGTGGCGGTGAACGCACGCAGACCACTTCAGGTGCACATGTTTTCCACGTTGAGTGCCGAAGCGATCGACCCGAACCACCCTGCACACGAGTACTTCGCCAATCGTGAGCTGCATAATGCCGATACCGCGCTCAATATCCGTTGGCGTGTGCCCGAAGGCGTTAATACGCGTCGGCTGCTTAATGCGGGATTCGCCATGATGGATGGCGTGCAGCTGCGTTGGCTGCGCACGCCCGGTCAGGACCTGAACGCCATGTGGGCGGAATGCGAAGACACCCTGTTCCCCCTGCCCATGTGGGAGGGCTACCGCTAAGCCTCTGCCCCGGCACTGCATTACTGTATGGATGCAGACGTAGAAGGAGGCATGTATGCGGATTTTGCTGGCACCGGACTCGTTCAAGGAGGCCGCTTCGGCTGAAGCAATCGCACAGGCGATGGCTCGTGGCATTAAGCGCGGCGACCCGCAGGCCGAATGCCGGCTTTTGCCGCTTTCCGACGGTGGCGAAGGATTGACGCACGCCTTGGTTCATGCCACCGGCGGCACGTTGCATGATGTTGAGACGGTTGATGCGGTCGGTCGCCCGATTATTGCGCAGTTCGGGTTTCTTGGCAATAAGCACACTTCCCGTACCGCCGTGGTCGAGTTGGCTTCGGCAAGCGGACTTGAGCAGGTCTCCCCTGCCGACCGTGATCCAATGGCTGCATCCACGTTTGGCACAGGCTTGCTGATTCGCGCTGCGATCGACGCCGGCGCGGATCGCATTGTGCTCGGCTTGGGAGGTAGCGCCACCACGGATGGCGGTACCGGATTGGCTCACGCATTTGGATTTCGTTTTCTCGATGCGCATGATTCCGACATTCCGCTTGGTGGCGGCGCTCTTGTTGATTTGGCAAGGATTGACGATTCAAGAGTTTCCGATTCCATCAAAAACGTTCCGATTGTTCTCGCTTGCGACGTCACCAATCCTTTGACCGGCCCGGAAGGTGCCGCCCATGTGTTTGCCCCGCAAAAAGGCGCGACCGCAACACAGGTCGAGCTTCTCGATCAGGGGCTTGCGAATCTCGCGCGCGCAATCATGCAATATAACGGCCGCGATATCGAGCACACTCCGGGAGCGGGCGCTGCGGGAGGTACCGGAGGTGGCATGCTTGGCCTGTTCAACGCAACAGTGAAGCCGGGAATCGAACTCGTGCTTAATCTTGCACATGGCCGTGAAGCGTGCGCTTGGGCTGACGTCGTCATCACCGGAGAAGGCTCCATCGACAGTCAAACGCCATACGGCAAAGTGCCAAGCGGCATTGCGAAACTGGCGCAATCGCAAGGAAAACCGACTATTGCCATCGGCGGAACGGTAACCCGCAATCCACACACCGTCGAAGCGCTGAACAAAGCCGGCATCGTCGCAACATTCGGCATTGCGCCCGGGCCAGCAGATCTTACAACGTTGATCGCCAACACGGAACGCAATGTCGAAATCACGTGTGCCGCAATCGCCGGCACACTGCGCGTTGCTTCTGCTACTGCAGTAACTGCAGCTACTTCACCCTGCGAATCAGTATGATGAACACCGCACCCAGCAGCACCGCGACCACAGCGATCGGGAACAGCGCCGCATAACTGCCAATGGCAAGCACAATCGCACCGACAACCACAGGCGCAAGCACCTGACCAACGGTGTTGGCAAGATTCAGAATGCCCAGATCCTTACCAGCTTCTTCCTGACTTGGCAACACATCGACGTTCAACGCCTGATCGACGGCAATGTAAATGCCATAACCGGCACCGCCGATGCCTGCAAACAGCATCATGCCCAAAGCATTCGGCATGAAACACGGAATGGCCACACCAATCGCGATAATCACCGAACCGATCGCCACGATGACCTTGCGGCGCTGCAGACGGTCCGACAGCGGACCCGACACCATGGACGTGACGATCAGCACAACCATGGAAATCACCGACATGGTGGAAATCGTCGCCGCGGAATCCTTTACGCTCAACCCGCAGTATTTCTGCAGAATATACAGCTGATAGCCGGAAATCATGTTCCAACCCAAGATAAGCAGCAATCTGCCCATCAATGCCAAGTAAAAATCTCGGCAATTCTTGGTAGGAGGAATGAACGAACGCAGCAACTGCTTGACGTCGAGCTTTGCGGTGGCATCCGAAGACTCGACGGAAGCCACAGAAGCAGCCGAGGAGCGTTCGCGCGGCCAGATCAGCACGGTCACGATACCGGTGACTGCGAACAGTGCCGCACCGATCGCAAATCCGGTGCCCATGTTTTCAATGAATTTCGATCCGAGAAACGTTCCGGCGGATGATCCGACGATCTGCGCACCACCATAGAATGCGGAGAACGTACCACGCACGTTTTCCGGAATGCGGTCGGACAGCACTGCCACAGCCGGAGCGATCATCATGTTGACGCCGACCTGCACAATGCACCATCCGGCCACAATACCCACCAACTGCGCACTGGAGAAGGCGAGCACATAGCCGGCTGCCGTAATCAGACCACCTGCCACAATCCATGGCGTGCGCTTGCCGAAACGCGAGCGCGTGATGTCGCTTAACGCACCAAAAATCACGTTGGAGAACAGTGCGAATACGCAGCCTACGGAATTCATGGTGCCGAGAATCACTTCGGGCATGCCTATGTTCAGTTCGGTGAATCGTTGCGGCAGCAGCACGGCCGATCCGGAAGTGCCTGCGACCATCCAAATCAGCGAGAAGAGCACGAAGCCGACGCCGAATCGCCATTTTTCGGTGGATGTCAGTTTGCGGCCGCTGTCAGGTGCGATATCACTCAATACTGCGGTGCTTGGCTCGCGTGATGCGTTTGCTGTCATGATTCCCCCTTTGGAAGCATGTTCTTTTTTGAAATATTGAAATGATTTGAAATATACGATGAAGAAAGCTTTTTTTCATTTTTGGTATGATTGCAGTCCTGCCGACGCCGACTTTTATTTGGCTTCAGCTTCGGCAGGACTTTCGTTCATATGATTTCACACGATTCCGTACGATTACAGCGCCATCTGCAGATGATGCGTTCCCGCAACAAGATCGACGCGCTCATGGTCGACGATATCCACGAATGCCGTGGTTCCGGCAGGTACCGCAACCGTCAGATCAAGCACATTGGCGTTGACTTCCCATTGCACTTCCGCCTTGCCATATGGGGTGATGTGAGAGGTTTCGGCATGGGTGAGATCTCCCCCGATCACCGGAGCGATACGGAACCGCTTCCAGCCGGGTTCAACGGCTTCAAGGCCGCCGATATGCGCATGCATCCATTCCGCCACCGATCCGAGCGCGTAATGGTTGAACGAGGTCATGCCGCCGGGGTTCAGCGAACCATCGGCCCGCATGGAATCCCAACGTTCCCACGTGGTGGTGGCCCCCATAACCACTTGGTAAAGCCAGCTTGGGCATTCGGTGGAGGTAAGCAGCGCGTAGGCCTCGTCGTTATGGCCGGTCATGGTCAACGCCGGAAGCACGAATGGCGTGCCGGCGAATCCGGTGCTTACCTTGCCGCCGGATTCGCGCACCAGGCAGGCGAGTCGATTGCCGGCCTTCACGCGGCGCACCGGTTCGCCGTCAAGCAGTCCGAAGGCGATGGCGAGCGCGTAGGCGCACTGGGTGTCGGATGTCATGGTGCCGTCAAGGTTGGTGAAACGCTGCAGGAATCCATCAATCACACGGTCACGCAGGGCGGCGAATCGAGTTTCATCATCGGTTTTGCCGAGAATATGCGCGATGTGCGTGCCTTGCATGCAGCTGCGTGCGTAGAACGCGGTGGCGACCAGTTCCTTTTCGGTCATGGCCTGCGTAGGATCTTCCGGAGGCGCGGTCGGATCAAGCCAATCGCCAAGCTGCCCGAGCGGATAGTCCGGCTTGCGATCCCATACGCCATCGGGCGAAAGGTACCCTGCCACTTCATCGATCCAATCACGGATCAGATCGTAGGAATCGGCGAGCACCTGCACGTCCCCGCTTTCCATGTACAGCGTCCACGGCACTTCCACCGCCGAATCGCCCCACGTGGAGATGGCTTGTGGATGCGCCCATACGCCCAACGGCACGAACGGCACGTAGAACGGCACAGTGCCCCACTTGACCTGGTCGGCACGCACGTCTTTCAGCCAGCTTTTCAGGAACCCGTATACGTCATACAAATAAGCCGCGGTAGGCACGAACAGGCAGATGTCTCCCGTCCAACCCATGCGTTCGTCGCGTTGCGGGCAGTCGGTTGGAATGGACACGAAGTTGGAACGCATCGACCATACGGCGTTCTCGTGCAAACGGTTGAGCAGCGGATTCGATGTGGTCAGTTCGCCGGTGCGTTCCATCACGGAATGGTAGACGCGGCAATCCATGTCGGCTGCGGTCAGTTCTCCTGCGAAACCTTCGATCTGTGCATAGCGGAAGCCGTGCATCGCGAATCGTGGCTCCCACCAAGCGTCGGAACCGTTGGAAGTGTACACATCGCACTGCTGGCCTCTGCGCAAGGTTCGCGTGGCGATGGATCCGTCCGGTTCCAACACTTCCACATGACGTAACGTCACGCTTTGTTCTGCTTCAAGATCGCGCATGTGCAGGCGGATGCGCTGCGAACAGTTCTGTCCGAAGTCAACCAGCCATATGCCACGACCATCTTCCGTGTTGCCGATGCGTTCGATGCTGACCGGCTCATGCGATTCATGCGCGCGCACCGGCGATGTTTCAGGATTTTCAATACGTGCCGGGTCATACATGACTTCCGCGACCGGCTGCCAGGAGCTGTCGTCGAATCCTGGTTTCGACCATCCCGGCTGTTCCAGTCGAGCGTCATATCGTTCGCCTTCGCACAGATCCGAGCAGACGATCGGTCCGAGCGTCGCCTTCCATTGGCGGTCCCATGCGTTGGAATATATGTTCTGCATACTGCCGTCGGCATATTCGACCTCAAGTTGCGCGAATACGGCAATACGATCGCCATAGAAGTTGGAGTAACCGCCATCGAAGCCGAGGCGTCCGCGGTACCATCCGTCACCGAGCCAGAATCCCAATGCGTTGGCACCGGACTGCAGTTCGTCGGTCACATCGTAGGTGAAGCATTCCACGCGCTGGTTGTAGTTGCTCCAGCCTGGTACGAGCGCGTCATTGCCGACTTTGACGCCGTTGATTTCGGCTTCCACAAGACCGAGCGCGCTTAGATATAGGCGTGCGCGTTTGGGTTGTTCCTTCAGTTCGACTTCGGTGTGCACTAATGGCAGGTGACGATGGTCAGTTTCGGATTCGCTCCACGATGGTCCGACGAAATCGGCGACATGCTCATGTTCTTCCAATAGTCCGACTTCGAAATGCAGGGTTGCGCTCGGTTTGCCCAATGGCTGGTGACTTGCCGAAACGGCCTGCATGGTGGCGAACACTTCTTCGCGTGAGGCGAGCGGCGCGAACTGCCATGGAATAAGCACGGAAGTGTCAGTGGGCAGGTAGGTGCGTTCTTCCACAGGTTGCCCGCCGGGAACACGTCGCGTCACTTTGAGCAGGATCTGCGCGTCGATTGGCAGCATGCCGGAGCACACCCATGTCATGCGTGGGGCTGCGGTGGCGATGCCGAGCGCATCTCCCGGGTAGTGTTCCACGGTGAAGCTGATGATGTCAAGATCCGAAGCCAGCGTACTGGGCACAATCTGCGGATCAGTAATGGCCATGATGACCCCTTTGTCTACAAAAATAATAGATCACTTGTTTGTGATGGTGGGAAGCCAAAGTCCGAGCCATGCCGCAAGGAGAGAGAAACGAACGGCGACGATGGCTGGGACTTTGGCTGGCAATCGCAAGGTATTGCATAACTGACTTGCGATTGGAGATATTGAGTTGTTATGTGATTGCTGTTGCTAATCAGGCTGCGATCTTGCGTGCCTGACGTTCTTCGTCGGTGCCGTACTTCTTCTGAGCACGGATCATGATGGTACCGGCGATGCCTTCGATGATTACGATGCCGAAGAAGCACCACATAGTGGTCTGAATGGTTTCAGGAAGCACCAGAGCCGGGGTGATGAGCGCGAACAGGCCACAGCACAGGCGGGAGAAGCCGTTGATGAAGCCCTGGATGGAGGCGCGAATCTCGATCGGGAAGGATTCCTGGGTCCACACCTTGTACAGTGCTTCGCCTGCCAGCGGGGATCCGAGGTTCATGAAGGCTGTCGCGCCGACGATGACCCATAGGTTCGCACCGCCCATGGCCATGGCGGCCATGGCGATCAGCGAGATCACGATGCCTGCGAAGAACGCCTTGTTACGATATTTGCCGCCTGCGATGGACGCGAACACGATGTTGAGCACGAGCGTCACGAAGTTGAGGATGATGCCCAAGCCGGTGGCCAGGGACTGGGCGGCTCCGGCCTTGGAGAACATGTAGGTCTGGAACTGGCCCCACGTGTTGGCCAGCAGGTTCCAGCCGACGTAGAAGATCACGATGGCAAGGAAGTAGGTGAGCAGCACCTTCTTGTCGGCGCCGAACAGCACCTTGGTCACGGAAACCTTGCCGTTGCCTACAACAGCCGGACGTGCGGCGTCACGAACGTCGGCAGCTTCATGGAAGCGGCGGAAGGTCGGAGAAAGCAGTCGCCACAGCCATGCGATCACAGCGAATACTGCGAGGATGGCGAACACCACACGACCACCGGTGGCACCCTGCATGGCGGAAACCAGGAACGCGCAAATGAAGGAGATGAACACACCCACCTGCCAGAACACCTGGGTGGTGGAGACGAGCTGTGCGGCGGTGGCCTCGTCTGGAGCATCATGGGAGACGATGGTCATGGAAACCGGCAGATCCGCGCCGGAAGCCAAACCTGCAATGATCAGGCCGATCAGTAGTACGGTGAAGTTCGGGGCGAACACGCAGATGGCGGCACCGATGGCGTAGAACAGGTTGATCCAGTTGAAAAACAGCACGCGGCCGATCTTGTCGGCCAAGCGGCCTCCGAACAGCGAGCCGAAGGCGATGGCGAAGGTCAGAATACCGGAAAGCAGGCCGACCTGCGTGGTATCGAGTCCAAGGCCTTCCTGCCAGACCACAATGGTTGCCGACAGACCGACGATGATGCCGGATCCCAGCATCGATCCGATGCCTGCGGCGAAGGCGAGCGGCATGTATTCGCCCAATCCTTTGCCCTTCTTGGTTGAAGTATTCATTGCTCTTTCCTTACTTTTTCATACTTGCATGCGTTTTTTCACACAAGTATGTCCTTCTTTTTTCAAATGGTTTTCACTGCGTTTTCAAATTGCCGAGGCATCTCCTTTGATCTGTCCAGCATTCAGAAAACACTGCGATTCCATTGTTTTATACACCAGAACATCCTGCCGTCCTCAGCAGCACCTCCAGTGATGTTGTAGTTGAAATACTACATTCGTTTTTGAAAATTTCAAAATCGTCGCGCGTTTTTCAATATACAATTTCAAAAGAGAGCGCGTAGACTATTGATACATCAAGGAATAACCGGTTTATGTACGAACAGGAGCAATCTCATGCCAGCATCAAAACGTGTGGGCGTTTCCGACATCGCCAAACATGCCGGCGTCTCCATCGGCACCGTATCCAACTATCTCAACTACCCCGAACGCGTATCGGACACCTTAAAAGAGAAAATCGGCGCAAGCATCAAAGAACTGGGCTACACCCCCCGCAGAAATACGCTTCTCCCCCAGCGAGAGAACGCCGGACCGCGCCTCATCGGCTATATCATGACCGATATCGAACATTCCCTGTTCACCTTCATCCATGAAGGAGCGCAGGAGGTCTGCGAAGAAAACGACCTGCAGCTTATCGCCTTGAACGCATCATCCGACGCGCAACGGCAAAACGAACTGGTGAAAACACTCATCGACATGAACGTGGCCGGAATTCTGCTCAGCACCATATCCGACTCCCCCGAAGACGTGGCCGCGGCACGAGCGGCCAACATTCCCATCATCCTGCTCGACCATACCAATCCCCGTCACGCCGATCAGGTGTGCTGCGTGCTTGAAAACAATATGGCGGCCGGGCAGATCGCAGCCGATGAACTCATTCGCATCGGATGCAGCCGCATCGCGTTCGCCGCACACTCATTCGACTATGAATCCGTACAAGATCGGCAGATGGGCGTCGAAAAAACCATTGCGCGCACGCATGGAAGCACGCAATTGGAACTCATCAATTCCAAAGGTCTGATGTTTGAAGACGGTTACCAGCTCGGCCTGGACATCATCGACACAATGAAGCGTAGCGGCCTGGACGCCATTCCAGACGGCATCATCACCGTCTCGGACGCGCTTGCCGCCGGCGTGCTGTCGGCATTCCATGACCATAACGGCCCACGGGTTCCAGAAGATGTTTGCGTCATCGGCATGGAGGGGGCACGGTTGGAGACCAAATGCCCCATGTCGCTGACCGTAGTGAACGCGCCCGCTATCGACATGGGGCGCAAGGCCATGGCGCAGATGCTCGACTACATCGACAATCCCGCCGCACACGTGCACAGCACCACGCTTATCGAGCCGACTCTAATCCGACGCGAATCCACACGCGCATAATCGCATGCGGAACACTGTTAGCACAGCCCAACTCGACGCAACACAACGGCAAGGTGGGTCTCCTTACCTGGCGAAACCCACCCTTACTACTATTCTGCAGCGTTTGAAAATTTCAAACCATCAGACTGCGGCACGGGACTTGTCTTGCAAGTCACCGAATACCGGTGTGGCCGAACCAAGCCAGTCGCGCTGTTCCTCATTGCCCATGGCATTACCTCCTACCGCCATTCATCGTCGAAGCGGCATATCATTCAGGCTCCGCATCCTCACGGAGCAACCTCACGGAATGATAGACTTTGCCCCGAGGGCAAGGTCAACACGAACAGTGAAGCCCACGACAAGGAGACAATACGTGGCCGGCGATGATGACGAGCTGCTGACGATTGGCGAAGTGGCCAAATTGGACGGCATCACCGCCAAGGCGTTGCGCTATTACGATGCGCATAACATCTTGAAACCAGCCGCAGTAGATCCGGCTACCGGCTACCGACTACCGACTACCGACTACCGACTACCGATACTACACCCCGATCAAATGCTTGACGTCGATGTGATGCGTATCTGCATCGCCGCCGGCGTGCCATTGGATTCGTTGGAGAAATTCCGTTTCGAAGACGGTTCGCTTGATTGGCGAGCGTTACTTGCCGCAGCGCAGTCGCAGGTGGATGAGCGCATTCAGCAATTACGACGATTGCAGACGTCAATCACCGATTATTCCGGGGAATTGGTACGCAAGGCCTTCTCCCCCGAAGACGGGTTGGTGCGTGCCGATTTGCTGCCGACTTGGCTGGTTGCACAACCTTGCCTCTACGGTAATGTTTGCGATATAAAACGATATTTACGCATAATGACGTCGTTGCGTACCTTGATTCGCGATGCGCAGGCACCGCATTTGCTGCGCAGAGGCATACTGTTGGATTTGGTGGAATGCAAGGCGTTCGCTTTTCAACAGTTCGCGCCAACGCAGCGCATGCTTGATATTTTCCATTCCGGCGATCGTTCGCAAGTAACCTACGATTACCACTTTCCCACTGGAACCGTTGTTATCAATCCTCCCGGAGGTCCTGCGGAAAGTCGCGTAATCGAGCGTGAATCGTTGGCGCAATGCTTTGAGGATGGCATGGCGTTGGCTGAATCGCTCGACGCTGAGGATTGGCCGCATGTCACCATGACTGAGATTTGGGGCAGTCATGCCCCAAATGGTTCGGCTTGCAGGCTACTCCTGAGCACGCTTCACCGAGAAGCGGAACATGAGCAACGCCAGAATCTCACCGCATACGGCCATGCCGAAGAACACCCACATGCTGGTGGAGAAGCCAGCCACATAAGCGTCAGCCTGCTGCATGCCGGCATTCACGTTGGCGGCCGAGAATTCGGAAATCAACGTGGATGCCACAGCCGTGCCGATGGCGCCTGCGAGCTGCTGCATGGTATTCATCACCGCGGAACCGTCGGCGTTCATGGAAGACGGCAACTGGTTCAACGCATGCGTCTGATCGGGCACCAGCACGAATCCGGAAGCGGCCATGAACAGCGCGTATGCCACGGCAATGGCTCCTTCGTGCGAGCCGCCAAGCATCATCGCCACATCCATCACCGCCACGCCAACAAAACCGCAGGCGATGAACTTCGGCGGGAAATGCTCTTTCAACGCGCCGCCGATCAGTGGAGCCGACACCGCGCCAATCACAGCGCCCGGCAGCAAAATCAAAGCGGCCGTCATCGACGTATGCCCCAATCCTCGCTGCAGCAGAATCGGCAGCAAGAAGTTCACACCAAGCACACCGCCGGAAGACATGAGCAGAATCACCATGCCGAGCGTGAATCCCGAATATGCAAACGTACGCACTTCCACCAACGGATGAGCCATACGCAACTGCAATACGGCGAACACCGCCAACACCACAATGGCACCGATAAGCACACTCCAGAATCGCCAATCGCCATTCCATTGCGCGAAGAAACTGGCCGCAACAATAATGCCGGCCAAGCCAACAGCCACCAACAGCAGTGATGGCACCGACAGATAGCCCTTCTCACCGTGACGGATGTCAGGCACGGTAGCCGCGCCAAGCACGAACGAAATCACCAGGAACGGAATCATGGCATAGAAAATCCAATGCCAGTTCAGGAATTCCATCACCAATCCGCCGAACACCGGCCCGATGGCCGGAGCCGCGCACGTCACCAAACTCACCAACCCAAGCATCATGCCGCGCTTGTGGAATGGAGCCTTGTCGAGAATGATGTTGGTCAGCAGCGGCAGGGAAACACCCGTGCCGAGCGCCATGATCAGTCGTGCGGCAAGCAGCATCGGAAAGTTCAATGCGAGCGCGCCGACGAGCGTTCCCACGGAAAACAGCGCGATGGCCATAACAAACAACGCTTTGGTCGGGAATTTGCGCACCATGAACGGTGACGTCGGAATGGCCACGGAAAGCAACAGCAGATACCCGGTGGTCAGCCATTGCACCACGTCGGCGGAAATCGCAAACTCTTCCATCAACGCCGAATATGCGATGTTCAGCGAAGTTTCCGACAGAATGCCGAGGAAGGTGAGAATGGCGAGCGTCACCACCACGATGGTGAGTTTGCCTTCGCTCATACACTTGTCGTTGATTGCGCCGCTTTGTGCGCCGTTGGTGGCGGAAACCGTGCCGTTTTCGGCATGTTCGATGGGTATGTCTGATGGTGCGTTCCTCTTATCCGTAGACACTCTGCTCCTTCGATAGAAAGGTTGTGTAATAGTTTTTGCTTCGAAATTGTCGACGATATTCGCATGCCGGCGCGGCTACAGTTTGCGCCGGCACACACCACACATTACGTAAGGCAGAACATTATGTAAGGCAGAAATGTTACGTGAAATTGCATGAGCCGCCTACGATCAGCATTTCGTAGGCGGCTCATATCAGTCTGGCGTGTCGATTATCGAGTTCTGCGACACGGTTTATTTTGGTTGCTTATGCGACGGTGAAGGTGGTGCGCTTCAGGTCTTCGCGACGGCTGGAGTGACCGATAAGCACTTCGAATTCGCCCGGCTCAACGATTCGGTTAGCTTCAGAATCGACGATGGTGCAATCGGAAACCGGAATATCGAAGGCAACGGTCTCGCTTTCGCCCGGTTCGAGTTCCACACGCTGGAATGCTTTGAGTTCACGATCCGTCCAGCTGTAAGAGGTCACGATGTCGCCGATGTAGAGCTGCACTACTTCCGTGCCCTTGCGATCGCCCGTATTGGTGAGGGTGATTTCGGCATGCACGGTGTCGGTTTCGCCGAATGCGCCGGATTCCGGAACGTTGGTGACCGTCGGTTCGCCGTATTCGAACGTGGTGTAGCTCAGGCCTTCGCCGAATGCGAATGCCGGATCCTGTGTGAGGTCGGCGTAGCGGTTGCCGTGCTGGCCGCGAATCTGGTTGTAGTAGACCGGCAGCTGACCTGCATGGCGTGGGAAGGTGATCGGCAGTCGTCCGCTCGGCTCGGTTTCGCCGAGGATGATTTCGGCGATGGCCTGACCGCCCTTCATGCCCGGGCTTGGAGCCCACAGCAGAGCCGAAGTGCCTTCGGCCGGTGTTTCGTCAACAATCACACCGTTGGTACCGATCACGGATGCCGGCAGCACCTGCGGCTTGGAGCTGACGAGCACCACCACGAACGGCTTGCCGGTTTCGCGAGCCACGTTCGACAGCGCGTCGATCAGTGCATTCTGGCCGCCGAGCAGTTCAAGCGTAGCGGTGGAGCAGCCTTCACCAATGGCTTGAATCACATCACCCACCACGGCCACGATCAGGTCGCTTTGGCGAGCGTTTTCCACGGCTTCATCGAGCAGTGCGCGGTCGAGCTTGGCGGAAACGCCGATCTTCGGGCGAGGCTGGCCATCCGGGTAGAACTCGCCTTCCGGATCAGGCACCAAATCCACGATATTGGCACCGCGGGAGTACACGACCTCGCAGCCTTCCGGAGAGAGCTGCTTGAAGCCATCAAGCACGGTGGTGATCATCTCGCGCGGGTGGCCGTCAGGCATCCAGTTGATCTGACCGGAGCTGCCCGCCCAGTCGCCCAGCTGAGTTTGCGCATCGTCGGCAAGCGGACCAACGACCGCGATACGCTTCGCGCCAGCCGCATTGAACGGCAGC
>OGMW01001453.1_pt1 | contig 20592 bp, 16 predicted proteins | sample 1573281 | NCBI WGS metagenome assembly OGMW01 (sample SAMEA2581907, study PRJEB24529) | metagenome | biome: Human gut stool | place: China | collected 2011 | reverse complement strand
AAAAGTAAGGCTTACTTTTTAAAAAGTAAAGCTTACTTTTTTTAAAGTAAGCCGAGTTTTCCGGAAGATGTCCTTTACTTCTGAACAACAATCCGACCAAAACGGAATGACAGAAAAAGATACGCCAGAATGGGCATGAAAGGGGTTTACAGCCCCGCTGAGGGCATGTGTTTCCAGACTTTTTCAGGGTCGGAAAATACCGGTCAGTGCCTCTACGGGCACGGAAATGCGTGAGAGAGCATGTGAATGAGGGTGAAAGCATGGATTCACGACCTTATTAATTCAGTATCAATCTGTTACACTATGGTGTGAAGGAGTGAAGGCAAAGTAGGAAAAAACCACATTTAGGGTAACTCCTGGGACCCCGATTTTGTGAATGACGCTTATCGGGCACCGCTCTTTCACATTGCGGACCTCATACCCGCCCTTCCTCTCTCCTGCATGGGAGAAAGATTGCGATGCAGGGATATAAAAAGACAGCGTCCGGAGAAAGCATGATCGTGCATGCCTCGCCGGAACGCTGTCCTTCAAATCCAGTTATATGATTCTATTCCATTATTTGCCACGTGCGGCTGAGATGTAGCCGAGAGCCTCACGACACTTGTCGGTAATGTACTGCCAGTTGCCTGCTGCCACTTCTTCTTTCGGGAACAGTTTGGAACCCATTCCGACGCAGTAAACACCGGCCTTGATCCATGCAGTCAGATTCTCTTCCGTAGGAGCCACACCGCCGGTTACCATGATCTTTGACCATGGGCAGGGGGCCATCATACCCTTGACGAAAGCCGGACCGTACACGTCGCCGGGGAAGACTTTGCAAAGATCGCATCCCAACTCCTGTGCCTTGCCGATCTCTGATACCGTACCGCAACCGGGGCAGTAAGGCACGAGACGACGGTTGCAGACCGGTGCAATTTCCGGATTGAAGAGCGGGCCTACAATGAAGCAGGCGCCCAGCTGGATGTAAAGCGCTGCCGTAGGAGCGTCTACCACGGAGCCTACTCCCAGAGCCAGTTCCGGACATTCCTTTGCGGCATACTTCACACATTCTGCAAACACTTCATGAGCAAAGTCACCACGGTTGGTGAACTCAAACGCACGGACACCACCGTCATAGCAGGCCTTGATGACCTTCTTGGCGATTTCCGCATCTTTATGATAGAACACGGGGACCATACCGGTCTCACCGATTTTCTGCATGACTGCTATTTTATCAAATTTAGCCATTTTGTTTTTCTATTCTTTATTTTACGTTGATTGCGTTACTTTTTGATCTCTCCCTCTCTTGGCTTAGCGCTGTACGCGTCCGTTGGCTGAACCTCCTGCCAATGCAGCCACTTCTTCGGCTGACACCATGTTGAAGTCGCCCGGAATGGTGTGCTTCAGGGCAGAAGCTGCTACGGCAAATTCCAATGCTTCGGCCTGGGTCGGCATGGTCAGCAAACCGTGGATGATACCGCCGGAGAATGAGTCGCCTCCACCTACACGGTCGATGATCGGATCGATGTCGTAATGCTTGGATACGTAGAACTCGCTGCCGTTGTAGATCATGGCCTTCCAGCCGTTGTGAGTGGCTGAAATGGACTCACGCAGAGTGGAAATGACATATTTAAAACCAAATGTTTCCATCATGCCCTTGAAAATGCCCTTGTAGCCTTCGGCATCGGTGCTTCCGCCTTCCACGTCGGCATCCGGCTTGAAGCCCAGACAAAGTTCTGCATCTTCCTCGTTACCGATGCAGACATCCACATACTGCATCAACGGTTTCATGATGCTCTGTGCCTTCTCTGAAGTCCACAGTTTCTTGCGGAAGTTAAGGTCGCATGATACGGTTACGCCATGCTTCTTGGCAGCGATGCAGGCCAGACGCAGACACTCGGCGCTCTGGTCGGAAATGGCGGGTGTGATACCGCTCCAGTGGAACCAGTCGGCTCCTTCCATGATCGCATCAAAATCAAAATCCTCAGGACGTGCCTCGGCAATGGCTGATCCGGCACGGTCGTATATCACTTTGGAGGGGCGCATGGACGCTCCTGTCTCCAGATAATAGATTCCTACACGGTTACCGCCACGCGTGATGTAATCGGTGTTCACACCATAACGGCGCAAGGCATTGACTGCAGCCTGACCGATCTCATGCTTGGGCAGCTTGGAAACGAAATAGGCATCATGTCCGTAGTTGGCACAGCTTACGGCCACATTGGCTTCGCCGCCGCCGTAATTGATGTCGAACGTATCAGTCTGTACAAAACGGGTCTGTCCCGGAGTAGACAAACGAAGCATGATTTCTCCCATAGTTACGATTTTTCCCATAAGTCAAAATTTAAAATCTTCACTGAATATTTTTCTGTTAACCCACACAGTTTTTATTTTAAGCGTACAAAATTAAATAAATCTTTTGAAAATCATGCGCATTATCTCCAAAATTGTCAGCGAAAAACATCTTTTTATATTTTTTGATTTAAAAGCACAGATTTATTGCGTATCTTCGCATATTATATTTGTATTAGTTTTATAGGGCATTTGTAAATCATGGTTTGGGAAGTTCATTCTACAGAAAAGATCAGAATCAAGGATATTGCGGAGAAAGCGGGTGTTTCCGTGGGTACGGTTGACAGAGTGCTGCACAACCGCCCGAATGTGTCGGCCAGAGCACGCAAGAAAGTGGAAAGCGTACTCCGGGAAATCAACTACAAGCCGAACATGTATGCCAGCGCCCTGGCTTCAAACCGGAAATATACGCTTCACTGCCTGCTTCCCGATCATGACAGCAACGCTTACTGGACGGAGATAGAAAAAGGCTTGCAGCAGGCCGTCATCAACCGGAACGATTTCCATCTGTCGCTTGTCATCCATTATTACGCGCAGTTCGATGCAGACTCTTTCCTCAAAAAGTCAAAGGAAACACTCGAATGCCAGCCCGACGGGGTCATCATCGTACCGCAGGACCGGCAATTCACCTGCGATTTCTGTCTGGCGCTTACGGACAAGCAGATCCCTTACGTCTTTCTGGACTCCAACATGCCGGAGCTGCCCGCCATAGCCTACTTCGGACAGGACGCACACCGGAGCGGTTATTTCGCCGGCCGTATCTTCATGATGCAGGCCTCGCAGGCCAACGAAATCATGCTGATGAAGCTGATGCTCAACGGCAAGGTAGCCTCACGGCAGCAGGCCCAGCGCGAAACGGGATTCAAACAGTACATGGCCGAAAAGTTTCCGGACTGCCGCATTCTGGAACTGCCGTTGCCTGCCGATATCCCGGAAGATGAGCTGGAAAAGGAGACCGAGCGTTTTTTTGCGGCCCATCCTCATGTGCGGCACTGCATCACCTTCTGCTCCAGGGCTTATATCCTCGGAGAGTATTTCGAAAAGCACGGTTTCACCGATGCCCATCTTTTCGGTTATGACATGATCGACCGCAACACGGCATGTCTTCGCAACGGCAGCATTGACTTCATCATTGCCCAGCATCCGTGGAAACAGGGCTACAGCTGCGTCAAGGCGCTGTTCAACCATCTGGTCCTGAAGAAAGAAGTTTCACGCAACAACTACATGCCGCTGGAGCTTCTTACTGCCGAAAACTACATTTTTTACACTCACGACGAAAAATAAGGAATGAATAAACACCAACAAGGATTCTTTGCGCTCAGCCCGCTTATTGTGTTTGTAATCGTCTATCTGGTATCAAGCCTGATAGCGGGCGACTTCTATAAGGTGCCGATCACCGTGGCCTTTACGGTATCGGCCATGTATGGCATCGCGGTCACGCGGGGCCTTCCGCTTGACAAACGGATCACGCTCTTTTCGAAAGGGGCCGGCAAGTCCAACCTGATGCTGATGATCTGGATCTTCATTCTGGCCGGCGCGTTCGCAGCTTCCGCCAAGGCCATGGGGGCAATAGACGAAACCGTCAACCTCTCGCTGAAACTCCTGCCGGACAATCTGCTGCTGGGAGGTATCTTTCTGGCTGCCTGCTTCATTTCGCTGTCCATCGGTACGTCGGTAGGTACGATCGTTGCCCTGACGCCCATTGCGGCCGGTATCGCCCAGGAAACCCATGCCGACGTGGCCCAGCTGGTGGCCATCGTGGTGGGCGGTTCCTTCTTCGGCGACAACCTGTCGTTCATTTCCGACACGACCATTACGGCCACCCGTACGCAGGGCTGCAAACTGAGCGACAAGTTTAAGGTCAACTCGCAGATCGTGATTCCGGCTGCGGCAGTCACCTTCATGCTTTATATCCTGATGGGCGTACACATCCAGAGCCCGCAGGCCATTCCGGACATCAACTGGGTGAAGGTCATTCCTTACCTGGTCGTCCTGCTCACGGCAGTCATCGGAATGAACGTGATGATCGTGCTGACACTAGGTCTGATATTGAGCGGCGTGATCGGCATGCTGACTGAATCGTACGGTCTGTTTGAGTGGTTCTCGGCCATGGGAAAGGGCATTACCGACATGGGCGAACTGATCATCATCACCATGCTGGCCGGCGGCCTGATGGAACTGATCCGCCACAACGGGGGTATCGACTATCTGCTGCGCATCCTGACGGGACATATCAGCACCAAACGGGGTGCGGAACTGAGCATAGCCGCCCTGATCAGCCTGATCAACCTCTGTACGGCCAACAACACGGTGGCCATCATCACGGTAGGTCCTCTGGCCAACGACATTGCGGAGAAATACGGTGTGGACAAGCGGAAAAGCGCCAGCATCCTGGATACCTTCTCCTGTTTCACACAGGGGCTGATACCATACGGCGCCCAGATGCTGATGGCTGCCGGACTGGCCTCGCTGAACCCTGTCAGCATCCTGCCCTATCTTTATTATCCGTTCCTGATGGGACTGACCGCACTGGCCAGCATCCTCTTCAGATATCCCAAGAAATATTCCTGAAAAAACATACCGGCAAACTGTCACATCAATATGAAAATAGTCTTACTCGCCATCGGCAAAACCACCAGTCCGCATTTCGGAGCAGGCATTGACGATTATCTTAACCGTATCAGACATTACCTGCCCATGGACATCGAGATCATTCCGGAACTCAAGAATACCAAAAGCCTGTCGGCCGACATCCAGAAGGAGAAGGAGGCCGACCTGTTGTTCAAGGCCCTGCAGCCCGGCGACAATGTCGTCCTGCTGGACGAACACGGCAAGACGTTCCGTTCAGTGGAGTTCGCCTCCTGGATACAGAAAAAGATGACTGCGGGCATCAAGCGCCTGGTCTTTGTCATCGGCGGCCCTTACGGTTTCTCTCCCCGCGTGTATGCTGCCTATCCGGAAAAGATCTCCCTCTCCAACATGACATTCTCCCACCAGATGATCCGTCTGATTTTCGCGGAACAGATCTACCGGGCGATGACTATCCTGAACAACGAACCTTATCATCACGAATAAGGTTTTCCTAAAAAAATATCCTTATTTTCCTTACACCGGAATCATTGCGGATGAAGGAAAATAAGGATTCGTTTATTTGACAACCCGTAACAATACGGGGAAATATCCTGCCGTCAGCAGGTTTTCATGACCGTTACCTGGCGTGGTCTAAAGTTTCTTTATGGTGTATTTCACCGTTCCGGCCAATGAAGCGGACTTGATCTTCAGTTTCAGGCGATACACCTCTCCCCACATGTCCACAAACTTCCCGTCGTCCAGATCGAGCTTTTCATAAGAGGCTTCCAGATCGTCCGCATCGTAATACAGGCCATAGAGGTTTCCGCCTACGGCATATTTGACTACACCTTCCTTGATCTCGGGCCTGACATTGGACATGAACATCAGGCTGGTCACGCCGGTTTTTCCGCTTAACCTGTAGTCTTCGGTTATCGCGATACGCCTGTTGCGGACGAAATCGATGGTTCTGACCCATTTGTCCACCTTGGCCGTTTCGGGATATGCGCCGGCCAAGTCAAGACTGAAAACCACCCTGCGGCTTTTGATGTCCGTGCGTACATCCCCGGCCGCAAACTGCTTGCCCTGCATCTGATCCACACCGTTGATCTGCGGAAGATTGTGATAGCCCGACTGCATGCTCCAGATCTTGTATCTGTCGGAATTGAATGTCTCCTTCCGGTATGTCCCTACGCCGGGATCGATGAAAAGAGGATGTCCGTCGGCATAGACGATAAAGCTTCCCACATCATTGTGATTATGGCTTTCGGCATTGTGTCCTCCCTTTGCAGCCAGGAAAAGTCCTTCGGTAGAATTCCTTACCGATCTGGCCGTCAGCACCTGGATACGGGGAAGCCATGAATCAAACAGCAGGACATTCTGTCCTTCGGATGATTTCAGACGGCTGAGATGGCTCAAAAGCATCAGTTCACGGTTCAGCATGTACAGATACGCACCGGTGTAGACGGATGCCGGATCCTCGAAATATTTCTTCTCGAAAGCTGTCTTGGCCGTCATGCTCTGCAGCTGTCTGCTGTTGAGATACAACCCGTAGGGATACCAGTCTACATGGGGCGTAAGCCTGGGGCCTGCGTCTGCAAAGTTGACAAAATAGCCGTCGCCGATATTCATCTTGCATAAATAATCCCCCATGAGGCTGACTTTCCTGTTCTGCGACAGGTCCACATAGCCGTCAGTAGCCTTGTTCAGAAGGATCAGACAGTCATAAAGAGAACCTGCCGCCCGATCCCAATAATGAGCGCCTTCATCACATCCTCCGTCCTCGGGATATCCGTCAATGAAAGCATCCAGCGACTCCAGAATGAGTCTCATGTATCTGACGCGCTTCTCATTGTCGGGTTCCGCAAACAGCACGCAGGCCATCCAGTTGGAACAGATCCACGGATTCCAGTTCATGGAAGCCGTCCTCCACCACTCTTTTCTGTTCAGACTTTCTTCAAGCACACGGCGGGATATCTCTGACTGTATTCTCTTTTCAAGAAGAGGCGAGAATCGGCGGATGGGGTCCTTGAACATGTAATACATCCACGACATCATCCCGCCGGTTTCCCCGCTGAAGAGTGCCAGTGTCTGCAATTCGGGCTGAGGCATCTTCGGACCGTAATGGGCCGGCACGCCCCACCACGTCTCTTCACACACGGAAAAAGGGCCGTTGAGAATGTCATTCATAAAGCGGCCCTTGCCTTCCATGATCTCTCCCATGGCCAAAGCCAGCAGCTTGTTTCTCTTTGAAAAAATAAAATTCTGATACCGGTCGCGGTCACCATTTTCCCTGAAATCAGAAAAATAGATAATGTTGATACTTTCCCAACCGGTATTCAGATACTTCTCCGCTTCCCTGATATAGCTCAACCGCATGATCTCGGGTATGGAGTCGCGCCAATAGCTGTCACCATACGCGGGGACAGGCTTAAAGCAGTCTATTCCCAGCAGTTTTTCTTTCAGTACATCTTCCTTGCACAATCCGGACAATATCTTGTCTGGCTGTGCATGCACGACTGGCACGGCTGCCGGAAGGCAGCAAAACAACAGGCCCAGACAGAGTCCGGGATTGATCACCTGTTTCAAACGGAATGCAAACATTCTGAGTTTCATTGCTGATTTTTTATTTTAAGTATTTCACAGTAAAGGCCTGCAATGGCCAAGATTAAGAAACTGTTTTGAATTTCTACAAAAAGTTTTTTTCCTGCTTGATGTACTCGTTTTCGTGTGTGCTTTGGGCGATTTTCCGGCCTGTTTCGCTTCTGTTCTTCGTCAGATAGCTCGCTATCTTCCTCATCACGGAAGCAAAACTGACTCGAAAACTCATCCCAAATCATCGCACGATAAATTCAAAACAGTTTCTAACATAAATCACTGAACAGTCACTTGCTGACAAAATCCAACACCAGCGGAAGATGGTCGCTGAATCCGCCCTTGTATACCGGCCCCTGATAGGTACGGAAGGGCTTCAGACCACCGTAAGTGGCATCGGGTTCGCACAGGAATGGAAACGCGGCCACCCGGTAAGCTGAGGGATTGGCACGGAAAGACGAGCGGTCGTCAAGCAGCGAACCGCTGACCAGGATATGGTCTATCGTCTCCCAGATTCCACGATAGCGGTATGAGCCTTTGACATCCTCACTGCATCGGAGCGGCAAAGCCCAGAGCTGTCCGGCCGAATCGGGAGTCAGCGTGTCGCGGCCGTATTCCTTCACACCCAACACCTCGCGCAACACCTTCTGCCGGATACCGGCATTGCAGTCGCCCATCACCAGCATCCTGGCGGAAGGCCGGACACGGCGCACGGAATCCATGTCCTGTTTCAGACAACCGACAGCCAATGCACGGTGGCGGTCTGACTGCCGCGTATGACCGGCACGACTGGGCAGATGGCACACCCATACGTGCAGGGTGTCGCCTGACATGATGCGACCGCAGACATAAAGGAGGTCACGGGTAGGCCGGAAACCGGACACTGCAGAAGGAATCCTTATGGAACGCGTGGACAGGACGCTGAAGGTACCCGGCTGGTAAAGCAAGGCCACATCAATGCCGCGACGGTCGGGCGATTCGGTCACCACATAGCGGTATCCGAGGGTACGGAGAGCCGAACGGCGGGTCAGATCGTACAGCACGCTGTCGTTTTCCACCTCACACAGGCCGATCAGATCGGGAATATGCGTTTCCGACAAAGCGGCCACGACTTTCGACAGGGCGTTGTGCTTACGCCAGTAACGGGAGTATGTCCACCGGTTGGTTCCCTCTGGCAGGAACTCGTCATCTTCTTTGAGGGAATCATCCCTGCAGTCGAAAAAGTTCTCCACATTGTAGGTTACCACACGAAAAACAGGCTGTGCGGCAACCGTTCCTACGGTCACCGCACAGCCCAGTATTATCGCCAACAGCCCGGTTCTCATCAGGGCTGCGACTTGAATTCATAACATCCGGCATCGGGCGCCGCATCTTCCAGACGTGACTGGCCGTCATAATCCGCCGGACAATCCGCCGCCCATTCCTTCGCACCGATATTCCTTGCTGCGGAAAGGGAATCCAGACGGAAGTCGTAAAGATAATTGTCGGTATCGAAACGCCGGAAATGCTTCTCCTGACCGCCTTCATTACTGTCCTTGTCATAGACAATGCCGACAAAACGGACTGCATCGTCGCTCTCGACCGTGCGCAACAGGCAATGGCCGAAATAATAGTCCAGATTCTGATCGGGATCTTCAAGCCCGCCCATCACCACATCCTCGGCATAACCGGTGATGAGGCAGTTGCGGAAAGCCGCATGCTCAAGCGGATAAGGCGCTGACAGCCATTTGTTGGCCAGATAGAGTGCATCGCCTCTTTCAGCCGTCCAGGGATAGAACTGGGCGATCGTGCAATGCAGGAATTCCGTCCACCCGCCGACCACCGACACGCAGTTGCCCTGCGTATTGCTGATCTGTGTATTGCTCACATACGACCGGCAATGGTAAAGTCCCAGACCTTCCCCGCCGATGTTGTGCAGCACGCTGTTGGTCAGCGTCAGCTTGGTACGGTCCGTAGCGGAACTGTCGCACCGTATACCGAACGACGCACTGTGGATATCGGCATAATCGAAGGTATTGTCCATGCTGGAGGCGTAAAGGATAATGCCGCCCCAACGCGAAGGCGTATTGTCGTAAGGCAGGTAATCGAACATATTGTCCGTACGGTCACCGCGGAACACGACCGGATTCGCATGCGTACCGGCCGCCTTCAGCGTACCCCTTACCAGCAGGTTGGCACCGTCATGGAAATAAAGCTGCACACCCGGATTGAGCGTCAGCGTGGCACCTTCCGCCACAACCAGACTGTCATAGATGACAATCGGACGGACCGTTTCACAAACGGTATCAGCCTGTATGACCTTGCCTCTCCACATATAGGCATCCTGCCCCACTGCGGTCAGGATCACCCGCTGCTGCACACCGCTTTCCAGCATGAACAGCAGCGTATCCGTCATCTCGAAAGGCGCATCCTGCATCCGGGACGGCACGGTCACTTCCGCAAAGACATGAATGCTGTCCTTGCCCCGCACTTCAAAATCATAAGCCCGGGCGCCGCTTTCCGGTTCCAGATAGGTGCCGTCCACATTGACCCTGAAGGGCGTCCTTTCGCCTTTCTGCAAAGAGACCATGGCTATGCGGACACCTTTGTCGTTGGGGTTGTAGACCTGTATCCGGCGCGTACTGGAACCTACTGTCGTGATCACGGTATCAAACCTGATGGTATCCGTCGAGAAACTCAGCAGAGCGCCGGCATCCGTCGTGAACGAATCACTGTCGTCACAGGCCGACAGTCCGGCCAGCACGACATGCAGCACGGCTGCCAGACTGATCAAAGAGAATATTCGGTGCATAACGTGGAGATATTTTTTTAGAAAACAGATATTCAGCGGACTAAGCCTTTTCAGGAATCCGTTCCAGAATGGCTTTCAGATGGTTCCATACCTTGGCCACGGTAGGCACAAGCAGACGCTCGTCAGGTGAATGGACACCGCGCAGGGTCGGACCGAACGAAATCATGTCCAGACCGGGATATTTCTCGCTGAAGAGTCCGCACTCCAGACCGGCATGTATGCCCAGCACCTTGGGTTCGGCATCAAAAAGTTCACGGTAAGTCTCTACCGCAATGCGGAGGATCTCAGAATGAGGATTCATCTTCCAGCCCGGATAGCCTTCGCCCACTTCCACTTTGGCACCGGCCAGTTCGAATACGGCCTGAATGGTGTCACTCATATTGTGACGTGCGCTCAGGATACTGCTGCGCTGGCTGCTGTTGACCACGATTCTGTTGCCATCCACCAACTTGATGCTGGCCAGATTGGAACTGGTTTCCACCAGATCGATATCCTGCGACATGGACAGTATACCGTTGTATACGGCCTGCAACGCCCAGATCAGTTTTTGGGCTACACTCCGCTCTACAGCCTGCGGCCGAGCTGACTCGCTCTGGAGCAGGAATTCCATGTGCGGTTCCGTCACGCGGTATTCTTCCTCCACATCCGCACTGAACAGATTCCAGTCCACACGGATGCTTTCCTTATCCTTCATCGGGATGGCGCAGACCGCAGCAGCCTCGCGCGGAATGGCATTGTGAAGTCCTCCGGCCTGGATGTCGCACAGGTAGAGATCGTATTTGCGGTAACTCTGATAGAGGAAACGTGAAAGCAATTTGTTGGCATTCGCGCGTTTCTTATTGATATCGTCACCGGAATGTCCGCCGGTCAGTCCCTTGATCTTGATCTCAAAGAAGAAATAACCGGCCGGTGCGGCAATCGGTTCAAAGCTGAATTCCGCCTCGGTACGTGCACCTCCGGCACAGCTGACAAAGATCTGTCCTTCATCTTCCGAATCAAGATTGAGCAGATAATCGCCCGACATGAATCCCGGCTGCATGCCGAAAGCACCGGTCAGTCCGGTCTCCTCATCCTTGGTAAAGACACATTCCAGAGGGCCGTGGGGGATATCCTCCGCATCAAGCAAGGCCAGTTCCATGGCGATGCCGATACCGTCGTCGGCACCCAGGGTCGTTCCTTTGGCACGCATCCACTCTCCGTCCAGCTCGGTCTGTATGGCATCCGTCATGAAATCAAATTCCACATCACGGTTTTTCTCGCACACCATGTCCATGTGGCTCTGCAGAATGACCGTCTTACGGTTCTCATATCCCGACGTGGCAGCCTTGCGGATAAGGACGTTACCCACTTCATCCACCTTGCAGTCCAGATGGTGTTCACTGGCAAACTGCTGCAAATAGGCTATCATCTTTTCTTCCTTCTTTGAAGGGCGCGGCACTTTGTTGATCTCCGCAAAGTATCTGAAGACACTTTCCGGATCAAGTTTGATCTGTTCCATATATTCTTACTTAATTTAAAAACTTTTTGTTGCTAAAATTAGTTAAAAGCGCAAGAAGAGTTCAATCACAATCTTTTAAAGTTTATCTTTGCACCACAAATATACATAAAAATGTTGAAGACGCTATTATTAACGCTCATAATTGTTGCAGTGAGCATGTGCTTTCTGGCCATCAAGCTTATCCTGAAAAAGAACGGCCGCTTCCCCAACCTCCACATCGGACACAGTGCGGCCATGCGCAAAAGGGGCATTACGTGCGTACAGTCCATGGATGCAGCGGAACGCATAGACAATCCCCACCGCATCGCAGAACATTCAGCAAAGAACAATTAATCAAAACGTATCAAAATAACAATGAAGAAAAGTGTTATCTGCATCAGCCTTCTGGCTGCATTAGGTTTCTCCGCATGCCAGCAACAGGCTCCGGAAGAAAAAACCAACACACAGGCCACGGAAATTCCGGCAGGCGGACTGAAAATAGCTTATGTGGAAATAGACAGCCTCATGTCGCAATATAATTTCTGCAAAGATTACACCCTGCTTATGAACAAGAAGGGAGAAAACATCCGTGCCACACTGGCGGCCAAAGACCGCGCACTGCAAAACAAGGCGGCCGAACTGCAAAAGAAATACGAATCCAACCAGTTCACCACCCGTGACCAGGTGGAACAGGCCCAGATGGCACTGGCCAAACAGCAGCAGGACCTCCAGACTCTGAATGACAGACTGATGAATGACTTCGCTGCCGAACAGGCCAAATACAACACCGCCATGAGAGATTCCATCCAGGCTTTCCTGAAGGAATACAACAAGACCAAGAAGTTCGACTTCATCATCAGCAAGGCCGGCGACAACATCCTGATGGCCAACGCCAAGTATGACATCACGAACGATGTGGTCAAAGGGCTTAACAAACGCTACAAGACCGATCCGTCGGTAGCAGAGAAAATCGGAAAGAAATAATCCGGACGGTTCCGGCAGAAATCATAAAATAAATCCTGATAAGACGGTTGTGCTTCAACATCTTATCAGGATTTGTTGTTTTATTCCATTCACGCCGGATTTGCTCCGTACGAGTCATCAGAGATGACAGAAGAAAGAGACAAACATCGGCATGCTGACATCCAGCAGTATACCGTGGAAGATGGCTACCGGAATCACCTCAGGACCCGAAAAGCGGGTGATGACAGGGAGAACCACATCCATGGAATTGACTCCCGCAGCCGTTATCGGCGCCAGACGACCGAAATATTTCCGGAACAGCGGCGCGCCCACCAGCGACATCATCTCACGGAAAATATTGGCCAGCAAGGCAATCGTACCCAACTCGGTAGCCAGTTTGATACCCATGCTGGCTTCTTTCAGCTGCACAATCAGCACGGAAGACAATGAATAATAGGCAAAACCGCTGCCTACCGCCATACAGTCGAACACACTCCAGCGCGTCAGCAGAAAACTGGCCAGAGCCGAGAATACCAGTGTGCCGACAATAGTGGAAAGCGGAATCAGCAACACCCGCCAGTTGAGCTGGCTGACCAGAGATTTCAGATTGACACCAGAACCGATACTGATGCCGACCTGGAAAATCAGAACGTATAATACGTACAGCGAAACATGATCGCCCGTAAGCAGTTCCGGTCTTAAACCGGCTACACCAAGCAGACCACCCAAAACAAATACCGCAACAACCAAAAGACTACTTTTCATCCTGACCTCCTTTCTTGAAAAACAAATGACTAACTAACGCCAGTACCAGCAGACTGCCTGCCAGACCGGCGGCAGCAAGCACAAATGCCTGCCAACCGAACTCACCCAAATTCTGAATAAGTTCGCGGTCGGAACCAATCTTCAGACCAAAAATAAACAGCAACAGCAGAATGGTAAGAAAAATACTTTTCTCAACCTTCTTCAACTCCTTGACTGCACGAAACCGGTAGCCAATGAGCACGCCCACCAACATGATACCTATAATAGAAAACATGATTTTCCGTTTTTAATCCGTAAAACAATAATTACCCTTGTTCGCATCAGTTGTTTCCGACCGTACCGGATGACACAGCCACTGAAAACCGTACCGTCCTGACGACCCGGAGAACCGTTGAAAAAACGTGAGGAACACCTATACAGGTTTTCTCCACAGGAGAAAATCCATATACGCATTGACCCTCGCTAAAAAGAAAAGGAAATAATAATTCTACGAAATAAAACCGCTGTACCAATGGGCACAGACCTGAGCAAAGTCAGACCGCGAAGAGCTCCGCTGCCTTGCTTCATTCAAATCATATATAGACATACTTCTCATTGATACACCTGAATTTAATAATTGACTATGCAAAGATAATACTTTAAAATACAGCCGCCAAATCCTACGATCCGGCGGCTGATATTTTTATATTAATTTAATTTATTTTAAGTAGCAAGAGGGCGTTTACGATTCCCGTGATACCGTCTGACGCTTCAACGGCATGAATATGGGCATGACGAAGATCAGCGCCAGAATGGAAAACAGCAGACCGCCCGACGTGCCGATGGCAAAGGAGAACCAGAACGCCTCCTCCTGACCGTCCCAAAGGAACGGCACCAGACCGAGCACAGTGGACAGCGTGGTCAGAAACACGGGAATGATCTTGTGGTTGTAAGCCTTGACGTAAAGCTGCGACAAGGCCCGTCCGTGACCGGCAGCCCGTTGCTGGTTGTATTCGTTGATGATATAGATGCCGGCGTTCACCACCAGACCGCTGAGCAGCACCAGCGAAGCAAAACCTCCCGTCCCGAACTTGACGCCCGAGAAGTAGAACGTCAGGAAGGTGCCGATGAACGACACGGGAATGAGCGTAATGATGACAAAAGGCAGACGGAGCGATTCGAACAGGATGGCGCACATGAAATAGATCACCAGCACGATAACCAGAATCAGCCAGTACTGGGTGCCTTCGTCCTGATACCAGTTGGGCGTGGTGTTCAGACAGCGGTAGCCTACCGGAAAACCGGCATTCAGCTCTTCCGTCAGCTCTTCTATGTAGTTGGCCGTATAGTTATAGGATCCCAGCACGTTGAAAGCCACTCTCAGCACATACTCCTGGTTTTTCTTGGGGATGCTGTTCTTGGCCTCGCGCCTGTTCATCTCCATGAATGACGGCAGCCACACGTTCCCGCCGGGCGTCCTGACCTGAGTGTGCTCCATGTCCCACACATCGAAACGGTCGGTCTGTGCGGAGCGCAGGCTGATCTCAGTACGCATGAACTCATCCTCATACGGCTCTTCTATCTCCACGCCCGACAGGATCTCACCGAGCGAAGCGTGCATGGCCGCCGGTGTCTGGCCGTAAAGGGCAAAGTTGCGTGGTGAATAGACCATGTAGAGTTCGTCCTCCTGGCGTTCGAAACCCGGCGTCTCGATCACGACATCCATCACACGGTGGTTCTGGCGGAGCCGTGCGCAGATGTCCTCGGCATAACGGTACAGCACGTTATAGTTGTAACCGGCTATCTCGATCCGGTTCGAACGGTACTGCAGGTTGAGCGAATTGCTGAATCCGCGCTCACTCACGCCTGACGTGCTCCAGTCCGCCCCGCCGATGGAAATGACCTTGCCGATCACCTTGCTTTCGAGCACATAGGGAAACGACGTGTCACGGAATTCGTCCTTGAACTCCACCGTCACGGTAGCGCCCCACCATTCCACTTTCGTTTCGAAACGCCTGATCTGGTCAAACTGCGTGAGGAAGTTCTCCAGTATCTGCACTTTCTCATTGAGTTCGTGTACACTGCCTCCCAACGGCATCTGCGCACGGATGAGCAGTTTCATCTCCTCTTCTTCCCTGGCATAGGTATTCCCGTCCAGCGAACCGGCAAACAGCCTCATCGTACCGCCCAACGCCAGACTCAGCGGCTCCTTCAGTTTCTGCTGGAAGAAACGGGAACCGAAAGTCGCGTTGTAAGCCTTCTCGTACCAGGTTTCCGGCGCTTTCTCCTGATAATACACCTGTTCCTTTCCCCAGTGGTCGGGCAAGGCATGGATGGGGATACCGAAAGCCAGTATCAGCAACACGTAATAAATCCATTTGTGTTTCTGCGTGAACCCGATATAGCGGTTATAGAAACGGCTCCACTTCACCAGACGCAACGAACGGCTGACCTGCCGCACGGGCATGCGGCTGCTGTAACCGAACTGCGTCACCAGGGCCGGTACGAAGAACAGGGCCACCAGCAGAGCCACCGTCAGGTTGATGATGATGATCCACGAAAAGTCGTAAAGGTCGCGCTGGATATACTCAGGCATGAAGAACACGATCACCAGTGAGCCTATGGTGGTCAGCAAGGCGGCCAGGATGGCCAGAAACGCCTTGCGGTTATGGTAGTAGCTGTAGTGGTCCACCATGACGATGGCCGCATCGATGATCAGTCCGAGCGACACGGTGATGCCGGCCAGCGAGAAGGTATGCAGGCGCATGTCGAACACATAATAGGCCATCACGGCCATCAGGATATTGGCAGCCAGCGTAATGGCGATGATGGACAGATACTTCCAGCTCCGCCGCACCAGCCAGACAAAAGTCAGCAGGATGGCCAGCGACATGAGCGTGCGGGTAATCAGTGTCTCCAGTTCCGACTGCTTTTCCTTGGCGGCATCATAGGTAAGGGTCAGATACAGGCCGTCACGCAGTCCGGGTTTCAGTTCCTCAATCTTCTGCCTGATCTGCCGGGAGAGTTCAATCTCGTTGGCATCGGCATCCACGATGATATTCATGTAGATGGTGTTCAGGCCGTTCACCCTGAAATAACGGCCGGGCAGCCTGTCCTTGTATTCAAACGTGGCCAGGTCGTTCAGGTAGATGATTTTCCCGTCCACCGTTTTCAGCGGCATTTCCCCGATCTGGCGCGCAAAGCGCGATGTTTTCAGGTACAGGGTGACACGGCTTTCCTCCCCGTCGGTGTCGGGATACATCACGTCCCCCACGATGTCGGACTTGCCGATAAAGCTCCTGATGCCGTCGGCCACGTCCGCCACGGTCAGCCCGTAATTGGCCACGACCAGCGGATCGTAAGTGATCTCCAGATATTTGGACGTGCCGCCGGTCACTTCCACCTTGCGGACATCTTCCCAGGCCCGTACCACCGGCTCCACGTTCTTTTCCATATACTCCTTGATCTGCTCGTCCTTCAGGCTGGAGTTGACCTGATAGGTCAGCAGCGTCCTTACCGTGTTTTCCTGCCGGCCTTCATCCTCGTTCACCACCTCGCCGCCGGAAAGCACCGGATAGGACACGCCCTCAGGCAGTTTTTTCCTCACCTGTTTCAGGAGGGAGGAGATCTCGAATTTCACAGCCGACACATCCGCCTCCTTCTTCAGCACCACGGTCACGCGGCCCGAACCGAAATTGGACAGCGAGGAAACCTCGGCCACTCCCTTCACGGCCGACACCAGTCCCTCGATCCGCGAAGTCACTTCCTGCTCCACCACCTTGGGCGAAGCATTCCGCCAGCCGTAGCTGATGGTCAGCGTCTTGCCCTGACGGGGGCGCGGCGAAGAACCGACATCCACCAGCGGGATCAGGGCCGCCCCGATAATCATCAGGATGATCATGGTGAGCAGCAGGCTGAACGGCGAGATACGGTCTAATATATTGGTATGCTTCCGATTCATTTTCTTTTCCTGTATATCACATAATAAAACAACGGAATGAAGAACAGGCTCACCAGCGTACCGGCTATCATGCCGACAATCAGGGTGAGCGAAAGCGGGAACTGCAACGCCGATCCCATGTCACCCCGGCTGAGGAACGGCAGGATGGCCAGTATGGTGGTCAGCGAAGTCATGATGATCGGTCGCAGACGGCTGTGTCCGCCCCGCCAGATGGCTCCCAGCACGGAACGGCCTTCCGCCCGCAACCGGTTCATCGTGTCGACTTTCAGGATGGAGTCGTTGATGATGATACCGCTCATCACCACGATACCGATCATGGACATGATGTTCAGCGACTCGCCCATGAGCCACAGCACGAGGAACACCCAGAACACGTCGATCACGATCTCCGACAGGATAAGCAGCGGCTGGACAATGCTTTCGAACTGTGCCGCCAGGATGAAATACAGCAGGGCTACCGCCACGGACAGCACCAGTACAAGTTCCCAGATCATCTCGCGGCTGGAATAGTAGTTGCCGGAGAAAGAGGCGGAATAACGCGGGTCGGTCTTCACGAAGTGTTCCGTAAAGTCCACCACCTGTTCCACCGTCCGGTCATCGGCCTCTATCCGGACCGGATAATAATCGCCGCCGTTGCCCGAATACAGGCGTTTGAAATCCTCGCCCTGCGTCTCCTGCACCAGATAGCTCAACGGGATCTCTACTCCTTCTGTGTTGCGCACCGTGTTCTGCAGCAGTTTCCGTCCGTCCACGTCCGGCTCACCGATAATGACCGGCAGCGAGCGGGCACCTTCGTTGATGGCATACACTTCGTTCTGGTTCACCAGCATCTTCAGCCGGTCGAGCAGCGTGGCATACGGCACATGATACAGTGCCATCTGCTCCGTGTCGGCCATATACTGTATGTTGCGGTCAGACACGACAGGCTGTATGGCCAAATCCGGGAAGTGCCGCGAGAGCGTATCAAGGAACGCGCGTGCCTGCCTGACATCCGGCCGGCCGCCGTCCTGGCGCTGCAGACGGATTTCGAGGTCCGGCTCCTCGCTGGAGAATATCAGGTCGAAGATATTGCCTGACACGCCGAAATCCACCGTTCCGCGGGGGTAGTGCGCTTTCATGTAAGCCTTGATGTCGTGCTCCACCTGACGGAGCGTCTCGCCGTCCTCGGTCTGGAAATACACCACGGCCTCCGAAGTCGTCAGATCCTCCGTATGCGAAAGGACAAAGTCCTGCACGCCGATCATGGACGTTGACGTCTGGATGCGGCTGTCCACCTGCTTCAGGATCTCGCCTACCCTGCGGTCGTTCTCGTCGACGGAGATTCCCGCGTTCCAGTCTATCTTCATCAGGGCGTCGCGGTGCTCCATATACGGCAGACGCTCTTTCTCCAGATGGCCGTAGATCAGGAATATGGCCGGTATGGCCGCCAGAAAGGCCAGGATGCTCTTCACCGGATGGCGCAGCACCCATCTGATTCCTTTCTCATAGGGCGCATAAAAATCAAAATGGAACTTGCGGTCGAGGATATCGCCGTCCGGACTGACCGTCCGTTTCTTATACAACACCATAAAATATACCGGGATGACCAGCACGGCCACAAAGAGCGAGGCGAAAAGGGCTATCGTCACGCCCATGGCCTGGTCATAAAACAGCGCGCCGGCTATGCCGCTCAAAAAAATCAGCGGCACGAACACCGAACAGGTGGTCAGCACGGAACTCAGCATGGGCGTAAACACCTCATTGGTGCCTTTCACGATGGCGTCCGGCAATGTCCGTCCCTGCCGCCACCGCTGCATGATATTGTCGATGACGATGATGGAGTTGTCCACGATCATGCCCACTCCCAGAATCAGACCGGACAGCGAGATGATATTGAGCGAAATGCCCAACAGATGGAAACTCAGCAGCGTCAGGATCAGCGAAAGCGGGATGGTGATGATGATCAGCAACGGCAGCCGCCAGTCTTTCATGAACAGGAACAGCACCAGACAGGCCAGCAGGGCACCCACATAAAGGTTCTGCTTCAGGTTGTCGATGGAATAAGTCAGCAGGCTGGTCTGGTCACGGGTCAGGTCGAAATTGATGTCAGGATACTCCTTTCTCAGGTCCTCCACCAGTCTGGTGATGCTCGCCTGCAGGTCCTCCATCTGCGCGTCGTTCTGCTTGATCACCGCCATGGTCACGGCATTATGCCGGCCATGCCTCACCAGACCGACCCTCGAAGCCAGTTTCTCCTCTATCCGGCACAGGTCCTTGAGTTGCACCAGTCTTCCCTCGTGGTTGATATAGATGTTCTCGATATCCTCTTTGGTGAGCAGCTGCGAGTCGAAATGGATGTTGTAGCGGTAAAGCCCGTCCACCACCGAGAGTGCCCCCAAGGTGATATTGTTGGCCTGTATGGCTTTCGAAAGGGTTTCCACATCCATTCCCATGGAAAGCAGCTTGTCCTCGTCGGGGATACAGATGATTTCCGCCCCCGTCGTGCCGGACAGGTCCACCATGGCCGTCTGCGGAAGCTGTTCGATACGTTTGCTGACGATGTTGCGCGCGAACTCGCCCAACTGCGAAAACCGCATGCCGGCGCGGGGCAGGCTGCCGTCCTTGCCGGAAGGTTCATCCTTGAGCGAGAGGTCGAGATAGAAGGCCGGAATATCCATGGCGCTGGCCTTGATCACCTTGGGTCTTTCCAGTTCCTTGGGCATGTGGGTCATGGCCCGGTCTATCTTTTCGTTCACTTCTATGAAGAGCAGGTCGATACGGCTGCCCGGCTCAAACGACAGGTAGATCGTGCCGGCATCCATCTTCGATTCGCTGTGTATGTCCTTCAGTCCGGCCACCTGCATCAGCTGGTTGCGCAGCGGCGTGACCACCCTGCTGTCCACCTCATGCACCGAGGCGCCCGGACAGGTCACCTGCACCGTGATTTGCGGGATGTCAATGTCCGGCATCAGGGATACGGGAATATATTTGAATGAGATACAGCCGATGACGATAAAGGCGATGAGGCACATTGTCACGGCAATCGGCCGTCTGATCAGATTGCGTACTATCATCTTACTCTCCTTTTTGCGTTTCGGACTGTGCTTTCTTGCGGCGCGGAATCACCTCCGTACCGTCGGCCAGGTTCAGGTTGCCTGACGTAATGACCACGTCGCCGTCTGC
>OGMW01001449.1_pt1 | contig 20637 bp, 16 predicted proteins | sample 1573281 | NCBI WGS metagenome assembly OGMW01 (sample SAMEA2581907, study PRJEB24529) | metagenome | biome: Human gut stool | place: China | collected 2011 | reverse complement strand
TTTTGCAGAACCTTTCAGTCCCTTTGTATACCATGCCACATGTTTTCTCATCTCGCGGATTCCTGTAAACTCGCCTTTTATCTCACACAATCCTTTGGCATGCCTCTTAATCATCTGGCATACTTCTTCAACAGACGGAGGTGCAATTATTGTACCATTATTCATATATTCAGAAACCTGTCTGAATATCCATGGATTTCCCCTTGCGGCCCTTCCAATCATTATTCCGTCACAGCCTGTCTGCTTCATCATATTAACAGCATCTTCGCCGCTTTTAATATCGCCATTACCAATAACTGGAATCGATACTGCTTCTTTGACCTGTCTTATTATATCCCAGTCTGCTTGTCCTGAATAATACTGCTGCCTTGTTCTTGCATGGACTGCAACGGCAGCCCCGCCTGACTCCTCAATAACATGTGCTATCTCAGGCGCATTTATACTATTCTCATCAAATCCTGCCCTTATCTTGATTGTAAGCGGCTTATCAAGTGCATCAGCCATCTTCTCGACTATTCTTCCGACAAGCACAGGGTCCTTCATAAGTGCCGAACCTTCGCCGTTATTGACTACCTTTGGAACAGGACATCCCATATTGACATCAATTATATCAAACTCTCTTTCTGAAAGTCTCTTCGCTATATCAGCCATGATATCCGGGTCTGAACCAAAAAGCTGCAATGCAAGCGGCCTCTCCTCTGGCACTGTCTTCATCAGGTCTTCTGTATTCTTATTGTTATACAGCACAGCCTTGGCACTGACCATCTCGGTACACATAAGCCCGCAGCCCTGCTCCTTGCATAAAAGTCGAAATGGCAGGTCTGTTACTCCTGCCATCGGTGCCAATGCAATATTGTTCTTTATCTCAACATTTCCAATTCTCATAATTACTCCATGCCTAAGAAGAATACCTTGAAGAACATCTCAAGTGATTCAAGAAGTTCTCTCTTCTCATACTGATACTTCTTGACGAGCATACCGCATGCTATCTCGTCATACAGTAAATCGCCCTCGTCTGCTGATGATTTGAACAAAAGATTGCCTTCCTCATCGAATTCCATATCAAGTATTCCACCAACTTCCTCTGTGAAAAGAACGCACATAATCTTTAACTCGTTCTTTACATCATCCGGAAGCTTATCAAAATCAGGGTTAAAATAGTATTTCTTCTCATAAGAATTAGATACACATAAAACTACATTTTCATCAAACATATCCATATAATCCTCTCACAGAAACCTCTCCGGTTCTGATAATCTTCTCGCCCTCGTCTGTCTTAATGATAAGTTCGCCCTCATCGTTGATTCCAAGTGCTTTTCCAACAATTTCCTTGTCAGCATATATTGCCTTGACGTCGCCGCCCTTATTGACAAGCATTGAATTATAGTCTTCTTTAAGCCCAGCCAGATTCTGTGTCTTAACAAATGTATCATAGTACTTTGCAAAGCTCTCTGAAAATGCGGCTACTATACGGCTTCTTTTCAGATGGTCGCCAGTCTCAAGATACAGGGAAGAAGCTGTTGCCTTGATTGAATCATCAAATTCTGTCGTATTAACATTAATCCCCATGCCGATAACTACATAATGTATGTAATCCATCTCAGCACTCATCTCTGTTAATATTCCACATACCTTCTTCTTATTAAGAACTATATCATTAGGCCACTTTATACGGCACTCTGCGACATGTCCGTCCTCTGTAAGAACCTTGTGGATTGCCTCCTGCACAGCCATGGCTGCCACTATTGTAAGCATTGACGCATTGACTGGTGCAATATCCGGTCTTAAAAGGAGTGACATCCATATCCCACTTCCTGCAGGAGAAACCCAATTTCTGCCGCGTCTGCCCCGGCCACCTGTCTGGCTCTCTGTTATATAAAGTGTTCCATCAGCTGCATTATCTCTCTCTGCCGCTCTTTTGGCTTCATTGTTGGTAGAATCTGTCTCGTCATAATATACTACTTCGCGGATAATCCCTGTTGTATTGCCTGTATCCACACAGGTAAGCTGACTCATTATCTCGCTTGATGTAAGAATATCAGGATACTGTGTTATATGATAACCTTTATTCTGGACTGCCTCTATTACATAGCCTTCTTCTTTTAACTGGTTTATCACCTTCCAGACAGCCGTTCTTGAAACACCCAGCATATTGCACAATGCCTGTCCTGACACATATCCATCTGATTTTCTTAATACATTTAAAATCTTAGTCTTCATACCATTACCCGCCATGCTATTACTGCCATAAGCAGAAGTCCTAACGTAACAACTGTAAGAATAACGCCTGACACCGTTCTGTCGCTCATGAAATTCTTAGCCGCTGTAAGTCCGTTAACTAATGCTCCAAGCATGAATTCCACAGCGAATAATATTCCGCTTCCGCTGCGAAGGAAAAGTATAATTATGAATACTACTCCTATTGCAAATGTGAGTGCTATATTGGCATAGTCTATGAGCATCTTGCTCTTTCTATACGCGCCACTCGTTGTATAATACATAATGCCTCCATACCTTACGAATTAACCGTTGCCAATTACATTTTTACTTATAAGCTCCAAGTGTAGCTGCCATCACAGCCTTTATTGTATGCATTCTGTTCTTTAAGGCGGAGAAGTTACAAATTGTGACTGCTCTGACTCAAATACTTCATCAGTAACTTCCATCTCGTCAAGACCGAATTTGTCATGAATCTCTTTACCAATCTTAGTCTTAAGGTCATGGAATGCAGGAAGACAGTGCATAAATATTGCATCCTTAGAAGCATTGTCCATAACTGCCTTGTTAACCTGATATGGAAGAAGTGCCTTGATTCTTTCAGCCCATACTTCATCAGGCTCGCCCATTGATACCCATACATCTGTGTATAAAACATCTGCGTCCTTAGTTCCTGCCTTAACATCTTCTGTAAGTGTTACAGAACCACCGCTTATCTTTGCCCATCCCTCACACTGTGCAACAAGTTCCTTGTCTGGGAAATATTCCTTAGCTGTGCAGGCTGTATAATGAAGTCCTAACTTAGCGCAGACAATCATAAGTGAATTACCCATGTTGTATCTTGCATCACCCATGTATACGAACTTAACGCCCTTTAATCTGCCAAGCTTTTCCTTGATTGTAAGCATATCTGCAAGCATCTGTGTTGGATGGTATTCGTTAGTAAGTCCGTTCCATACCGGCACGCTTGAATATTTTGCAAGGTCTTCAACTATCTCCTGACCGAATCCTCTGTATTCGATTCCTTCAAACATTGTACAGAGAACTCTTGCTGTATCAGCAATGCTCTCCTTCTTGCCAATCTGTGAACCTGTAGGGTCAAGATATGTGACACCCATACCAAGGTCATGGGCTGCTACCTCAAATGAGCAGCGTGTTCTTGTACTTGTCTTCTCGAATATAAGTGCAACATTCTTTCCGATAAGTGGCTGTTCTACAATGCCCTTTTTCTTCTTATCCTTAAGCTCTGCTGCTAAGTCTATCAAATATAAAATCTCCTCAGGTGTATAATCCTTGAGTGTTAAAAAGTCGCGTCCCTTTAAATCCATGACATCCTCCTGTCTGTATGGCAAATTCGCCTACATTGAATAATTAATAACTTTGTTCATTCTATCGCAATTATAGTCCTTCGTCAAATGCGTTGTTTAATTTGCTTGAATGTGGTGAACGTGAGGTTGTGGGAGATGGCGGATAGCTTCCGTTAAACTTCTCTGCATAATAATTGGCACTGGGCGGTTTGGGGTTTCTCCTCCTGTCGTTAACGCTGGCAACGCACATCCTTGTGCGTGCCAGCTCACGCGTCCGTCCATGGACGCGTGTACACTCATTCTTTCTACATGCCCAGTACCTTTATTATGCGTTCAGTTTAAAGTCAGCTTTCCGCCATCCCCCACAACCTCCCTTCCTCCACACTTCTCCAAATTCAGGGCAGAGTAGCTTCCCTCTCCTACACCTCTCCGGACTGGTTCACCTTCCGTCCGCCAATAAAAAAGGTGGTGTGGCTTTTCTGACTGCAAACTATGCACATAATAAAAGCATTGAGCAAGTCACTGTCTAAGTGTACGCGCGTCCACGGACGGACGCGCGAGCTGTCTCGTGCATGGATGCACGTTGACAGCGTAACGAGAACTTAAACAGCCTTCCACGCTCAATGCTTATTATTATGTAGCGTAGTTTGTACGGAAGAAAACCACACCACCTTTTTATTCCTTAATGGAATATATGATCTCCAATTATTACAAAATCTGAATAGTTGTTAACATCTACAGTATATAATGCTCTGAATGATGTATAACCACCTATATTATTAACGCCTGATAATGCCTCAAGTGCTGCCTGCATACATTCTGTGTTTCTTGGACCATTTGCAAGTCTTGCTGCAAATCTGTCTGATGGATTGCCTGCGCCATCTGATACACCTGAGAACTGTGATCTCTGATATATAACCCCTGTAACTGTACCAGGATAATGTCCGCTTCGAACTCTGTTAAGAATAACATTTGCAACAGCGAGCTTTCCTGCATATGGCTGATATGCAGCCTCCCAGTCTATGATACATGCCATAAGCCATATATCATCGTCTGATACGCTCATAGTTGGGTTATATGTTATATCTGTTCCTGATATTGTATTAGCAATTATCTTCTGTCGTCTTGCTTCCTCTGCTGCAGCCGCCGCTCTTTCAGCTTCTGCCTCTGCCTCAAGTCTTGCTTCTTCTGCAAGTCTTTCAGCCTCTTCTTCTGCTTTAATAGCTTCAATCTCTGCTATTGTATATCCTGCAAGAAGATTATCTGTTCCAATCTGTTCTGCTATAGCCTCTGCTTCTTCTCCAAAACATAAGCACTGTGTCTGTACATAACCTTCGCAGTTTCCTGAACTAACTTTAGTCCATTCCTTTCCGACCATATCAACATCTACAAGTGTGTTAGTATATAATCTTCCCACAACCTGTGCTGTCTCTTCGTCAGAAGTGTCATAAACATCAAGATAAGGATCAGTAATTGCTACTGCCTTGTTCTTGTATGTTCCTGTTTCTTCATACCCAGTCACAAGAACCTCTTCTGTATTAGCTGAATAAGATGCAACCTTAATTCCCGTGTCAGTATTCTGTGTTTTCTCATAGGTAGTTGCCACTGCTGGAAGAACCGGTGTCATAAATAACACAATCGCAGCTCCCACATAGCAAGCAGCTTTGCTACTTCTAAGTTTCATATTATACTTCCCTTTCCGGCGGCTTATTTAGCTTCGCCTGTAAATTGTTACAGAAATGTTACAATTTATTACGGAAATATAATAGCAAAGTTACAGTAATTTGTCAAATATGTTAAAACCCGCTCTATGAGCGGGTTTGCGGGTTTGTTTATTAAATTCATTTTGCAAAATATAGTATATGACCATATATATAGTTGGTTATCTACACACTTCTCTGTCTGACAGCTTCGTATGTAAGAATTGTACATGCTATTGCCGCGTTAAGAGATTCAACCTCTCCCTGCATCGGAATTCTTATAAGTGTATCTGCCTGCTTAGTGATATCATCTGTAAGTCCATTTCCCTCATTGCCTATTAGAAATGCGGTTCCTTCCCTGTAATCTTCACCAAGATATGTATTCTTTCCGTCAAGATGTGCAGCATATACCTTAATTCCGGCATTCTGACACTGTGAAACTGCATCGCTAAAATCCTGCACATATACAAATGGCACTCTGAATATAGAACCCATTGTTGACCTTATTGTCTTAGGATTATATATATCCACAGTATTAGAACTCATAACAACTCCGGTAACACCTGCACCTTCACCCATCCTTAATATAGTTCCCAGATTACCCGGATCCTGAAGATTCTCAACAAGAATCAGCAACGGATTGTCGGTAAGCATATCTGAAATACTGCTGTCATTCATTCTTACAACCGCCATAATCCCCTGTGGTGTCTGTGTCTGTGACATTCTGTCAAATACATTATCGGCGACAATCTCAATACTGTCAGAAGAAATCCCCTGCTTCTTAACCAGCTCATGCACATACTCAGGATTGTTACTATGAAATCTTTCAGACATATATATCTTCACCAGCAAATCTGCCGGCACCTCAGATACCATGCGGACTCCCTCTACAACATATTCTTTATTCTTCTTTCTTTCCCTGGCCTTAGAAAGCAATGATATAACATGCTTTACCTGTGAACTGCTCGTACTGGTTATCATTATGAGGTTACCTTTCTGCCATGCATTACTTAGAAAGTAATGCACTTATATTAAATTCATAATCATTAATATCCTTAGTCATGGCAAGTGCTTCATCAATATCATAATCAACAAACTTACCATCCTTGTATGCTACAAGTCTGTTACTCTTTCCTTCAGCAAGAAGATCAACCGCATAAGCACCCATAATAGACGCATACATTCTGTCCTTACATGTTGGTGAACCACCACGCTGCATGTATCCTAAAATAGTAGCTCTTGTCTCAATACCTGTTGCAGCTTCAATTCTTCTTGCCATTCCTGTAGAATGTCCGATACCTTCAGCATTAATAATAAGATGGTGTTTCTTGCCCTTCTTTCTTCCTTCTATAATATGATTAATAAGAGCCTGCTCATCATTGTCATATCTTTCCGGAAGAAGGATATCCTCTGCTCCATTGGCAATACCACACCACAATGCTATATATCCTGCATTTCTTCCCATAACCTCGATAATACTGCATCTTTCGTGTGATGTAGATGTATCTCTTATCTTATCAATAGCTTCCATTGCTGTATTAACAGCAGTATCAAATCCAATAGTATAATCTGTACATGCAATATCAAGATCAATTGTTCCCGGAAGTCCGATAGTATTAATTCCCTGTGCTGCAAGCTTCTGTGCACCTCTGAAAGAACCATCTCCGCCGATTACAACTATACCGTCAATTCCATGCTTTCTGCATACTTCAGCACCTCTCTTCTGACCTTCTTCAGTCATGAATTCCATGCATCGTGCTGTATAGAGGACTGTTCCACCACGCTGGATAATATCAGCAACGCTTCGCTTGTCCATATCAATTATCTCATCATTAAGAAGTCCGTTATAGCCCTTCTGAATACCCTTGACCTTAAGTCCCTTATTCAAAGCAGTTCTTACAACTGCACGGATAGCAGCATTCATGCCTGGAGCATCTCCACCACTTGTTAATACGCCGATTGTTTTAATTTCCTTTGCCATAACTTCCCCTTTCTTATCTCTTAATATTATTTTCTGCTTTATGTTACCACATTATAAAAGAAAAATCTTCTTTTTTTGATAATTTTTTACCAATGTTAATTAAAATTTATGTTGTAGCAACATTTTTCTCACCATATTTACTCTTAAGAATATAAAGCAGGTCTGATGTCACCTTCACGCACTGACTCTGTGGAAGCGCTATTCTCTGTTTTTCTGCCACACAATATATTGTGACTGTGTCTTTACCGTCCGATTCTTTGAAAATATCAGCAAGCTCATCCCTGTGTGTCTCATACTCAGCAAGACTGTCAAACCTGAGCCACAATCTTCTTGGAACACTGTCAAAGCTCACAACACTGTCTGCCGTAAGTCTTGCAGGTTTGTCGGCATCTGCCTGTATTCTTCCCGTAACAAATACTTTGTTGGTCGTATCAAAAAGTCTTTTATATTTTTGATAATTTCTTGCAAACATGATTACCTCAACGCTTCCAACAAAATCTTCTATTGTAAGGTACGCCATCTGCTGGCCTGAACCGGTAGTAATAACCTTAATGTTACTTATAAGGCCACCTATCGTCTGCTTTGAACCGTTCATAAGCTTTGCCTGTCCGGTTTCCTCATCAATAAGAAAATCTGTACTTCTCGCAGAAATATGCTTCTCCCACATACCAGTATATTCATCCAGCGGATGTCCTGTTACATATACACCGAGAACTTCTTTTTCACGTTCAAGCAGATCCTCCTTTTCAAACTCCTGAATATCAGGTACTTTCATTTCAAGGCTCTGTTTATCCTCTTCACTTACGAAATCGAATAGTGACATTTGTCCTGAAATAGCATCTTTATTCTGCTTAACAGCACTATCAATCATTCTCTCATAGACATTCATCATGCCCCGTCTCGTATTACCAAATGTGTCAAATGCACCTGCAAGTATAAGATGCTCAACTGTTCTCTTATTAATTGCCCCTGCCATTCTTGTAATAAAATCCTGCATGGAGTGAAAATCGCCATTATTGGTTCTTTCTTCAATAATCGCAGTAATTGTAGGTCTTCCCATACTCTTTACCGCATTAAATCCAAACCTTATATTCCTGCCTTCAACACCAAAATCAGCAACCGATTTATTGACATCAACAGGAAGAATACTAATTCCCATCTCTCTTGCTGCAAGAATATATTCTGCAACCTTACTTGTTTTATCAGTTACACTTGATATCAGCCATGCCATATACTGTACAGGAAAATGTACTTTCAGATATGCTGTCTGATATGCCACAACCGCATAGCATGCCGCATGTGACTTGTTAAATGCGTATTTTGCAAAGTCCATCATCTCATCATATATCCTGTTTGCAGTCTGTTCACTTATGCCATTCTTAATACAGCCTGGTACTCCGTTAGCTTCATTACCGTATACAAAATTCTGACGTTCCTGCTCCATTACATCAAGCTTTTTCTTAGCCATTGCTCTTCGCACATTATCACTACCGCCCCACGAATATCCGGCAAGGTCGCGGACAATCTGCATAACCTGCTCCTGATACACCATACAGCCATATGTTGGCTCTAAGATTGGCTCTAACTGCGGGCATTCATAAGTTATGTTTCCCGCATTCTCTTTTCCTTTAATATACTGTGGTATGAAATCCATTGGTCCCGGTCTGTAAAGCGATATACCGGCAATTAAATCCTCTAGACAATCCGGTTTTAACTCTTTCATGAAGTTTTTCATTCCGCCACTCTCTAACTGGAATATACCTGCACATTTGCCCTGACTTATACATTCAAATACAGACTTATCGTTATATGGTATATTATCCACTGAAAATGCAGGATCAATCTGCTGTTCACATTTTTCAGTCTGCTGGATTACAGTTAAGTTTCTAAGACCTAAAAAGTCGAATTTTAACAGTCCCAGATGCTCCAGAGTAGGGCCTTCAAACTGCGTAACCTTGACATTATCTGCTCCAACTGCAACCGGAACATACTCTCCAACATCCTTCTGGCTGATAAGAACGCCTGAGGCGTGAACTGAAGCATGCCTTGGCAGACCTTCAAGTCTCTTTGCTTTATCTATAAGATCCCTCACTGTCTCATCAGCTTCATACAATGCTTTAAACTCAGCATTTGGCTTAATGTCCCTGTCTGCGTCACCATTCATTGCACTATCAATCGTAACGCCAACCTTCTGTGGTATCATCTTGGCAATGTTATCAACCATCGCATATGGAAGATCCATAACCCTTCCGACATCTTTAATAACAGCTCTTGCTGCCATAGTTCCAAATGTGATTATCTGGCACACACATTCTTTACCATATTTTTCTATAACATAATCGATAACCTTCTGTCTGCCTTCTGGTGCAAAGTCCACATCAATATCGGGCATGGATACACGCTCAGGATTCAGGAATCGTTCGAATACAAGATTGTATTTAACAGGGTCAAGTGTTGTTATTCCAAGACAGTATGACACAAGACTTCCCGCCGCTGAGCCTCGTCCGGGTCCAACTGGAATATCATGTGTCTTGGCATAATTAATGTAATCCCACACAATCAGGAAATAATCGACATATCCCATTGAATAGATAACTGACAGCTCGTAAGAAAGTCTCTGGAATATATCATTCGAATCCTCTGCCCTTTTTATAACAACATCCTTTCTGTCTGCAACTATTGATGCTTTTGCCTGCTCTATAATATCTTCAATGCATACATCTGCGGTCTTGTCCGGATATCTCTTCTTTAATCCCTCATAACATAAAGCATTAAGATACACCCATGAATTCTTTCCATATGCTTCAGGCACATCAAATGCTGGCAGCTTTGTAACTCCGAATTCTATCTCAACATTACATCTTTCTGCTATCTTATGAGTGTTCTCAACTGCTTCCGGTGCGTATTTGAACAATTCCGCCATCTCCTCCTCTGACTTTAAATAGAACTGTCCACCCTCATATCGCATCCTGTTTTCATCAGAAAGCTTCTTACCTGTCTGTATACATAATAATATATCATGTGCATCTACATCATCTGCATAAGTATAATGAACATCATTCGTACATACCAGTTCAATTCCGGTCTCATTATGCATACGCATAAGCTGTGGATTGACATAGTGCTGTTCTGCTATTCCGTGATCCTGCAATTCAAGAAAGAAATTTCCCTTTCCGAATATATCCTGAAGTTCAAGGGCAGCATCTCTGGCCGTCTCATACATGCCTCTTGACAGATATCTCTGCACCTCACCTGCAAGGCACGCACTCGTAGCAATAATTCCCTCGTGATATTCCCTTAACACTTCCTTGTCTACTCTCGGCTTATAGTAAAAGCCTTCTGTAAACCCTTTTGAGACTATCTTCATAAGATTCTGATATCCGGTGTTATTCTCTGCCAGCAATACAAGGTGATTATATTTATCCTCGCTCTGTCCTGCACCTTTATCAAACCTTGACCCCGGCGCTACATACACCTCACAGCCAAGAACAGGCTTGATTCCTGCCTTCTTAGCCGCCTCGTAAAATTCAATAACACCATACATCACACCATGGTCAGTTATTGCAAGGCTGTCCATGCCAAGCTCCTTTGCCCGTTTAGTAATCTCTTTTATCTTACTGGAGCCATCCAGCAATGAATATTCAGTATGCACATGCAAATGTGTAAAACTCATAACAACTCCTCCCTATATCAAAAAATATAACATATTTTCATTTATTAATCAGCAATTTTATGATATTCTATATTTAATTATTAATGTAAGGGAGTTGTATTATGTTAATATCTGATATTCCCGTAGGCGGACCAATTTCAATTGAAATATCCATAGATAATGTCAGCTACGAGATGCCTTCCTCTGTTGTTGCATCCAAGAATGGCTACATTCTCATAGCGCCTTTTACATCAAAAGGTGCTGTAATAGATTTTTCTTCTTATAAGGATATTTTATTTAATCTTTATACCATAGACCCGGTAACAAAGAACCGTGTAGTCTGGAAGAATATTAACATAGAAACTATCACTTATAAATCAACCGGTTTCGCATCTGCTTACTACAAAATCTCGACCAATGTTTTTGCCAGCATTGCCTCTGAATGCGACAGAAGATTTAATCAGCGCATTTCAACCATGGCTTTGGGACATATCTCATCAGATACCACAGAAGCTGATATTCCGGTAACGTTAATTGATGTCAGTGATAAAGGACTTTCATTTTCAACCAGCAACGAACTATTATATAACTATAATAATACATATATAACATTTTCAGATCAGGCAAACGGAAAGCAGTTTAACTTTCATTTTAAATGTTTTATCATACGCAGCCAGTTGTATGGCGAACGCTACATTTATGGATGTATTATCCCAACTCCGTCCCGCGAATATCTTACATATGTTTTTCTTAAAAAAATTGAATCCAGAATCAGTTCTGCTAAGGAACAGTCTAAACAGACCGCTCTTAAAGATGCTGCTGACGTTGCTTCACAATCTATTGAAAGCACTTCGTCAGGATATCATTCACACATATCTGAAAAGAATAAGCGTTGATATAAGGGGCATATCACAATGTGATATGCCCCTTTATTATTAATCATCTTCTTTTTCTTTAGCTGTATCATCAGATTCATTATCGTCTGAATGACTGCCAATATTCTTCCATATATCGCTTTCCGGCTCACCACTAACTGTCGATGAATAGCTTCCATCTTCATTAAATGTTACGCTTTCTGCCACTTTCTCTGATGTTGAGAATAATGAAGTATCAACCGGCTCAGGTATTCCCTTTGCCTCTCTGAATATCTTCATGAATTCCTTGCCTGTGATAGTCTCATGGTCATACAGATATCTTGCAAGCTGATCCATTACTTCTCTGTTCTCTCTTATAATCTGCTTAGCCTCTTCATAACATGACGCAATAAGCTTCTTTACCTCGTCATCAACCTCTGCCTCAGTTGCCTGTGCACAGTTCATAGATGCTCTTCCGCTAAGATATTCATCTTCAACTGTTGATAATGCAACAAGTCCGAATCTGTCTGACATACCATATCTTGTAATCATTGTCTTGGCAAGGTTAGTTGCTTTCTTGATATCATCATAAGCACCATTAGTAACTGAACCAAATACAACTTCTTCTGCAGCACGGCCACCAACAAGTGATATAAGGTCTGTCATAAGTTCATCCTTAGTCTCAAGATGCTTCTCTTCCTCTGGGAAGTTAAGCACATAACCAAGTGAACCATTAGTATGAGGTATAATAGTAATCTTCTGGACCGGATCAGAATTATTCTTGATAGCTCTTATAAGGGCATGCCCAATCTCATGGTAAGCAACAACCTGCTTTTCCTTCTTGCTAAGAACTCTTTCCTTCTTCTCCTTACCTGCTACAACTGTATCAAAAGCACCAAGAAGGTCCTTCTGGGTAACAACATTTCTTCCATTCTTAACTGCCGCAATAGCAGCTTCATTAATGATATTGGCAAGGTCTGAACCAACAAGACCGCTTGTTGCCATTGCAATCTCATCAAAATCAACTGTATCGTCCATAAGCACATCCTTAGAATGTACCTTAAGAGTCTCAATTCTTCCCTTCTTATCAGGTCTGTCAACGGTAATTCTTCTGTCGAGACGACCTGGTCTAAGTAAAGCCTTATCAAGTACTTCCGGTCTGTTAGTTGCTGCAAGAATGAATATTCCCTTAGAAGAATCAAAACCATCCATCTCTGCAAGTAACTGGTTCAATGTCTGCTCACGCTCGTCATTGCCACCGCCATACTTGGAATCTCTGCTCTTACCAATAGCATCAATCTCATCAATAAATATAATACAAGGAGCCTGCTTAGTTGCTTCCTTGAACAAGTCTCTTACTCGTGATGCGCCAACACCTACGAACATCTCAACGAAATCAGAACCTGCGAGCGAGAAGAAAGGTACATCTGCCTCACCGGCTACAGCCTTGGCAAGAAGCGTCTTACCTGTTCCAGGAGGTCCTACTAAAAGTGCACCCTTAGGAAGCTTTGCACCAATCTTGGCATATTTCTCAGGGTAATGTAAGAAATCAACAATCTCTGTCAATGACTCCTTTGCTTCGTCCTCACCAGCAACATCAGCAAATGTTACACCAGTCTTTTTCTGGACATATACTTTGGCGTTGCTCTTTCCAACGCCCATTCCGCCCATCATTCCACCATTCTTAGCAATTCTTCTATATACAAATGCAAAGATTATATATATGAATAAAAATGGCAGTACATATGCAAGCAGAAATTCTACAATTGAAGAACTCGAATCCGGAATATATCCTTCAAACTCAATACCCTTTCTCTTAAGAAGTGGTACAAGAGTATCATCATTAACATACCCTGTATAATATGTGTATGAAACTCCTGCTATGCCAGACTGTTTCTCCTCTTCAACAGGTGTAATAAGAATTCTGTCCTGCTCTAATGCTACTTTCTTTACCTTATCTTCATCAATCATCTGCATGAACTGGTCGTAGCTTATCTCCTTGTATGTCGCATTCCTAAACATATTGCTAAGAAGCGTAAGTCCGATAAATGTTACAACTGCCGCTATAATAATGAATATTATAAGGTTAACATTCTTTGGCTTCTTGTTATTATTGTTGTTATTACGGTTATTGTTGCGGTTATCGTTATTATTATAACCATTGTCATAACCGTTATTGTTATAATTATCCATACTCTTCTCCTGATATGATACTGTACTTATCTTAAGCATTTCCAAATAAGTCTGTTTTCATTATAAAGAAGGAAAAAATATAAATCAACCAAAATCTAAGTGTTTAATAAGATGTTTATATTTACTTTATATTCTTAGTTTTTTTCTTTAAACTATGGAAATTTATAATACAGGGCTGTATAATATTGCATATTTTTTTGATTACACATTCAGATTGGAGGAAAAGATGGCTGTTAAATATGTATTTGTAACAGGTGGTGTTGTTTCCGGTTTAGGAAAAGGTATCACTGCCGCATCTTTAGGCAGACTGCTTAAAGCCCGTGGTTTTTCTGTAACCATGCAGAAGTTTGACCCTTATATTAATATTGATCCAGGTACTATGAACCATATCCAGCACGGAGAAGTTTTCGTAACTGACGATGGTGCTGAGACAGACCTTGACCTTGGTCACTATGAAAGATTTATTGATGAAAGCCTTAATAAGAATTCTAATGTAACTACCGGTAAAGTATACTGGTCTGTATTACAGAAGGAACGCCGTGGAGATTTCGGTGGAGGCACAGTCCAGGTAATCCCTCATATTACTAATGAAATAAAGAGCCGTTTTTTCAGAGATTATTCAACTGATGAAACTAAGATTGCAATTATAGAAGTTGGTGGTACTGTTGGAGATATCGAGAGTCAGCCTTTCCTTGAGGCAATCAGACAGTTCCAGCATGAAGTCGGACATGAGAACGCAATTCTTATTCACGTAACACTTATTCCTTATCTTAAAGCATCTGGTGAAATGAAGACTAAGCCAACTCAGGCAAGTGTTAAGGAACTTCAGGGAATGGGAATCCGTCCGGATATTCTTGTGTGCCGTACCGAACATCCACTTGAGGCTGGTATCAAAGATAAAATAGCACTTTTCTGTAATGTACCTAAGTCTCATGTACTTCAGAACTTAGATGTTGAGATTCTTTATGATGCACCTCTTGCGATGGAAGAAGAACATCTTGCACAGGTAGCATGTGAATGTTTACACCTTGACTGTCCAGAACCAGACCTTGATGAATGGAGAGCAATGTGCAAGGCCTGGAAGAATCCTACTAAGAAGGTAACTGTTGCATTAGTTGGTAAATATATCCAGCTTCATGATGCTTATATCAGTGTTGTAGAAGCATTAAAGCATGGTGGTGTATATAATTCATGTGATGTAACTATCAAATGGATTGATTCAGAAACTGTAACTCCTGAAACTGCTGATGAGCTTCTCTCTGACGTATCTGGCATATTAGTTCCAGGTGGATTCGGTGACAGAGGTACAGAAGGAAAGATTGAAGCTATCCGTTATGCCAGAGAACATAATATTCCATTCTTAGGATTGTGTCTGGGAATGCAGCTTTCAATTGTTGAATTTGCAAGAAATGTTATAGGATATGACGACGCACACAGTGTTGAACTTAATCCTAACACAACTCACCCTGTTATACATCTTATGCCAGACCAGGAAGGCATTGATGATATCGGCGGTACATTAAGACTTGGTTCTTATCCTTGTGTACTTGATAAAACAAGCAAGGCTTATGAACTCTATGGCGAAGAGCTTATACATGAACGTCACAGACACAGATATGAAGTTAATAATGATTACAGAAAAGTTCTTACTGAGAATGGTATGATGCTTTCAGGAATATCTCCTGACGGAAGAATTGTTGAGATGATAGAATTAAAGAATCACCCATGGTTTATTGCCACACAGGCTCATCCAGAGTTAAAGTCAAGACCTAATCGTCCACATCCATTATTCAGAGGCTTTATAACAGCAGCACTTGAATATCAGAATAAAAACCATTAATTATATTATATATGCATAACAAAAAACATCACCTGACGAATCCGACTTTCGTATCAGGTGATGTTTTTTATTGCTTTTGCTTATAAAATTATTATTTATTAAGACCATTAAGAATCTTCTTAATTCTCTTAACTTCATCGTCTTCTAACTTCTGTGATTCACAAATAGAAGCAACCATATCAACAGCCTTTCCGTTGAACCAGAAATCAGCTTCTTCCTTTAAAAGCTGTCTTCTATATTCTTCTTCTGAACGAAGTGGATGAATGAAAGCTGCCTTTCCCTTACGGTATGTATCAACAAATCTCTTGTCCTTCAACTTACCTACGAAAGTAACAACTGTTGTTCTTGCGTAATCCTTACCATAATCGTCTCTTAACTGATCAATAAGTTCCTGTACAGGAATATCCTGTGGTGCTTCCCATATAAGCTTCATAATTAATGCTTCACATGGACTTAATTCATTAAAATGATTTCTGCTCATAAACCCTCCTTAGGCTCTTCCATAGATATACATATTCTATATTATACTGCCATTATTAATATTTTTCAACTGTATAATGAATAGTCGGATATGGATTTCACAATTGTATTACCGATAAACTGAATCCATCAAATTCCTTTTCTACAATAGTGAAATTCTGGGGAAGTCCGCACATATATGCTTTCATTTTCCCTTTCTCTAATCTATAAACTATTTTGTCCAAAATGTCAAGCACACCTTGACCTGTAGCCTTGCCATAAGCCTCTTTTAATGTCCATATTCTGAAGAATCTTTGATCACTATCGCACTCTTTAACCCATTCTGCTTCAGATATGTCAAAGAAGCGTTTTGCCAGATTCTGTCTACCTTTGCGGGCTTTTTCAATATCAATTCCTACCGGTCTGTCGCCTATCACGCACGCTACATAATTAGACGAATGTGAAATATTGAAAAAAATTTCACGATTTGACAAAAAATAAGGTTTTCCTTGCGAATTATATGCTATTTCATAATTAAAGTACGGATTATTTGCTTCAATCACAGAAATAATATCCACCGTCTCATATAGAATTTCATCTGTATTATAATCCTTTTCTCCCGTTTTTATAGACCATTTTCCTACTGCATAATTAAGAAGTAGTCCTGCTGTCACAGTTTGCAGCTTATTTTCACGCATTTTCATCTTATCAGCCTTAACTCTCCTGTATTCTGGAATAAGCGAATAAGCCTTTTCATATAACTTTTCATCTGCTAATGCATCTGTAGTTGTCACAAATATCATCATAATCAATCACCATCTATACACTTATTGTCTGTGCATCTGCCATATAACGCTTTGAGAACACGAATACTATATCACCTGATTTAATCAAGGTATCACCATTTCTTAAAACTTGTACGGCTTGCAACATCGCCCGCATAGCCAATCTGGATAATATCAAATATACGTTTTTTCTTATTATTCACCGTATCCCATCCTCCTACTTAAGCATATACCACGGAAGCAGCAATGCTCTTATATATTTTGCAAATGGCACATATGCCGTTATATTAATAAATACCGGACATAATATAAGACACGCTATAAGAAGCACTGGTATTATTGAAATCATTGCATTGGCACTCCTTACAGGTATTGCCACAAGCCATGCAAATAAAGTAACTGCTATTACATACACAGCCATATGAAGAATATCTGCTGTGCCCTTAAGCTGTCCTGCCACCGCAAGTGTTAGAATTGCTGATACTGCAAAAAGTACACACGATATGAATGCATACAACGGCTTTCCTGCAACACGGTACATATGGGGCAGAGTTATAAATGTTCCTGAATTCTTATCAAGATAATATTCCACAATTCCAAAAAGTCCGCCTATATATACAAGAATTATAAGCAATGCCCTTAACGGAAACTCTCCTGTCTTATCTTCAAGCTGTGTACCATTATCCTGTGCACCATCTAGCACCTTAAAATCAATTCTGAATGTGTCATCTCCGGATATGTATTCCTCGTACCCTTTTCTTATCTCTTCCTCTGCCTTTTCTGCATGCTTTTTAAATATGTCTACAGAATCAACATAATTAACTGCAACCTCGGGCGAGTACGCCTTAAACATAGCAGAAAAGAATATCTCATCAGTCATTGAGCTGACAAAATCTGACCTGCATATGATAAGCTCTATAATGTCTCTGTAGCTGCCACTGTCAAGCTTATCCTTAAGCCCTGTACCAACTACATAGCCACACTCTGTGTATTTATTCATTATATCCTGTTCAAGCTTTTCCTGCGACTCTGCTTCGTAGAATTGAACTGAATAATCACCATTCACAAGATAATCTCTTGTCATTATGGCAATCTTATCGTCATCTTCAAGCACTATCCCAACCCTTACAGGCTCTGTCTCCTTAAGAGACGCTGTATTCGTAATTATTAACGCTGCAACAGGCATTGCAATAAGCACCACGACAATCACAGGATTCTTTAACTGCCTTTTAACAAGCAGATACAGCCAGTATAACAATCTCTTCATTATCTGTCTCTCCTTATCTTAACCGCCAATGCCCCTGCTGCCTGAAATATAATTATCCACATAACATTTGTCATAATGGTACTGATATCCACAGTTCCCTTGATTATCTGACATGCAAGTGTGAATAAGCCGTTAGTCGGAAGATACATGCCAATAACCCTCACACCCGGCGCAAGAAATGCTGATGAAACAATACATCCGGATGCATACATGCACGACATTCCAAGGACAGATACTGTGATTACAGAATACACGGTGTCGTCTACAACTGAGAATATGCAGTTTATAAATGAAAGTGCTGCATACACAAGCACCACAATTCCCAGTGTGGAAGCAATGAATTCTCCAACTGTCGAAACTGCCAGAACTCCTGATATTGCAGGCACCCCCAGCCTCATTACATTAATTATAATAAAAAGCACTTCAAATATCATTATATACACAATGCCAACCCCGGTAGTTCTTGCAATTCCGGTATCAAATGCTGATATTCCCGCACCTTTAAGGCTCTTTGCAAGCGACCTGCTCTCCCCCTTCATATTGCCGGCACATGTTATTGTGCTAAGTAAAAGCAGCATCACAATTGCTGTGCATACATAGAACTGTACTGTACTCAAGCCTTCTTTAACCGATATATCCCTTGTCTTAAAGTATATGCTTCTGTTAAGTGCATACGAAAGATATATGTCATTAAGCTTATTCTCATGTGTACCCCGCAAGCCCCTGTAATTCTTAAGCACACCATTGAACAAATCGTCAAATGTATATATCCCCGCTTCTGCAGTTGCAAGGTCAGAGCCTCCTGCCCTCACCATCTCACGGAATATCATCGAAGTATTATTAACACCCTCTGACTGACACACAACCTCAACAGGTGTATTCTCGCCCGACATAATATCACTTATCATATTCTCCGGCACAATAATAGCCATAACATAATAATTATTTCTTAAACCATCTATAGCCTGCTGCCTGTCAGTATATTCAAATGTACAGACATTCTTAATTGTGTCTATCTCACTGACATAATTGAATGCCATCTTAATATATCGAAACTCCTTATTATTATCTGCCGAATCAGAGTTTTCTGTATCATTATAATCGGGATACACAACAGCAACCTTCATCCTCATGTCACTGTCCTGTGCCGTTGCAATGCCTACGCATGTACTTATTACAATAACAAGCACTGCCGTCACTATCGTACCCAGAATTATCTTCGGTATAGATAAAAATGCGGATTTAATCTGCAATTTTAATAATTCCAGTTTCCTTCTCATCTAATCCCCCAATTAAATCTATCTGTGAATAATCTCTAAAAGCTCATTGCCTGTAACCGGATGGTCAAGTTCATTAAGCTTACCATTCTTTAAAAGGTACATTCTGTCAGCAAGCCTTAATTCACCTTCTTCGTGGCTTGTTATGATGACTGTACCTCCGCTTTTCGTGTAAGCAGACAGATAATTCATAATATCCTGTTTACACACAATATCTAATGAAGCTCCCGGCTCATCTAATATAAGTACGGGTGGGTTCTTAGCCAGTGCACAGCATATGCTTAAGCGCTTCTTCATGCCTCCCGACAGCTTATCAACACGTTTGTCAAGATATTCTGACACTCCTAACACAGCAGGAACACCGCCCTGTAAGTCAGCTTCCATATTTCTTCCGGTATCACAGTACCAGAATTTAAGATTATCCCTTACCGACAGTTTCTCCATAAGTGGATTCTCCTGCGGCACAAAACCAATATATTTCTGAAACACCAACGCATCTGCAAATGCATCAATGCCGTCTATCTTAAGACTTCCTCCATCAGCCTTAAGACTTCCTGCAAGTATCTCCAGAAGAGTAGATTTGCCACAGCCGTTGGCACCGACTATGGCAATATACTCTCCGCTGGCAGCATGAAACGAAGCGCCGTTAAGCACTGTCGTTTTCCTGCCATATGATTTTCTAATATTCTCCGCCTCTATAAACATACATAATCTCCACATTAATTCTGGGCTGCTGTATCAAACTGGCTGTAATACAGCTTGTGATAGAATCCGTTCTTAGCCAGTAATTCTTCATGATTACCCTGCTCTATAATATGTCCGTCTTTCATAACAAGAATAACATCCGCAGACTGGATAGTTGAAAGCCTGTGGGCTACAATAAAGCTTGTTCTTCCCTCCATCAGCTTTGCAAATGCGTTCTGTATCTTTATCTCTGTTCTTGTATCAATAGAAGATGTAGCCTCATCAAGGATAAGCATTGGAGGCTTTGCAAGCATAATTCTTGTTATACATAAAAGCTGCTTCTGTCCCTGTGAAAGACTTCCGCCATCCTCGCCTATAACTGTGTCGAATCCATTAGACATTCTCTTGATGAATCCATATG
>OGMW01001445.1_pt1 | contig 20672 bp, 11 predicted proteins | sample 1573281 | NCBI WGS metagenome assembly OGMW01 (sample SAMEA2581907, study PRJEB24529) | metagenome | biome: Human gut stool | place: China | collected 2011 | reverse complement strand
TCCGGGGGCTGATCCCTCTTGTGCCACATTTTTATATGGAGGCGATCTGATGAAGAAACGAATATTCAGCCTGTTCCTCGCCCTGACTTTGTGCCTGACGCTCCTGCCCGCCCCCGCGTGGGCGGCGGAGCCGGACGTTTCGGAGACCCCGGACGCGGCGGTGGCCGCTGTGCAGGCGCGGATCGACGCCCTGCCTGACGCGGAGACCCTGCCCAACATGGACGGCGATGCTGCCATGGCGGCCTATGACGCGGTTCAGGCGGCCTATGATGCCTATGAGGCCCTGACGGAGGCCCAGCAGGCGAAGATCGCCGGCGCGGACCGCTTCGAGGCCCTGTTCGGCTGGTTCGATGATCAGGTGGCGCCGCTGGCGGACGGGACAGAGGAAAATATCTATTACACTTACGATAGTGTTGACGAAAATGGTAACATTACACAAGGTACCGCCAGCCTAACTGGCCCCTTACTCACAGAAAATGATAAGACTCTGAGCGGCCAATATTACATCGTCCAAGGCAACATGATCATTGATGGGAATTTGACTGTGGATGGTTCGCAAATGGGCGGTCTTGTTCTCTGCGCTGGCGCAACGCTGACGGTCAACGGCGCTTTGATACACAACGGCGGCAGTAGTTTTGGCATTTACGGGACATCGAACAATGGCGCCGATGCTGGAGAACTGGTCATCAACAATTCTTTGGACAATGGCGCGGCGATCCGGACTGGAAGTACATCTACACCGCAGCTCAACATCTACAGCGGCGAGGTGACGATCAACGCCGGGAACTCCGGGAAGCTGGTCGAAGGGGTCGAGCTGTACAGCACAAGCAAGATACACGCAGCCACTCTTGCTGCCAAGAAGGTATTGCCCGCAGAGTGGCGCGGGGTGTCCTCGATAAAGGGGACGTCGCTTGTCCTTGAGTACTGCGGCCATGCTGAGGACGATCCTGAGTATGTTGATTATGTTGAAGTCGGCGAAACACAGCATCGTTGGCAGTGCAAAGCGTGCGGCTTTGAGGGGGGTGTCGAGGCTTGCTTCACCAATACGACGATTTCCGGCATTACACCGAACGATAATGGTACGCATACATGGAAATGTATCTGTGGCCGTGAGAAAAACGGAAATTGCAGCTATGAGTCTTTGAGTACTCCAGAGGCCACGCCTGATGGTAAGGGACATACCGCCAGAATGTGTTCGGTATGCGGATCCCCGGAAGGTAAAGCAGAAGCACACACCTATGATGCAGACGGCAAATGCACGGCTTGCACATTTGAACCCCTTGCCAAGGATGAGGCTGGCGATCTGTACGGCAGAACGCAAGATCATAGCGATGTTTCTTTGGATGTAAATGATGCGCTTGCGGAAGGCCACACGATCACGCTGTGGCGTCCTGATACGATAGCGAGCAAAACGATTCAAGGCATCTATATCGACTTCGATGCGGCTGGCAAAAGCGCCACATTGGATATGAACGGGTATAGCCTGGAAACCAGCAAAAGCGCACCGATCACGGTTGAAAACGGCACTTTGACGGTTACGGGCGATGCAACGCTCGTTCAAAACGGTACGCAAGAACTGGCGTCGTCCGCCGTTCGCGTCACCGGCGGCACGCTGATCTTCGACGGCAAATTGACCGCTACCGGCGCAAGCGGCAAGCCCGCTGTCGAAGTCACCAACGGCACATTGCGGCTCAAAGAGGGCGATGTGCTCAACGGCGGCGTCTCCGTGGAGGGCAGCACCACCTATGCGAATGTCAACGCCCTGCTGGGCGAAAACCTCGCCTTTGCGAAAGTGGGTGCAACTTCCGCCATCGTCAAGGGCGATGTTACGTCCATCTCCGGGGACGTGACGGTGGTGGCGCATACGCACGGCTTCACGCGGGGCAGCGATGGGAAGTACACCTGCGCCTGCGGCTATACCTGCCCGCATAATGATTTTAAGGATGGGAAATGCACGATCTGCGGCAACGGGTGCGCGCACACGGACGTGGGCGATGACGGTGTATGCCGGAACTGCCAGACGCAGATGGTTGCGAAGATCGAGGTCGACGGCAAGACCACCTACAGCACAGACTTTCAGGCGGCGATGAAGGCGGCAACGAACGGCACAAAAATTACCCTGCTGGCGGATGTTTCGATTCCAGGAAGGACGGGCATTTCCGGCGACAATACAACGGTTACGTTGGATTTGAATGAACACAAAATCACAAGCGGCTGGCTTGATGTCGGGGATAGAAATGCTACTTACACAACCCGCACCTTGAAGATCATCGGCAAAGGCAGTTATGAACCTCCACAGTATGGCGGCATTATCACTGTTTATGTGAAAGCTACGCTGGATTTGAGCGAGTGGGAAGGCGGTACGATCAGCGAGATCAATATATCGGATAACTCGAACCATGACGCAGCAACGCGGGAACCCGCAGTAATCGTAGGATCGACGGAAGGTACGATCGGAAAACTGTCGTTCGGGAATAATCAACTTGACGAACTGAAAAAGACTAAATTGAGCGGCGGCAGCTTTAATGAGATTTGGGCAGCGGCTCACCAGCCGGTTAAACTTGGCGAACTGCTTGCAGATGGCTATGCCTTCCAAAATGGGGATGGGTCGTATGTGGAGTACGAAACAACACTTAAGGACGCGTCTATCTACAACGTCAAGGTCGTAAAATGCCCCCACGCCAAAATCAACGAGGACGGCCACTGCGCCTACTGCAACGCCACCGGCTTTGTCGCGCAGGTGACGGCAGCGGACGGCTCCTCCTCCGCCTACACCGACATTGCTGCGGCCATCGCCGCAGCCGACGGCGGTACAGTGAAGCTGCTGGCAAATGCAGGCGAGATCACCATCGGCAGCCCGCTCAAGCTGGATCTGAACGGTAAGACGGCGGCAAAACTGACCGTCACCGGAGATGTCACGCTGGCATCCCTCCTGCCGGAGGGCTGCGCGTTCAAGAGCGGCAGTACCTGGATAACCGACCTTACCGGCACGGAGCTGACCAATGTTTCTATGGCCAAGCTCCCCATCAAGAGCATGGACTATGAGACCAAGATGAGCATGACTTATGGCGGTATGGGGACGCTTCTTGTCAAGGTAACGAAGGAACCCGGCACTGGCGCTGTAACCTTCCAGTGGTACAAGGTGGAGGGCGGCAAAGAGACAGCAGTTGGCAGTGCGACAACAAAGAATCAATTTGATCTTTCTGCACTAAAGCTGCCCGCAGGCCAGCACACCTTCCGCTTTTCCGCCACTTGTGACGGCTACGAGAAGATGAGCCAGGATATTGCTGTGACGGTACAAAAGGCCAACATCAGCGCAAGCCTCATCACGCCTCCCACAGCGCAGGAAAACCTGACCTATACCGGCCGGGAGCAGGCGCTCATTACCGCGGGCAGCGTGACCAGCGGTGGCACCATGCAGTACAGCCTGACCGAGAACGGTACATACAGCCAGGACATCCCTGCCGGCACCGATGCCGGAACGTATACCGTGTGGTATCGGGTGATTGGCGATGCAAACCACAATGATACCGCACCCGCCAGCGTGGAGGTCAGCATTGGAAAGAAACCGCTGACGATCAGCGGGGTAACGGCTGTGTCCAAGCCCTATGATGGCACGACAGACGCAGGCATTACCAGCGTAACCTTCGACAACGTGACCTTGACCCGAGGCACAGACTACACCGTCACCGCCAGCTTTGACGATGCCGGCGTGGGCAACGGCAAGAACGTCACTGCCACAGTGACCCTGATGGGGCAGGCCGCGAAGAATTACTCCCTGGAGCAGAGCAGCTTCCCTACTACTGCCAGCATCACCAAGGCCGCTGCGCCTGACTTCGTCAAGGAAACTGCGCTTACCATTGTAAACGGCCACGAAAAGACCTACACTGTGACGCTCCCCGCCCTGCCTACGCTGGAAACGCCCAAAGAGTACGGTGCACTCACCTATGAGATCGTCGAAATCAAACTAAATGACGGCTACTACACCAGCGGCGCGAAGGTGGAAAACGGCAAGCTGACCCTGCCGATTCAGAAAAATGACGTGGAAACCACCGGCTCTGTGGGCACAGTGACCGTGGTAATCAAGAGCACAAACTATGAGGACATCACGCTGACCGTCAATGTCAATGCGACCAACAAGCTTGTCCCCACTGTTACGGCACCTACGGCAAACGCCCTGACCTACAACGGTGCAGAACAGGCTCTGGTTACAGCAGGCAAGACCACTGGCGGCACGATGCTCTACCGGCTTGACGATTCTGAGTGGAGCGAGCAGATCCCCACAGCGAAAAACGCCGGGGAATACACTGTTTGGTATAAGGTTCAGGGAAACGCAGAGTACGCAGATGTGGCAGAACAGAACGTGACTGTGACCGTAGCGAAGAGAGCGGTCACCGTTACGGCGCTTGATAAGAGCGCCTACACCGGCAGCACCGCGCCCGATTTGAGCAGCCCGGAAGCAGATAAGGATTACAAGGTGGAAGGTCTGGTTGGTGCAGACACCCTGAGCGGCACGGTAACACTGGACTACGCACAGACACCGGATATGAGCAAAACCGGCAAAACTGCGATCAATATTACTGGTACGCTGTCAAATGACAATTATGCGATTACCTATGTTTCTGGAACGTTGACTGTTTCCAAGCAATCTTCCAGCGACGGCGGTTCCTCCTCTGGTGGTTCGGGCGGCGGTGGAGGCTCCTCCTCCGGCGGTTCTAACGGTTCCGGCAACAATGATAACACCAACCAGCCGGAAGACAAGCCTCAAGCCCCTGCCACCGGTGAAACCAAACCCATACAGCCGGATAAAAACGGCAATGCGGCAGTGGACAACAGCTCTGTCCAGTCCGCCATCGACAAGGCCAAACAGGATGCGAAAAAGAACGGCACTACAGAGAACGGGATTGGCGTTACGGTTCCCATCACCCCGGCGGCAGGCCAGACCTCTTTTAACGTGACCATCAAGGCGCAGACACTGGATCTGCTGGTCAAAGAAAATATCCGGCAGTTTACCGTTGCAACAGATCATCTGGTTTCGGTTAATATCGGCCTGGATACTCTGAAGCAGCTGGATACCGCCTCCGCTGGCGGGGACATCATTCTCCGGGCAGATAAGGTGGATGCACTGCGTTCCACCGAGGCCAAGGCCGCCATCGGCACAAGACCGGCCTATGATCTGTCACTGGTCTACCTCTCCGGCGGCAAAGAAACACCGATTGCCAACTTAAATGGTCACACTATATCGGTGCGTTTGCCCTACACACCGGCAAATGGTGAGCAGACAGGTAATCTCTATGCAGTCTATGTAGATGACGCTGGCAAGGTGGAATGGATCACCAAATCCAGCTACAATGCCAGCCTGAAAGCGGTGGTTTTTGAAACCGGTCATTTCAGCGTTTACGGCGTGGGCTACAAGAACCCTGCCCCGGTCTTTACCGACATTACCGGCCACTGGGCAGCAGATAACATCCTCTTTGCAGCCAGCCGGGGACTGCTCTCCGGCACCAGCGACACCACCTTTAGCCCGGGCACCGACATGACCAGAGGAATGTTTGTGACAGCTCTGGGGCGGTTGGCGGGCATCAACCCGGACAGTTACCAGACCGGGAAATTCACCGATGTGAAAGCCGACGCTTACTATGCCCCCTATGTGAACTGGGCGGCGCAGACCGGTATTGTGGAAGGCGTTACCGCCACCACCTTTGCACCGGACACCAACATCAACCGGGAACAGATGGCGGTGATTATGAAAAATTACGCTGCAAAGCTGGGCTATGACCTGCCCCAGACCTTGAAGGTTGTGACCTTTGCGGACAACACACAGATCAGCAGCTGGGCGAAGGATGCGGTCAAGTCCATGCAGCAGGCGGGCATCCTGGCTGGGAAGAATGAAAATAAGTTTGACCCCAAGGGAACCGCCACCCGCGCCGAGGTCGCCACGGTTTTGCGGCGGTTTGTGGAAATCGTCATTGACCCGCAGGCCGCAAACGGCTGGCAGCAGAATGACAGCGGACAGTGGAACTATTACAGAAACGGGGAGTCAGTGAAGGGCTGGCTCTCCGAGGATCAGAAGTGGTACTGGCTGGACAAGGTCACCGGAATGATGTTTGCCGGAGGCTGGAAGCAGATTGATGGTAAGTGGTACTACTTCTATGCAGATGGGACGATGGCGGTGAATACCGCATCCGACAGATGAAAAATGAACCCGTAATGTAATGCAAAAATAATATCAATAAAGAGGGATGTGAACAATATAGGCAAGTTTCTGGTACTGTCGCATACCGACCATGAAGAATATATACTCAGTAGAATTATGGAGATTATTGCGGTCGAGCCAGGATTTGACCATATTGTGACATCCCACCCTTGTAACACTCTTGTTTTTCCGGGCTTGGAGCTTCGGCTGAAGGAGAGAACAGCATACCGAAACGGTGAATTGATTTCTATGACTCGTCGGGAATTTGCAACATTGGTATACTTGGCAAAACATCCATTCTGGGTATTTTCTGCCGGACAGATCTATGAAGAAGTATGGGGAGGATGGTGAAAATTGCGGAACGGCTGTTGCCTTCGTACCGAAAATCAATGCGAATCCGGTGTATAACGGAGGGTGAAGCCTGCTATATGTAGGTAGCAATCATTATGATAACATAAAAGGCACGGCATAAAGCAATCTGATGTAAAATCTATCAGAATAATTTATGCCGTGCCTCTTTTTAATTTGATTGAATGTGGGATGGTTTAGGGAAATTAGTAAATCGTAAGCGATGAATAATCCATCGTATTGTCCACTGCCCCCTTGGTATCCTTCGCCTTAAACAGGCAGTGGTTCTTTATGTTTTTTTGCGTATATCACAGCTTTTTCCAGCTTGCTTCTTTTTACAGGATTGAGTTGTTCTAACCATGCATAAAAGCTTTCCCATACCGGCACTTCTGTTTCCAGACGTCTGTCTTTTCGCTCTTCCGGAATAAGGTCACGGAACAGCTTTTCCAAAAAGAAAAGCTTGTTGCAGTATGCCAGACCAACTTCAGCCGGAATCATGCGGGGGATTTCTTCTTTCTTAGGAAGAAGCGGCTCTTTGATTTCTTCCTCGGAATTTCCGTTACTGGGCACGTATGCGTGAACAGTAACAGTACTCAATTTTGGGGATTGCCTATAAGCAGGAGAAAACGGTATAATTGAGGAAGGCAGTTGGGTATAAGGGGGTACAAGTGGTGGAGATGAAAAATATTGTGAAGACGGAAAGAGGGGCGGTTGTCTGGGATATGGGATGATGCGGATGATCGATGCGGTGCATCGCCGTTTACATAAATAGATAGAGGAAATACGATGGAACTGAATTTAAGCGAACCGGGACAGAGCCGGTATCTGAGAGTATATGAATATTACAAAGAATTGATCGTGTCCGGGCAGATGAAGCCGGGAGCGAAGCTGCCGTCGATCCGCAAATGTTCCCTGCAGCTGCAGCTTTCGCGGACGACGGTGGAGACGGCGTATATGCTGCTGGCGGCGGATGGCTATATCATTTCGCGTCCGCAGAGCGGGTTTTATGTAACGGATGCGGTGCTGGCGGCTGCAAACCGGGAGGAAATAGAGCACGGTGTGCCGCGTCAGGAGGAACGCCCGGAAATCCGGTATGATTTTGCGTCTTCGAATGTGGATCGGGAGAGCTTCCAGTTTGATTTATGGCGGCGCTATGTCAAGAGCGCCCTGCGTCAGGATGAGCGGCTGCTTTCTTATGGCGAACCGCAGGGAGAGCGGGAATTCCGGGAGGCACTCTGCGCGTATCTGGGGCGCCACCGCAATGTGATCTGTACGCCGGACAGTATCGTAGTAGGGGCGGGTGTGCAGAGTCTCTTGCATATTTTGTGCCCGATGCTGCGAGAGCGGGACAGCGCATGGTTTTTTAATCCGTCGTTCCGGCAGGGACGCCAGATTTTTGAGGATTATGGGTTTCGGACCGGAGATATAAGAGCGTATTGGGAAAAAAATGAGATGAGGACCGGATCCTTTAAAATGGATTTGTGTGGAACGGAAAAGTCAGATGTATGTGCAAAAGAAATGAAAACAATGCCATTTGAACAGACATCAGAGGCAATGAAATCCACGGGAAAAAGTGTCTGCTATTTAACGCCTTCTCAGATGACAGTCTGGGGCGAGGTCATGCCGGTGGGCGACCGGATGAAGCTTTTAAAGGATGCGGCGCGCGAGGATATGCTGATTATTGAGGACGATTACAACAGTGAGTTCCGCTATTATAACCGCCCGACACCGTCCCTGCAGGGGCTTTCCGGCGGGCGGGGCGTCGTGTATCTGGGGACATTTTCAAGGCTGCTTCTGCCATCGATCCGCATGAGCTACATGGTCCTGCCGCCGGATCTGCTGAAACGGTATCAGGAGCGGGGGCGTTTTTATAACCAGACGGCGTCCAAGGCAGAGCAGATTGCCCTCTGCCAGTTTATCCGGGACGGACATCTGGAAAGCCAGATCCGAAAGTCCAAGAAATTGTACGCGGCAAAGGCAAAGTGTCTGTGTGATGCGGTGCAGCGCATTTTTGGAGAAAAAGCGCGAACGCATCTGGGCGATGCCGGTTTTCTGGTTCTCATGGAGCTTGACAGCCCGCTTACATCGGCGGAAATTGCCGGTCGTGCGGCACAGGCAGGCGTCGCCGTCCGCCCGGTGGAGTCGGTCGGGAGTCTTTTGGAAAAACAGGAGCATCATTTTCAAGAGGGATATCCGAAGCTCCTGTTGTCCTGTGCCTCGATGGGGGCAGAGCGGTATGAGGAGGCGCTGGAGGTGCTGAAAGAGGTAGTGTATAAGAAAGAAAAATAGAAGATAGATATAGAAGTTAAAATGTCCGCATAAACCACAGCCAGTACCCGGAACCATCCGGGCAGTTGTGGGTATGCGGACATTTTATGCGACATTCTTACCCGTTTTTCTCCTCATGCGGCAGCCGGTTCCGGAGCAGCCGCTTTTTTAATTCACTCCAGTGAAATGGAATTAGCGGGTAAATATAACTTTTTCCGGCGATTGTCCGGTTAAAGACAAGGCAGCCGACGGCAATGAGTGTTCCTGCGATGAAGCCCCAGAGATTGAGGAAAAAGGTCAGAATCAGGAGCAGGACGCGCATGAATTTGAGTGCGTAGCCGAGTTCGAAGCTCGTCATCGAGTAGTTGGCGATCGTGACGAACGCCATATAGAGCATCGTCTCGCTGTTGAACCAGCCGGATTTGACCGAGTATTCTCCAAGCACGATACCGGCGATGACACTGAGCGGTGTCGTCAGCATGCTGGGGGTGTTGACTGCCGCGAGCCGCAGACCATCGATGGCAAATTCCAGGATCAGAAGCTGATAGATCAGCGCCACATGGATCTCGTCGGTGACACGGATAAAAGCGAGCCATTCCGGGATCCAGCCGGGATTCTGCATAAAAAGCAGCCACAGCGGTGTCAGAAATAAGGTCAGGAAAAAGATGACCGTCCGCGACAGGCGCAGATAGGTGCCGGTCAGCGGTGGAAAATAGTAGTCGTCGGCTTCCTCGATGATATCGAAAACAGAGGATGGCAGAATCATTGCGGATGGCGAATTGTCCACCAGAATGATGATATTTCCTTCCAGAATCGAGGCAGCGGAGGTATCCGGACGCTCTGAAAAACGAAATTTTGGGAACGGATTGAACCATTTGTGCGGATAAATACATTCGGCAAGGCTTTCCTGGTTCATCGAGAGGGCATCGACATGCACTTTTTGAATCCGGGTGCGGATGCGGTTTAAAAGTTCGGTGTCCACCCGGTTTTCCATGTAGCAGATGGCGATATCGGTGTGCGAACTTTCCCCAATATTCATGATTTCCATCCGCAGCTTCGGATCGCGGATGCGCCGCCGGATCAGAGCCGTATTGAACACAAGCGTTTCGACAAAACCATCGCGCGAGCCGCGCAATACCTTATCCTTTTCAGGTTCGCTGACTCCGCGGGCGGGATAGGTGCGGCAGTCTATTGTGAGTGCCTGTGCATACCCGTCGATCAGAAGAAAAGGAACACCGGAGAGAAGCTGGATAATCAGCGCGTCCGAATCCGTTTCCAGCCCGATTTCGCCGTAGGCGAGGTAGAGGGCGGCAAAATCGTTTGCATTGTCAGGCATCTGGGCGGTTTCAATGCTGCTCATCGCCTGCAGCACTTTTAAAAGCGTATCGTCCTTGGTAAAACCATCAATACAGTAGAGGCAGGCATCGCGCCCGCCGATCATCAGGTTCCGATCTACGACATCAAAACTGATGTCCGGTCGGAGCTTTTTTTGAAAAAAAGTCCGGTTATTTTCAATGGATGAAGAAATCTGCATCGTGTAAATCTCCTATCAGAGAAGCCAATATCAGTGACCGCGAAGGGACTGGAATGGGACAAAATGTTTACAGATGGAGTATGTGCGAAAAGGATAAAAATATACGAAATGAAGCAAACAGAAAAAAATTCTCAAAATATGTTTTTTTAAAATTCATGGCAAGCGAGGCAATATCAGGGAAAAAGGCGGAAAAAATCGCTGCAAAATGAGACTTAACATGTGCTGAATGGAAAAAGAAATTTGCATGTTAGTTTTAGCAACTAAAAAAGTAATGCCTTATTGAGAATAAAATTCGATTAAAAAATAGATAAAAATTCTCATTTTTAAATAGATTTAAATAATTGACAGACTTTATTGGATTAGTTTATACTAACCTCCTCGGCTGCCTGAGTTAGGGATGCCTAATCCGGTGCGGAGAGTAAGATATTACAAAAGATTATATGGAGGAATATGTATGAAAGGTAAGGGAAGATCCCGGCAGGCAATTCTGGCAGCGGTGACCGTGTTAGCGGCGGCGCAGGCAGGTACTGCTTATGCTTCAACCGGACCGGCATCGGAGTCCGGAGTACAGACCGGCGCCTGGATTCAGGAAGGACAGGACTGGAAATATCAGGGAACGGACGGAACGCTCAAGACTGGATGGGTTAAGACCGAGAATGGCTGGTATTATCTGGATCCGCAGACCGGACGGATGATGACTGGATGGATCACCGTCGATGGACGCCGGTACTATATGAACACAACTGCCGATGGCGTGGAAGGACAGATGCGCCGCGGCTGGTGGAAGGACAATGCAGGAAAATGGTATTTCTTCAGCACTGCATCCGATGGAACGGAAGGTATGACCGTGACCGGATGGCAGTGGATTGATGGAAAATGCTATTATTTTGATAACTTGAGTGCAGAAAACTATGGTCAGATGCACACCGAAGGTCGGACGCCGGACGGCTACAGCGTCAATGCGGATGGACAGTGGGTCAATGAAAATGGAGAGGTCCAGACCCGTGCGGATAGAGGTTACGCGAGCAGCCCGGCAGCAGACGGCAACGGAAGCAGCGTATTAGGAGGCGGTTCAGGGAATTCTGGCAGTTCCGGCGGCAGCCATTCGGGGGGCTCTGGAAGCAACAGTAATTCTGGAAATAACAGTAATTCTGGAAATAACGGTAATTCCGGGAATGACGGAAACCAGAATGGCGGAAATACAGGAGATAACGGAAACACTGAAAATCCAGACAAGCCGCAGATGGTTTCGCTGGTAGATGAGACGAAGACAAAGCTTACCGAAGTAAATTCCCTGGGCTGGTGGCTTCCGATCGCATTTGATGAAGGATACAATGCAGACAATACGGTTGTTAAGGTCGATGGAAAAGACGTAACCAATCTTTTAACTCCGATCACAGATGACGGACGTATGGCAAAACTGGCGCTTCTTGGCACACCGGGTAAAGTAACCGTCAGCAGTAAAGAAGATGCGGCAAAGGAAGAGACGGTGGTTCTGAGCAATGAGAGCCAGGAAGATGCTGTATATGAGGAAAACGACGGCTATCTGCCTGAGAAGATTCTGACGCATGAGCCGGTTGCTTACTGGGACTATTATCTGACCAATTACGATGAAGACGGAAATCCCCGCATTTCTCCGAAAAAGACTACGTATAACTTGAATGAGGAAAAACAGACTCATCCGAGCTATTCACCGGATGCAGTTCTTCAAAAAAATGGAAAAGCAACCGTTACCATTCTGTTTAACTATAATACAGACGAAGAAAAAAAGTGGTTTGACGGCGTCCGCAAGCTGGAACTGGTTGAATATAATGAGCAGAAGAACACAATCAATCCGGGTCTCGCATTTGACAGTGAAAAGAATGTAGCGCACGGACAGGGACACGTTGGACAGCTGACTATCCAGACAGGACAGAGCAATTTCTTTAATAATGGACGTTATTATGTGCGGGTTGTATCGTCGGCGGGCGGTTCCGCGCTCGTTCCGATTCATGTCGTCAATGAGACAGTACCGACGCTGGAGCTTAAGGAAACACCACAGTCCGGAAAGAACCTCCATTTTGCAGTCAGCGATCTGGTATACGGAATTGAGACACCGATCGAGCGTGTGACACTGGAAGATCCGAGCGGAACAGTAAGCGACCTTAAGATGATCGATGACTGGTATCTCTACAGTCAGGATTTATTTGTTCTGCACAATGATAATACGGACCATCTGCCATACAAGGGCGATTACAAGATCACTGTATATGCAAATGGTTTCCAGTTATTCTCCAAGAGCTTCAAGGTGAAAACGGGCGCAGAGCCGGTAAAAGAGAAGGAACAGACCAATGGTCAGAAAATGGCGTCATACGGATTCGACGGTATCAGCACCGCATCGACCGGTTCCGGCGGAAGCGGAAGCTCCAGCGGCAGCAGCTCAGGAAGCTATGCAATCTCTGCAAACCTGATTTTTGATTCAGATCTGCTTGTAAATGCACATCTCCTTGAACAGGCCAAGATGGAAAATGATGCGTCCAAGGCAGTCATGAAATGGTGGGACAATGCGATTCAGGATGCAGTCTTTGATACTGGAGATGATGAGTTCTTCAGATGGACAGACTACGTAAATAAGAGCGAGAATCAGAAATACGAAGAGAACAGAATGCTTCCATTTGCAGATTACCGTGAAAATGGAGTACTGGATCCGAACCATCCGGCAACGGCAAAAGAGGTTCTCGAAGATGGTCTGCTCGGCGATATCCAGTACAATGGAAACTTCTCCCGTCAGGATGCACCGGCGATTACGGTTGTACAGAACAAAGAAGGTGCTCCGGTAGTTCTGCGGACAGAGGATAGAGAGTATATCAAGGCAGTTCAGGGTATCGTTGTCAATGGAAACTGGCAGGCACTCAGCGAGGACAAATATTCCATCGACAAAGAAGCTGGCACCATTACCATTGATGCGGATGTATTCAAGGCTGGTGAGGAGTATAAGCTGACTGTCGATGCAACGGGATATAAGAGCCAGAGTATCGCATTTACATACGATAAGGTGCTGGAAAACGATTTATCGCTGACCGTTGATTATGCGGATGATAAAGAGGCGTTTGCAGCTGAGAAAAAAGAAGATTCTAATAAGACATACTATTTTGCAGATGCTAAATTTACCGTTAATGGCAGCAAGGGAGATTTCCTGAAGAACCTGAAATCTGTTACCCTGCTTTCTGACGAGGAAGATGCGGTTGAGAGAAATATCTACACGAAGGGCGTGTCCAGCAGCAACGATGTTTACTATGAAGTATCCGGGGATGGCAAGAAGCTGATTCTCCATCAGGTTCAGCCGGGAAGCTATAAGCTGACTCTTCGTTCGAATCATTACACAGAGGCCCTGAGATGTGAATTTGTGGTGGAGAAGGAAGAGGAAGAAATTCAGGAAGAGATGGCAGCTCCAGAAGTAGTGGAGTTTAGCAAACATAAAGCCAGCTGGTCATTTGATCCGGATTTTGGACGTGCTTCTTTTAAAGCTTCAAAGGGAACGAGTGTAAAAGATTACCTGGCTAAGATTACGTCCGTGAAGGTTGGAAATAAAGAGTATACGAAAGCTTACAGCCTTAGTTCGTATAACCCTACATGGAAGATGACAGATGCAGATGATCCATATAACAATGTACAGGATTTTGATTGCATCGATTTCACTTTAGACGGTTTCAGCACCGAAGAAAGCACCGATGTAACGATCCAGGCAGAAGGATACAAAGAGCTTACCTTTACAGTTACAAAGGATATGAAGTTAGCGGGTGACGAAGAGAAACTGCTTCCAGCACCGGAACTGACAGGCAGCACTACGGTTGATGAGGGAAAACCGCTGGTTCTGACTGGTGATGAAGAGTATCTGAAAGCAATTAAGTCTGTAAAAGTAACTGGCAATGATGCGGAGAAAGATGTTGCGCTTGGATTTGCAGTAAATGGTACAACATTGACAATTCAGACAAGCGCACTGGATAGTGGTCTGAATGAGGTTGTGATCGAAGCAAAAGGTTACAAGAATCAGTCGATCACGGTTACAGTTGAGAGCCAGAAAGCGGATACAGAAATTGAGGTTTCCAGTGTTGTAAAAGAGAGTAGTTGGACAGGAGATTATTTACTGATTCGCTTCAATGGAGTTGAGGGGGAAAAATTAAAAACCTTCTTAAAGGAGATTGATTCGGTTGAGGTGAATGGAAAAGAGTATAGCAAGGCATCCGTTTCCTCGTTCCTTGGAAGTGGTGAGTTTGCACCGCATGCAACGGATACATCTTATAGCAATGATAATTATGATTGTTTAAAGGTTTCAGCGTCCGGATTGAGTGAAGAAGAGGATAATGAAATTCTTATCGACACTAAGAATAACGGAACGATTGAGTGCAAACTTGATAAAAACTGGAAATTAATCAAGGAATCCAAAACGCTTCTTGCCGACGAAGTCCTTCCAAGCGAGATCGTCACCACCCCAACCGAGGGAGTAACCACACCGGAGCAAACACCGGAAGAGCCGAAGACGAATGACGAAAACAAGGCAGATGTACCGGATGGCGATAAGAAGAACGAGACAGACGATGCGAACAAGGCACCGGAAGTAGACGAGGACAAGAAAGAGGATTCGGACGAGTCCAAGGATACTTCGGATGAGAAGAAAGACGAAACTTCAGATAAAGGCGATGCTGACAAGGATGATTCGAAAGATGAATCCGGCGAAACTGGTGACGATTCCAAGAAGAATGAAACGGACGAATCTAAGGACAATGATTCCAAGAAGGATGAGACCGGTAACGTAAAAGATGATATTTCTGATAAGGAAGAATCCGACGGCGGTAAAGGCGATGCTTCTGAGAAAGAAGAGTCTGTTTCTGAAGAAGAGTAGTTGTATTTAAAGGAGTAAAAATTGAAACAGAAGTGGTGGATTTTATTAACCCTGCTGCTGTGTGGCTGCGGTGCTTCATCGCAGCCGGATCAAACGGGGGCGGTCCAGAATGACCGTCCTCGTTTATCTGCGTCTACGGAAGAGACGGCAGAAAATGTGGCAGTAGTAGAAAAAAACGAAAATTTAGAGAAAAATCCCTCAAATTCGAACCAGAATCCGGGAGAAGGGCAGAACTGGACGGTGTTTGCGATGGATACTGTGATGCAGTTTGACGCCTACGGCGGAAGCACGGATTTGCAGGAAAAAGTGAAAAGGCGGGTGGAAGAGCTGGAAGGGGAGTTTTCGACAACGCAGGAAAACAGCGATATTTTTCATCTGAACCAGGAGAAAACAACGGAACTTTCAGCGGATACGCGTTATCTGATGCAGGAGGCGCTGGCACTGGGAGCGGAAACAGATGGTGCGCTCGATATTTCGATTTACCCGGTTGTGCAAAGCTGGGGATTTACAACGGGAAATTACCGGGTCCCCAGTGAGAGCGAGCGGGAAAGCCTGCTTAAATCGGTCGATTATCGTCTGGTCGGTTTAGAAGCAGATACGGCATCGATCGAGCCAGGAATGATGGTGGATCTAGGCGGTGTCGGAAAGGGATTTACCGGAGATGAGGTGGTAAAGACTATGAAGGAGGACGGCGTGACGAGCGCACTGTTCAGTCTTGGAGGCAATATCCAGACGATCGGAACAAAACCGGATGGCGAGAAATGGTATGTCGGTATCAAGGATCCAGAGAGCGACGGCTATCTGGGCGGAGTCAGGGTGCAGGATGAGGCGGTCATTACCTCCGGTGGCTATGAGCGCTATTTCACGGATGATGACGGAACAATTTACTGGCATATCATGGATCCGTCCACTGGGACGCCGGCGCATAGCGGGCTGATTTCTGTGACAATCATCGGACCGTGCGGGCTGCGCTGCGATGGGCTTTCGACCGCCCTGTTTGTCATGGGACGGGAAAAGGCAGCAGCACATTGGGTGGCGCATCAGGACTATGAGGCAGTCCTGGTTGACGAGAGCGGCACGATCTGGCTGACGCCGGGCTTAAAAGACCGATTTATTCCGGTGGATCAGGGGGAGACGCGGGAGATTCGGATATTGTGATTCTGGAACAGATCTAGTATAATGAGCAGAGAAAAGTGCATGCGAGTCAGATTTACAATTTATAACGAAGAGGTCGAAAATACCGTGAATGATAGATTGAAAAAGAAGCTTCTTTGCTTTGAGCGCGCTCTCTCCACATTGGAAGGATACGAGGGATGGATGATAGGCACAACTACACTTCATCTGGACTGGCAGCCCAAACAGGGGGAGAATGAGTTTTGCCATACCAAATTAACTCCAGAAATCATCAAAAAAGGCCGCTCGGCAATCCGGGTCCGCATAGCGGCAGCGGAGGAGGAAAAGGAACGGGAAAATGAGGAGATGGAAGTGCTGCTGGTAAAACCGCGCCAGAGCGTCCTTGTCCCGGAAAAAGAGAAAATGCCGCTCATGAAAGCAATTACGGAACTGGGCAGTGAGGATGATGATACGCTGGCATTTAGCCGCAGCCAGATGGAAGAATATCTCCGGGAGGCGGCAGATACCAATCCGATCCATCAGGGAGAAGCGGCAGTTCTGCCGGGATTTCTTGTTATGAATGCCTGCCTGCTTCGTCTGTGGAAGAAGGGCTGGATGAAGGGACAGACCGCTCTGGAAGTACGTTTTCTTGCCCCACTTCGTCCTGATGAGGAGGTATATCTGTCGGATTCGGGGCAGGAGGGAAGAAACGCGGTGTATCTGAGAACGAAGCAAGAGGGAAAGGAAATTCTTTCGATTACAGAAAAATAGGGATGCCGATGATAAAGTGGGTGCAGAGGAGCTATGGATGCATATGTAAACCATTTATAAAAACAAGGTTGACAATCCACTGAAATTCCGATATACTCTTTTCTAGCAAAGATTTGTGTGTGTGATTCATAGGAAAATGCATTACACGGCTTAGAATTTTATCACTGAGGAGGTATATATAATGAGTTCAGAGACAAGTGCAGTGAACGTACACGGCGCATGGAGCGCGAAGCGGCTTACACTTTTGGCGATGATGCTGGCTCTTATCAGTGTGTCTTCGTATATTGCGATTCCGCTTCCGTTTTCGGATGCAAAGATCACAGCGCAGACGATGATTGTCAACCTGATCGGTCTGCTGATTGCACCACAGGATACCATTTTAGTTATGGCGAGCTGGCTGCTGTTAGGCTTATGCGGCGTGCCGGTATTCAGCGGCGGAAGCGCAGGACCGGGAAAACTGCTTGGACCGAGCGGCGGTTACTATATCGGATTTCTGGTTGTAGCGTTTCTGATTTCCCTGTTTTGCCGGAAATGGAAAAATGTTGCATTCCAGACAGCGTTCCTGATTGTAGTTGGTATTCCGGTGATTTACGCATTCGGTGCAGGCTGGATGAAACACGTGACCGGACAGCCGTGGGGTGCAGTTATCGTGCAGTCGATAATTCCGTTTATTCCGCTGGACATCGTTAAGTGTGTGGCAGCGGTAGCACTTGGAAAGGCGCTGAAGCGGACGGGCTTATTTGGAAATTAGATAGAAAATAAAGATGGGATGTGGTAGTGAACAGAATCAGCCTTTTAGTGCAGAAATGCAGCCAGGAGGCATGAGGAGTCCGTTGCCGCATCCCTTTAATTTTAATTATGAATAGAAGAAAAACAGGAGAAAAGTATGAATTACGTATATATTCTGGGCGGTTTGCGCAGTTACATCGGGGTGAAAGATGGAATGTACCGTCATATCCCGGCGGAAAAGCTGGGGGCGGAGGTGCTGCGGGAGGTGGTTTCGCGATTTGAGCTTCCAACCGATGCGATCGACTATATAATAGGAGGAAATGCGGTCGGGGGAGGCGGCAATATCACGCGTCTGGCGGCACTTTCGGCAGGGTTTCCAGAGCGGATTCCGGCGGTTACTTTGGATCTGCAGTGCGGGTCGGCGCTGGAGGCGATCAGCGCGGCAGCAGCCAAGATTGAGAGCGGGATGGCGGATCTGGTCATTGCCGGGGGAATGGAGAGTTCTTCGGTACAGCCGTACCGCATGATGTCCCCGAACCATCCGGAGTATGACGGTGGAAAGGTGTATACGGTTGCACAGTTTGTGCCGGGAAAGCGCGGCGAGCAGGTTATGTTAGAGGGCGCGGAGGAGACTGCGATCCGGGAAAATGTCTCTAAGGAAGAGATGGACACCTGGGTGCTCCGGAGCCATAAGAGGGCGGCGCAGGCGCGCAAAGAGGGAATATTGGAGGATATGATGGTTTCCATCGACGGCAGCAGCCGGGATGAGGGAATCCGTCCGACAATGAGCCAGCGTCTGATCGACCGCCTGCCGTATCTGCTTCCAAATGGCACGAAAATCACGGCAGCAAATGCGTGCCTGATGCACGATGGCGCGGCATTTGTGGTACTTTGTTCGGAACGGTTTTTGCGGGAACAGGGACGGAAAGCAGAATGCCGTTTCCGGTTTGGTACAGCGATCGGGGATGATCCGATGATGAGCCCAAAATCAGCCGTCAGCGCTGCTAAGGCGATACTTGCAAAAACGGGGCATTCTTATCAGGAGATCGATGCTTTTGAGGTCAATGAAGCGTTTGCCGTTATTGATGTTCTATTTGAACGTGCATTTCCAGGGATTGAAGACCGTTATAATATCTGGGGCGGGGCACTTGCCTATGGGCATCCATATGGAGTCTCCGGCGCAATGATTCTGCTGCATCTGATGAAAGCACTGGAACATAAAAATGGGCATTTGGGAATGTGCTGCGTGGCAGCTGCCGGAGGGATCGGAAGCAGTATTCTGGTGGAGAAAGTAATGAAGTAGATGAAGACAGTGCTTGAATGATATAAAAAGTAAATGTGGTAAATTTAAAAGCTCAAATTGGTAAAAAGTTCTATATAAAAATAAGTAAAAGACAGGAATTAATCATGAAAGAAATACAGACACAACGTATAAATACATATCTGGATGCGCTCCGGGCATACCCGCCAGAGTGGGAAGCCCTGATCACGGAGAAAGAGCGCTATACGTTCGGGGAGCTCATCGAGGCGGCAGAACGTGTAAGGAAACATCCGAAAGAGATAGAAGAAAAACAGGGAAAACGTCACATCCACTGGATCCAGGAACCGACGATCGCGCATCAGCTTATTCAGTTTCTGGCATATGGAGACGGAAATACGGTTCCGGTGATTGCACCGTCCGATGTAAAAATTTCCGATGAATTGCGTGACGTGACACCTCCGGAAGGGGCATATATGGGTGTGATGACGTCGGGAACCTCCGGTCGTCAGAAAGTATTGTTCCGCTCCTTTGAAAGCTGGCACGATTTTTTTAAGCTTCAGAATAAAATTTTCAAAATGGGAGAGGGAAGCATTACGTTTATGCAGGGGAGCCTGGCGTTTACGGGCAACCTGAACCTTTATATGGCGCAGCTTGCGTCCGGCGGAAGCGTCGTTGCGGCGGATTCCTTTGATCCGCGCCTCTGGAAGCGGATGATCGAGGCAGAACAGGCGACCTGCGTCTATCTGATTCCTGTCAAGCTGCGGGCGCTGCGGCGTATCTATGAGCGGGAACAGGCGGTCAATTACCGGATTATTTCTTTTGTCAGCGGCTCCCAGAGTATGGGCGGTGCGGAGGCAGTGCAGTTTAAAAAGGCATTTCCCGAAGCGGAGATTACATTGTATTATGGCGCCAGCGAGCTGAACTATATTACCTATATCCGTGGAAGTGAGATGAAAGAAGATACGACGCTGGTTGGCCGTGCATTTCCAGAGGTGGATGTCTGGATTGAAAACGACCATTTTCATGTAAAAACACGGTATGGAATCCTTGGAATTGGAAATGACGCGGTGATTGGGGATTGCGGTCACACAGATGCAGAGGGACTCTTCTATTTTGATGGGCGGGATGATGATATCTGCAACATAAATGGGAGAAAAGTGTCATCCCTCCGGGTCGAAGAAGCGGTGCGGACATTTCCGGGAGTGGCAGAGACGGCAGTGAAGGCAGTCCATGAGCATGGGCGCGATTATCTGAAAGTGTGGATTGTGTGGGAGAAAGAAGCTGAAAGGGAAGAAATTGCCGGAAGTGACAGCGAAAAAAGTGGTTGTACCAATATGGCAATTCGGGAATTTTTGGCAGAAAGACTGGCAGATTATGAGATTCCACGCGAATTTGTCTTTCTAAAGGAGTTTCCAAAGACTGAAAGCGGAAAGATTCGTAAAAAAGAACTGTGAAAATTGCCTTTTCTTGTCAAAAAAGAAAATGGCTTATTGTGCAAAATGACAAAAGGAAGACATAGGGGCAGCTTATGGAGATGCACTGATGGCAGCGATTGGAGTCGGATTCTACC
>OGMW01001442.1_pt1 | contig 20693 bp, 21 predicted proteins | sample 1573281 | NCBI WGS metagenome assembly OGMW01 (sample SAMEA2581907, study PRJEB24529) | metagenome | biome: Human gut stool | place: China | collected 2011 | reverse complement strand
TTGAACGCCTCCGCGGCGCTGATCTTATTGGTGATTGCCGGTCTCTTGTCGGAATCTTCCACCAGTGCCGGCTTTCCGTTTTTCTTGGTAACAAATTCGCCTACGTTTGCAGCGAATTCCTTTTTTCCGATGATTTTTTCCACCTGTGCGAGGGTAAGCGGTTTTCTTTCCCACAGTACCTCTGTCCGGATCCCGGCTTCTTCCAGGCGGGCAAATGCTGCATCCATATCCGTCCAGTCTCTGGTAGCTCGTCCGGCCACCGCTTTCCATCCAGGGATCTCTTTTCCTGAGAGGCAGGCTTCCAGTGCGGTGGCCTCGATGTCTTTGAGCCATTTCGCCACGTCCTGTCCATCCTTCAGGTATTTCCCCATCTCCTCAAAAGTGAGGAGCGCCGGATCGTCTTTTACTTTGAACGCAAGTTCCACGTTCTTTTCCGCGCGGGCCCTGCAGCGTCCCCTTGCCCTGCAGTATCTGCAGGTCTTCGGACCAGGAACAAAGTCCCCGACGCCTTGGATCGCGAGTGCTGCACGATCCTTCACCACTTCTCCGAATTTCAGGAGATCTTCCAGGCTGCACTCCCATTCGGAAATCCCATCCGGAAGTCTGGGCTGCACGATCGACATCCGGACGGTATGGATCTCATACAGGATCCGGTATGCTTCGTATGCCCCTAATGCGTAAAGCATCATCTGCGGATTGTGGTCTGCATCCACGCGCCCATCCGGGCTCTTGCCGTATTTGAAATCGATCACATGGATGACCCCGCCTCCTACCAGGATGCAGTCAGCACTTCCGGATGCCGGTGCTTCGTCAGGCAGATTCGGAATGTATGTATGGAGGTCTACCCGGCGTTCGATATCAACATGCGGAGAAACTGCGAAGTTTAACGCCACGGATTTAACGTAATCCAGGTAATCATCGGTATATCCCATCATCTCATCCGCCCAGATCTCATTTCCTTTTAATTTCTTGATCTCCGCGTTCATCTTGCGTTTTCCGAATTCTGTTGTGTAGAAATAGTTTCTCAGCTTAAGCTCCGCCAGCTCATGCGCCAGGGTGCCCTCCTCTGCCGCTTTGGAAGAAGTGTCCGGGAACTGGCTTCCCAGGATCACACTCGGGGTGCAGACCATCCACTGGTAAGCGTTCGACGGGCTAAGAGTCGAATGGCTTCTTTCCGCGTGTCCTCCCATTAGATCTGTGCCCCCATTTCTCTCAGTTCCGTCGCGAATGCCCCGTACTGGTTCGGCTGAAGGTGAGGAACCGAGTTAACTCCGAACTGTGCCAGAAGGTTGATGAGGTCATTCTGTCTTCCAGAGTCCATCAGCTGCATGGCTGCCTTCGCCAGATCATCCGGAGTGTACGTTCTCGTACTGGTCGGCACTGTCTGAACTGGTGCTGCTGGAGCCTGCGTCACCGGGGCCGTGTGGATCGGGGCTGTCTGAACTGGCGCCGTCGGCGCTCCCTGGACCGGAGTTACTGGAGCTGCCGATACATTCTGCACCGGAGCTGCAGGAGAATTATGGACCGGAACTGCCGAAGCGTTCTGAACCGGGACCGGTGCAGTCTCTGTTTTAAAGGACGGCTGAACGGTTGCCACCGGTGTAACCGCGGTATTCTGGCTGGACTTTCCTTCCTTAACAGCCGGTCCTGTGATCATTTCAGCAAATGCCTTTACCTCGGCAATGGTTTCAAAAGTTACTGTGATGTTCATAGATGGATCCTCCTAGAATTTAATATTAGAAAGCTTGTCCTGTAAGACGAGCAGTTCTTCTTTTGATAAGGTAATACCCTTTGTCATCCTGGAACGGTCTTCATTCCATCTGCGGAAATCATACTTCGGTTCGTTATCTCCCCACTCGATCAGGTTGAGTTCCAGGTGATATCCGTGGATCTCTGGAAATTCGATGAACGTTTCCAGAATCTCGCACTTAATGTTCCCTGCCATCGTCTTCTCCCTTCAGCTCTTCCATTATTTCATCTGTAATCGCACACGCACTCTCCTTAATTGCCTGGTTGACCGCATTATCTATACGCTTGGCAAGTTCTGCCATTGCCGCCACATAGCCAGGCTTGGTTTTATACACCGATCCAAAGAAACTGACAATCCATTTCGCGACATTATTCGGGAGATCCTGCACGCATGTATTTCCTGTTCCGATCGCGCACGCTTTATAAGTTGTGCTGTCCTCAGTTTTCTCTTCTTCGGTAATCATAAGCCCCATGAAGAACTCGCCTGTAATCTCATTCTTGCATCTGTCATCCTCAATCGTTACTTTTACCATCTTGATTTTCTCCTCTTTCTCCTCTAAAATAGAGGTGTAAACTTTTTACATGTGATCCCCTCGGAGTTGCCGCTCCGCTATGGGGATCTTTTTATGCAATTCCAGCCATGCGGGCCAGAACGTATATCATGCCACCGCAGGTCACACACTCAACAATGCGACATATTTTTTCCATCACTTCAAATAGTGTCGGCTGCTGCTTGTCCTGATCGTAGGACTCCTTGAGTTCCGGATCCTCTTCGTACATTTCGGACACCGATACTCGTCTCGGATCACTGCGAACCGGGATACATTCCAGACCTGGCCGCAGTACTGGCAGAGCACCTGCCGTCCCCTCATTGTTCTCATGCATCTATTTCACCTCCTCTCACTGGAGCACTCCCTGTCTCCGTTTTAGATCTTCCTGCACAAGGTGTGCCTGAACCATCAGTATGTACCTGCCAGACACGCCCATCGGATCCCGGCGAAGCTTCTCGATTGTGCTCTCGCTGCAGCCGAGATACTTCGCCAGCTGCTTATCATCGTATCCGAGGATCGTCTTCAGCTTGTGAAGCTCGCACCGGAAATCAATGATCGCATTTTCAACTAAAGACTTCGCCATTTCGTCTCACTCCCCTTTCACTGTCGCTATTCCCTCATCGTAATCGTCTATGCAGATTTTAAATTTAAGCTTCTGCATCTTCTCTATCATCAATCTGAATATAAACCCCAAAATTGATAAGCTCAGGCATGGATACAGGATGCTCAGCAAGGTACAAATGATTTTCCGTATCATAAGCACGAACACGAGCGCCACCCATAACCATTAAAAGAATATACTCAAAACCGCCAAATGATAGGCGATAAAGGAACTTGTCGATTCTATCGAATGTATACCAACGGCATTCATCAAGTGGAAAATAAAACTTGAGAAGATTGTAAACTTGCTTCTTCCCTAAACGATTTTTAAGTTTATATATTGCCATATAACTTGCACCCCCCTTTCCTCTGTTTACTTTTTGGTTCCCCGTCAGCTATAATTGCCTTATCAGCACCACCATGCTGAAATACATATAGGAGATCTGAATACTATGTACAATACAGAAGAAACATCCATGGGAGCCCGTCTTCCTCACACTAAACTGTCCGATTCCCAGATGGGCGTACAAGCTCACGCTGGCATCCGTTTTGAACTTCCTGAGCCTCCCCGCATTTCACCAGAGCAATTGGAACGTTTGAAAACCGAATCCGTGAATAACCCAGACGCCATTCTTAATTTCTTGAAGGAGTCTGAAGCAGCGAGGGTCCAATATTACAAAGATATAACGGCCATCATGGAAAAACAGGTAAACACCATCAGCGAACAGGCTGAAAGTGCAAAGCGTCAGGCAGATGCTGCCATTGCTATTTCCAAGAAAAAAGACCTACCAGGATGCATTTCCGCAGGGGTTGCCGTAATATCTGTAATCATCAATTTAATCGTGTGTCGGGCAGAGGTTTGGGATCTCATCCAGCAGATTTTGCGATAGCATGTATTATTACATTCAGTAACTGGCATATCGCCACTACTAGAATCGCATCTTCGCTTTTAATTCCTCTGGGGGACTCCCATAGGTTCTTCCGTTTCTCCAGGAACTCACAGAAATCGCAAACGATACATGGCTTCCTATGTATTAACTTTCTAATGTAAAGCTTGTACCCCGTGATTCCTGCAGCTGTTCCCAGGAGAAACATAACGACGTCTCTCATTCTGTTCTCTCACCCCTTTCCTATTCCAGCAAATTCCTATTGAGAAAAAAGCGCTGTCATTATATGGTTTGTCATTTGTAGGTTCTATCTACTTTTAGTAGAATAGCAAGGTAAAAAAATATAATCCTGTGGAATCTTATATAACCGAGACAGCATTTCCATTTCCGGAATTCCTGGAATTACTTTGCCTTTTTCCCAATTAACTATTGTTGTTTTGCTTACTTTCATGGCCTTTGCTGTGTCTTCCTGGGTCATATTTGCGTTGACCCTTGCTGCTGCAAGACTTATTTGAAACTCGCCCAACAATCATCACCTCTCTTTCTGGTTAATATCATAGTCTACTTTTTGTAAACTGTCAATACTTTTTGTAGAATATTTTTTATTTTAGTATTGTCTTTTTTCTACTTTCTGTTATACTAAAATCATAGGAGGGGATATAAATGCCAGAGGAAATTTATAAAAAGATATTTTCCAGGAATTTGCTATATTATATGGCTTTAAATCAGAAAACCCAAACTGACTTGGTCAATGATTTAAAATTCAATAAGTCTGCGGTATCAACCTGGTGTAACGGAACACGGTTACCTCGAATGGATAAAGTCGATTCTCTCGCGAAATATTTTAATATAAATCGTTCCGATTTAATCGAAGACAAGAAAAAAGCAAAAGACGATGAAAAAGCATTATATTATCTTAACGATAAAACCCGTCAAGTTGCCAAGGTAGCTTTTGATGACCCGGATTTTTACTTTCTTGCAGAGATTTACCATTCCGTTCCAAGTGATATGAAAAAAAGAATTTCAGCATACGCAAAAAATGTGTTTCAGTTATGTGAAGCTGAGAATGTTTTGAACGCCGCTCATTCCCGTACGGATATTTCCGATACTGAGAGAACCCAAGAAGCCAAAAAAGCTGAAGAAGATATTATGGATGACCCGAACTTTTAAGCGAGGTGAGTATGTGAGTTACGAGGAATTACTAATCGAGGCGGACAACGCCGGACTTACTGTAAAAGAAAAACCCCTTCTATTAAGCGATGGACGAATCAAGGGGCAACGAATTGCTATCAGAAAAGATATTCGGACACAGCGCCAGAAAGCCGACGTCCTGGCCGAAGAGCTCGGTCACTTCTACACTACTTCCGGAGACATAATGACGCAGAGTTCAGTTTCCGATCGGAAGCAGGAGTACACCGCCCGCTTATGGGCCTTCGACCGACAGGTAGGACTTTCCGGAATTATCTACGGATTCCAGAATCACTGCCACAATCTCCATGAACTGGCCGAGTGTCTGGATGTATCTGAAGAATTTTTAAAGGAAGCCTTGGAATGCTACCGTGCAAAATATGGCTGTTATACAGAACTGGATGGTTACACGATCATGTTTGAGCCGCACCTGGCTGTGATGGAGATATTATAGGAAGAAATTCTCTACGGGAGATTTAATTTTCTTAAAATCTTACAGGAAATGCCGAAAGAAGCGGATAAATACGCGCAGTTTTCACCTAAGAGAAAACTGCTTAAACATGAAGAATGGAAGATCTTAAAGATCTCTGTCAGGGAGCGTTATATCGCCCGATCGCGCGGTTATCTTCTATTTCGGCTGCGATTCCTTGACGGACAACTTTCTCCGTATATGTTGGAAGGAAAAGTTACAAAAGAAGAATTCAAGGATATTGCTAAAAAACTACGTTGATATGACAGATTTTGTTTTTACTGAATGGTAATAACCATTCAAGTTAATTAAATTGAAAAAACCGCCCAGTGTTGGCGCACTAAGCGGAATTTTCATAGATTTTCTCTTGCCGGATGTCCGGAAAAAGATTCAGTCTTGAACACCTGAATTATATCATTTTCCGAACGTCCTGGCAAGGGGCGTTCTTTTTGTACGCAAAATTAGAAAGGAGAATGGTATATGGCACGTAAAAAGAAAAATGAGTTGCCATCTGGAAATGTTCGGATCCAGGTATATGACTACACGGATGACGCCGGAAAGAAACATTACAAAAGCTTTACGGCTCCTACGCGGGCGCAGGCACAGGCCAAGGCTACAGAGTGGAAGAATCACCGCCGAGAACTCAAAAAGTCCCTGACGGTCTCCAGAGCATGTGAAAAGTACATTGATTCAAAGAGGAACGTTCTCTCCCCTTCTACAATCACCGGATATGAGGCAACACTCCGCCGGATCAAGAGGTATCCTTTTCACCGTATCGATCTGTCTGTTATTTCAAATGATGACATCCAGCAGTTTACTTCGGATCTGGCAGCAACACTGTCATCAAAGTCTGTACGAAACACGATCGGGCTTGTCACCGCTGCGATCAACGCCTACATGCCAAGCTTTGCGATCCATGTTACTCTTCCATCAAAAACGAAGCCAAAGCTCTACACGCCAACGGCCTACGACGTACAAATGTTGCTTAATTGCTGCGATACCACCGAGCTGAAGCTCGCAATCCTATTTGCAGCCGTCGGGACTATGCGGCGTGGAGAAGCTTGTGCAGTAACATTTGATGATGTTAACTATCAAGCTCGTACAGTCGAGGTAAACAAAGATGTTGTAAAAGCTAATACTGGTGAATGGATCACGAAGGATCCTAAGACTTACGAGTCTTATCGCAAGATTCGGATGCCTCAGTACGTAATGGTTATGATTAAGTCTCTGGATAAGGGAAAACGAAAAAATATCTTGGGATTTACACCGTCGCAATTGTATGACAATTTTATATCAGCTCGCAAGCGCTCCGGCCTTCCAGAGTTTCGCTATCATGATCTGAGACATTATGCGGCGTCAAAAATGCATGCGCAGGGAATTCCGCAGCGATACATTGAAGCGATTGGTGGATGGAAACCTGGAAGCAATGTTTTAAAGAGAATCTACCAGGATGTGCTTATAGACGAGATGTCAAAATTTGAGGAGGAATTCACCGAAAAGAACCATTTTGCCGTGTGATATTTCGTGTGATATCTTCCCCGTAAAAGTGCACTTTTAGCCTTTTACACGCAAGGCTGGGCTTTTCGGTAAAAATGCCGGAAAGCCGCATAAAATAAGGGAAATCCTGCTATAACGCAAAAAGACTCAAGTCTTTCGACTTGAGTCTTTCGTGCGGAAGATGGGACTTGAACCCACACGATGTAACCACCACAAGATCCTTAGTCTTGCTCGTCTGCCAGTTCCGACACTTCCGCGTATCGGGTGTTTCAAGATTTTGTATCTCTCACCGACGCATATTAATATACCATAGTTCTTTCTGTTTGACAAGTACTTTTTTGAATTTTTTAAAAAAAATGTTTTTTTAGCAATATTTAAAAAACTCTTGACAAATCCCACGCCTTATACTATAATATGTTTTGTCAATGAGATACGTCATCTGACGAGATGCAGAAGTGGCGGAATTGGCAGACGCGCACGGTTCAGGTCCGTGTGATAGCAATATCATGAGGGTTCAAGTCCCTTCTTCTGCACGAAGGCTTAAGTCGAAAGACCTAAGCCTTTTTTTAGTTTCACATCAACAATCTCGCGATGCCGCGGCGCCCAAAGGGCCCCGCGTATCGTCTGGCTTCCGCCAATCCCATCTCTCCCTCCACACCCTTCCTTTCCTTCCCTCATCCCGCCAATACACAGCGCCGACGGGCATCCGGGCACGGACGAGCCTGGGTGGAGGGAGCTGGTTTCCTCTTGGCTCGCAGGAAAATACGTTGGAGGTCCGAGGACACTTGTTTGAGCAACGAAAGTTGCGAGTTGTGTCCTCGGACCTCCGCCCTTAGCATTTTTCTGGGAGCTTAGAGGAACCCTCCCGGAATCCCGTGAAGTGTCCGCGCCCGCAGTCTCACCGGCGCGTCCCCCCAGCCACTATGAAATTTAAAAATCAAACAACGACAACTGATTCGACTCCGGAAGTCCCTTCAAGATCCCCAGTTCCTCCATCAGATCGCAGATCGTCTTACTGACCTTCGTCCTGTTCCTGAAATCCTCTTTGGACAGGAACTTCCCATCCTTCGCCGCCTCCTCGATCGAGTCCGCAGCCTTCTCTCCCAGACCATCAATACTGTTAATGGAAGGCATCAACTTGTCTCCCACAACCTGAAAATGTCTGGCCTTCGCCGTATAAATATCCAGCGGCAGAAAATCAAACCCCCGCGCATACATCTCCTGCACGATCCTCATATCCCTCAGTGTATCCTGCTCCTTCTTCGAAAGTGTATCCGCCCTCTTCTTATAATCCGCCAAGTGATATTCCAATTTCTCACGCCCCAAACACATGATCTCGTAAGAAAACGCACTTGCACGAATACTGAAAAACGCCGCATAATACGCCAACGGATAAAACACCTTACAATAAGCAATACGCCAGGCCATCATAACATATGCCGCCGCATGTGCCTTCGGGAACATATACTTGATCTTCTTACAAGACCAGATATACCAGTCCGGCACCCCATGCTTCGTCATCTCCTCTTCCCACTCAGGCTTTAAGCCTTTGCCCTTACGAACCGCTTCCATGATCGTAAACGCAAGACCTTCCTCAAGCCCCTGCTGGATCAGATAGATCATGATATCATCACGCGTACAGATCGCCGTCTGAATCGTTGCCTTCCCCTTCTGGATAAGCGTCTGGGCGTTCCCCAGCCACACATCCGTACCATGGGCAAGACCCGCAATACGCACAAGGTCCGAAAAATACTTCGGCTTCGTATCAATAAGCATCTGCATTGCGAAATCCGTACCAAACTCCGGAACGCCAAGTGCCCCAAGCTTACAGCCGCCGATATCCTCCGGCTTGATCCCCAGCGCGTCCGTACTCTGGAACAGGCTCATGACCTCTCTGGAGTCAAGCGGGATATCCTTGACCGGATCGAGTCCTGTGAGATCCTGCAGCATACGGATCATCGTCGGATCATCGTGTCCGAGAATATCGAGTTTCAACAGGTTGTGGTCGATGGAATGGTAATCGAAATGGGTTGTGATCGTCTTCGTGGTCATATCATTCGCCGGATGCTGTACCGGGGTAAACGAATAGATCATCTCGCCGAGCGGCAGAACAACGATACCTCCCGGATGCTGTCCCGTTGTCCGCCGTACGCCGACACACCCCTGAACGATCCGGTTGATCTCACAGTTTCTCTTTCTCTCCCCATGCTCCTCAAAATAATTTTTCACATAGCCGTAGGCCGTCTTATCTGCCAGAGTACCGATGGTACCCGCACGGAACGTCTGCCCTTTACCGAAGATAACCTCCGTATAGTCATGGGCACGGCTCTGGTATTCACCGGAGAAGTTTAAGTCGATATCAGGCTCCTTATCTCCCTTGAATCCCAAGAACGTCTCGAACGGAATATCAAAACCGTCCTTGACCATCGGATGTCCACAGACCGGACACACCTTATCCGGCATATCACATCCCGCCATACCTCCGTACTTCTTCACTTCCTCCGAATCAAAATCATAATAATGACAGTTCGGGCAGGAATAATGGGGACTTAGCGGGTTTACCTCCGTGATACCGGACATCGTGGCGACAAATGACGAACCTACCGAGCCTCGTGATCCAACCAGATACCCGTCCTCGTTGGATTTCCATACTAATTTCTGCGCAATGATGTACATAACCGCGAATCCGTTGGAGATAATGGAATGCAGTTCCCGCTCCAGACGGTCTACAACGATCTTCGGAAGATTCTCGCCGTACATCTCATGGGCGCGGTTGTAACAGATGTTTCTGAGCGTCTCATCAGACTTGTCGATGACCGGCGGACACTTATCCGGCCGCACCGGCGCGATCGGCTCGCACATGTCGGCGATCATTCTCGTATTTGTGACAACGACCTCATAACACTTGTCACTTCCCAGATACTCAAACTCTGAGAGCATCTCTTCCGTTGTCCGCAAGAACAACGGAGCCTGTTCATCTGCATCCTTAAATCCCATTCCGGCCATCAGGATCTTCCGGTAGATCGCGTCATCCGGATCCATAAAATGCACATCGCAGGTCGCACACACCGGCTTGTTAAACTGCTCACCGAGGGAAACGATCTTCCGGTTGATATCCATCAGGTCATCCACTGTCTTCACCGTGCTCTTCTCATCCCTCAGCATAAACATGTCGTTTCCCAGAGGCTGGATCTCCAGATAATCGTAGAACTTCACGATCTTCGCAAGCTCCGCATCCGGCACGCCCCGCAGGATCGCCTGATAAAGCTCACCCGCCTCGCAGGCTGATCCGATGATCAGCCCCTCTCTGTACTGGTTCAGCACACTTTTCGGGATTCTCGGCCTCCTTGAAAAGTATCTCAGGTGGGACCAGGAAACAAGACGGTACAGGTTCACGCGCCCCAGATCATTCTTTGCGATGATGATGACATGGTACGTTGGCATCTTCATGATCGTCTCATCACTCACCTGGCTGAATTCCTCCAGCTGGTCGAGATTTGTCATATCATGCTGTTTTTTTAACATTTCCACGAATTTCAGAAAAATTCCGGCAGTTGCCTCCGCATCGTCCACGGCACGGTGATGATTCTCGAGGGAGACACCCAATACCTTCGCTACCGTATCCAGCTTAAACCGGTTCAGGTTCGGAAGGAGTACCCGCGCCAGAGTCACCGTATCCAGGACTGTCGGGTCAAAGGGCAGTCCCAAAAGACCCGCATTGTGGGAAATAAAGCTCACATCGAAGGATGCGTTGTGGGCCACAAGAGCTGCATCCCCCACAAACTCGAGGAATCTCGGCAGCACCTTGTCCACCGTATCCGCCCCCATGACCATCGCATCGCTGATTCCTGTCAAGCGCTCAATGTCAAACGGGATCGGAACCTCCGGGTTCACAAACTCGTCCATCCGGTCAATGATCTCGCCGTTTCTCACCTTCACGGCACCGATCTCGATGATCCTGTTCTTCATCGGTGAAAATCCCGTGGTCTCGATATCGAACACTACGTACTCGCCGTCGAGACTCTGGTTTCTGGAATTGACGACCATCTCCTTCATATCATCGACAAGGTACCCCTCAACTCCGTAGAGGACCTTAAAAGTATCCCCTTTGTCGAGGGCGTGGTTCGCGTCCGGGAACGCCTGGACACAGCCGTGATCCGTTACCGCCAATGCCGGCATTCCCCACTTCTTCGCCCGCTTCACAAGGTCCTTCACCTCGGAGACACCATCCATATCACTCATCTTCGAATGGCAGTGGAGCTCCACGCGCTTTACCGGGGCGTTATCCACCCGCTTGGTGGTAAAATCCTCACTCTTCCTGATGCCCACAATAGAACCGATGGTCAGCTCACCGTCGAACTTATCGATGGTGGTGATTCCCTTGATCTTGATGAAGTTTCCTTCCTTGATAGCCGCAGTGGCGTCCTCCTCCTGACCCTCTCTTAAGAACATCTTTACAGTAATACTGTCTGTAAAGTCTGTAAGATCGAAGATCATGAGCTTGTTTCCGCTCCGGAGTTCTCTCTTCTCCGCCCGGATCACCTTTCCGCGGATCACGACCTCGCCGATCTCACCGTCGATGTCATGGATATTCACCGCATCGCCCTCAAAATCGCGCCCAAAAAGGACATCCGGATTCTCCGACTTTCGGTACGGGATCCTTCCGTCGGAGCCTTTCCGGAAACCGCCGGAGAATCCGCCCTTTCCCTTCTCGCCGAAGGTTTTCTTCGTGAATCCGCCGCCCTTTCCGTTCTGTCCGCCGCCCGCGGGCTTTCCTGTCTGGTTTCCGCCGCCCTTTCCAACCGCGTCCGTCTTCTGCTTAGCAGCTCCAAAACCAGCCGATGTCTTTGTGCCGGAGCCGCTCTTTCCACTGGCTGCCTTTCCTGGATCCGCGCCGAATCTGCCACCGGAAGTTCCAGAACCGGCCGCACTTTGAGCCGCCATCTGAACATCCGCGTTTCCATTTTCATCCCCGAATGTCCCGTTAAATCCGCCGTTTAACGTTCCTTCATCCCAGGGGGCACTCTCCGCTGCACCTTCTAAGTAATTCTCCTCACTCTGTACACCTGCAACGAGTTCTCCTCCCGGCTTCATGAATACTGGCTGGTCCATCGGGTCTTTCTTTTCACTCTCTTTATATAAAAACTCCACCTCAGCCGCAAGCCCGCAACGCTCCGTAAAGATCTTTTCCAGCACCCGTCCGACTTCCTTAGACCGCTCCCTGTAGATCAGATTGTCCTCGATGGTCATGACCATCTTGTCATCGGTAACGAACTTCGTGTCCGCCCTGCGGAGAATGTTGTACTCGATCATACCGTAGTGCTTTAGCTCCATAAGGATACTGTCCCGGTAGACATCATAGAGCTTCTCCGGGGTATACTGTGCTGAGAGGCGGTATTTCTCTAAGATCTTGATCGTGATCGGTCTCCCCGGAAACAGCTGCTTCGCGATTCCGTCCTCTAAGGCATAAATATTCTTTTTATGGATCAGCCGGGGACTCCGGATATAAACACGAATAGAGCTTCTGTCCTTTGTCATGGTGACCTTTTCCACCATGACAAGTTTCAAAAGCTCTTTCAGTTCATCTGCAATATTAAGCCCCGGGAAAACTTCAAGGAATGGTTTTTCCATACTTATTTCTGCATCTCCTGCATCTTTAAAAGTTCTTCCCGAAGAACGGAAAGAAGTTCATGTTCCGGTACCTTTTTTATGATCTCTCCCTTTTTGATCAGGAGACCTTCGCCGATTCCACCGGCGATTCCGATATCCGCACTTCTCGCCTCACCTGGTCCATTGACCACGCAGCCCATAACAGCTACCTTCACGTCAAGATCCATGCCGGATACCATATCCTCTACCTGATTTGCCAGGTGAATGAGGTCGATCTGGGTCCTTCCGCAGGTCGGACAGGAAACAACTTCCACGCCGCCCTTCCTGAGCCCTAACGTTTTCAGGATCAGTCTCGCGCTCTTTACTTCCTCCACCGGATCTCCGGTTAAGGAGACACGGATCGTATCGCCAATCCCCTCATGGAGAATGATTCCAAGACCCACAGAGGACTTGATATTTCCGGAAAGCAGTGTTCCGGACTCTGTGATCCCCACATGAAGCGGATAATTCGTCTTCTTTGCGATAAGCTCGTGGGCTGCCACACACATTAAAACGTCGGAGGACTTGATGCTGATCACAAGATTATCGTATCCCAGTTCCTCCACAACGGCCACTTCCTTCAATGCGCTCTCAACGAGAGCTTCCGCCGTCACACCGCCGTATTTTGCGAGGAGGTCTTTCTCCAGAGAGCCACTGTTTACTCCCACGCGGATCGGGATCCCGTACTCTTTCGCCTTGTCGACGACAGCCTTCACCCGCTCTCTCGCCCCGATGTTGCCCGGGTTGATGCGGATCTTATCCGCTCCGCTCTCGATAGCTGCGATAGCCAGGCGGTAGTCAAAGTGAATGTCGGCAACCAGCGGAATATGGATCTGCTTCTTGATCTCGCGGATTGCAGCAGCCGCTTCCATGGTCGGAACCGCCACACGGATAATGTCACATCCGGCGTCCTCCAGGCGGTGGATCTGCTCTATCGTTGCCGCCACATTCTCCGTCTTCGTGTTGCACATGGACTGGATCAGAACCGGATTTCCCCCGCCGATCTTTTTGTCCCCAATCTGAATTTCCTTTGTATGATCTCTATACATACATCTCTCTCCCACTTCAAAAAACGAAATTTCACTCCTGCTAAAATATCATTCTCAAATCATTAAATACAACAAACACCATAAATGTCATGAGCAGCGCCATCCCGGCCATATTCACCGCGCTCTCCACTCTCTGGCTCACCGGCTGTCTCGTGACGAGTTCCCAGAGTAAGAATACCAGCCGTCCGCCGTCAAGCGCCGGGAACGGTAGCAGGTTCATAACGCCCAGGTTCGCCGAAAACATGACCATAAGATTTAAGAGGTTCATCACCACCGTCACGAATCCGTACTGGGTGTTCTCTTCCACAGTCTGATCGATGATCGTGACAATGCGGACAGGTCCTGCGATATCGTTTGTGGAGACCTTGCCCCCGGCGATCATCTTCAGGCTGTCGATCACCGTGAGGATCCAGTACCGCACCTCGTAGACGCTGTACTGCAGAACCTGCACCAGTGACTCCGGGGCATCCCGGTGTCCCTGAAGAAGGACGCCGAGGTAATACCTGCCGTCCTTAAACTCCGGCTGGATCACCGTGTGTTCTGTCGTCCACGACGATGATGTTTCGTCATATCGTCTATACTCCACCTGCACGGGATCCTGTCCGGCCGTCATCAGGTACATGGAGATCTCCCTGGAAAGATGGATCTTTCTGCCATCAAGCTTTGTGATCACATCGCCCTCTTTCAGTCCAGCCGTCTCCGCAGGCATTCCCTCGGAGGTTCCGGCGATGACTGCAGGATCGATTCCGGCCCAGGATAAGATCACCAGGGAAAAAACGAACGCCAGGATAAAGTTGAAGATCGGTCCTGCGGCGATCACCGCCATCTTCGCCAATGGTCCCTTATCAAAGAAGGAAACTCCCTTCACATCCGGGACTTCTTCCTTTTCATCCTCATCTTCCCCGAATTCTCCAAGCATCGCACAGGAGCCGCCGAGGGGCAGAAGCTTTAAGGAATACCGGATTCCGGTCTTTTGGCTCACCCATGAGAGAAGTCTCGGTCCGAATCCCACCGAGAACTCCACCACGGCAATCCCGTTTAACCGCGCCAGGAGATAATGTCCAAATTCATGAAACAGGATGATTCCGCCAAGGACAACCACCGCTGCCAGATACCCAAGATCCAACTTTAATATTCACCTGCTTTCATTAAAACATCATAACTATTCAGTACCTTCATCGTTACATGCAAAAATCCATTCCAGATCAGCTTTGCTGATGGGATTTTTGCTTTCCAGCTCGAGTTTTCTTACGGTCAGCGCAGCAAGTGCGCAGACCTACTGAACAGTTGCAAAATATCATTCAATCTTTGCACATACCTTTGATGTGTGAAACAGAGTTTTTCAATCATTATACAGCTTTAGAAATTCCACTGCTTCTTCAGGAACTCGTAAGTCTCCGCTTCCGTCTCAAGCACCTCATCCAATGACGGATGGGCGATCTTCTTATGATGTTCCATTGCAGCCTCGAGCATATCCGTGATCTCCAGATAGCTGATCTTCTTCCCGAGGAACTTCGCAACCGCGAACTCGTTCGCCGCGTTAAACACTACCGGCACGGAACCGCCCGCTTTTCCTGCTTCTCTCGCGAGTGCCAGGCCGCGGAAATTCTCGTAATCCGGCTTGTCGAATATGATCTCCTTCATGGACCAGAAGTCGAGACGATCTCCCCTCATTGGTCTGCGCTCCGGGTAATAGAGAGCATACTGGATCGGAAGCTTCATATCCGGCGTTCCGAGCTGCGCCATCACAGCACCGTCCTCAAACTGTACCATAGAGTGGATCACACTCTTCGGCTGCACAACGACCTGGACATCGTCCATTCCCACATCAAAAAGCCATTTCGCCTCCATGACCTCGAGACCTTTATTGACCATGGTGGAACTGTCGATGGTGAGCTTCGCTCCCATGGACCAGTTCGGATGCTTTAAGGCATCCTCCACCTGGACATTCTTCATCTGCTCTCTCGCCCATCCGCGGAACGGGCCGCCGGATGCTGTTAATAGGATCTTTTCAATCTTATTCCCGTGTTCCCCGTTTAAACACTGGAAGATCGCGCTGTGCTCACTGTCCACCGGAAGAAGACGGACTTTTTTCTCCTTCACAAGCGGGATGATGAGATGTCCCGCAGTGACAAGCGTCTCTTTGTTTGCCAGGGCAATGTCCTTTCCTGCCTCGATGGCAGCCATCGTCGGGCGGATGCCGATCATGCCCACCACTGCCGTCACGAGGATCTCATATCCTTCCATGACCGCAATCTCCAAAAGTCCTTCCATGCCGGAGACGATCTTCGTGTCTGTATCTGCCACGCGGACAGCCAGCTCTTTTGCCTTCTCCTCATCCCAGACACCGCAGATCTTCGGGGAGAATTCACGGATCTGGCTCTCCAGCGCATCGATGTTTCTTCCCGCCGCGATTCCTACAACTTCAATATCTCCGTTTGCACGGACTACATCCAAAGTCTGGGTTCCGATGGAACCTGTGGAACCCAGAATAGCAATTCGTTTCATCTCTTTGTCCTTTCCTACCGGATGCCCATAAATGTGATAGCGAAATAGATCGCCGGGGCGGTAAAGATCATACTGTCAAACCGGTCTAAGATTCCGCCATGGCCAGGGATCAGATTTCCGTAATCCTTGATGTCATGGTTTCTCTTGATGGCGGAGGCCGCCAGATCTCCCACCATGGAGATTACCGCCGCGATGGCGCAGGCAGCTCCCGAGATCACGCCCGGATTTATCACCTGGATCATATTGTTCTTAAAGAAGGTTCCGTAGAGGAATCCTAAGACTGCCGCGCCCACGACACCTCCGATGGCACCCTCCACGGTCTTTTTCGGGCTCAGCTTCGGGGTCATCTTATGCTTTCCAAAAAGCTTTCCCGCGCAGTAGGCGAAGGTATCACAGCCCCAGGAGCTTAAAAGGATCAGCCATACGAGATATTTTCCGTCCGGCATCTCCCGCACCTGATAGAGGTAGGAGAACATGATCCCCACATAGAAGATTCCAAAGAACGCCACCGTGATCTGCTCCGTCCCGTACTTCGGGAACGTCACCACGTAGATCGTCATTAAGATCATGAGGGAAATGATAGCGAGGAACGTCACATACTGCTCCCTGTTTCCCATGATCCAGTAATAAGCAACGACAGCCGCATAGCCCACAAACCCCGGTGCCGATCTCTCGATCTTCATGACCCGGTAAAGCTCATAAAGTCCGATCAAGGAGATCGCCATGGAGCCGAAATAAAGGACTGCACTGCCCTCAACAAGCAGAAACGCCGCAATGATCACAAGGACGATTCCGCTGATCAGTCTTGTCGTAAACATAAGATCACCTCTTACTCCGTTTTTACCGCCGTAACTCCTCCGAACCGGCGCTCTCTCTTATTGTACTGGCGGATCGCGTTCAATAATTCTTCCTTATTGAAATCCGGCCACAGGCATTCTGTCACGTAGAGTTCTGAGTACGCGAGCTGCCATAACAGGTAGTTAGAGAGGCGAAGCTCCCCGCTGGTGCGGATCATGAGATCCGGATCCGGGATTCCTGCCGTGTCCAGGTAGGACGCGAAAACTTTCTCCGTCATATCCTCCGGCGCGATCTTCCCTTTCTCCACATCCGTCATGATCTTTCTCACTGCTCTCGTGATCTCATCGCGGCTTCCGTAGTTTACGGCGATCACAAAGGTCATTCCTGTATTTTTTTTTGTCTTTTCTTCCAGGACATTGATCGCATCTACGATATCCGACGCAAAACGGCCTCTCTCGCCGATCATGCGGACACGGATGTTGTTCTTTTCAGCCATTGCGAGAAGTCTCTTCGCGTAGAAACGGAATAACTGCATCAGCGCACCGACTTCCTCCTCCGGGCGTTTCCAGTTCTCTGTGGAAAATCCGTAAACTGTCAGATACCGGATTCCAAGCCGTGCTGCGTCCTCAACGACCTGCTCCAGTGTCTCACATCCCTTTTTATGTCCAAGCTGTCTCGGAAGTCCGCGCTTCTTCGCCCATCTTCCGTTTCCATCTAAGATCAGTGCCACATGGGCGGGAATCTTCAAATTTTCTTCCATGATTGTTCTCCCTTTATCTTTTGGCTCGTTGCCCGCGCAGACTATGAGAAACGTAAGTATTTCTCAAGTTGCCGCGTCTTCTACACTCTGTTCCGGTCGTTGCTGGACAAGCGCCACTGGCGCTTAGCAACGTCAAAACCTCGTGCAAGCACGGGCCTTGACTCGTTGCCCGCGCAAACAAACGGGGACAGGAAAACTTCCCCTGCCCCCTGTCTGTTTTGTGTAGTAGGAAACTCCGATTAAACGGTAAGAATTTCCTTTGTCTTGTTCTCAACGGCCTTGTCGATCTTCTCGATGGACTTGTCGGTAAGCTTCTGGACTTTCTCGGTGAGCTCTTTTAAATCGTCCTCAGAGATCTCATCGTTCTTCTCCATCTTCTTGAACGCTTCATTCGCGTCGCGGCGGATATTGCGGATCGCTACCTTAGCGCCGTCGCCTTTTTTCTTAACATCCTTTGCAAGCTCTTTACGTCTCTCCTCGGTGAGCTCCGGGAATACGAGACGGATCACGGAACCATCGTTGCTTGGGTTGATTCCAAGCTCGGAAGTCTGGATCGCCTTCTCGATCGGGCGGATCAGGCTCTTCTCCCACGGCTGGATCAGGATCATTCTTGCCTCCGGAACAGAGATATTTCCGACCTGCTGGATCGGTGTCGGTGTTCCGTAGTAATCTACTTTGATTTTGTCAAGTACATGCGGGTTCGCACGTCCTGCGCGGATAGATGCGTACTCGTTCAAGAGGGCATCGATGGATTTTTCCATTTTTTCTTCATATACTTTTAATTCTTCGCTCATGGTTTCCTCCTGTTATCAGACGGTAACGATCGTACCGTTAATTTTTCCCTGCATGGCGTTCGCGATTCCATCCTTTTCGTTCAAGGAGAATACTGCCATCGGCATTTTGTGCTCCATACACATAATGGAAGCAGTCAGGTCAACGACACCGAGCTGCTTGTCGATCACTTCCTGGATCGAGATCTCGTCATACTTTTTCGCATTCGGATTTACCTTCGGATCACTGTCGTATACGCCGTCGATGGACTTTGCGAGGAGAATGCAGTCCGCATCCATTTCGATCGCCATCAGAGTGATCGTCGTGTCGGTAGAGAAATACGGCTGTCCGATTCCACCGGCAAAAAATACGACCATTCCGTGCTCAAAATACTTGTTCGCACGGTCCTTGGAGAACAGTTTTGTCATATTTCCGCACTCAAACGGGGTAAGGATCTGTGTCTTCATTCCCGCGTTCCGGAAGATCTCGGATACATAAATACAGTTCATGACAGTCGCAAGCATTCCGATCTGGTCTGCCTTCGGACGGTCGATCGCGTCGCTTGTACGTCCACGCCAGAAGTTTCCGCCGCCGATCACAACGCCGACCTGTACACCTGCATCAACAGATGCCTTGACCTGTCTTGCAACTTCCTTTACCGTATCTTCGTCAAAGCCAGTCTTTTTCGGACCTGCAAGGGCCTCTCCGCTGAGCTTTAAAAAAACTCTTCTGTTTTTCATTTTCTCTGATCTCCTCGTAATCTTCTGTGACTGTTTCGTTCCAGTCGCCACAAATCTCTTTTTCCTTTCCACAGGGCAGACCACGACCGCCCCGCGGACTTAGGATAAGTATAACACACTTTCGTCTGTTTGCCAACAGTTTCAGAGCGGCAGGATCCGCTTGTGGATGTTTCCCTGTCCTACCTCTTTTTATCTTCCCGGAAGCTCTTGAGCACCAGTGTTGTCGGATACCGGTACGCGTAGGTGCAGCCCTTCATAAGCTCCACTTCCTCCGGATTCCTGCACACGCTGAGGATCATATTTTCTTCTTCAGAGGTCAGGTACGCCTCCCCGTTTCCGTCGCGTTCCTTGATATCTTTATAGATCCGGTATTTCTTATAAAAATCCGGGCAGGATCCCTGGCGCATCTTAACCGGCTCCGGAACGATATTGACCCGGTACTGATCCGACATTCTGGCTAAAATGTTGTGGATCCTTTCACAGTATTCCCTCGAGACGAGTCTCGGTGAAGGAATACAGATCATATAGTTCATAATTGTGCCTTCCTTTGTCGTTTTTGAAAAGCAGATGACAGACTTCTGCCACATGCCTGCACTAGTATAGCATGAAATCCGCGTCTTGTGAACCACAAAATGCAGGCAGCCGCACCGCCAGGTATTCCATGTCACCTCCATGCAGAAAAAAAAACACCCGCGGCCGGATCGCTCCATGCCGCGGGCATATAATTCATCGTAACTATTCAGTGCATTCATTCATAGTTACAATTCTACCTATATTAGTGCTTCTTCTCCTCGTCCTTCAACAGGTTCGTCATGCTGTGCATGCTGATGCACAGGGTGGATGTGTTGTGAAGCAGGGCGGATGTCGCCGGGGCAAGCACACCCATCACGCCTAAGATGATGAGACCAAAGTTGAAGCTGATGACAAAGCGGTAATTTCTGTGAACACGCCGCATCAGCGCATTGCTGATTGCTTTTAAAGTCACAAGCTGGAACATCGCGTCCTCAGAGATTGTGATGTCCGCGATCTCTCTTGCGATCTCAGCGCCCTCGCTGATCGCGATGCCGACGTTTGCCGCGGAGAGTGCCGGAGAATCGTTGATTCCGTCTCCCACCATGATAACCTTATGGCCTGCGTTCTTCTCTGCTTCAACGAAGTTCGCCTTATCCTCCGGAAGGACCTCGGAGTGATGCTCGTCCACGCCGACTCTTGCGGCAATGGCGCGGGCCGTTCTCTCGCTGTCTCCTGTCATCATGACGATCTTCTTGATACCGGAGCGACGCAGGGAATTGATAACTGCCTCCGCCTCCTCACGGAGCGGATCTTCAATGCAGATCACGGCTGCAAGCTGTCCCTCGATGGCCAGATACAGATGGGAATACTCCTCCGGCAGGCTCTCGAACAGTTCCTTCGTACCCTCAGGAAGGGCAGCTCCCTCATCCTCAAATACAAAATGATAGCTTCCAATCACGGCTTT
>OGMW01001432.1_pt1 | contig 20790 bp, 21 predicted proteins | sample 1573281 | NCBI WGS metagenome assembly OGMW01 (sample SAMEA2581907, study PRJEB24529) | metagenome | biome: Human gut stool | place: China | collected 2011 | reverse complement strand
TTATTGAGGTGAAAAGTTCATGTTTAACTTGTACTTTTTCTTGACATAGGACCATATCCGACCATGTCAATGCCTTTGCACCTTTCTCTGTCCGGTACCTGTTCTGGATTGCAAATGCTTTCTTTGCCTGTGCCTTGTAACCATCCTGTCCTTTTCCGATCACCTTGATGCTGTAACGGTATACCCGCACCTTTTATGTCTCTTATATAATCGGATTGTCATGGTGGTTCTTCCTCCGACTTTGCCCTTCAGGTAAATATACTTCCTGCCTTTTGCCTTCGCCTTCAGCACCTTTTTGTTTTTCACACTGACTTTCACTTTGGAATACCTCTTCAGCTTTGTCGGTGCAAAGCGGAGTCCTGCCGAATCCTTGTTTAAGTCAATGGTCATTCTTTTATTCAGCACTTTTGCTTTTGCATCTGCCGTGACAGGTACCATAAGCACCATCATCGCCATAAAAAATACCATGCCTGTTTTCATCATTTTTCTCATATCGTTCACGCTCCTCGCTGTACGCTGGTCATTCCCAGCAATGTAAATTATACTGTATTTTTCTGTCGATTAAAATATATTTTTCAGTTTGTCATAGTCAATCAAATCTTTACTTCCGATCCTCTTATCGAGTTCGGCTAAAAACTGTTGATTGCATTCCTGTACCACCAACCGGATGTGATCCATAACATCATCTTCCTCCGGAGATATATCTTTATGCCTGTGATAATAGATCACCGCTTCCCGGATGTAAGCACTTTTATTGTCTGCGCTTTCAAGAATGTTATAGACCATTCTGTGCTTCGGATTATCCAGCCGGAGTAGTACCGGGATTCTGGCAGACTGGTCCTTATTATCCACTGCCACCACCTCCTGTATCACCAGCTTTACTGCCTGCTCCATAAAAATCATACATAACACGGTTAATGATATCCAACTCACCCTGCGATTTCGCCTGATAAAGTACCGTGAGCATATATGCCTTATGGTTATGTACCTTCGTCACCTGTTTTTGATATTGGTCAATCGCATAATCAATATCACATCGGTTCAGTTTCAAAAGCCTTGATTTCACAACCGCAGCCGGTTTGTCCTCTCCCATTACCCGCAGCACCGGTTTATGGGTATTCAAAATATCATAAAGCACATCCTTGACCGTGTTGATCGAATTTTCCTGCACAGCAGAAACATACTTTGGTTCCAGTTCATAATGCTGCTCTATAAACTCCATCGAATAGTCCTCACGCATCACCTCCTGATCCTGATATTGATTATGATTAGGATTAAATATATTAGTCTTTATATTAGGATTTATATTATAGTCTTTATTATTGTTACCCCCATTTGCGTTGCTACCGTTAGCGTTACTACCGTAATGGGGGTAACGGTCATCTTTACCGTTAGTACCAAAAGAGGGGTAACGGTGATTTTCTTCTTTTTCTGCAGCCGGATCGCTGATATTTTCAGTCGAAACCTGTTCATTCTCTTCTTCAGATAAGTCCGCCTGCCGCTTCTTTTCTGCTCTTGTCAGATTGTTACTGGAAACCGTTCCATCGCAGCTATGATATAGTGTATGTGGTCCGAGATCCGGTTCATCTAACAACTCATACTCAGCCCGCCATACACCTTTATCCGGCATAAAGTGAACCTTCAAGTATCCAAAATCTTTTAATTCTTTCCACGCACTATCAAATGCCTTTTTCCCTTCTTTGGTCAGATTTCGGAAATCTTCTTTTGTCCATTTCTTATCCGGCATGGAGATATATGCCTGTATGACAAGATATAGTCCCTTTGCTTTCAAATAAATATTCACATCTCTGGTTATCTCATTTTGAACGACTGTAAATCCTTTTTTACTTCGGAAGAAACCTTCTGCCATGTTATCACCTACCTGCCATTGATCGGTTGCTCCTCATCCGAAACGGATGAAAAATCACTGTCTTTATTTGCCAGTTTCTCCGCACTTTTCTTCTGTGCAAATTCAACCTCTTCTGTAATGATGCTGAAACCATAGACCTTGCTTCCCTCTTTGGTCGTATAGTTGTTATTCTGCACCCGTCCAATGACTAATACACGGGAGCCGCTGTGAAAATATCGCTCGACAAATTCCGCCTGTCTTCCAAAGGAAGTGCAGTGAAAGAAATCGGCATCTGCCTCTCCGGCACGCTTTGACCTCCTGTTTACTGCAAGATCAAATTTGGTAATGACAACTTCACTTCCATCCTCTGCTGTCTTTCTCGTTGTTTTTGGATTTCTTGTCATATTTCCAAGTAAAATAATCTTATTCATTCTGTGCACTTCCTTTCTTTCGTTTCCATGTTTCTAACAGTTCAAAAATGATATTTATCATTTCCTCTTCTGTAGTTTCTTCCTTAAAATACTCTGACAGCCGTTCATTTTTCAGAGTAATTTCCTTTTCTCTCTTCTGCTTCTGAGCAGAAGTAAGATAGCGTTCCAGGATCTGCTCATTAAGCTTTCCATCGATACTCAACTGCTTTATAGTATTTGCCTGTACTGTCGACAATTTCATTTTGTGCCTGCAGATAGCATCGTAAACCACTTCCTGCTCTTTCTCCGGAAGAACCGATAAGCTGACCCCTTGAACCATTCCAAGCTGTTTATTATCTACCAACGCCAGCAGATCATCATTCAGTCTTGCAAGCCATATATATCTCTGAATCAGTTTATAATTCTCGCCACTTTCCTCCGACATCATCTTCAGACTGTTCCCAGCCTTTCCCTGATTCTTCATGGCATCATATTTGATCTTATATGCCTTTGCCTTTTCACTCGGTCGGATGTTTTCTCTCTGAATGTTAGAATCCACCATAACCAGACTGGCTTCATCATCATCTATCTCTTTTACAAATACCGGCATTGTCTCAAATCCAAGCAACTCGCACACATGCTTTCTTGTATGTCCGGCAATGATTTCATAACCGCCTTCTTTGCGTTTCCGGACAATTCCCGGCACCAGCACACCATGCTCTCTGACACTCTCAATCATTTCTGCCAGTTCTTCATCTGAACGAATCTGAAATGGATGATTATGAAATTCATGCAGTTCTGAAAGCGGTATCTCTTTCACATCACCTGCTTCCGCCGCCTTTTCTATTTTATTTCCACCAAAGAGGTCATCAAAACTCGTCAATTTTACATTTTCTAATGCCTTTGTCCTACTCATGAGCGATTACCTCCTCTGTCAATTTTTCGTAAGCCTGCGCCACCGGATGCTTCTTATCCAATGTAAAGATGCTCACTCCCGCAGCCGATGTCTCAGCAGCTTTCACAGAAAACGGTATTTTACTTTCAAAGATAGGAATTGCATCCCCATAATACTCCCTGATCAACTCCATAATATCCTTTGCATAGTTCGTTCTTGCGTTCAACATGGAGATTAAAATCCCTTCAAATTTGATTTCCGGATTCAAGTATTTTTTCACACGGCAAATCGTTTTGATCAACTGCTCCAGTCCCTTTACCGGCAAATAAGCTGCCTGCACCGGAATCAAAACACTGTCCGATGCTGTTAGCGAATTTACTGTTATCATTCCTAAACTTGGCATACATTCATCATAATTGATGATCACTATTCACTTTTATATACAAAATTGTATTTCAAGTATCCAGGTCAAGTACCACAGACACCTCCACTTTACGAACTTGTACTTTTTCTTTATGATTTACACCAACTTCATTAAAAGTCCAAAACTCTGTAAAGTGCGTAAATTCAAGGATTTCTACATACTTTTGCGTTGTAGTCCTACCACAGTCTCCACATGCGGTGAAAGTTTCTTCTTATACTTAATAGCGAAACCGTCACCTTTTGCGAAAAGTTTTATACCCCACTTAGGGGGATAGCATTTACCCCACATTCTAGTGTTTTTTTCAACAAATGGGCAAAGAGATAAACGTATCATAGTAATAGCCTCTATTTATGCATATAACTACTATTTCTTACATACCTCTGTCTGCCCTTCCTGTGACTATCTTAATTTCTAAAAAATAGAGCCAGTATATGGCTTAGCAACAAATTCTTTTAAAACATAATCATAGTCAACAATTGACATTAAAATAACATTTCCGATTACAATTTGCGGCTCGATTTTAAGATAGTTCTCCGTTGTTATATTATTGCTTTTGCCTTGTTCTATTCCAGTTGCCTTTACCCATATTGGAAATGATTTTAGTTCTCGTATTAACTCACTTGGTTGAACATCATGATACATATTCAAAAGTCTAAACAATTCATCCAAACTTGCTTTAACGGACATTGTCGTATTAAAGTAAAAGAATAGCACTTTTTTCAAATCTATATTTTTAGTAGTCTTTAATGCTATATTCAAATTTTTATTACGCGCATATCCAACTTTGGGTGTTATCTTATTTGGTTTTACTATAACATTTGATAAGGCATCTCCTAATTCAAAAAGATTGATATTAGTTCTAAAATCTCCATTTACTAAATCTAAGAAAAAAGGTATAAAATAATTGACTATTTTTTGCGATGGCCTTCCTAAACCTTTCAAAATAGCATAATCTTTAGCCTTCATTACATATCCATTATTTATTTTTTGAATATACAATATATATGCAAATTGTTTTCTCTCACCTTTTTCCTTTAAAACTAATTTTAATAAAGTATCATATGAACTCTCATCACTTTCCAAATCACATAACACTTCTTCTATTAACTCAATAGTTAGCAGCAGTTTATTTGCTCCAACCAAACACTCGATAAAAATACGGTTTCCTTTGCGAGCCTTTTTTCCCAAATCTCCCAACCAACCTGTATCGTATGCTAATTGTATAAATGCATCTCTATCTTTATACCATAACCCACTAAGAATCTTTTTTATTCTCGGATCATTTTTATACAGAAACAAACTTTTAGTAGAACCAATGCCTCTTATTTTATCCCAATTTTGAGAAGATCTATAAAGTGTGTATATTAAATCTACCAGTTGTTCTTCATTCATATTTTTTGCCAACTGAATTATAATAGCTTTGTCAACTTCATGATTGTAAATATACCATTTTATCGCTTTCATATTACCCATCACATTGCATGCAAGAAGGTAATATGTAATATCTTTACTATTCAGTTTTTTTATATTTTCTTTCCATATCCCACTAGATTTATCATAAAATTTTATTTTTCTTGGCTCAAAATAATTATTTAAAGTTTTCCAGATATATTCCTCAACCGTTGCATTTTTTTCACATGTCAAAGCACATATACACCCCAAATAAATATTAAGGTCACAAACGGTAATAATAAAATTTTCTCTATCTTTACCACGTAAACTGTGTGCCATATATTTTATTGAGGCATAATACTTGTCTGATTGACACTTATCTCTAATTTGATTTTTTCTTATTTTCAAGACTGTATCACCGCCAATTCTTCCATAGCATAATAGTAATCCTGGTATGCCTGATGCGAAAATACATATAAATCTTCTCTTTTTTCTAATATCCCTAATTGCAAAACTATATCTAATGCATATAATGCATCATACTGAAATCTATATGTATCCATACTTTTAGAACAATACTTCAGTACCTCTGACTCTGTCATTCCTGAATTTGCTTCTTTCTTTTCAAGACTCTCAAATGCAATCATTCTCAAAAGGTATATTATTCGCTTTATATCCAATCGTGCATCCTGTTTTTCTTCTTTTTCCCTTACCAATAAGCAGTTCAGAAATTCAGCGATAATTTCACCTTCACTATGTGGAATTTCCTTCTTATATCGCACAATCTCTATTAACCTCGATAAGATCAATGGCGTATTTATTATTTGCACAAATCTCTCACTTCCATTAATTGAGGTAAACAAAAGTTCTTTCACGTCTTCTTCATCTACATTTTTTTTAATAAAATCTCTCATTTCTTCTTTAGATAATTTTATCAAATTAAAAATTGGCACATTATTAAAATCCCTAGTATCTTGTGGACGATTAGTAATTATAATAAATGTTTTGGGATAATCTCTAAGTAATTGCTTTATCTCGCGCATTCTTAAAGTTTTTAAATTGCCGCCTGCATCAGCTGGTATTTCATTTAAACCATCCAAAAATAGATTGATTTTTCCTTCTTCTAAAAGAGATTCACATATATCTACCCCAATATCAAGTTTATCACATATATACTGTTTTATTGTATACGTGGCTTTTGTCATAACTCCCAATAAAACTAATACGGGAATATTATAGTTTGAATCTTTCAATCTTTTTTTTGCATCCATGTATGTTAAATATTCTAATGTCGTAGTCTTTCCCATACCAGCTTCGCCCCATATCATCATCCTTCGTTCTGGTATACTATTATCTCTTAAGTATTCAACAGTACCTTTTCTCCTCCTAGAATCAGATGTATCATCCTGATATTCGATAACATAGCTACCCAATACAGAAAAATTCTCTTCTCCCCTTATATGAATAAATCTAGACATTCTTTTTTTTAATTGCTGTGTAATCTCATTTAAGTAATTTTCAATATTCAATTCATTATTAATACTCTTCTTTTTCAGATTACTGATCAATGCCTTTTTATTTATTTCTACTGCTCTTAAACAAGTTATCAGCACACTATCCAAATTGGTATATATTTCTCTTCGTGTCCAACCTACATATGTGTGCGACTCACTATTTCTTAATGCATATGATCTTGCTACATGTTCCATATAATTACCATCGCACAAATAGTCCTCTGGCTTTCGATCTAATTTCTTATTATCTGGATTAAGACCTAATTGAGTAATTACATGTGCTAAACCCAAATTCTCTTGTACTATCTTATCGTATTCATCTTCATCAATAAGTAAAATCATTTTTTTCAAAAGAGGTTCTATCTTGATGACATTAGACAAACACAGTTTTATATCATTTATAGTAGTCTCCCCATCAAAAATTTTACCTAAGGAAACATACAGTCTTTCTTCAATACCTACCAATTCCTTTTTTCCTGTTTTCAGAATAATTACTGAAAGCAGTATATCTATAAGTTCTCTCAAATTTTTATATCTATAGCTTGCATTTATTTCAGCCTCGATTTCATTTCCAATTGTATTTCTATCCATGTTTTTCCTTTCCAACTATTATTTTCTGCAAGTATTTTTATTATAATCCATGCTATGAAAGTTTCTTGATAATAAAATCTTTTATTTCTTAAACAAATCTATTTTTCCTCTTTTACTGTAATCAAATGGAACTTTACTATTTGCTGCATTTCTCAGTCCCATTCCTATTGCAATACTGTATCTTTTGAATGTTTGTCCATTCAGATTTGCATAAAAAGTAAACGCCATTTTTATTTCATCATCCCACTTATTCCAAAGAACCGGACTTAACACCATATTCTCCGAAAATAAAGGTAAAATCATTGAAAAATAATATTTGATTTTTTCTAAAGGTGCATTATTTATTTGTTCAAAAAACTTGGCATAAATATGTTTCTCAGTAGATAAACAACTCAACAGTATGTATGACTTTGTATCCTCTGGAAAAGCAGTTATTGCAATTCGATGCATGACACCTTTTTTAGTATGCTTTATCCTTCTACCATTCAAATCATAATCCGGTGCTATAAATGCATAATTCGCAAAATTAATTCTTTCTGGAATAGTTATTACACAAGTTTCTATTCCATTGTATGTGCCAGACAATATCTCTGAATCGAAATGCCTCTTTACAGGTTCAAACTCTTTCAAGCGTAATTGCGACACTCTATATAAGCCAACCATCTGCGGTAGTTGAAAAACAGGTGGTCTTTTCTTAAAACATTGCTGAAAAATTTTATGTGAAACTTCCTGCTTATAGTATTCAAAAATAAAGGCTTTATATGCATAGACAAATTTCATTGGTTCGCTATTTACATCAAAATCTGGCGCTCCTTTTTCAATAACAGCAAAGGCAATATTGTCATGTCTATCGCAAAAACAAGTTTCTGTTGTAGCATCATTCGCACTAACCTTGGAGAACTCCACCATCACTTCCGGTTCCTCGCCCTCAATAGGTATAATAAGTGGTTGTCGTTTTTTATCCATAGTATATACATGGCGTTCAGTCCCTGCGAGTAATGATATGATTTTATTATTTTGCAGTGCATGAGCATTTTTTATCTTACCATTACAATTGCTTTGGTCGGGATGCATACAGCATTTAACCATAGCTTTTCTCATCTGCTCCATAATTTGTACTTCTGGAGGTTTCTTGCTCTGTATAAGCTGCTGATCTGGTTTTCCTTTGCAGCATTCTTTAAATTTTTTTCCGCTTCCACATGGGCAATCTTCATTATTAGATATCTTAAAATATGCTAACGGATTCATCCGACTCACCTCTATTCACTTCAAATACGCTATATATTTTACCACATCCACCTACATTTTACTATCCGAAAAAGAGCAAGAAAAAAAGCCGATCAGGAATCGCAACTCCCAATCGGCATCTTTTCTTACTCCTCTTCATTTTTACATTCAATTTCCGTTCCGCCCAAGAACATCCCCATCAAAAAAACTCTTTGATCTAAACCACTACTCATTAGATTCACAAAAATGGAATTCCTCTTTAAATCTTTCTTTAAAAATACTAAATACATTATTAAGTACTAAATCGTCATCAACTGATACATATGATTCTGTATCTTCTGTTTCACCATCTTCTACTTTCAAAATTACTACTTCATCAGCATTTTCATCGCTCGGCAACAAAACTACAAATTCATCACCGTCATACTCAATTAAATCTAAAAAATCAAACTTAATATCGTTCCCGTCTTCATCATTAAGAACAATTACATTATCGTCTTTACTTAAATTTTCTTGCTAACTATTCTCTTCTTTGATATTAGTTTCGTCTTCATCTAATGAACCAAATAACTCATCAAATTTTTTCTCTAATTCTTTTTGCAAATCTAAATCTATATCTTTATGTACACTAGATTCAGAAACATTAATATTCTCAAAAAATTTTGAATCACATGATTTATACCCTAATTTTAATAATTGGTTAGAGGAATTGTCATAATTAATCTCTTTATTGGAAAAGATAAAATTATTACGCCCTTTTTTGGCTTTATTAATAATTTCATAAAAATAATTAACTACATCACAACTAAAATTTTCTTTCTTCTCTTTTAAAAATTTTTCTAATACATTACATTCTTCTAATGATAAAAATTCTCTTTTCGCAATAATAAAATTAATATATACAATAAACTTCTCTTGTCCATCATATTTATTGCAAATATCAAATAGATTTTCCATTACTTCGCAACTAAATTCTAATTGTAATAGCTCGATACAAACATTTATTAGACGTTGATCTTCCATTGTTAAAAGCACTCTTCTTAATGCTTGATAAACACTTTTTTTCCTGTTATCAGATCCATATACTTTTGGTGTAATCTCTAGTAATGTTTGAATGATATCATCTCGATTAACTTGCCCTCTATAAAACTCCAAAGTAACCCTAAGAATGCCACAATAAAGCGGCGTCATATAAATTTCTATTTTGTCAATAGCAAGCCTATATGCCTTTTCCAGATATTGCTGTCCCAATTCAATTTGGTCATTATCATCATATAAAACATATAAGTCCCAATATATATCAGCCATTTTATAAAAATTATTTTTTACTAATTCTAATGCCTGTAAAAGGTATTTCTCACGACTCCTAAAATTCTCTAATTTGTCATTACCTTCTTTTTTCAGCAAATCGCTGCAAAATAATCTCATTTCATCTATATGCTTATAGTTTCTAGAATAATTTAGAATAGGCTCTACAAGTTCATTTAATTTTCTGACTTTAATAACAGAAAATGCTAAAACAAGTTTCTTTTGAATAGTGACCATATAAGGATTATTTAAAATAATATGATTATTATCCTTATATATTAAATTACATATATCATACGCATTACCAAAATAGTCTATTGCCGCATCTTGATGTTCAAAAAAACTGTCCTGTTCATTATAATATGAATACATAGAAACTGCCATATCACAATTACTTATTATCAATTCATATGCATCCATAAATCGAACATATTGCCTTATTTGCTCATCTATAATATCTAGTAATCCCTTAATTTTATATTGTGTTTTCCAACTTATAGCACATAAATATAAATATTTTGCATATTGATCATACTTAAAATATTCTTCTATTGTATTACTCATTTTTTCAACAAAATCTTGCTTAGCTTTATAATTCACACAACAATAACTGTATGCACTATAACATCTTAATAGGTTATAATTTAACATTTTATTATTTTCAAAAAATATAATTATTTTTTCTAAAAACTTCTGTCCTTCTACCAATCGATACTCACGACAATATGTAGAAAAAGTAATAGCAAATTTAGAATATAAAACAGCATTTTCAATATCTATTTCTGAATTAGAAATAGTAGTATCGTAAATCAAATTCAAAACCTTTTTTGCAGATTCATACTTAATTTGACGCCAATAACATTCCGCAAGTTTAATATGTGCATATAAATGCAATTGTTCATTTTCAGAGCATTTATTAATTACATATTTTAACTGTTCCTCTGCATCTTCAGGTTTTTTATATTTAAGTAAATAATTTGCAACTCCGATAGAAAAAAACACATCATGTTGTTTTGAGTTCGATTTGCTATATTGAATCATTTCTTCCAAAAAGGCAGTAGCACGATCGAAATTTTTTATCAATAATTCATCTGAAAACAAGAAATCGGATACTGCAAGTTTAGCTAACAAAAATTCCCAATAAGACTTATGAGAAAATTTATACATTCCATCACTTGTTCTGTTAATCAAAGCATGCCCTTTTAACTGTATTGATTCTATTCCTCCAAAAGTCACATCGCCCTTTATATCTTCAAGATAAACTCCTATTTTCCCGTTTTTTTGCCATTGATAATATATTCTTTTAGCCATTAACAAGCATTCTTCATATAAATTTTTTCCTAAATCTTCGTTAATATTTCTTTTTTCGCGTTCAATCCATTTACCAAATAAATACTCATATAATTGAAAATCATATTCAAAGCTATAATCTTCTTTTAGCAACTCGTCCATAAATCGTAATAATAATGGTCTGACAGAAAGGTTTTTGTTTTTCTCAACTATTGTCCATGCTTTCTTAATCTTTTTTGAATTATGATGATACCTTTTTCTTAAAAACTTTTTTATATCCTCATCGGTAAACGGTGATATATAATATTTTCGAGAACTGGATAGTTTATCTAACATCGAGGCATTACTTTTATTGTTTGAAATCTGTTCCTTCGTTTCATTTTCAAAAAAATTAGTTCTAGCCGTGATGATAACTCTATAAAAATTATGAGTTGCCCTCTCTAACATTGTACTAAATGCTGCATAATCTGTTAATGCATTTTCATTCTCATCTAAAGCATCTAATAGCAAAATTGTTTTAGATTGAAATTCAACTGCCTGTATTTGCTCAATACAGTTCTCTTCTTGCAATGAAATAAAAACACATTTATACTTATGCAACTTTAATGTTTGGTAATAAAGGTTAATTAAAAAGGTAGTTTTTCCCATTCCACAATCCCCCAAACACAGATAATACTTCCCTCCATTTTTAATACTATATTCATATTTCAGAAAATGTTCTAGCAAAAGCGGTTCTTTTTCACCTTCAAGAGCAATATATTCTGGAATAGGTTCTTCATTATTTGATGGATCTATCCGTGAAAATCTTGTTGGAACATAATTTTTTATAGCATAATATAAATCCGAGGAATCCATAAAACTCAGTTTCTCATAAATTTGCTTTTTGACAAACCACTTGTTTGAAATGTAACCATATAGTTTATATACACCTTTTCCCAAAGGTATAATTATCAATTTAACTAATAAGAAAAGTACAGCTCCTACCACTATAATAGGTATAGCATTTTCCCAAGGCGTTCCTTCTGCTTTACTATATATATCCCATAACATATCCCATACTTCTTTTATTTCGCCCATATGTTCTTTCCTCCACTGTATCTTTCATCATTGCTTCTCCTTTTGATATACACATTTATTTTACCACACCCACCTACATTTTACTATCTGCAAAAGAGCAAGAAAAAAAGCCGATCAGGAATCGTAACTTCCAATCGGCATCTTTTCTTACTCCTCTTCATTTTTACATTCAATCTCCGTTCCATCCAGGAACACCACCAACAATGTTCCATCTTCAAAAACCTTGATGTGGTCCAGTGTTTTCAGCATGAAGTCCGTGTCCATCTCTGTCAGAGGCTCTGCCCCATCGGTGTATTCTATGAACTTCTCTGCTCGATAACCTTCCAATAGGTTCTCGCTCTGAAGCTGCTCCGTCCACTGCTCCATGAAATCCTCTCTGTTCTCCACCAGTGCGTTCCAAGCCATCAGATAAGCCTTTATCAGCGTTTCTTCCTCTACGTGACGGTTGGCGCATCCCATGACTCCTTTGACCTTGTAGCGTTCGCTGCATTGCCATACCTTACGGTCAACACCCGTGCTGCTCCGCCAGCCTTTCCGTGCAAAAACCTTACTGCAGTCTCCGCAAATTATCTTGGATGCAAATGGATTGCTTTCCGGCCGGTGGGAATAGGAGTTTGTCCCATGCTCCTCCAGATACTTTTTCCTGCGTTTTATTTCAAGCTGTACACATTCCCATATCCGCTTTGAAATGATGGCATCATGGTCATCCTCCACATAAAACATCTGAATTTCCCCTTTGTTCTGCGTCCGTTTCTTGGTGAGGAAATCCACCGTATAACTTTTCTGCAGCAAAGCATCCCCTTTGTACTTTTCATTTTCCAACATGCTCATTAAGGTTGTAGCCTGCCACTTTGTGCCTCCATCCCAGTTCTTAATCCCTTCCTTTTCAAAAATCCTTTTAATGTAATCCGTTGTTTTTCCATCCAGAAATTCCTGATACAGCCGCACTACAATCGGCTTCTGCAGCCTGTTGATTACCAACTTACCCGTTTCATCCGCATCATAGCCAAGGAAACGCTTGGTACTCATTTTATGCTTTCCTGTTTCAAACCTCCTGCGGATTCCCCATGTGCAGTTCTCTGAAATGGAGCGGCTCTCGTCCTGTGCCAGCGAGGAAAGAATGGTAAGAAGCACTTCACCTTTTGCATCGAGGGTATTGATATTTTCCTTTTCAAAAATAATTCCAATCCCCAGGTCCTTCAGCTCTCGCACATAGTTCAGGCAGTCCAGCGTATTTCGTGCAAATCGGGAAATGGACTTCGTGATAATCATATCAATTTTCCTTGCCCTACAGTCCACAATCATGCGGTTAAATTCATCCCTCTTCTTTGTGTTAGTTCCCGAAATCCCCTCATCCGCATAAGTCCCTGCATATTCATAAAGAGGATTTTCACTGATGTAATTGGTGTAATAATTGACCTGATTCTCATAGCTTAATAACTGTTCTTCTTGGTCGGTTGACACTCGGCAGTACGCTGCCATTCTCAGTTTCTGTACTGCTTGCGCTGTTCCTGATTCCGCAGTCGAAATCTGCTTTGCTGGTATAACAGTAATGCTTCTTGCCATTCTGAATCACCTCCTCCACTACTGTCTGTTGTCCCACCTCATCTATTACTTTTCTAAAGTACCAAATGCAAGAACTTCGAAATGCATCCTCCAGTCTTAAATCGGCATTCCATGCATCAACTGGGTAATTCATTCCATCATACTCCATTTTACTATCCTCTGACGTTATCACTTGATTATGAATTCCTATTAAGGCTGAGATTACTTTGAACGAAGAATTAGGAGATACCCTCGTTCTGCATTTGTCTTCATTATAAAAAGTATATGTATTATTTTCTGAATTCAAAATAACTGCACACCCTTGGATTGATTGAAACGCTTCCGCATAATCTACAGTGACTGTTGTCGGCTGCAGTTCCTCTTCATTCTTCACATCCTCGTTTTCACTTATTTCTTCTTCGGTTTGATTAGTCTGTATTGTCTGTTCCTTTTGATTTGATTGGCTGTTTCCATTCTCTTTTGAACTGCATCCTGACATACTTTCTATAATCAAGCAAGCAGTTATACCCATTATCATACATCGTTTTAGTTTCATCACAAAATCTTCCTTTCTTCTGTAACTTCTTTTAACTTTTACTTCCTAATCCACGAACAATTTTTACATCAACATTCTAAATACAACCATCTTCTCAACCCTCCTTTTATTACATGTGTAAGATTTCAATGTAAAAAAATTTTCCTTTTGAGCGGCTGTTACATCCATGCAAATATTACATCAGTAAGATTTAGAAGTCAAGTTATCTTTATATAAAAAGGCTTCTGCCGGAAGGTATCATACATTTTCGCAAAAATGATACCTTTTAGCAAAAGCCTATTATTCAGCAGAGTCTCAAAACACCCCTCTGCTACGATATTCAAATGATTCATTCATAAGGCTACAAAACACACATCCATTTTTGCTCCTTAATATCCCACAAACCGCAGAAAATCAAGGTTTCCTTGAAAGCAGACAGACGGTTTCAATATTCCCCTGAACTTTGATTTTATACTGCATAGCGAAAGTATGCAATAGGTTTTCAAAGTGGGGTAATGATTTTATCCCCTTATTATACAGAATATTGTCGGTATAATATGTCATCAACATTGTTCTTGATACCCACTAAAATATCAAAACAAGTAGACAACATTTCAAAAAAGCATCTCCAATAATTATCATATAGACCACAAGTATCACTTTGATAAGAGAAATTCAAATAATTGCAATAATTATTTATTTCTTTACATATCTCCGGTCCTAAATCCAGTGAATACTCCAATAATACCTCATTCAAAAGCACTCTTTTCTCTTGAAATGTATAAATTCTTCTTAAGTCATCTTCATATAAAACCCAATGTTCCATCAGCTCATTTTCCAAAAATGAGCCATAATGTCGATTTTCAAAATTATGTTTCCAATATTCATATGCGTATTGCAATATACCGTGCAAATTATCTAATGCTTCTTTTGCCTTCCTACACGCTATATTTTTTCTATTTTCAAATACAACGTTTGTTTTTAACCAATTATCTGTCTGATTAATAATGCAAGATTGTTCGTATTCAGCTGCATACTTCCACATTCTCAGTAATTCTATCGAATATACCCTTTCATCACTATCTATCAATCTGGCACAAGACCTACATAACCAAATTCCATTTTCTATACTACTTCTCTCCTCTGGCGTCAAGTCCGGATTGTATCTTGGTCCGCCTTCAGCTGCCGCAGTTATATGTGCCGCCTCACCAATTGATACTCTTTTTTGTGGATTGCTGTGGGGACCTTTTGTTTCTCTTCTACAATTTGGATTAGAACACTTTCCTCCCACTCTTTCACACAACGTATCTATAGTTTTTTGCGAAAAATCATCTCTTTTATTCATTCGTAATGCTCCTTACCTATCTCCAAACATGAACTCGATAACACTTAGTGCATTCAAAATCTGTATACATTCATATCTTTCAATGCTTCTATTCATTCGACCATGCATTAACCAATTCCTATTCAAATACAGAGGTTCTATACCTTTTTCGAACTTGTATGAGCCATCTATAAATATCCTATTCAAATATGCAATTAACGAAGGATACATTTCCAAAAAGTATATTTTCTTTGACATAAATCCTCGTTTTTCGGTAAGCTGTCTAAAATCCTCGGCCATTTGATTTGCAAAGCCACTATTAGAATATTTAACTTTGTAACTCATATGTTGGTTCGGAAAATCAACTAATTTATTCACTCTATTATCAAGTAATGCAAGCAAGTACATAGCTACAGTCATATAATCTTCATTTTCAAAAGCTTGCATACCATTCTTAAAATATAACTGTATCTCGTCCGAAACATACTTTTCTTGTAATCCCTCTATAATCACATCAAGAATTACAATATCTTCTCCGTCAAAAAACTCTGCTACCTTTGCTTCCCCTTCGCGTAATAATTGTTCCCAATTTTTAATATCTGCAAGATTTGAATGCTCAGAAATAACCCAACCATTTTTTCCGAACTTTTCACTCCACTCAATTTCAGATCTATATTTTTCTTCAAACTCAGCTTCAGTTAAACCTTCAGTTGCTCTGACCTCTTGCTGATAATTTTTGAGCATTTCTGCAAACTTTAGAAGCCCCGGCATATTATTAAGTGAATTCTTCCATTCGCTTAATTTGTTACTGAGTTCTTGAAATTTTGCTAACGCTTCTGGAGATATCGCTTTCGTAACATTTTTATATAATTCTTCCTGCTTCTTAGCTATCTCAAGTGCTTTCCTATACTCCTGTGAATTCTCAAAATCATTACTCATCTTCTCATCCTCATGACGTGAAACAACTTTTGCGAAAAAGTATCCTTTCGCCAAAATGTATATCTCCCATTTCCCAAAGCCTATCCCCTGGGGTAAACATCCGGTTATATCATCACTCTACGGAAACAGAAACACACATCTATTTTATTCCCAAAATGGCGAAATCCTTTGATTTATTGGGCTTTTCTCGACAAAAGGCAGACCGTCTCATCTGTACTCTCGTTGTCCCAATCCACGCCTAATACATTTCTGCCATTCATATATATAGGAAATTTAAACCGGAGACCTTTTAATATTCTGCCATCCTTTTGCTCTTCCTCATAGATAAACACATCAGACAGGAAGCTCTTCAAAAATGTCTTCTTTTCCAGATCTGTAAATTTATCATACAGCTTATCAAAGAATAAAAGGAACTGGTAAACATTATCTTCTGAGATTTTGTCCTGCCTGATATTATATAGTCTTGTTTCGACTTCTTCCATGGCATCCTCAATATCAGTGATTTCATCATATAGCTTGTCCAAACGTTCCTGCATGTCATTATATTTTTTGTCATAATTCTTATCGGATACAGATAAATGATCCATCTGGTCAGCAAGCCTGTTTTTCGCCCCGGTTGTCTGGTTCAGTCTGTCTTTTAATCCATCATATTCCCGATCAAGCTCCGAAGTATCAATGCTGCTTCCTATCTGCTTACGAATTTCCTGCTCAAACTTTGGATTCTTCACAAATTTGCGGATAATTTCCTCAACTGCCGCATTAATCCTGTCCTCATTCCACTGTCTTTTATAAGTACAGCGGTGTCCGTCCACAAGCTTCCTGTGTTTGCAGGCATAATAGAAATAATCCTTATAATAGCCTCCATCCGGATGCTTCTTGCGATTTACATTGCCATACATACCGCTTCCACAGACAGGACATTTTATAATTCCGGATAAAATATGCTCATGTTCAAGGCTGTGCGTTTTTACCTGTAAAACACCTGTCTCTTGACGCTTTCTGTGTGCCTGATTCCACATTTCTTCTGATATGATTGCCTCATGAATTCCATCACTTAACAAGTAATCCTTTTGTTTTACGATATGATATTCATTCCTTGTTCCCGGAATCTTCTCATTTTTTCTTCTGCCAAATGCAAGCTTGCCACAATATATCGGATTGTCCAACACACCCTTGACGAATGATGTAGAAAAACCTTCGATTGTGTTATTCTGGCGAAGCTTTTTCTTATAACCACTGTTATTTAAAAATGCAGCTATCGCAGCCATTCCCATCGTTGTATTGACGAATTTATCATATATAATACGGATAATCTCTGCCTCATCCTCTGCAATGATAAGCTCACCATTTACCAGCTGATAGCCATATGGTGCAAATCCGCCGTTCCATCTGCCTTCTCTCGCTTTCTGTCGGCCACCTTCCATTGTCTGGACAAGGATATTCTCACGCTCTATCTCTGCTACCGCAGATAACACAGATATCATAAGTTTTCCGGCATCCTTGGAACTGTCAATCCCATCCTCTACACAGATAAGATTAACCCCATAATCCTGCATTTTCTGCAATGATGATAAAACATCTGCGGCATTTCTTCCAAATCGTGACAGCTTAAATACCAGCACATAATCAACATTGTCTTTGCCGTTTTCTATATCAGATAGCATCTGCTTAAACTGTGGTCTGCCCTCTACACTTTTGCCTGATTTACCCTCATCAGAATATTCTCCTACGATAGACATTTCCTTATAATCTGCGTATTTCCTAAGCTTGTCCTTCTGTGCATCAAGGCTGTAGCCTTCTACCTGCATGAAAGTGGAAACTCTTGTGTATATGTAACATTTCTGCTGTTTTTTCATCAGATGTTATCTCCTTTTTACTTCCTTGGAAACCTCTTTAATGCTTTCAAGATATGCTTTTTCGACTGGCGTCAAAGTAATCTCCTGATATTTTCTGTATTCTGACTTTGCTTTCTCCAACGCCTGTTTATGACTTACAGAACCTGCTCCAGTTAAAAGTTTTCTATTTCCTGATGACAACACACTATCCAGCTGCTTTACATAATCATCCATGTACATAGGTTTATGTTCAATTGCATTAATTTCTGCCAAATCAAAATAACCAGATACAAGATTATTTAATACTTTTAGTTCACTCTCATCCAGATAATTTTTTGCAATTCCTATATCTTTTAATGCTGGTAATTCACCTGAAAATGAAGTAAGTCCCATAAATGGTTTTTGTGCATCAGCACGTTGATATATAACCTCTGCCGCAGTATGACCATGTGCTGCATAGTGAAGTTTATTCTGAACAATTTTAAAGAATCTAACAGACTCTTCGCTATGAGGATTGTAATCTACACTCGTAGCATATAAATCAAGAACCTGACGATACAAGACCTTTTCTGAAGATCTGATATCCCTGATTCTGTCAAGTAACTCTTTCCAGTAATTTCCTCCACCATTTCCTTTCAAACGCTCGTCATCTATCGTAAATCCCTTAATCATATATTCTTTTAACCGCTTTGTTGCCCACTGCCTGAATCTTGTTGCAATCACTGATTTAATACGGTATCCAAGAGAGATAATCATATCTAAATTGTAATAAGTAACATTATATGTTTTTCCATCATCTGCAGTTGTTCGGAATTTCCGAACAACTGAATCCTTATCCAGCTCCCCTTCTTCGAATATATGCTTTATATGTTCACTTATATTTGATTTACTGCATTGATATAATTCAGTAAGCTGCTGTTGTGTCAGCCACACTGTATCATCTTCTATTTTAACTTCTATATTTGTCTGCCCATCATCAGTCTGATATATAAGTATTTCCCCATATTCATCGGTTCCAATTTTATCTGCCATAAGCACCTCTCCAATCCATTACTTCTTAGTTATGAAATGTGAACGCATGCGTTCGCTATTGTCCCAACTAAATTTTATCATCATTCCAACCTCTGTTCAACCAAAACTTTTTCCAAGATGAAAGAATAAAACAAAAAGACTCCACTCTTATGAATGAAGTCCCGTAATATATGTATACATCCCATAGCATATTATCTACAGGATGCCAGCTGCCTATGCAGCCTTTTTGTCCAGAAGCTGTTTTACCCCACCTAAGTAATAACAGAATCGGTCAAATTGTTTCTGCCTGCTTACTTTCTCGTCATCAATTGAATCCTTGATCATCATACACACCTCTACTTCTTCTTTTATCTCTGGTGCATATTTAATAATCATGTCTGCAAGAAAGCTACAGCAGCGTTCAAAATCCTTGTTCATTGCCAAGCCTCCTTAAAATATTATCTTGTGAATAATTCACAGAACATATTTTATCTCAAGACTTACTAAAATGGAATAGATTTTACTGAATGGTAGTTTTCAAATATTTCTATCTATCACAAATCAATTCTTTCAAGGCACATATCCTGCGATATAGCCAGAGTCTTCTATGTCTTTTCCTGCTTAAACAATATTCCTTCTTATATATCAGTCCCCAGCGACGGCTAGATACGCATTAGAGATGTCTCCATCCAAATGCTGTTCTAGCAAGGAACTTTTCCCTTGAACCCTTTGTTTATTATATGTGGGGGCACTTTTTGCCCCCATTTTATCATTTTGGTGGCGCTTTCCGCCCCCACTCAGGAAATATTGCTAAAATACAGTTTAGATTTACCATACATACAAATCTGGAAGTTATCATACCGCCTTTATTATTTTCTCTACATCTTTTTTTCTTGATAGCCATATAACTTTATCATCATATCTATCTAAAATACTTCTTATTTCTTTCAGATTTTTATTCTGAAAAGTTTCAGTCCATTTCAAAAGGTTATAGACCGATTTCAAAGTTTCTCTTTTTCCTTTTTGTATTCCCAATTTTCTTTTTATAGAGCGCATAATAATTCTACTTTTATATAAATAACCAGGCATATCTAAAACATATATTTTATCAGCTTCATCAAAACTTTGCTGTACCCAGGCATAATATACCCCCTCAATTATCCACTCATCATTATTATATAATATTTCTTGTAATAACGCTTTTCGTTCATCAAGCGTTCTCTTTTTGCCATATTCTTTGGCGTTATTATCCCATTGAATATCATCTAAGTCGAAATAGGAAATATTATACTTTTTTGAAAGTGCATTTGCTAAATAGGTTTTTCCAGAACCACTGCAACCAATAATATGTATTTTCATAAGTCAGTATTTTCCTTTATCAAACTCCTTTTATTTCTGCTGAATCATCTTAAAATGCTCCAATGCCTCCACAATTGCTCTCTCTTTATCTTCCGGACACTGTGGTTGCCTACTGTCTTCATTTTTAGGTAAATTATAATTCTTTCCAACCTCAATTCCACATTTTCTCTTTACCTGTGAGATATACAGATTGGAAACCTTCATGCCGGCATTATGTTCAGCCACATACTTCTTTATCTCATCATATGTTGCCTTAGTCTCTGCA
>OGMW01001429.1_pt1 | contig 20856 bp, 14 predicted proteins | sample 1573281 | NCBI WGS metagenome assembly OGMW01 (sample SAMEA2581907, study PRJEB24529) | metagenome | biome: Human gut stool | place: China | collected 2011 | reverse complement strand
AGATTTGCTTGCAAATATGCGGGATTGGAGGTGTTTGCAGGATTGCGAAAATTGCGTAGCAATGAAGCAATCCGTGGCATTAGTCGGGGGCAAAATACCTTTTGACCCCAACATCATAATTCTTAATTATATAAGAAGAAACACTTTTTTGCAAAATTATCCTATTATTATTCATTTGTGCCATATCTTTATTAGTTTCGTTCTCCTTTATTAGTATTCATTACTATTTGTTAGACATTTATAACCCAGATGCATATATACATCGCACCTCTTTCCCTTAATCTGGAAAATATCTGCAAAATAAATATATATTTTTCTAAAAATGTTATTTTTTCTTTTCTGAGCAACACATTCACCCTTAAACGGCATTTTTCCGTCGTTTTAAAAAAAATGTATTTTTTTTGTTGACAAAGTAAATAATAAATGATAGTATATAGCACATAAACAGTAATAATTACTATTTAATTTTTTAAATTATTTTTTAAACAATTTTACAAACAATACATTTTTTTAAGAAAAGGAGATTATTATTATGGCAAAATGGGTATGTTCAGTATGCGGTTATGTTTACGAAGGAGAGACAGCTCCTGAAAAATGTCCACAGTGTGGAGTTCCTGCTGAAAAGTTCAACAAACAGGAAGAAGGCGAGCTTACATGGGCTGCAGAGCATGTTGTAGGTGTAGCACAGGGTGTAGATGAAGAAGTTCTTCAGGGTCTCAGAGACAATTTCAACGGAGAATGTTCAGAAGTAGGTATGTACCTCGCTATGGCAAGAGTTGCTCATCGTGAAGGATATCCTGAAATCGGTCTTTACTGGGAAAAAGCAGCATATGAAGAAGCAGAGCATGCAGCTAAATTTGCTGAACTTCTCGGCGAAGTTATCACAGACAGCACAAAGAAAAATCTTGAGATGCGTGTAGATGCAGAGTGTGGCGCTACAGCAGGAAAGATGGCTCTTGCTAAGAAAGCTAAAGAACTCGGACTTGATGCTATTCACGATACAGTACATGAGATGGCTAGAGATGAGGCGAGACATGGCAAAGCATTCAAAGGCTTACTTGAAAGATACTTTGGATAATTTCACAAACCCAAATTAAAAATATAAATATAAAAAGCAGCTGTACTTTAATTATATTTGATACCTGAAAAATTTAAACTTTCCAAGGTAGTACAAAATATTTAAATGCAGCTGCTTTTTTATTACAGTTATTTTCTTATTCAGTTATTTTTAATCCAGCAACTCAACTATATGCAAATCATTTCTCAATGCAAGATCCACAAAACCTGTTCCTATCTGTACAAGCGGTCTCAATATATTATATTTATTAAATAAAATTATTCTTCCCTCCTGACCATTGTTCAGCCTTACCTTACACTGTATGAATGTCTGTGCAAGTCTCGATGTAAATGTCAAAAGAGCGACCGGGTCAAAATTTTTACTCTGAGTTTCGCTTAACTGTATCAAAACCTCGAAAGGAGACAGCTTTCTAAATCCTATTTCTTTCATAAGCATAGTATCATATACATCGGCTATCGCAATAACTCGTGCTATCGGATTTATACTTTTATTGTTAACACTAAGCGGAAAACCGGTTCCATCGGCATGCTCATGATGTGTTAAAACCGCCTGCTTAATACTCTGGTCTAAATCTTTATTTTTAACTAATTCATACCCATACATTGTATGTTTTGTAAAAGGTCCCTGCCCGTCAAGTTCCTTATGGAAAGAAAATCCTTTTAATTCATTTTGTGCAAATTTAAGAATACCAATATCATGCAGAATTCCCGCAATTGCAACTCTGTCAATCATTTCATCGCTATATCCCATCCAGCCTGCAAGTATCTGTCCCCACAATGCAACATTAACAGAATGGTTATAAAGTCCCGTTGCATTCTCTTTCATCTTTGACAGTAACACGCACAGATTTACTGTAGTATCAGCCTTAGTCACGACCTCGTTCAACGAATCAAGCAATTCATTAACATCTACATCCTTATCATTTGATGCAATTTCTTTAAGATTTCTTGATACAGTGTCCTCTGCAATTTGAAATCCCTCTTTAAAAGCCTTTTCCTGTTCAGGTGTTATTTTACTTACTTCCTGATTGCTTTCTTCAGCCACACTATATTCAACATTTACAAAATCTATAAAATGCTTTGTCAAAAGTTCAATAATTTCCTGTGTAACAACCGTTCCTGAACCAATCAAGAACGTACCTGTCTTTGAATAGATATTGTCCTTTATTATCATTCCGCTTTTCAGCCTATTTAGCCGAATACGCATTTGTGCCATTTTTACTCTCCTTTTATCACTAATTTACTTTTACAAAATTATTTTTTTAAATTATATTCTTTAATTTTTTTACATATATATTATACAATATATTTTTTTTATTTCCACTATTAAGTAAATCAGTTTTTTTTGACATTCTATTATTTTATTGCTATAATATATTTAATTAGTAATTATTATTGTTTAGAACTTGAAAACCCTTTCTTTTATATTATTATATAGGAGTGATTTTTATGTCTGCTATTAGATACAGCAAACAGCGTGAGGCTATCAAAGACTATCTGAAATCTGTCACATGCCATCCGACGGCTGACACAGTTTACGCAAATATTCAAAAACTATTTCCTAATATAAGCCTTGGCACCGTCTACAGAAATCTAAATTTTCTCGTTGAGCATGGAGAAGCTATTCAAATAGATTGCGGTGACGGTTTCGTTCACTTTGATGGAAATGCTGTTCCTCATAATCACTTTTTTTGCAGATCATGTAAAAAATTATTAGATATCGAAATGGATTCTATAAGCCATATAGACATCATTGCTAATGCCAATTTTCCCGGAAAAATTGAGGGACACACGGTACTTTTTCATGGTCTTTGTGGTGACTGCTGTTCAGATTTAAACAAAAATGAAAATTTAAAGAATAATTAAATACCACCCCCCAATAGTTAGATTTTTAGGTCTAACCTTTTGGGGGCGGTATATACTTCACATTCGGTATCTTATTTTTGTATATTTATTTTATCAAATGCAGCTCTTAATACAGATACATCCGCATCTTTGTCTATCTGCAATGTTATTCCCATCTTCTTTGAGTATATATTTTCCTCCGAAAATTCAGATTTTGACATTGCTATTATAGGAAGATACCCTCCATTGCTCTTCTCGTATTTTCTTATCTGCAAAGCCAAATCATAACCGCTTTTTTCAGGAAGCTGAGCATCTGTTATTATTGCCGAATAATATCCTGCTCCTCTTTCCTTATACATACACAGTGCTTCGCTTCCAGTAGACGCACTTTCAACCAGAAATCCAAGATATTTAAGTTTTTGCCTTAATAAGTTTTTTAATGTTACAAGATTTTGGACTATCAAAATTCGTTTTATGGCACTTATTTTTTTACCGCCTGATTCTGCCATGATTGCTTTAACAACCGTATCTTCATCATTCTGAAAATAATTTTTATCCGTCGAAACAGGTAAACTTATAGTACATCTCGTTCCAACACCTAAACTGCTTTTTATTTCCAGATCACCATTTAAAACTCTTACAATATTATTAGAAAGCCACAATCCCAATCCGATTCCGCTTCTTTTTTCCTTTTGTGAATAATTTAAAGGAATACTTTTTACAGCTTTATCAATAATACCTTTATCAATTCCCGGACCATTATCTTCTATAATAAATCTATATATATATATTTCTCCAAATTTTTGTCTGCTCTCCACAACTTTAATTCTTATATTTCCATTATTATCCGTATACTGAACCGCATTTAACAAAATATTCTTTATTACCTGCTTTAATCTCATTTTATCAATAAAAACATAGTGATGTACAACTTCATCAAAATTTACACTCAGCTCATGTTTTTTTTCTTTAATAAAAACAGCAAGTTCATTTATAATTTCTTCTATAAGCTCTTTTATGGATATTCTTTCAAACAAAAATTTTATGTCACCTGTTTCTATTCTGCTTACATCTACAATTTTATTTATATTTTCAAGAAGCAATTCAGAAGCCTCTCTTATCTTTTTTATATAAACCTCATTAGCCTCGCAATAGTTTTTTGACATACTTAACATATCAGTAACTCCCATAATATAATTTACCGGAGCTTTCATATGTTGACCGATATGTCTTAGAAAAGCATTTTTTGCCTCGTTTGCTACATTTGAAACATCATAAGCAGATTTAAGAGACTTATTTTTCATAATTTCTCTCAGTTTTTCCTTATGAACATCTTTGACAGTCATAACACACTCTCTTACCATGCCATTTTCATCTGAGTTAAGCCAAATAAAACTCATTCGACTCAACAAAAACTTCTGCTCTGAATTTATATATCTCATATATTCAAAAGATACCACTCTTTTTTCTTCTGAAAGAACTTTTCTTATATGTTCCAGCTTCATAAAATTTCTTACATCTTCAAGATACTCTTTTGATATTATTTTTTGTGTAATATTTGAAACATATTGCGTATAATTCATCATGTGACCTGTATCATGCTCATCTCCACGCATCTGTTCAAAGATGTAAATATTGTCCTCTTTCATATTACATATTGATACTACATAAAAAACTTGCTTTATCGCAGCAAAAATATTTCTGCTGCTAACAATCTCCATTTCTTCCCTAAATACACATATACAATAATTTTTATCTCCAGCCAGATAAAACTCTGCCGAAAAATATCCGCCAAGTTCTAAGTTATATGAAGAAATAACCTCTGTTTTCTTCAACCCATCAAAGATATCTTCAATTGCACATATCAACTGGTTATATTTATCTTTAAAAAGAAAATAAAGAATATTATTGTCCGTCTGGGCTATCAGACTTTTCTTCTTTTTAAGTGCATCATTTAAATAAACTTCTTCAAAACCAATATTTTTTTCTAAATTTCGTTTGATTACAATAACACTGACAGGCATATTATCAAACGCTTTTGTAAATTCCAATTTTACCCCTCCATTATCACATTTGAAGCCCCCTGTACTCCACGCAGGTCGAAAAGACGATAAGTGTCTTTGTTCTGCCATATTTCTGTAATTCCCCAATAAATTGATCTAATTCATCTGTACTTGGAAACAACACTTCAAGAAGCATAGAATAATCACCTGTTACACAATTACATTCTACAACATTTTTACAACTGTTTATATAAGGATAAAAATCCTTTTTGTCGATTGGTGACACCTCAAGATTTATAAATGCCTTTATGTGATATCCCAGTTTTATCGGATTTATTCTTGCATGAAACCCCTCTATATATCCATTCTGTACAAGATTTTCAATTCTTGCTGACACAGCAGGTGATGACAGATAAACCTTTTGTGCAATCTCTTTCAACGACATTCTTGCATTTTCCTGAAGCATCGTTATTATCATTTTATCAATATTATCTAATTCATCATTTTTCATTTTTCCCTCCATACTGCTGGCATATTTTTACTATATTAATATCAATATTTAATTTTATTTCGGATAAAACGTCTGATTATCAGCCTAATAAAATTAAGTTTTATGTTTTTATACTTATTATAATAGCATAAAACTCATTAATTCTGTAAATTATTTTTTATTGCCACAATACTCTTGACCAAAACCGATTTCAGGCGTAATATCACAAATGTTGATGTGTCAGACACAATACAGATATAGAGGACATCTATACATTTACGAATGTTACTTTTATCTGATGATGACAATACAGTGACACTCATAAATTTAATTTAATATTTTTTAACGCCCAAAAGAAATCAGGAACAGTTATTTTTTCCTGATTTTTTTATTTAAAAAATTGTTCACATTTAATTAACAAAAACAACATTGCAGGTTCACATTCGATTGTTATTATAACATCATCAAATGAAACGAAATCATTTGATAGTGCTTAAATTTTTTTCATACCTTCTCCTTAAGAATCGTCACTCCAGGCGATTCTTATTTTTTTCTTTAAAACATTTCAAACAACCCAGTCAATATATGCTATAATTGCAATGAACAGAGAAAAACAACGGAGGTTAATAAATTAAAAATGAAAGATAAATTTTTAAAAGCAGCCGCCATCACCCCTGACATAAAAGTCGGTGATACGGATTTTAATACAGAAAACATAATAAAATCAATGAATATAGCACATAAACAGGGCGTAAAACTTGCCGTTTTCCCTGAACTTGTAATATCCGGCTACACATGCAGCGACCTTTTTTTACAGGATATTCTTCTTAAAGGTTCACTCGACGGTTTAAAAAAGATAATAAATGCATCAGAAAATCTTGATATGATAACCATAGTCGGTTTACCCTTTCTATTCAATTTCAAACTTTATAATGTCGCCGCCGTAATATTTGATGGTGAACTTCTTGGAATAGTTCCAAAACAGCATATTCCAAATTATTCAGAATTTTATGAAGCAAGACACTTCTCTACAGGAAATAAAGAAGTATCATATATAGAAATCCCTGAACTTGGTGACACATGTTCATTTGTTCCTTTTGGTGCAAACCAGCTTTTCAAAGCAGAAAATCTTCCTGAACTTGTCATTGGCATTGACATTTGCGAAGACTTATGGATGCCTATTCCACCGTCATGTTATCATGCTATGGCTTCTGCCACTGTTATTGCCAATCTTTCAGCAAGCGACGAAACTACAGGCAAAGACCTTTACAGACGTGAACTTGTAAAAAATCAATCTGCAAGACTCGTAAGTGGCTACATCTATGCCGATGCCGGCGAGGGCGAATCCTCAACCGATCTTGTATTTGCAGGACATAATTTAATAGCTGAAAACGGAAGTATACTTGCTGAGACAAAAAGATTTGAAAACGGTATCGCAATAAGTGAAATCGACCTTGGCAAACTTGTAAGTGAACGCAGACGAATGTCAACATTTACCATAAACGCTCCTGAAGAAAACGGCTATGAAGTAACTGCATTTGAGTTTAAAAATATTGGCGATACAATTCTCACCCGTTATTTTGAAAAAACACCATTTGTTCCTAACGACAAAAATGACCGCAACCGCAGATGTGATGAGATATTAAACATTCAGGCAAAGGGATTAAAAAAACGTCTTGAACACACGCATTGCAAATCGGCTGTTATCGGAATTTCGGGCGGACTCGACTCAACACTTGCCCTTCTTGTAACTGCAAAAGCTTTTGATATGCTCGGACTTGACAGAAGCGGTATCTGTGCAGTCACAATGCCTTGTTTCGGAACAACTGACCGAACATATCAGAATGCGTGTATTCTGACTGAAAAAATCGGTGCTACACTTAAAGAAGTCCCTATACATGAAGCCGTAAACCTTCATTTCAGAGACATAGGACATGACAGTTCAATCCATGATGTAACTTACGAAAATTCCCAGGCAAGACAACGAACACTTATCCTTATGAATCTTGCCAATGAATTAAACGGAATGGTCATAGGAACAGGTGACATGTCGGAACTTGCACTCGGATGGGCAACCTACAATGGTGACCATATGTCTATGTACGGTGTAAACTGCTCAGTACCAAAAACCCTTGTAAGATACCTTGTCTTATATTATGCCGAGACAACACCTGACAAACAGCTTCATGATGTACTTATGGATGTACTTGATACACCTGTAAGTCCGGAACTCCTTCCACCTGACAAAGACGGGAAGATTGCCCAAAAAACAGAAGACCTCGTTGGTCCATATGAATTACACGATTTCTTTTTGTACTATATTATGAGATTTGGGTATGCCCCTTCCAAAATATACCGTCTGGCAAAATACACATTCAACGGCGAATATGACAAAGAAACAATCTACAAATGGCTTAGAACATTTTACTGGCGTTTCTTTGCACAGCAGTTCAAACGCTCATGTCTCCCTGACGGTCCAAAAGTCGGAAGTGTCGCGCTGTCTCCAAGAGGTGACTGGCGTATGCCTAGCGATGCATCGGTAAATATTTGGATAAAAGATATTGAACAGTTAAAAATATAAACTCAAAAAGGGTAGGTACCATTAGGCATCTACCCTTTTATCATATCACCTCGTCTGTAATAAAATCCAAAATTTCATCAGGTGCATTTTTGAAAGGAACCAAGAAAAAATCCAGTAACCCATCCTCATTATATTAGCCCATCTCAATAATCTTCCCAAGCGAAAACGAATAAATAAGCTTCTCCCTAACCCTTTTTCCTGTCACGCTCTCAAGCGCTCTCGCATAATAATCAAGCTGTGTTTTATACCTTTCTGCCAGTTTTTCTTCCTGCCCTTTCATAACAAAATCCGTCTTGTAATCAACAAGAACTATGTCATCACCTTCGTAGAAAAATGCATCAATTATTCCCTGTATCATTATGAGTTCTTCACTGTCACTCTTTTCAGAATATACTTCATTTGCCGGTATTCCTATCATAAACGGCTGCTCTCTTTTAAGTTCACCCGAAACTGCTGCCGCTCTCATCCTGCCGCATAAACTGCTTTTTGCAAACCACTCAAATTTCTTTACATCCAAGGCAGATGCATCTTCATCCGTCATGTATCCGTCCTGCACAAGTTCTTTGATAAATACTTCAAAATCAAAGTTTTTATCAAGTCTTTCATACGGTATATGCTCCATAACAAGATGGTAAAGAGTTCCCCTTGCAGCCCCCGTCTTTACTTCCTCTTTTTTCATAAAATCAGGTCGTGGAATGTCTGAGTATTTGCTTTCTTTCTCGCCATTTTTCCTGTCTGAAATTTCTTCAAAAGACCTCTCCACATTTAAGTCTCCCAAAAGCAAAACCTCATTCTCCATGACAGGATTATTTTCTACATCCCCGGCATTAAACTCGTCAAGTTTTTCCATTGCAAGTCTTTTAAGTTCAGATACAGATGCCTTAACAGGAATGCCAAGTTCATCCTTATATTTATACGAAAATTCCTCGTTCTGTGATATATAATCCCTCATTTCCTCATCATAAGTCTTATCCGCATCCCAATTGACTAGCTCAATTTCCTTCTGCTTTGCAAGTTCACGGTTTTCTTTTGATACACTCACAATGTTGTTGACTGAAACTACTTCAAGGTCAAAAAGTTCATCATTTACTCCATAAATTTTTTCTGGTTCGAGTTCTTCAATACACTCTTTAAATACCGGCCTGTCTGCTATCGCCGCCATTACCATGTCAATGTGTTTTGTAAGTGAGAGAAGTCCTGAAAATTCGAGATTTTGACCTTTTTCTTTCCATGTTGTTATCTTCTTTTTTCCCTCACCTCTGGCTCCCATATTTCCCTGTAAAATCTTTGCAGACACTCCTGTAAGAAAAAGTTTTTCCTCGGCTCTTGTCATAGCAACATACAACATTCTTACTTCCTCGGCAAGTGCATTTACTTTTATCCTGCTCCTTAAAAAATTATTAAAAATGCTTTTCTCTGTATACATAAGTTCAAGATTTACATAATCAGTTCCAACACCATAATCAGAATTTATAATAACCCGGTCATTTGCCTCCATCAGATTTATACTTTTTCCAAGTCCCGACACAAACACTACCGGAAACTGAAGTCCCTTACTTTTATGCATTGTCATAATTCTTACGGCATTCATACTGTCGTTGTTTACCGATGCCTCTCCTATATCAAGAGATGCTTTCTTTATATTCTCAACAAAATGAGTAAATTTAAATATTCCGTGATGTCCGTTTACCGCATAATCTCTCGCCTGACCAAGCAGAATATCAAGATTTGCCGCCCTTTTCTCGCCCGCAGGCATCGCAGACATAATGTCATAAAAATCCGTTTCATCATAAATATTCTGTATTATCTTATCAACAGGAAGTTCCTTTGCCAGCTCACGATAATTATTTAATTTATCAATAAATTTTTCCAGCTTTTTCGCAAGTTTTTCTGCCTCTTTCTCATCAAGAACTATATCTGCCGTATATTTTTCCGTCCCCTCTTCTCCGTTTACAGTCTTTATATAAAGTTTCATTGCATCCCAAAAATCAAGGGTTCTAGGCATCACGGCAATTGCCGCAAGTTCATCATCACTAAGTCCCACAAAAACCGAACGAAGCACTGACACAAGAGGTATATCCTGTCTCGGATTATCAATTATTCTAAGCAGATTTGTCATTGTTAAAATCTCAATTGACTCATAAAATCCTGCTTTTGTACCCGCTGATACCGGTATACCCATGTCAGATAATGTTTCAAGAAAAGGTTCCGTCCACCCCTGAACACTTCTTAAAAGTATCACAATATCACTGTATGTAACTCTGTGATACCCCTGTTTTCCCCATACGTAAAGCGGATTTTCTCCCTGTACCATATCAATAATTTTATTTCCAATAGCGGCAGCTTCAAGTTCTTTATCCATCATTCCGTCATCATTGTCCGCTTTCTTGTCAATAAGAATAATTGACGTTTTCTCTGCTGTCCGTTTGTCAGTTTTCTCGTAAACTCTTCCGGGCACAAGCCTTGCCGCTTCATCATACTCAACACCACCAAGACAAGGCTTCATTATCTTTTCAAAAACGGCATTTGAACTTTCGAGCACGTAATCTCTGCTTCTGAAATTCTGTTTGAGGTCAATTCTGTGCTCCTTTGTGCCCTCCTCAAGACTGTAACTGTTGTATTTATTCATGAACAGTTCAGGTCTTGCCAATCGAAATCCGTATATGCTCTGTTTTACGTCACCTACCATAAACATATACGGTGCCTGTACCGGCTCCCCGGCTATACTTGTCAGAATAAGCTCCTGAACATAGTTACTGTCCTGATACTCATCCGTCATTATCTCCTGATAATACTCCCTAAGTTCTTCTGCAACCTTACTTGGAATAACCTCTCCGTCCTCATTTTCGTCTGTCAGTATTGACAGTGCAAAATGCTCCATGTCGTTAAAATCTATTACTCCATCTTCCCTTTTTCTCTCTGCAAATGCATCAATAAAATCTATTGTCAGATTTACAAGTTCCTTTACGGCAGGAGCCATTTCATTTAATTCTTTTATCTGCTGTTCTACAGTTTTATTAAAAAACTTCTCCTGAAGCTTTATAATTCCTCCCTGACTTGAAAAGTAAGAATCCCTAAATGCACTTGCCAAATCCTTTTTTTCTGCATCAACATTATCTTTTTTAGTTATTCTTCCTTTATCTGCTCTTGAGATTTTTCTAAATGCATCCGATAATTCACTAAAATTCTCTGTCTGGCAGATATTATCAAATTGTCTTATATCGTCCTCAAAGGCTGTTCTGTATTTTGCCGGGCCATCCGGTTCATCACATATTTTTATTGCTTTTTCGGCAAGCATTTTATATGAATTTACAAGTTCTTTGACATAACTTACAAGCTCTCCTACCCACTTTGTTTTCTGAAATTCTTCCACGCCCGCACATTCATAAATTTCAACAATTGATTTAAGCCATTTCTTTGGCCATGGATAACTCATTGCCTTTCCATATAATTCAAGCACAATTGACTCAATCTTACTGTCATCACGTCCATGTGCAAACATCTCTGAAAACAGATAAAAAGAAGAATTATCGTTTTCTTTCTCGATTTCATATCGCTTCTCAATAAGCTCAGAAAGAATTTCACTCTGAGCAATTTTCATATCATTCTCATTTGCAACTTTAAATGCAGGGTCTATGTCTATTACATGAAAATAATTTCTTATAATATACTGACAAAAACTATGCATTGTCGTAATCTGTGCATTGTGAAGCAGCGACGCCTGTCTTTGAAGATGCTCATTGTCAGGTTCACCAATAAGTCTGCTCTCTATCGCCTCACCAACTCTCGTTTTCATTTCTGCTGCCGCCGCATTTGTGAAAGTAACTACAAGCAGCCTGTCAATGTCAACATCGTTTTTTTCATCAGTTATCAATTTTATAATTCTTTCAACCAACACTGCAGTCTTTCCTGAACCTGCTGCCGCCGAAACTAACAGATTGCAATTTCTGGCATCTATAACTCTTTGCTGGTCATCCGTCCACCTTGTATTGCCCATATTTTTCCCCTTATTAATATTCTTACACGTTTATCTTTCAATCCTTTAGTGTTTTTGTTTTTCACTTTTAATTTTCAAATCATATGATGATTTATAATTACTTTATTTATCACCTTCTGAAAGCTCACTGTGAATTAACCTCATAACATCATCATCCGACAATTTTTCAAATACACGGTAATCATTGCCGTAAAGCCTGCTGTCAAATCTGCACACACTTTTAAACGCACAATACATACAGGCCGACTTAGGCTGTGAGTCCATTGTTTTATACGGATTTACACTTGTATTTCCGTCAAGTATCTCCTCCGACATATCCACAACCTTTTTTTCCGTAAAATCAATAAGTTCATTAAGACAATCCGTATTTGTGATTCCTGAACTTTTCTTAATCTGACCCTTTTTACCCGTTTCAATATTGCTTACTGACGAAATATAATCCGGCTGATATACTCCGTCATTTGATTCAAGATTTTTGTCACTTCCTTCAAGCATAGGCGAATCACCGTTCACAAGTCCATTCATTGCAAGTGATTCCAAAGTTTTTTGCTCAACATTTTCAGTTGTTACCCTCTCATTCAAAATCGGGTCTTTTATTCTGTAATAAAGCATTCCCGCCGGCACAACAATCTTTTTTGTTTTAGCCGCCTTGTCGACACTTGCTTTAAGATAAATTACAAGCTGCATCTGAAGCCCATAATAAAGTTCACTAAGTGACAATTCTTTATTTCCTGTCTTATAATCAATAACTCTCACATAATCTTTTGAACCGTCAGTAAAACCATCAAGCCTGTCAATTTTTCCGACAAGTTTTATAAGTTCCTCATCCGTTTTATCAGACTTTCCGACAGTCTCAAAAATAAGCTCACTGTCAATAGTATCAAAACTTCCCTGACTCATTTGCTTTGAAATAGCCCATATCGTCTTATTAACAACATTGTGAATACGCTTTATCATATATTGATTTCTGCTTGTATCCCTCATAATGCCATCCTTGCAAAGACTTACCGCCTTCTCAACACATTCACCGGCAATTCGCTCCTGCTCTTTTTTATCAACATCCTGCCATTTCATGTTGTTTGCAAGGAGTTTCTTTGTATACATATCAAGTGTATCATGCACGATGTTTCCTATATCATATGCTTCAATACTGTGTTCCTGTCTCTCCTGAAGTTTAAGCCCATACTGCATAAAATATGAAAACGCACAAGCTGCATACCTCTCAAGCTGTGATGTGCTCCCCCTCAGATTTTCAGGATAAAGACTCTTTGCAACTTTCTTTGATATACTACTCTTATTCTCTTTAAAAAAAGCCGCTTTTAAAATTTTATTTAATGTGATTTTATCGTCCTCTGATTTAAAATAACGATTATATATCTCCTGCCATTTTTTATCTGAAAAATCTCCGTTTCTAAGTCCTGCAATAAGATATTTTTTTCCGTCATCATCAGACCATGCATTTTCCTCATTTTTCTTTCTTTCCTCAAACTTGACATTTATTGTCGGAAAAATTTTATTTATTCTCGATATAATGTATGACGGCTCATTTACACTTCCATCCCTCTCACTGTCACAATATGTTATATACAAATGTTTTGAAGGCTTAGTAAGGTTCAAATAAAGATAAAACTGTTCCGTATATACCTGCTGCCTTGCCGTAGGCGCAAGTTCAAACTCGTTATCCGCCAAAAAATTTCTCTCAGACTCAGAAATAATTCCTCCACTGCCACTTCCTTTCGGAATATTTGACGAATTTGCCCCTACAAGAAACATATATTTTATATTTGAAATTCGTGTTCTTGACAAATCACCTGCCATAACCTGGTCTATCCCCGGTGGAATAACTCCTATCCTCGCCTCAGAAAATCCAACATCCAGAATATCCTTAAATTCTTTGAGTAACATTTCCTCATCACCCATAATAGAAACAAGTTTCTCTAAAACCTCTATAACCATATCATAAAGCTGCCTGTACTCACTTGCCATATCAAAATTTTCATTTTCCTCATAATCATCGGCAAGTTCCATAAGCTTTTCATAAAAATGCTGTCTCTCAAAAAATTCAACCAAAGCTGTCGCATAATCTCTGACTGTGTGTTTTCCCTTTGCCACTTTCTCATAAAACTCCGACAGATTTTCAATAACACTAAGCCTTACATTCTCAACAATCCCGTTTGCAAATTCTTTTGACTCATCAGTCATTCTCCTGTAAGCATATGATGTATTCCACTCTCTGTTCCACGCCTTAAATCCTCTTATTCCCATAGCAAGAAGATAATTGTCTAGAATATCATTTTTACTGTCACTTGTCCATGAAAGACAGCCTTTTAAATAATCCATAATATCTTCATATGAAAAATCTTTTATAATAATTTGCAGAAGTGCATCTATTGCACGTACCAGAACACTTGACTGAACGCCTCTTTTTTGGTCAATAAAGCAGGCTATTCCCGCCTTTTTCATCGCATGCTCAATAATATTTCCATATGTCTCAAGACTTCCCGCTACTATTGCAATGTCTCTATAACGACACCCTTCATTTACAAGAAGCCTCTTTATTTTCTGTACCACAAAATCAATCTCATCCTCAGCATATTTGAGTACATGACAACTAATATCTGATACTTCACATTCTTTTCCATTGTTGTATCTTTTATATGGATATCTGAACAAATTTCGTTCAAGCCATTCAAGTTCCTTTGACGAGCCAAATCTTGTCTGACTTATTTCTTTTCCAGTCCAAATATCATCTAAAACTTCAACACCCGTTTCACTCGCAATCAGTCTTATATTATTGACAGTTTTTCTGCTCATAAAAAACAGCTGATAATTTTTCCCCTTATTTATAACTGACTCTCTCTCATCAGCAGTCACTGTAATATAAACTTTCTCGGCAATCTTTATAAGCTCACGCAAAAGCCTGTACTGTAATGGAGTAAATCCCGTAAAACCATCGAAACATATAACTGCCCCATTGAGAAGTCCGGACTGTGAAATAACATCCGCAAATACACTTAAAAGTTCCTCAGAAGTAATATAATTTTTATCAATATATTCCTTAAATGCCGAAAACGCAACAGACATATCCTGTAACTTATATTTAAGGACAGTCTTATTTTCTGAAGCCTGAATCATTTTCTCTATCTCGTTTTCATCGGCACCATATTGTATAAGCTCAGACATAAATGACTTAATCTCAGAAATATAACCATCCTTATTTATATTTCTTCCGAAATATTTAAGGTCATCCTTTTTATTAGAAAGCACCTTTTTTAAAATCATAATCTTGCCAAGGTCATCAAGAACCTGAACATTTCCAGCACCTGTCTCAGAAAACACTCTGAATGCAAGCCTGACAAAACTCTGTACATCGACATTCATAATTCCATGCCCCGGACTTATTCTAATCATGTCTTTCTGCGTCTGCATGGTAAACTGTTCCGGAACTATCATTATATAATCTTTTTTAGGATTTTTTACAGCTTCCTCCATAATTTTATGCTGCAAAAAATAAGTTTTTCCTCTGCCGGAACCACCAAAAATAAACTGGACTGCCATTCCCTATCCTCTCTCCTGTATAATTATTATTGTATTTTAAGCTGTTACTATCTATTATTGTTCAAAAAATCTTATATGTAGTATAACATAAAACAGAGGGCTATTGGTTAACATTCACTTTATCACAGTGAAAACTAACACTCATAGCACCTCTGTTTTATATTAATCGTTTTTACAAAAAACATTTTATTATTTTTAATCTGCTTAATCATTTGGTATGACGAAAATTATACCACTTATTCGTTATACCGATAATTTACAAAACACAACTTATAATTTTTGCTCGTCAAGCACCGTCTTAACCGCATCAAGAACGAGTTTTTCAGTGTACATTGAATTTTTTGACAATACAACTTCATCAATTGAAACTCCCGAAGAAAGCTGTTTTGAAACATCCTTAACTGCCGATTTCATAAGTGGATACATTGTTTCCACTGACTCATCAAGATTTTTCACTTTAACAGACTTTACCTGTTCTTCATCAAGAGCAACCTCCAGATTTATTGTATTTTCACCTATTACAAACTGACTTTCATAAATTCCCGCCCTATATACCGCATCATTTTTATATGTACTGCTTTCATTACTTATGTTACTCTGTGTACTCTCACTTTTAGGCGAATTCTGCCTGCCAAACATAAAAAATAAAACAATCAGTAGCAAAATCCCAAGCCCGACAAATACTGCCGTATATACTACTTCCTTCATACGCAAAACCACAATCTTTGTTTTCGACATGACAACCCCCGTGAATTTTTTGGTTAAATTTAATCAATCAACCTATACTAATATATAATATGCGATATGAAGAAAGAATATTACTTTTTCCTACTACTGAATTACCATACGGACTGCACCATACATTCCTGCATCGTTGCCAAGTTCAGCAAGTCTGAATTCCGTATTTTTAAGTGCAAACATTACATTTTTCTCATACTGTTTCTTTATAAGTTCTATTACTATCGGACCATTTTTAGAAAGTCCCCCACCGATTACAAATGCCTGTGTATCAACTACAGAAGCTACATTACCAAGTCCCATTCCAAGATAAGCTGCGAACTCATCTACAGCCTCAGCTGCAAGCTCGTCTCCTGCCTTATAAGCGTCGAAAACTTCTTTTCCGCCTATTTCATCATCTGCAAACTTTCTAAGTTCAGAAGGCTTGTCAGAAGCTTCAAGACGCTCTTTTGCTAATCTTATAACACCTGTAGCAGAGCTATACTGCTCAAGGCATCCCTTACATCCGCATCCACAGGTCAGTGTCTCCTTAGGATTTACTGTAATATGTCCAATCTCACCTGCTGCACCGTTCTCCCCGGTAAGAATTTTTCCATTCATGATAATTCCACCGCCTACACCTGTTCCAAGTGTAACCATCACAATATTGTCAAAGCCACGGCCGCCGCCACGCCACTGCTCACCAAGAGCTGCAACATTTGCATCATTACCAACCTTAACTTTTTTAACACCTGTAAGTTTACTCATCTCATCAGCAACCGAGAAAATTCCCCATCCGAGATTTGCACATTTGAGAACTCTGCCATCCTCTGTTATAGGTCCCGGAACTCCCATTCCTATACCAAGAATATCATCTGTCTCAATAGATTTCTCTGAATTTTTTTCTTTGATAGACTTCACAATGTCAGGAAGAATGTTTTCACCGTTGTTTTCTTTTCTTGTAACAATCTCCCACTTTTCAAGCATATCACCTTTTTCATCAAAAAGTCCCATCTTTACTGTAGTTCCACCTATATCAATTCCATAAATATATTTTGCCATGTTTTTCTGCCTTTCTTCTCGTTTTTATTTATATTATTTTTTGTGCTATAACTAATGCCACGTATTGCTTCATATAATCTTAGTTATATCTTTAATAAACATTTCTTCCTTTAATATACATTTCTGCCTTAAAATAAATATTCCAACTTCCACCTATTTTGGATATTTAATCAAGGTCTTCTACTGCCTCATATCTAATGCGAAGTTCAGGCATTTTTTTCATCTCCGTATAATAATTAACTGCCCAATCATCGCCCTGGCTTTCATCATTTTCGCCTGTTGCCGGAGGAGCAAACATCTTTAATGTAAGAACCTGTCCCTCTTTTATCTCTGACTCAAAAAACGCCGGCATAAGGTCAACTGTTTTAGTCTCCGGTGCCTTATAAAACCATTTGCCATTTATTTCCATCATAATATTAAGTTCTTCTTCAAAATTAATCTCAAAGAATTCAGGATTTCCCTCCATCTTAATATCGACAGCAACACCATCGGCATCCTCTGAGCCGCCCCAGCGCATTTTTGCCGGAAGCATAACCTGTTCTTTTTCCTCAATAACAGGCTGGAAATAAGGGTCTTTCAATATTTCCTGATACTGTTTAAGTAACGGCTGTGCAATTCCCACTGATTTATTATTCGGGTCTTCTATTTCAAGACCAAGACGTCCTCTGTCCCTAAACTGGTACATCGAAAATCCATCAAACCAATCGGCATCATCAGACTTTATCCTGTCAACAAATTTTTTAATTGACTCGCCCTGTCGTCTTGGCCCTGTTACATCACCATCTGTATTAAACTCAGATATTACTAGCGGTTTACATACATTATCCGCAACCTTAGTCAATCGCTTTGAAGTCTTTTCAAGTCTTTCCACAAATGTATCGAGAGGTGTCACAGCGTAGCTGCTGCCGCCCTTTTCACAAACATCAAACGGCCATCCGTAATGAAGTGCAAGATAACAGTCATTTGACCAATAATCAGCCACCTTATACGCCTCAGTAAATTCTTTTTCATACTGAATAGGTGCATCATCCTCAAGGCTTGTAACACATCCCCCACAATATACAATAGACACATTAGGAGCTTCTTCCTTGACAATCTTTGCAAATCTCACAAAGAAATCACCTATTTCCTGATATGAAAACCTCTGATTATGAGTAAACCAATCACCTGTACATTCATGATTTATGCGAAGTCTCATTCTTCCAAAAGTTCTAAGTTCCTTTGCAATCTGCCTTAGATATTCATCTTCCAGAGAACAATCTATTGTAAGTGTAAGCGCAACATCTTGTCCATGTTTTCTAATATCTCTCATCGAAGTAAACGGCTCACCATCCATACTTCCGCCGATACCGCCAAGATAAGGGAAATAATCATCATATGGGTAGTCCCACTGAAAATGTATTTCCATATCTTTACATGCCTCGCTTATTCTCTGAGGCCACTCCTTATCCTTAGGATAATATGTATACATAATCCCAATGTTTCTGTGAGGTCTGCCAAGCACATTTAAAATATAATCCTGATTTACATACTCAGCTCTCTCACTTCCATCCCCAAGGTCAAGTCCACACCTCGCAGGATTTAAAGTAATTCTTTTTAAGTTGTCCATAAATTTCCTCATTTCTCATAAACTCTAATTTATCGTACCGTTTAACAAAGTTACACAAAACCCCTATGTGTTAATATCTCATAATACTACACATCTTTTTGCACAGTACACAGTATTATAAACGCTTATAAATTTATTATATCATTCTCAAAGATATTCCGCCACTAAATTGTCTTATTTTATTACTATTTACTTATCACACAGGACTTACAAAAATTCCAAACCCAAGCGGATGATATGTTAACAATACAAATGCTATAAACTGTATTAAATTAACAATCAACAGTATTTTTCCACAATTCATTGTCTGCTTTTTATGTGAATTTATCAATATATGATATTGCAAACCAAACGCAATAAAAACAGCAATAAAAAATGTGCTTATATCAATCCATGCTACCTCAAATCCAAGAATACCCTTATATCCATAAAACAAAAACGGTATACTCCATGTACCGACTATATTTCCGAGTAAGCCCGTATATATAATCTTGCATATCTCATTATTTTTTTCATTTTTAACATTCACACTTATTTTACTGTCTTTGGAAAATATTTTCATACTGTTTTTATCTGAAACATATTTACAGCCAGCCTTTTTCTTAACATACTGAAAACAAATTGCAATATAAATAAGCATAGGAATAAAAAGCAATTTCATATGTTCCCATGTTGACTCATTGACCGGCACAAATAAACCTATTAACCTTGCCTGCCTACACCAGCCATACACAAAATGAAAAAGAGTTCCCAATATCCCAACAAATAAAAATCCTGTTACAATATAACGTTTATAAAATTTTTTATCATCACATTCAATAAACATACAATCTATCTCCTACTCACTGCAAATTTACTATAAATACTTATTGTTAATACAACTGCTGATTTTAATTTACTGTATTATTATCTGTTATTAATTTTATTGTATGTAATGATTTATATTATATGTGGTGTAAATACTTGATTTGATATAAAGGCAAAAAAAAGAAGCCTTTATACAAAGACTTCTTTCACGATTATTTTAATGAGACACGGGGGATTCGAACCCCCGACAACTTGATTAAAAGTCAAGTGCTCTACCACCTGAGCTAGTATCCCATTTAAAACATGAGGTTTTTACCTCAATGCCCAGAGCCGGAATCGAACCAGCGACACGAGGATTTTCAGTCCTCTGCTCTACCAACTGAGCTATCTGGGCATTTATAAGTTCTCTGAACTTACAGTGCATATAATAGCATAGAAACTGCTTTGACGCAACAAAAATTTCAAAAAATCTGTAAAATCTCTCAACACATCAAGTTCTCTATTTAAAGAGCTGAAGTCTTTGAAAGGTTCAAGCCCCAATATTTTATAATGATTCTCTTCTATAGCACTATAATTTGAAATTTCTTCTCTTAGCTTATCAAATTCCAAAACTGTATAACTATGTCTATTCATTTTTACCACCTTGTTATATATTTACGTTCATTTTATTATATCACAAATCTCTATTTTTCTTAAAGAAAGTTGAAGAAATTTAAAAAAAACTTGATATTTTCTTTATTTAATGATACAATTATTTGCAATTGTGTGTTCAATTGCAATCAGGAAAGAGGTGACAAAGATGCAAAGATGTGAAATCACAGGAACTGGAATTATCAGTGGTAACCAAATTTCTCACTCTCATAGACTTACTAGAAGAGTATGGAAACCAAACTTACAAGTTACTACTATCGTTGTAAACGGATCTCCAGTTAAAGTTAAAGTTTGTTCAAGAACTTTAAAAACTTTAAGAGGTGCCAGTGAAGTTGAAGTTATGAATATTTTAAAAGCTAATGCTTCTACTGGTGGAGTTGATATTTTAGCTATTTTATTGAATAAAAAGTTTGGATTACCTGTTCATATTGTATTGAATTGTATTGATTTAAGTGTTTT
>OGMW01001423.1_pt1 | contig 20891 bp, 17 predicted proteins | sample 1573281 | NCBI WGS metagenome assembly OGMW01 (sample SAMEA2581907, study PRJEB24529) | metagenome | biome: Human gut stool | place: China | collected 2011 | reverse complement strand
TAACCACCATCATCAACGTCATCACCTATGTGCTGATCGCTTTCGTGGCTGTGTCATTGGTGGTCTCGTCGATCATGATCGGCATTATCACCTATATTTCCGTGCTGGAACGTACCAAGGAAATCGGTATTCTGCGCGCCATGGGCGCATCCAAACGCAATGTGTCGAACGTATTCAACGCGGAAACCGGCATTATCGGCCTGCTGGCCGGTCTGATCGGCGTTGGTGCCACCGTGCTGCTCAACTTCCCGATCAACAGCGTGCTGCACCACTTCATGGGTACCACCGAGGTCAGTGCCGTGCTGCCGGTCGGTAATGCCATCGCTCTGGTGATTCTCAGCGTAGCGCTCACCCTGATCGGCGGCCTCATCCCAAGTCGTGGCGCCTCCAAGCAGGATCCCGCCACCGCCCTCCGCACCGAGTAGAAGCGGTTTGATACTAGACTGCTGCGTATGACAGAGTTTACGTCGGCGCGTGACGCCCTACGCACCTACTTCGGATATGACGCCTTCCGTCCTGGTCAAGAAGGCATAGTCAATGCGATTATCCAAGGCCGTGATGCGCTCGGCGTCATGCCCACCGGTGCGGGCAAGTCGATCTGCTACCAGATTCCCGCCACGCTTCTTCCGGGCATGACCATCGTCATTTCCCCGTTGATCTCGTTGATGCGCGATCAGGTCGACGCGCTCAACGACGTGGGCATTCCAGCCGCGTTCATCAATACCACGCAAAGTCCCGACGAACAGGATCTGGTGTTCGCGCAGGCGTTGTCGGGACGGATCAGACTGCTGTATGTGGCTCCGGAACGTTTGGAAACCGAACGTTTCCGCACGTTCGCCAGTCGTGTGCCGATTTCTCTGGTCGCCGTTGACGAAGCGCATTGCGTGTCGCAATGGGGTCAGGATTTCCGTTCGTCATATCTTGGTATCGGCGATTTTCTGAAGGCATTGCCGACCCGTCCGACGGTTGCCGCATTCACTGCGACCGCGACGGAACGGGTACGTCGCGATATTATCGGAATTCTCGGATTGCAGAATCCGTCCGTCACCGTCACCGGCTTCGACAGGGCCAACCTGTATTTCGATGTGATCAGGATGGAAAGGAAATATAAGGCTTCGTGGGTGGCTTCATATATTGCGGATCATCCTGACGAATCCGGCATCGTGTATTGCGCGACCCGCAAGGAAGTGGAGTCGCTTGCCGAATCGTTGAATATCGCCGTGTGCGAGCTGCGTGCTACGAAAGGTGAGGATGCGACGCGACTTGGCATGGTCGCAGTCGCCTATCATGGCGGTATGTCGGCCGAAACGAGGGAACGGGCACAACGTGATTTCGTAACCGACCGTGTGCCTGTGGTGGTTGCCACGAATGCGTTCGGCATGGGCATCGACAAGTCGAACGTGCGTTATGTGATCCACCATAATATGCCGGAATCGATCGAAGCGTACTATCAGGAGGCCGGTCGTGCGGGGCGCGACGGCGAGCCGAGCCGGTGCACGTTGCTGTGGAACGAATCTGATATTGCTACGAGGCGAAGGCTGCTTGATTCGGATTATGAGAACGAGCGTTTGACCGCCGAAGAGCAGGAGGTCGTGCGTGCGTCGAAACGGCGTCTGCTCAACGCCATGATCGGTTATTGCCGTACCACGGATTGTCTGCACGAGTATATGACCAGGTATTTCGGTGAGGCCGGGGGAGCGGCCGTCCGTGATGACGGCACATGCGTGGGAGGATGCGCGAACTGCGGGAATACGTTTGAAACCGTTGACGTCACGGATATCGCGCGGGCCATCAGCCGCTGCGTGCATGACGTGAACCAGAAGGTCGGTTCGGGGAAGATCGTCAAAGTGCTGCGAGGATCGAAAGCGCAGGATTTGAACTATCTTCATCCTGCCGATCTGCCGACGTACGGCATGTTGAGCGCGACTTCGGAGGCGCAGATTCGTGACGTGCTCAGCCAGATGGCGACGGATGGTTTTCTTTCCATCTCGGAAGGCTCCATGCCGATCGTTCGCTTCGGTGAACGTGCGGCGGAAACGGTCGCGCCGAATTTTCATTATGAAATCAAGAAGATCGAACGGAAGCACGCTGCGAAACGTGCGGAATCGCCGTCCGTGGGCTCTCAGGCCATGGGATCGTATGTGCCGGGCGACGGAGACGAGGAATTGTTCGCCAAACTGCGTGCGTTGCGGCTTGACATCGCCCGCGAACTCGGTAAACCCCCGTATATCGTCTTTTCCGATAAAACGTTGCGCGACATGGTGCGTATCAGGCCGGTCACCGGCGAGCAATTCTCGCAAGTCAATGGCGTTGGTGCGCTCAAATTGGAAGCGTATGGCGAACGGTTCATGGAAGTGATCCGCGATTTCGTTGCATGAATCAGGCGACGTGTCAGCTTGGGGAATAAGCGTATCGATTATTGCAAGATCATACGTTTTATATGATACGTAACACGTTATCGGCAACATGTATGGCGGTGAGGTTGACGTATGCCGGCAAAACGGCGACAGTAGAGACGAACAGTTGTTGAAGAAAGGATTGATGATGGCAGAAGACAAGCCGGTTGTGGAAAGCTTCCAGCTCGACCACACCAAGGTGAAGGCTCCGTATGTGCGTTATATCGACACGCAGACCGGTCCGAATGGCGATGTGATTTCCAATTATGATTTGCGTTTGGTGCAGCCGAATGAGAATGCGATTCCGACCGGTGGCCTGCACACCATCGAACATACGATTGCGGTGCTGTTGCGTGAACGCATCGACGGTTATATCGATTGTTCCCCGTTCGGCTGCCGTACCGGTTTCCACCTGCTGACGTGGGGTGAGCATTCCACGGAAGAAGTGGCGCGCGCGTTGAAGGAGGCGCTGGAATTCATCGCATATGAGGCCACATGGGATGACGTTCCTGCCACCACCATTGAAAGCTGCGGCAATTACCGCGACCATAGCTTGTTCACGGCGAAGGAATGGTGCAAGGATATTCTCGCCAAGGGCATCAGCTCTGACGCGTTTGAGCGCCGCCTGGTCTGATTCGCGTGCGATTGCACGTCTTTTTTCGGGCATGTTGCGAATACTGTGCCGTGGGCATGGTATTTTTGACGCTCGGAAGAAGACAAGGTGATGCAAAGGTGAACGAGATGGGTGAGGAGAGCGTCATTACCTCTGAACGGCGGTTCCGTCGCGCCACTATGGCCGATTTGCCGACCATGCTGAAGATTTATGAGCATGCCCGCAAGTTGATGGCCTCCAATGGCAATCCCACGCAGTGGGGTGATAAGTTCCCGCGTGAGGAAGTGGTTCGTGACGATGTCGAATCGCAACGCACCGTGCTGCTGGTCGATACGGTTGATGGCAAGGAGCGTGTGCTCGCCCAGTTCGCATTGTGTCCGGGCATTGACCCGACATATGTGAATATCGATGGTGCCTGGCTGGATGACGATCCGTATGTGACCATCCACCGTATCGCCTCGTCGGGGCTCGCCAAGGGTGCGGCGAAGGACTGCATCAACTGGTGCATCGAACATTACGGCAATGTGCGCGCGGATACGCATCCCAACAACAAGGCCATGCAGCATGTGCTCGAATCGAATGGTTTCGCGCGCTGCGGCCTGATTCAGTTGCTTGACAGGCCGTCCGACACCACGCGTATCGCTTATCAGCGGCATGAATGGTGAGATTTGCGGATTTATATGGATTGGTATCAATCAATATAAATTCATCGCAAACAATCACAAATAATCTTCGATATTGAAAAGCAAAAATCCCGTTGAATATCGTATTTCAGATGTTCAACGGGATTTTTATATCCGATTGCGTTGCTTTTGATATATCTTACGAAAGATATATCAAAAGCAACAGTATTGCCGGTTTTAGAACAGTCCTGGCTCGTTCAATGCGGAATGCTTGCGGCTGTACACGAAATACACGATCAAACCAAGGGCGAACCAGATTGCGAAACGCACCCAAGTCTCCCAATTCAAACCGCAAATCAGGATGAAGCAGAAAATGATCGCGCAGATCGGCGTGAACGGTACGCCCGGGGCGCGGAAGCCGCGGTGTGCGTCCGGCTGGGTTTTACGCATCCACAGAATGCCCGCGGACACGATGATGAACGCCGACAGCGTACCGATGTTCACCAATTCGAACAGCACGTTGATGTTGATGAAACCGCCGGCGATGGCCGTTAGAATACCGAAGAACCATGTACCTTTGAACGGGGTGCGGTATTTCGGGTGTACTTCGCCGAAGAACTTCGGGAACAGGCCGTCGCGGCTCATGGCGTAGCAGATGCGGGACTGGCCGTACAGCTGCACCAGCATCACCGTGGTCATGCCGATCAGAGCGCCAAGATTGACAACGAACGCCAGCCAGTTGAGACCGGTTTCGAGAATCACGCCGGCCACCGGAGCATCAATGAAGTTCGCGAACTCCTTGTATGGCACCACACCGGTCATGATCAGCGTCATGACGATGTACAGCACGGTGGACACGGCCAACGAGATCAGAATGCCGCGCGGCAGTGTCTTGTTCGGATTGATGGTCTCCTCGGCGGAAGAGGACACCGCGTCAAAGCCGATGAAGCTGAAGAACACGATCGACGCGGCCGGAACAATGCCGTACGGCTGCGTCGAGCCCGGCTGGAACGTGTAAATGCCGTACGGGGAGAACGGCTTCCAATTGGCGGGATTGATGTACCAGACGGTGCACACGATGAACAGCACGATGATGGCCAGTTTGATCATCACCATAATATCGTTGGTTTTCTTCGTCTGGTTAATGCCGATGGACAGCACCCAAGTGATGATGAGCACGATCACGAAACCAGGCAGATTGAAGTATGTGGTCACGCCTGGCGTGGTGCCGTATGCCGCGGTCAGCTCAACTGGCAGATGCAAGCCGAAACCTTCCAACAGTTTGTTGAAATATCCGGACCATCCGGCGGACACGGTGGCCGCCTGCAATGCGTATTCCAAAATCAAATCCCAGCCGATCACAAACGCGATCAGCTCGCCGAACGCCAAATACGCGTACGAATATGCGGAACCGGACACTGGTGCCATCGCGGCGAACTCCGCATAGCACAATCCCGCGAAACCGCAGCAGACCGCGGCCAGAAGGAAGGAGATGCACAATGCCGGACCTGCGGTGAGGGCGCCCTTGCCGGTGAGTACGAAAATGCCGGTGCCGATGATGGCGCCGATTCCCAGCATGGTAAGGTCAAATGTTTTCAATGTGCGTTTCAGCGGAGTCGACTCGGATACGAGCTGGTCCACTGACTTTTTGCGAAAAAGATCCATGGTCTTAATTCCCTAAAAATGGTTTTATATGGGCTGGACCGGACGGATTTCCGGGACTCTGGCACGCCTCAAACGCCAGAAATCAAAGAAGGGCTGAACGCCTCATATACGGGAGGTGTACGCGCCTTATGTAAGGAGAGTGTAAAAACCTGGCACGGACAAAACCGTGAAAACCCCGTGAATCGTCTCGCTAAGTGTGCACGTTTTTTCGAAGCCGTCACGTGGGAGCGCAACAATAGAGTCATGACTTTCAACGCTGCCCGTGAATGGCAATTCTCATCCGAACAAGGCAAGGCCAATTATGAGGCCGCCCAAAAGCAATATCCGGCGCAGGCCATCGTCGATATGGCCGCATTGCGAAACAACATGCGTCATCTGGTGAGCGTGGTTGGCGGCCCGAATTCCGGCACCGCCGTGATGGGTGTGGTCAAGGCCGACGCGTACGGGCATGGTCTTATTCCGGCCGCGCTCGCGGCACTGGCGGGAGGTGCGACCTGGCTGGGCACGGCGCAATCACATGAGGCGCTGCTGCTGCGCAAGGCGGGCATCGGGCCGGACCGCTGCCACATTCTGACATGGGTATATAACGGCATGGCTGTGCCTTTTGACGAGCTGATCGACAATGATATCGATATTTCCGTCGGATCATTGCCGGGCATTGACGGCGTTGCGGCTGCGGCGCGTCGTCTTGGAAAAACCGCACGTGTGCATGTGAAGGTCGATTCCGGTTTCGGCCGCAACGGTTTCACGCCCGCCACGTTCGACGCGGCGCTCGCCAAGCTGGTGCCGCTCGCCAAGGAGGGTGTGCTGCATATCGTCGGCCAGTGGAGCCATTTGGCGGTGGCGGACGCTCCGGACGTTCCTGAATTCGTGGCATCCACCGACAGACAGATCGAGAATTTCAAGGATTTCACCCGTCGTATGGAGCAGGCGGGCATTGCGCCGGAGATTCGTCATCTCGCCAATACCGCTGCCACGCTTTCACGTTCCGAGATTCATTTTGAGCTGACGCGCCCGGGTATCGGCCTGTATGGTTATGAGGCTGATCCGGCCATGGGCACGCCAGGTACATACGGTTTGACGCCGGCCATGACGTTGCAGGCGCAGCTTGGTACGGTCAAGGATGTTGAAGCGGGCCATGGCATTTCCTATGGCCGCACGTACCTGACTCCGTCCGATACGTCCACCGCGATCGTGCCTGTCGGCTATGCGGACGGCATTCACCGTTCCGCTTCCGGTTTTGATATGGAAGGCGCGAAGCATGTGGTCAAGCCAGGAGGCCCGGTGCGTGTGATGACCACGGAGGGTCCGCGCCTCTACCGTGTGTCCGGTCGCGTGTGCATGGATCAGTTTATGCTTGACCTGCACGGTTCCGCGGAAAAGCTTGGCGTGCATGAGGGCGACACTGTGCAGCTGTTCGGACCGGGTCGCGGAGAGGATTATGCCGAGCCGACCGCCGACGATTGGGGCCGTGCCGCAGGAACCATCAGCTATGAGATCTTCACCTGCCTGTGCAACCGTATCCCGCGCCTGTACGAGCATGCCTCTGACGTGCTGTCGGTCGAAGATCTCGCCAAACTCGATCCCGCAACCCTCCTATAAAGAATCAGGCGTGCGATGGGAGGCACGCCGTGAAAGTCGATATGGTGGGCGCGGTACGTTCGGCGGTTGGTCAACGTGCCGCGCTTGCTGTTAAGGTGGTGAGCTATGCCAGGAATGATTCTGAAGGAAGATATCGAAAAAGTTCGCGCCACCGCCGATCTGTACGACATTGTGTCCGCAACGGTTACGCTCAAACCTTCAGGAACTGGCACATACGTGGGGCTGTGCCCGTTTCATGACGAGAAAACGCCAAGCTTTTCCGTGCGTCCGGCGCTCGGTGTGTGGCATTGCTTCGGCTGCGGTCTTGGCGGAGACGTGTTCGGCTATGTGGAGCATCAGGAGAACGTCGACTTTCGTGATGCCGTCGAGCTTTTGGCCGACCGATACCATATCGAATTGCGTTATGACCAGTCGAACGCCAAGAAGGAGCATACCGGTTCGAAACGTGCCCGCCTGTTGGAAGCCAACGAGGCCGCGCAGGAGTTTTTCGTCTCGCAGCTGATGACCAAAGACGCGCTCGCCGCGCGCAAACTGCTTGATGGCCGTAATTTCAGCCAGGCCGATTGCCAACGATTCGGTTGCGGATATGCTCCGCAAGGCTGGGATAATCTGGTGCGGTACTTGGCAGGTAAGGGCTTCACACAGCAGGAAATGTTGGACGCAGGTTTGGCCCGTCAAGGCCAGCATGGGGTGTATGACTATTTCCGTGGCCGCGTAACATGGCCGATTCGCGATTCAACCGGACGCACGCTTGGTTTCGGCGCTCGCAAGTTGTATGAGGATGATTCGATTAGCGCGAAATACATTAATACTCCCGACACGCAGTTGTATCGGAAAAACCAGGTGCTGTATGGCATTGATATGGCGAAGTCGGCGATTGTGAAGAAACGTCAGGCGGTGATCGTCGAAGGGTATACGGATGTGATGGCCATGCATTTGGCCGGCATTGATACCGCGATCGCGACATGCGGCACCGCGTTCGGTGCCGAGCATGCCAAGATCGTGCGTCGTCTGATCGCCGACGATTCGTTGGGTGCGGTACAGCTGGTTGGTCCGTTGAAGGTTGAAGGACAGGCGTTGAGTTCGCGTATCGTGTTCACCTTCGATGGCGATGCGGCCGGTCAGAAGGCTGCGATTCATGCGTTCGGCTTGGATTCCGCTTTTTCGACGCAGGCGTTCGTTGCTGTGGCCGACGACAATCTCGACCCGTGCGATTTGCGTATCAAGCGAGGTAATGAGGCGGTTCGCGCGTTGATCGATCATGCCGAACCACTGTATGATTTCGTGATCAAAACCGCGATCGGGCGTTTCGACACCACTTATACCACTGGGCAGATGGGCGCAGTCAAGGCGGTGGCGCCGTTGATCGCACAGATTCGTGACCGTTCCCTGTTGGATTTGTATTCACGCAAGGCGGTGCGCCAGATCGGCGTCGACTTGGATATCATGCAGCGTGAAGTGCGTGACGCACGACGCAAACTGCAGGTGCGGGACGAAGATGCGTACGCTCCGAAACGTCGTTTTGCAGGCAATGCCGGAGCTGCGGTGGAACCGCGTATGGAACAAGGCACGAATCCGTATGCGAATCCTTCCGCGCGGAAGGCGTTGGAACATCGTGATGCGGCGGAGCAATCCTACTATCGCATTGATGATGCCGTGTTCATTTGCGAACAGCAGTTCATGGCAACCCTGATTCAAGTGCCGCTTGCCGTTGATCCGACACTGTTCGCCAGTCTTACGCTGTCGAGCTTCATGACCCCCGTATTCCGCACGTTATTCCAAGCGGTCGCGGCGGCCGGGGGACTGCCGTCTGCTGATACCCCGCAAGGATTGTGGATGCACAATCTCACCAAAGCGGGTGGTCCGATGTTGGAATCCGTCATCAACGAGCTTGCCGTCATGCCATTGCCGCTTCCTCCGAGCGATACTGACGCGGAACGTGCGTCGCAACAATCGCAGGAAGGCAACGTGCAATTGCGCAAGCCGACCGACGACGAACGCAGATACGCGTCTGAACTCATCATTCGACTGCTTGACACGGGCATCATGCGCAAAATCGGCGCGGACCAGCGTCGCATGGCGCAACTGCCGGACGGTGCCGAGAAAATCGAGCTGCTTGGCCAGATTACCAAGCTGGAAACGTTGCGCAAGGATCTGCAGACGAGGGTGTTCGGCAATAACGTCGCCTGAATATTTGGTGTGCCGGAGCGTCAACCCCCGAACGTCTTTGTCGTTCACCTGAATTTGCCACATGCCTGAGTGCGGTATGAACAGCCGGCGAACGTGTGGTGAACGCAGGAAGAATACTTAACGAATTCTTGGCTGGTGCACGGTATCCTTCGGCGTGTTTTGCAATTGCAAAACAGTTTTGCCGGTTTGCAAAGTCAGGGAACAGGAAGGGGCAAGGGCTGAAAAAAGTTGGAATGGTCGGAAAAATAGTATGCCAAGGGTATGTGGTACGCGATTTTTCGGGTAAAGTGAATACGGCGTTTCTTGAGTAAATCGCCCGGGTCTGCAAACGGTTTGCAAACTGGATTCACGGAGGAATGAATGCGACGATTGGTCGTCAAAATCCTGAAAAACGAGACCATTCTCGTAGTTGCTTCCATACTTGCTCTTATTTCATGCTTTATCGTGCCTCCTGACAAGGAGTATGCCGGATATATTCATGCCAGCACCATTTCGCAGCTGATCTGCCTGATGCTGGTGGTGTGCGGTTTCCAGCGCATCGGTGTGTTCCGCATCATCGGTTCGCGGTTGCTGCATCATGTGAGCACCGCTCGCGGATTGGTGATCACGCTGATTTCGCTCACCTATTTTTCCGGCATGCTGATTACCAATGATGTGGCGCTGGTCACGTTCATTCCATTCGCGATCGCGGTGCTCACCATGGCTCACATGGAGGAGCATGCGGTGCTGGTCGGCACGTTGATGACCGTCGGTGCGAACGTGGGCAGTATGTTGACGCCGATCGGCAATGCGCACAACCTGTATTTGAAAGCGTTGACGGGCATGCCGTCCGCTGAAATGATCGGCATTATGGCACCGTATTCCGTTGCTGCGGCGGTATTGCTGGTGGTCATCGTCTGTGTGGTGTTCGGTAAGAAACCTGTTTCCGAATTTTCCTCTATCGACGGCAGCGGCATCGAACAGAATGTGCTCGCTCCGAATTCCGATCAGCCGCAGCCGGATGAGATTCGTGTGACCGGCTACGGCGCAGGTTACGGTGGTTGGCGCACGATCGTATATTGCGCGCTGTTCATCGTGTGTTTGCTGGCTGTGAGCGATTTCATTCCGCTATGGGCCATGTGCGTGATCGTGGTGGTGGCGTTCCTGTTCTGCGATCGCCGCGTGTTCCGCAATATCGACTGGGGATTGCCGCTCACGTTCTGCATGTTCTTCATTTTCATCGGCAATATGAAACGCGTGCCGGAATTCTACGAGCTGGCCGCCTCCTTGGTGGGGGCGCATCCGCTGGAAGTGTCCGTGGTGTCCAGCCAGTTCATTTCCAACGTGCCGACCACGCTGCTGCTGTCCGGCTTCTGCGACCAGTGGCGTGCACTGATTATTGGCACCAACCTTGGTGGCATGGGTACGCTGATCGCATCCATGGCCTCGCTGATCGGATACAAGAACGTGACGCGTAAGTACCCCGATAAGAAGGGGCGCTATCTGGCCGTCTATTCGGCGGTGAATGTGTTGTTCCTTATCGTGCTGGTCGGTTTGAGCTGGATTATCGAGTAGCGTTTGGCCGTCGACCGGTTTCCCTGACCGCTAATCTCAAGGTCGCCGGTTCGCACCTTTTGCTGGGATTGCATGAAAACCCTTGGAATCATTGGATTTCAAGGGTTTATTGTTACGTCGGCTGATGGTCTGGTGCTGTGATAATCTGTGCCGGGAAGCGTGTGCCGAGAAACATAGGAAGGCTGAACATGCTGCAAGGATTGCTGGGAATTTTCTCCGGACTGATCACGCCGGTGCAGACCGCGGTGAACACGCGGCTCGGCCGTTCCATCGGCTCGCCGTTGCGCGCCTCGCTGGTGTCGTTCAGCGTCGGCCTCATTGCGATGCTGACTTTGACGCTGCTGCTTGGCCCGTATCCGCTGATTCCCGCCACCGCGGCGAACGGCCCATGGTGGATGTGGTTCGCGGGCGTGTTCGGTGTCACTTTCCTGACCGGCAATGTGCTGCTGCTGCCGAAACTGGGCAGTCTCAAAACCGTGATTATGCCAGTCACCGGGCAGATCGTCATGGGCCTGCTGATCGACGCTTTCGGCTGGTTCGGCACTACCGCGCAGCCGATTTCCCCGCTGCGTATCGCAGGCGCGGCGATCACGCTGGTCGGCTTCCTGCTTGCCGTCGCCGGACCGAATCTGCGATTGAGGCCTGCCATCGATCGCTCGGCTGGCGGTTCGGAAAATTCCGGCGATTCCGAAAAATCCGAAACTGACGGAAAAGCCGTACATGTGCCAGGTTCCGCGACCGTGCTGTGGAGTTGCGCAGGCATCGCGTTCGGCATGTGTTCGGCCGTGCAGACGGCGTTGTTGGGCAAGCTGGGCGTCGCGTTGGGATCGCCGGTGAAGGCATCGCTCGCCTCGTTCGTGGTCGGTCTGATCTCGCTTGCGATCGTCGTCGCATTCGTCGACCGCACCTACAGCCTCGGCGACGCGCTGAAGAAAGGCAATCCGTGGTGGATGTGGGTAGGCGGATTGCTGGGTGCGACGCTGGTGATGTGCAACGCGTACCTGTCCGCGCATATCGGCACCGGCATGACGGTGATGCTGGTATTGCTCGGTCAGGTCGGCGGAGGATTGCTGGTCGACCGTTTCGGCCTGCTTGGCGTGCCACGCAAGCCCGTGGCCGGCATCCAATACGTCGGCGTGCTCGTAGCCATCGTCGGCATTGTGCTCAAGGCGATGTGATTGCTGTGTCGAGTTGGCAACCGTGTGCGAACTGACTATACTGTGTTTAGTTTGGCCCTGTAGCTCAGCTGGATAGAGCATGTGACTTCTAATCTCAAGGTCGCCGGTTCGAGCCCGGCCGGGGTCACCATCAAGCCCTCGCGTCGTTTCATGCGGTGCGGGGGCTTTCCTGTCCATTGAACGGCAAGCCATTGGCTTGCGAAGATAGGGGAGACCATGAAGCGAATCGTCGCGGGCATTCTGGCGCATGTGGACGCGGGCAAGACCACGTTGTCGGAGGCGCTGCTGTACGCTACCGGCCAAGTACGCAAACTCGGCCGCGTCGACCACGGCGACGCCTTCCTCGACACGGACGCCATGGAACGGCAGCGCGGCATCACCATCTTAACCGAGCCGGCCGTCATCGCCACGCCCGACCTCACCATCACCCTGCTCGACACTCCTGGACACGTCGACTTCTCCGCCGAAACGGAACGTACGCTCGCCGTGCTCGACTACGCCATCCTCGTCATCTCCGGCGCGGACGGCATCCAAGGCCATACCGAAACGCTGTGGCGACTGCTCAATCGCTATCAGGTGCCCACATTCGTCTTCGTCAACAAAATGGACTCGCCCGGCGCCGACAAAACGCAACTGCTCGCCCAACTCAAGAAACGCTTCTCGGACGGCTGCGTCGACTTCACCGAGCCGATTGACGGCGAACGCATGGAGGAGATCGCCATGCAAAACGAAACGGCCATGGACGCGTATCTCGACACCGAAACCGTGCCGGACGAAACCATTCGCGCCATGATCGCCCGCCGTGAGCTGTTCCCCTGTTATTTCGGATCAGCGCTGAAAATGGACGGTATAGAACAGTTCGTCGCAGGTTTCGAACGGTTCGCGCAAGAGCCGCAATACAATGGCGAATTCGGCGCACGCATATATAAGGTGTCTCATGACGCGCAAGGCAACCGTCTGACCTGGCTCAAGGTGACCGGCGGCGAACTGAAGGCCAAGATGATGCTAAGCGGCACCGCGCACGCCGGCGACGCGGATGTGGTTGCCGAAGACGGCCAATGGCATGAGAAAGCCGACCAGGTGCGCGTCTATTCCGGCGCGAAATCCACCACCGTCGACACGGTCCCCGCAGGCACCATCTGCGCCGTCACGGGTCTGACGCAGACATTCCCCGGCGAAGGCCTCGGCATGGAGCGGGACGCCGGCAGTCCGGTCCTCCAGCCGGTGCTCACGTACACGCTGGAACCGGGGGAGTGCGACATTCACAAATGTCTCGTCGCCCTACGCGAACTGGAGGACGAGGATCCGCTGCTGCACGTCGTCTGGCAGTCTCGCCTAGAGGAAGTGCACCTGCAGTTGATGGGCGCGGTGCAGCTGGAGATCATCCAGCAGATCATGCACGACCGTTTCGGCCTGGACGTCACGTTCGGACCGGGCAGCATCCTGTACAAGGAGACGATCGCCGCGCCGGTCGAAGGCATCGGCCATTTCGAGCCGTTGCGTCACTACGCCGAAACGCATGTGCTGCTCGAACCGCTGCCGCAGGGCTCGGGCATGGCATACGCCACCGTGTGCAGCGAGGACGTGCTCGACCGCAACTGGCAGCGCCTCATCATGCAGCATTTCCAGGAACGCGAGCATCTGGGCGTGCTCACCGGCTCGCCGATCACCGATATGAGAATCACGCTGCTGACGGGCCGTGCGCATCTGAAGCACACGGAAGGCGGCGATTTCCGTCAAGCCACGTATCGCGCGATACGCCAGGGCCTGATGGAAGCGAAGAAGAAGGGCGATTGCCGTCTGCTTGAACCTTGGTACGGCTTCCGTCTGGAAGTGCCGCAGGACATGGTCGGACATGCGATGGCCGATATTCAGCGTATGAGCGGCTCGTTCGACACGCCTGACGGTGACGGCGAATACATGGTGCTTGAAGGTGAGGCGCCGGTTGCGCAAATGCGTGACTATGCGATGGACGTCAACGCCTACACGCATGGGCGTGGGCATTTGAGTTGCGTATTCGCAGGGTACCGGCCATGCCACAACGTCGATGAGGTGATTGAACAGGCCGCGTACGACCCGGAATCCGACTTGGAGAACACGCCGGATTCGGTGTTCTGCGCGCATGGCGCCGGCTATCCGGTCAAATGGTACAAGGTCCCCGAATTCATGCACCTCGACTACGCCTGGCACGGCGAAGAGGCGTAAAACATGTAGATAGGCTGCCGACGCCGGACTGTGCAAAGTTCCGCGTGTCGGCAGTTTTTTTTTAAAAAAAACGCGAGTGGAGTAGATGTGTGAGAAAAAGAAAACCCCACACGAGGTGGGGCTTGGTGGAGCGGACAACGGGACTCGAACCCGCGGTCTCAACCTTGGCAAGGTTGCGCTTTACCAACTAAGCTATGTCCGCATGTTCTCCGCAGTACTACTGCCTGAGCACGAGTATCTACTATATCCGCATTCTCAAAATTTGCAAGTCCGCGTGTCGTGTTCGTGTTTTGCTGTTTTCAAAGGGCTTTTATCTACCGAAAAAGGTTTTGAGCTTTCTTGACATTCGGGTATTTTGAGATGCTGTTGTCTAGATCGGGATGCCCTGCTCGTCACATTCACCGATGGCGGAAGCGTGTTTGCGGAAATATGATTTCGTTATACATTTAAAGCATGTGTGAGGAGACGAAAAAACGCGAGACAATAATGATCTCCGCGTTTGAGGGGTGGAATGACGCCTGCCAGGCTGCGACGAACGTCATACGGCATCTTGTGTCGCGATATGATTCACAGGAGGTGCATCATATCGACAATGAGGGTTTCTACGACTATCAGGTAGCCCGTCCGATGATTTGCTCGGTACAAGGTCGTAAACGAATCATCTGGCCACAGACCACGTTCTATGACATTGCAGTCTCCCCCTCGCTGCATTTTCTCGCTCAGATCGCCCCCGAGCCAAATTATCGTTGGGAGGAATACTGCAGGCAGACGTTGCGCATCGCAGAAGACTACGATGTGAGCGGTATCGTCACGCTTGGATCCATGTTCGACGATTGCCCCCACACCAGGCCTTTGCCGCTTGACATTTCCAAAAATGACTGCGAAAGCGAACCCGACAAGGAATATAACGGCCCTGTGGGCATCCCCAACATTCTTGACGCATTTGCGGCGGACGCAGGATTTCATACCACATCCATGTGGGTGTCCGTACCCCATTACTGTGCGAATACCGAGTGCTTGCAGGGCACGCTGGAATTGGTTCGCGCATTGTCTCTTTTACTTGAGCATCCGCTGACTGAAGGTGATTTGAACAGAAAAGCCGCCGAATGGCGCAAGGCTGCCGACGAGATTGTCGAGCAGACGCATGCCGGCGATTATCTTGCCTGTCTGGAACGCGACTACGATTTGAACGCTCAAGCGCAACGTATCGCGTCGAATGGCATGCCCGCTTGCGAAGAGCTGATTCGTGAGGCTGAATCGTTCTTGCGTGGCAATTAAGTTGTGATTGGCGATAAGCAGTGAATATATAAGTCGGGCCGACCATCGCAGGATGATCGGCCCGACTTTTTTGTTATTCGATTATCGAATTAGATTCACGCTGCAGCTGCGGCTTCCAGCGGCGAAAGCACGCCGGTAATCAGCAGCAATGCCACGACGATCGCCAAGCCGATGCGGTAGATGGCGAATGCCTTGTACGAGAAGGTGGAAACAAACTTCAGGAAGCCGATGATCACCACGTAGCCGACCACAAATGCCACGATGGCTGCGGCGATGGTAGGACCCCAGCCGGGGAACATACCGGCATCCCCCGCGGCAACGTCCTTGACGGCCGATACGGCTTCCAGAATGCCTGCGCCGAACACGGCAGGAATGGCCATGAGGAAGCTCACTCGAACGGCTGCCTCACGGGTGTATCCCATGGCGCGTCCAAAGGTGATGGTGCCCCCAGAACGGGAAACGCCGGGAATCAATGCGAGCATCTGGCCGATGCCGAAGATCAGCGCATCCTTCCAGGTCATTTCCTTCATGGTCTTGACCTGCTTGGAACGGGCGTCGACCACCCACAGCAGCACGCCGAACAATGCAAGTACGGTGACGGTGATCCACAGATTACGCAGTGACCCTTCGATCGCATGCTTGAACAGCAGGCCGGCAATCAGAATCGGCATCGTGCCGAGGATGATGAACCAGCCCATCTGCGTGTCTGGATTGTGCGCTCCCATACGGCTTTTGAAATCCTTGCCTTCTTTGCCGAACAGGGAACCGAACCATGCTCCAAGAATGCGGATGATGTCATGTCGGAAATACAAAATCACGGCAAGCTCGGTGCCGATCTGGATGATTGCGGTGAACGCGGCGCCCGGATCGGATCCCAGCATCAAATCGCCGATAATGCGAATATGCGCGCTGGAAGAAACTGGCAGGTACTCGGTCAATGCCTGCACCAGACCAAGGAAAATCGCTTGGAAGAAATTCATGAACCCTCTTTTATATGTATCAATGGTTTCGTCTGCTTTTCCGCATCCAAGACTAGCGAGAGGGGTCTAATTTTTCGCTATGGATCCTTGAGTTGTCTCAAACCATGCACACAATGGTGCCAAAACCCATCGGAGCTTCACTAACGATTCCATAAGGTCTCGCAAATGTGGCGGATCATGCAAGGAAAGGTCGGGCAGCATGAGCAAATATCGCAAGAGCAGGGCATTCAGTCCTGAAGGTTTCTTCGAATGCGAGGGCCGTGGCCTGCAGTGGCTTGGCGAAGCGCAATCCAAAGGCGGGCCACGTGTGGTAGACGTGTACGACTGGGGCAAGGATTATCTCAACATTGAACGAGTGAACGCCTGTGGTCCGACTTTGCAGGCCGCGCATGATTTCGGCGCTGCTCTCGCGCGTATGCATGATGCCGGAGCCGATTACTTTGGATCTGCCCCAGCCGGATATACGGGAACTTGTTATTTCGGCCCCTTGCAGGATCCCGTTCCCATGGACGCAGGCGAATGGGATGATGTGGCGACATATTTGGCCGAAGGCAGGCTCCGCCCGATGGTACAGCTTGGTATGAAGCGCCGTGAACTCACTGATTACGATATGGAACTGACTGAGGCCGTCATTGAAGCGTTGCCTGAAATACTGGGCAAGGCGGCCAATGACAAGCCAGCACGAGTGCACGGCGATCTGTGGAGCGGCAATGTCATGTGGTCGGCCGATTCCGGATCCGTGGAAGCGGTGCTGATCGACCCAGCCGCGCACGGCGGGCATCGTGAAGAGGATCTCGCCATGCTTGACCTATTCGGCATGTCGTACTTGCGGGACATTCTCGACGGATACCAGTCCGTACATCCGCTGAAAGCAGGATGGCAGGAGCGCACCACATTGTGGCAGCTCTACCCCATCGCAGGCCACTGCGTGTTCTTCGGCGGTGGCTATGTGAACCAGTATCGCGCTATGTGCCGGTCATTGCTCAAATAAACACGTAGATATGCCTAATGATTGGCTGTTGTAGGCGTGAGGCAATCCGCTTGCTACAGCAGAAACATTGACAAAATAGCCGGTTGCTTCGTTTTTGAAGCAACCGGCTATTTGATATGCGATCTAACGTTTTCTCATCGGATGTACGACATGAGGATAGGGAAATTCAGCGCAGTGCATCCTTCAGCTTGGAGAAGAAGCCCTTCTTCGTTCCGGAAGTCGGGCGTGCGCTTACCGCAACATGTTGGGCATCTGTGTCATGCTTTTCGGCAAACCGTTCCATCAAGGCACGCTCGTCGTCAGTGAGCTTTGTCGGAATCTTCACTGCGATATGCGCCACCAGATCGCCACGTTCGCTCTTGTTGTTAAGATGCGTGACGCCCAGATTCTTCAAGGTCACAGTGTCGTCAGGCTGGCTTCCTGCAGGCACTCTCACAGACTGCTTGCCATCGAACGTGTCGATTTCCAGATCATGCCCCAGTACGGCCCAGCTCATCGGCACTTGGATCCAGCAGTGCAAATCATCACCGTCACGAGTGAAGGTGTCATCCTGAGCGATGCGGATGTCGACATACAGGTCGCCGGCAACACCGCCGTTTTCACCCACCTCGCCCTGATTAGCGAGACGCAGACGGGTATTGTTCGTCACGCCGGCAGGCACGGACACGCCGACATTACGGGTGATACGCACACGACCATGACCAAGGCAGGACGGACACGGATTTTCGATAACGGTACCATGTCCCTCGCAACGCTCGCATGGAGCGGTGGTCATCATCTGGCCAAGCATGGTGCGCACCACGCGCTGTGCGTAGCCCTGACCATGGCAGTCGGGGCACTGTGCCGGCTGGGTACCTTTCTGGCATCCGGTGCCGGCGCATTCCTGGCACAGACCGAACGTTTTGATTTCAACATGTGCGGTGTCGCCGAACACCGCAGTCTTCAAGTCGATGGTCACTGTGGCCAGTGCATCGCGTCCCGGCTGTGTACGAGGGGTCGGACCGCCGTTGCCACCGCCGAAAGCACCTCCGGCGAACATGTTGAAAATGTCACCCATGTCGCCGAATCCGCCGCTGAATCCGCCATGCATGCCGCCGGCGTTCGGATCGTTCGGGTCCACGCCGGCGTCGAACATCTGACGCTTCTGTGGATCGGACAACACTTCGTAGGCGTTATTGACTTCCTTGAATTTGTCTTCGAATTCCGGACCTGCGATATCGGGATGATATTTGCGGCTCATCTTTCGATAAGCTTTTTTGATCTCGTCGTCGCTTGCGGAGCGGTCTACGCCCAGCACTTCGTAATAGTCCGTCACGGTTGTTCTTTCTCCCTATTGCTTTTCGCGTGTCATTGTGCCATAAGGCGGGGTCAGCTGTTGTTTTGGTTTTCGTCGTGAGCCACGAATGCGGTCAGATATCTGGCAACGGCACGCACTGCTGCCATGGTCGCCGCATAGTCCATATGCGTCGGTCCTATGGATCCGACGAAGGCGATGGGCTCGGTGGAATCCTGCGCTGCAGTGGTGTGATTGCTTGTCTCTCTCCCCTGCTCCTCCGCAGTCTCGCCTTTTGTTACGTCGTCAGCGGTTGCCGAGGTTCGACCGTACCCGCTGGTCACCACGGATGCATGCAGCAGACCGGGCGTGTGCGTTTCGGAGCCGATGGCCACTCCGACTCCATCGGATTGCGTGGTTTCGCTCAACGTGCTCATGAGTTTCATGAGCACGACTTGCTCTTCCAGCGCATCGAACAATGGTGCAAGATCGGCCACGGCACGCTGGTGCGCGAGTCGTGAGGTTCCTGCCATATAGAGTTCGCTCGCGCGCTCGTCGTCGGCCATGCCATCGAAAGCTTGAGCAAGCGTTTCCGCCAGTTTACTGATGGGGCGGTATTCCTTGCGGGATGACATCTGCCTGACACAGTCCGCGGTTCGTGTCAAAGAAACGCTGGCACACTGCGCGTTGATTTCGTTGACCAGATGCGACAGCACTGTGGTGTCCGGCAACTCGGAAACGTTGAGTATATGTTGCGCCACTCGGCCGGTGTCAGTGATGACGACGGCCAACAGGGTGTTGATTGATACGGGAACGATTTCGATATGCCGTAATGTCGATTTCGCCAACGACGGGGCCGCCACAACCGCGACCTGACCGGTGATCTGTGCCAGAAGGCGGGCTGCGCGCTGCAAGGTGTCCTGCAGATTGACGGATCCCGACAGAAAACTGTTGATGCCACGGCGTTGCGCTTCAGACATCGGCACCACTGTGGCCAAGCGGTCCACGAAGTATCGGTACCCTTTTTCCGTTGGTATGCGCCCTGCCGACGTATGGGGTTGAATAAGATATCCCTCATCTTCCAAGGCGGCCATATCATTACGGACGGTGGCCGAGCTGACGCCCAGATCATGATCTTTGGTCAAGGTGGTCGAACCGACTGGCTCCTGCGAGCGAATATAGTCCTCGACGACGGCACGCAGCACCAACATACGTCTTGACTGCGTCATGCGTGCCTCCTCTTTATGTATACACGATACGATTCAGCGGGAGCCGGTTTTCGGAATATCTGCGATATTAGGAGAAACCGTCTTCCGTAAATACTTCTCCCATTGTATTAGCACTCGCGAGGCGCGAGTGCTAATACGTTCGCTTCCAGAGTACTCGTTTCTCGTTTTTCCCGATAGCAATCTCCCGAAATGCTCGTCATACCACCAATCGAACAGAGCAATCGCACGAGAATGTTAACTGTGAGCGTTAACAGAACACAAACTACCAAAACACGCCAAAAATCCACCACAACGTCACCTCACATCGCTACTATGGAAAACGCAATGTGAGGGCGTCGAGCGCTCGGCACAAGCCGGATACGCGGCCCGACCAATTGGAAGGAAAGTAATCCATGACCGAATTCAAGGAGACCGAGCTGGACGAGCGCGCCATCAAGATGGCCAAGGTCCTGTCGGCCGACGCGGTTGAGCGTGCGGGACACGGCCACCCGGGTTCCCCCGTCTCCCTGGCGCCTATCGCCTACACTCTGTACCAGCATTTCATCAAGCATGATCCGAACGATCCCAATTGGGAAGGTCGCGACCGCTTCATCCTTTCTGGCGGTCATGCTTCCCTCACCCAGTACGTCCAGCTGTACTTCTCCGGCTACGGCCTGACTCTGGATGACCTGAAGAACTTCCGCGGCGGTGCTGACACCCGTACCCCGGGTCACCCGGAATATGGTCTGACCCCGGGCATCGAAATGACCACTGGTCCGCTGGGCCAGGGCTTCGCTTCCGCCATTGGTTTCGCCTATGGCCAGCGTTTCCAGCGTGGTCTGCTTGATCCGGAAGCTCCGGCAAGCAGACCACGCTGGACGCCATCAGCGGTAAGTAAGAGAGAGGAGGGGAGACGTCTGTGATCGAATTAAAACACGTCAGCAAGACCTTTGACTCCGATTCTGGAGGGGTAGATGCGTTGAAGGACGTCTCCCTGACCATTGAGGACGGGGACATCTACGGCATCATCGGCATGAGCGGTGCCGGTAAGAGCACACTGGTGCGGTGCATCAATCTGCTGGAAAGACCCACGGCGGGCGAGGTGGTGGTGAACGGCCAGCGGCTGGACACCATG
>OGMW01001421.1_pt1 | contig 20906 bp, 23 predicted proteins | sample 1573281 | NCBI WGS metagenome assembly OGMW01 (sample SAMEA2581907, study PRJEB24529) | metagenome | biome: Human gut stool | place: China | collected 2011 | reverse complement strand
TTACCAACTTCGAAATGGAAAGTTCGGCTTTGGCAGGACTTAGCCGGTTGATGGGACACAAGGCAATGACCGTCTGCATGGTGATAGCCAACCGACTTATCAAAGAGGCCAACACCGGATATAAGAATACAATCGATACGCTAATTAAGACAGTACTTGACAGGATATAAATCTATATTCAGGAGAATTAAATTGTAATCGAAAGAATAAAATTGCAATTAAAAGAAGGTATAATGGCTTGAATCTTTCACTGATAATATGTGTGGATTCAAGCCATTGTTTTTTTATTAATAACCAATCGTAAATCTCTCCTGGTGGTGTTTCGGATATTCCAGTTCATCAATCATGGCGGCGGCATAATCTTCAACAGAGATATGGCTGTTTCCTACAATATCTACAATCATATCATCTTTTCCCAACCGATAACGTCCTGTACGTACTCCCGGACGCATATCCGCTGCCGGAGAGAAAAATACCCAGTCTATTTCCTTTTCTTTCTTTAAAAAGTTCAGATAGAACTCTCCTAGAGCTTTCACTCCCGGCAATATATTTTCGGGTACTTCACCGGAATCCATCAGACGCAAGCCCGGAGCGATAAACAAAGAACCGGTACCGCCCACCATCAAAAAACGATTAACACCCGCTTTCTTCACTCCATCAATAATGGTCAGATAAACTTTGATTGTTTCATCGTATATATCAGGATTATTCCATCCCGGATTGAATGCACTAATAACAGCATCTGCACCCTTACAAACGGCAGCCACTTCATCAAGCGCGGAGACATCGGCTTTCACCACTTTCAGATTTTCATTCTCTATCTTTATCTTTTCCGGATGACGAACCACTGCCGTAACCTCGAAACCACGATTCAATGCTTCATTCAGAAGGGCAGAGCCCACAAAGCCGCTTGCCCCGATAAGGACTATCTTTTTCACTTTCTCCATATTCTAATATATTATAATGTTACTACTATATAATAAATAACACTACAACATTCAGAATGTTAGTTCTCTTTTAGAAAATTAATTATCCGATATAAGATTCTATTGTCTCTTTCAACCTTTCCAAAGAATAGGGCTTTGAGATAACAGCGTTGCATCCTGCCTGAATAGCCTGTTGCTGTTCAGTATAGAAAGCATACGCGGTCACTGCAATAATAGGCACAGTCAGAGAAATAGTACGGATCTTTTCAGTGGCTTGAATACCGTCCATGATCGGCATACGAATATCCATCAGAATCAAATCCGGCTTTTCGCGGATAAAACTATTGATGGCTTCCTGTCCATTGCGTACCCATGAAATAATATATTCCTTATTCAGAAGAATATTAAGTTGGACAAAGTTCGACTCAATGTCTTCTACCACCAATATCTTTTTACGTTTATCCTCATCGACGTTCTTCTTATGTGAGAGGCTTCTTTCAGCAACTTCTTTCGGTACTTCCTGATAAGGCAAATAGAGTGCAAACGTACTCCCCTGCCCCAATTCTGAAGTTACCTCGATACGGCCGCCCAGTCGTTCTACAATGCTTTTACAAATTGAAAGCCCTAATCCGGTGCCTTGCACAAAATCATTCAGTTTCTCAAACCGGGTGAAAATTTGAGGGAGTTTCTCTTTGGATATACCGCAACCCGTATCGCTGACATACAGTTTCAGCCAGGGTCCTTCATGTTTCAAGCCTAAAGTTATACTTCCCTTTTCCGTATTTTTAATCGCGTTCGACAAGAAATTGAACAATACCTGCATCACACGGTTACGATCAGTAGAAGTCCAGTATTCTCCTTCGGGACGAATCACTTTCAATTCTACATTCGACTTCATCTTCAGCTGGTGCACTTTTTCCACTTCTTCCACTAGTCCTGCAATCTCAACCTGCTGGAAATGCATTTCCGATTTGCCGGATTCAATACGGGAAAGGTCTAAAATATCATTGATTAACTGTAATAACAAGTTACTGTTTTTCTGAATAATTTCCAGATACTCCATTTTCTCTTCTTCACTTTCTGTCACTGCGATAATCTCCGAAAAACCAACAATAGCATTCAACGGAGTACGAATTTCATGGCTCATATTAGCTAAAAAGACCGACTTCATTTTATCAGCATCTTCCGCACGACGTTTAGCTTCGATCAATTCCTGCGAACGCTGAATCCGGTCTCCGATGTCATGTATCAAGGCAAGTACCCTGTTTCCTTCAAAGGGGGCGATACGTGCCTGAAAATAATGCAGACTTCCATCCACTTCAAGCGGATATTCTATTTCCTTCAACTCACCATCACGCAAACATTCCCTAATGTTACAAATAAACAAGTCGCTAACCTCCGGTGAATAAATAGATCGTCCATCTGCTCCGCGTAGCACTTCCACAGGGTGAAGCAATATCGTTCCCGGTGCCATCAGGACATCGGTAATAAAGAAATTATCATCAAAAATAAAAATGAATTCCGGCAATGCTTCAATTATTTTGCGATTATACTCTTCCAGATATTTGATATGTTGCTCCTTTTCGCATTGTGAAGTGACGTTCACCGTATATGCCAGCAGTTTACCCGGATGACTTTCGCAACTCTCTTTGTAAGACAGAAAATGATCTTCCAGCCAAATTACTTTCCCTTGTTCACTTATACAACGAACTCTAATTTGTGAGGTCTTAGAGTCTGATGAAAGCATTTCTGCAAAGGCTTGTTTATAGAATTCAATATCTTCCGGATGAATAAACCGATAGAAATCATCTATATCTTCAAAAATGATCCCGGCATCCTTTAATCCCAGTGTAAAAAAATAATCGTTTGAAAAGGAGCATTTGCCCGTAATGATATCATATTCCCACAAAGCTATTTGATGAGCTGCAAGGACAGAAAGTATTTCTTGTGAGTTCTCCCGTATGAGTTCACTCTTTTCATTGGAAGAATATAAATTAATCGCTGGTTCCATAAGCATTATTGTTTTATTTTGTTTGGTGTACCACTGCACGGCAGCAAATATAAACAAATAAAGCACAAGTTGTGCTCAATTTTCTGTTTTTTACTTAGAAACAATTATCTTTGCTCATCCAAAAAGAAAAAACAATGATTCAAGATACTATCTGTGCCATCGCTACCGCTCAAGGCGGTGCTATCGGAAGCATCCGCGTTTCCGGTCCGGAAGCTATTTCTATTACCGGCAGCATCTTCAAGCCAGCCAAAGCTGGCAAATTATTGAGCGAACAAAAACCATATACTTTGACATTCGGGCGTATTTATGACGGAGATGAGATGATTGATGAAGTGCTCGTCAGCCTTTTCCGTGCTCCTCATTCATATACGGGAGAAGACAGCACGGAAATCACGTGTCATGGTTCCACTTATATTCTTCAACAGGTAATGCAGTTGCTTATTAAAAACGGTTGCCGCATGGCCCAGCCGGGAGAATATACACAACGTGCTTTCCTCAATGGAAAGATGGATTTAAGTCAGGCAGAAGCTGTGGCGGACTTGATTGCTTCTTCATCTGCTGCCACTCACCGATTGGCAATGAGCCAGATGCGGGGTGGATTCAGTAAAGAGCTGACAGATCTACGCAACAAGTTGTTGAATTTCACTTCCATGATTGAATTGGAGTTGGATTTCAGCGAAGAGGATGTGGAATTTGCCGATCGTTCGGCATTAAGGAAACTGGCAGATGAAATTGAACAGGTCATTTCACGGTTGGCTCATTCATTTAGTGTCGGCAACGCCATTAAGAATGGTGTTCCCGTAGCTATCATCGGTGAAACAAATGCCGGAAAATCGACTTTACTGAATGTATTATTGAATGAGGATAAAGCCATTGTCAGTGATATTCACGGGACAACACGTGATGTAATCGAAGATACTGTCAATATCGGAGGAATCACTTTCCGGTTCATTGATACCGCCGGAATCCGGGAAACCAATGACACGATTGAAAGTTTGGGTATTGAACGGACTTTTCAGAAGTTGGATCAGGCGGAGATTGTTCTTTGGATGATAGATGCTGTGAATGCCGCCTCTCAAATTGAACAGTTATCGGAGAAAATAATTCCACGTTGCGAAGGAAAACATTTGATTGTTGTATTCAATAAGGCTGATTTGATTGAAGGTAAACAGAAAGAGGATTTATTATCTTTATTAAAAGACTTCCCCAAAGAATCTACGGAATCTATTTTCATCTCGGCCAAACAACGAGAGAACACAAGTGAACTGCAAAAAATGCTTATTGATGCCGCACACTTGCCTACAGTGACACAAAATGATATTATTGTGACAAATGTAAGGCATTACGAAGCTTTAAATAAAGCTTTGGAAGCTATTCATAGAGTACAAAACGGACTTGATTCGCAGATTTCCGGAGATTTTCTTTCGCAAGATATACGAGAGTGTATCTTCTTTATTTCGGACATAGCGGGGGAGGTTACGAATGATATGGTGCTTCAAAATATCTTTCAACATTTTTGCATCGGTAAGTAACTCATATCCAACAACTTAAAACATTTTAAAATAACTACGAATAACCTGCTCATAATGAGTGGGTTATTTTTTTAACACTTCATAATTGGTATTTGTTGGAACAAAAGTTTCAGCTTATTTTTGGCCCAAGTTTCATTCCTCTCGCTCAAATACGAGCAACAGCTAAGAGAAAATTGTGATAGAAGGAACAAGTGAGACGCTGTGAGAATCACAACTCTGCGCCATTTGTAATTCACGGCACAAGCGTGAGACGCTGTGAGACGCTATGAGACGCTATGAGACAAAAGTGTAGACTTAAACAGATACCTCGATGGAAATAATAAAGCACTGTAAATGCTGCGGAAATCAGTTCATTGCGCACCGAATGGCAACGCTGTACTGTTCCAAAGCGTGCAACGCAAAGGCAACAAGGGTACGTAAGAAGAAAAGTATTCAGCAAGAATATCAAGAGCTCCAAAATGACTTGGAGTCGTCAACTGAGTATTCTATCCCTAATGCGGAATATCTTAGCCCAATTCAAGCAGCAAAACTGCTTGGAGTGAGTCGTGCTACCATATATAGGTATGCACTCGCTGGAGTTATAAAAGCAGTGCAATTTAAGGGGCTTACTATCATCCGAAAATCCGACATTGAGAAGACCTTTGATAATGCGTCTGAGTATAAAAAAAGGATCGCATTCAGTAAGAAAAAGGAAGATAGTGAGTACTATACAATCCGAGACATCAGTGAAAAGTATCATATAGGGAAAAAAGCTATATTGTCTCGTTGCGAACGATGCAGCATTCCCAAGGTTTATGATGGCAGAAACGTTTTCTTCAAAAAAGTATATGTCGATGCTCATTTTGCCGAGTTGATAGAAGAAATTGACTTGGCCAACTATTATACGACCGAGCAACTAATGGAGAAACTATGCATGTCAAAACAGAATGTGCTGACCTTTGTTTATCGAAATAAGATTCCAAGAATAACTCGTGGCCGTTTAGTCTACTATTCAAAAGTCCATATTGACAATTATAAACGCAGAGGTAATGATATCGATACAAACTGGTACACTTATGATGAAATAATAGAAAAGTATGGTTTGTCTGTGGATCAAATCAGCTATCAAATCCGTCAAGAGAAAATAAAGACAGAAAAGCGCGGTAAGTTCACTATGATTTTCAGATCGGAGTTTGATGAACAAATAATAAAAGGAAAGTTTGGCGACATTGAGCGAGACGAGAAGACTGGTAAATTCAATTTTGCCAATAATTCTCATCCAAAAGTGGTAATAAAGAATAAGACTGGTAATGTTGAAGCTCCTGAAACTCCTGATGGCTATTTTTCGACAGAGGAAATAAGCAAGAAGTACTCTATCAATATCAGGCATGTTCAAAAACTGACGAGAGAGGCAAGAATACCCAAAATATCACTGAAAGGATTCAACTTCTTTGAGATACCAAGTGTATTGGCTTTGTTCGGATCCTCACAAATTAATGATGGTGTCAAAGAATGGATTACTCCAGAGGAAATGGAAAAGCAATATAAAATGACCCCCGTAGCCCGCCGTTCATTTACCCATCGTCATAAAATTCCGACCAAGGCTGAATTTGGCAAAATATTCTACTCAAAGGAACATATAGACAAAGTCAAACATCTGGTCTTTAATGGCAAAGAAAATTACTACTCTGTTCAAGAAGTCATGGACAAGTATGAATTGACCAAGGACATGGTATTCTACTACTCTAATAAAAAGAAAGTTACCAAAGTAAAGTGCGGGCAACAAGTCTATCTTCTAAAGACAGAAATAGATGAATATATGGCTGAAAGAGCTCAAAACAGCGAATTACTGCCAATTACTGACGATTAACCAGGAATGATAAAAGTGAATGGTAGGTCAGCATAGGAGCATTTAAGACTTTTGCACCAGAAAACAATAATTCAAAAACAAATATAAAATGCAGCAATGTAAGACAGTTACACTAAGAAGTCGAGCCAGGCGCAATGGCACGCATTCTCTGTTTCTGGAATTCTATCCGGGCTACAGAGACCCCAAAACGATGGAACTTATACGTCGTCGTTCATTAGGTATATACATCTATTCAGAGCCTAAAACACCCAGAGAAAAGGAGTATAACGCTTTAATGATTGAGAAAGCAGAAGCAATCAGATGCAATGTCTATTCTGAGATAATCAATGAGAAATATGATTTCTTTAGTAATAACAAGAATAAGGAGAGTTTCTTGGATTATTTTGAAGAAGTAAGCAGAACCAAGCACAACAAATGGTTGTCTTCCCTCAAGCACTTCAGTGCATTCTGCCATGGCGAATGTTCCTTTGAAGAGTTAGACGTTGAGTTCTGCCGTAAATTCATGGATTATCTGATGAAAGCGAAAAGTCTCTCAACGGGAAAACCGCTAAATAGAAATTCTGCTGCCGACTATTGGATCATTTTCAGAAATATTCTCAATCTGGCTTATCGTGAGAGACGAATCAAAGAAAAGATTGTGGACTACCTTGATTATATCAAGTGGGTTCCAACTGTAAAGGAAAGCTTAACACTTGAAGAATTAAGAAGCCTTTATAATACGCCCTGTTCTATTGAGGTCATGAAGAAAGCTGTAATTTTTTCATGTTTGACAGGACTTCGCCGAAGCGATATTATCAACTTAACATGGGAGAATGTCCGCAAATATGCGGATGGTGGTCGGTATTTGGATTTCATTTGTCAGAAGACCAAGGTACAAACTGTTGTTCCAATCAGTAATGAAGCCTATGAACTGATTCAACCAGAGACAGACAAACCTGTTTTTGCTGGATTCACAAAAGAAATGAGCAATAATGAAATGAGGAGATGGCTAAAGGATTCGGGTATAAAAAAACACATCACATTTCATTGTTTTCGGCACACCTACGCCTCATTGCAAATGGAATTAGGTACTGACATCTATACCGTTCAGCATTTGTTGGCACACAAGAACGTCTCCACTACCCAGATTTATGTAGCGCATGCTTCGCCCAAAACGAGAGAAGCTGCCAACAAAATTAAGTTGAAGGAAGAAGATACAAATGAAAATGAATAATGACCCTAATTACTGATGCTTACGGTTCACTTACTAGAGTAATCGAAGGTCAGCATTGAATCATAGCTGACCTTTGCACCAGTAATTCAAAAATATTATAAGTATGACAACAGAAGAAATAACATTTAATGACTTGCCCAAAGTAGTAGCACAATTATTGGATAAGATTTCAGGATTGGAGCTTAGTTTCAACAGACTGTATGAAGACATCAAGAAGAATCCATCTCGTGCTTCAGAACACATTCCTATGAATATTGATGAAGCCTGTGAATTTCTAAAGATGAAGAAAGGGACAATGTATTATCACCTACAGAACCGCTCGATTCCAGCCACGAAGAAAGGTAAAAGCTATATCTTTTTTAAAGATGAGCTGATTAAGTGGGCAGAATCCGGACGAACAACTGAAGTACCATTGACACCCGAAGAAATGAACGCAGCATTATCTAAACGTGCCGGAAAGAATACACCGACTGATAGAAGTAAGCTATTACGCAAGAAGTAATGTTAACAAGTGTTTAGTAGTAATTTCTATTTGTGTCTATCACGTTACCGACAATGGAAAACAAGAGCCAAACATGTGAAAAAACAATCAGATAAAAGAAATAAAAACAACAGCAAAATATCACTTTTGGCGTTTTGTAAAGATAGTTAAGATATTGTGTATCAGTCAGTCTAACTATTACTAATTAAGAGTTTTCTCTCTAACTTTGCAGTCGAAAATAAATAATAATTCAAAGTATTTATGACTAATAAGTTTAGAGAGAAATTCTTTTATACCATCCTTACAAACATTGTAAGTGTGTTTGTAATTCTCATCCTGCCTCTATTCTTTGGAGACAATCATATTATTCAATGGTATTATCAGAAAACAAGTATTCTGTTCACATCATACAGAAACGAATGTACGCTCATCGTTCTTATGATTGGAGTTATTCTCTGTCTCTATACCATCAGGAATCATAAGAGAAAAGAAGCAGTGGCTGAGAAAGTTATTCATGAAGCTTTCAATTATCAAGAGATATTGAAGACCAAGGAAAAAGAACGAGAAGAAATCATTCAAGAAACAAAAAAAGCCATAGGAGACTATCTGAGAATAAGTCTTTGCCCCTACATTCAAGAGAACGAAATGGAAAAATTGATTCAAAACATAGATAAGTGGGACAATACCAAAGGCTATATATTGCTTCCTGTTATTACCGATGGAAGACTATCTACATTAGATTTGAGACACATGATATGGAATGTAGGCAAACGACTTGGATGGAATGGAAACAAGTGTGCCACATTCATAAAAGTGTGCTTCCCTATAGAACTTAAAGACCTAGAAATAGAGACAATCCGCCGGAATCTTCGTCAAAGAGGTAATTGTATTATTGACATCGATATACCAGAATGTGGAGATTACAAATTCCATATAAATCATACAAGAAAGTCAAAATTATAAAATTTCTATGTAGCAGTGTAGATTGGTTGCATAGTTAAGCATTATCTTTGCAAATTATTTACTGTAAGCCTATTAGCGACATAGCTAATTTGAAACCCAGTAACAACCCATCTTGAAATCCCCCAAAGACTCCATCTTGGGTTTTTTTATGTGAAATTATTAACAAAAAGAAAAGTTATGAACCGAAACTACAATCGATCCGGTCTCTCTCTTTTTGTTCACAATTAGTAATGAACAAGAGAAGAACACAAAGAGACCTCTAGTGAAAAATGAAATGTATGCGCTCCTTGAGGAAGCCTACAAAGTGTATCAACAAGAGGTATTGCAAGAAGGCAAACTCCACCGTCGTTTTGCCAATGATTTCGCCAATCTACATTCCTACATTGAGATTGAAAGCGAAGCAGAAGCTCAATTACACATCAAAAAAATCACTGCTATTTATGAACTGTTGACAGAGCGTATGGATTTGGTGAAAGAGTACTTTACCAAAGATCAATTCACGCAGGAAGACTGTGAACTAATGCTTCATAGATTCAACACACAAGAGCCTGAAAATTCTCCTTCCACATCCAAGCCACAAGTATTGGGTTACTTCACCGATCAACAAATAGAACTCATTACAGACTTTGCCAATAAGCAAGATCTATTTAAAAAGAAAGTAAGCCAAGAAGAATTTAAAGCCCTATTTGCTGGTACTTTGGAAACACCTCTAATCGCCAATCATAATGGTTTGGTAGCCTGTTTTTTGAATTATCTGAGAGACGAACAATATTTGGTGTATCCTTGGCAGAAAGTGATTGCCGACAAACAAATGATTTGTTCTAAATCTACCGGTAAATCACTTACTCGTGAGAATCTGAAAAATGCACTATCCTCCTTCAAAAGTTCACATGGAGTTAAATATCTCCCCTTTGAAGAATTCATCAAACAACTGAAAGTAAAAGAAGAATAGACAAACAAGCGAAAACAAAAAAGCATACTTCTCATCATACATCTTAAGAGGTATGGTTGCTTGTTATCTGCACTCGAAACAACGACTGTAACTTTGCCGCCGAATCGATTCAAAATTGGTGGTACAAACACCTAGTGTCAAATAAAATAAGGATCAAAAATGGAGAAGCAAAGAATAAATCAAAAGATACTCTGCAAGAGAATGGATGAATTAGAAATGGCTATTAGTGAATTGAACCCACTTGAAGCCAGCGAAATCAATAAACGTCTCTTGAAGATTGAGAATATGTTGTATGCAGCCAAAGATACGCTTACTTCTCAAGAGGCTGCCAACTATATCGGCATTTCTCTTTCGCAACTATATAAGCTCACCTGTAAATCTAAGATTCCATATTACAAGCCGCAAGGAAAGATGGTGTACTTTGCCAAGAAAGAGTTAGATGAATGGATGCGCCAAGACCACTGTCCGGTAATAACTCAGAATAAGCCAATCCAATGAAGTATAACAAAAAGAGTAAAGACTATATGCTGACGGATGACCAACTAAAAGAGTTGCTTGAAAAATCAACCATTCGTGTATCATCAAACAGCAAGACGACTCAAAAACATTCAAAACAAAAAGATGGCAAGGAGAAAAACAAATAATAAACCTGATAATCTGGTGGTGCAGAACAACATCCAAGAAATGCAGATGCTTTTCAATAGCGATTTTTCCGATGCGCAGTTGGAACATTTCTTGAATAAAGGGATGATAAAAGTCTCTGAGAAATTAGAGAAACCGCCACAGATTCTTTGGGTTGGAGATTGCACCATTGCCACCTTTGGTAACTTCAGTGCTTCGACCGGTAAGGCCAAAAGTAAAAAGACATTTAACGTGTCGGCTATGGTTGCAGCTGCACTGATAAATGGTACCGTATTGAATTATCGAGCCTGCTTGCCATCGGGAAAGCGAAAGATTTTCTACTTCGATACCGAGCAAAGCCGTTATCATTGTCGAAATGTCCATGAACGAATCCTCAAACTGGCTGGACTGCCAACCAACACAGATACAGAGAATATCACATTTGTTGGTCTGAGAGAATACACTCCCAGTCTTCGTATAAGTCTAATTGATTATGCACTCAGAAAAAGCGCAGGTTATGGATTGGTTATCATAGACGGACTGAGGGATTTGATGTACGACATCAACAATGCCAAGGAAGCAACCGATGTAATGACTATGCTCATGTCCTGGACTAGCAATTACGACCTGCATATCCATTGCGTACTCCACCTCAATAAGAATGACAGCAATACTCGTGGGCATATTGGAACAGAGTTAGAAAACAAGGCTGAAACGGTATTGATTGTCAGTAAGGACAAGCAGAACACTGATATCAGTGAAGTTCGTCCGATGCACATGCGAGACAAAGAGTTCTATCCATTTGCCTTTCACATCGATAGCAATGCACTTCCTGTTTTGGAAGAAGGCTATCATGTTACGGTGTGTAAACCAAAGGATATGCCCCTCACGTCATTGCCTGAGAATGTTCACAAAGAAGTTTTGGATGAGCTATTCAGTCAACGTACTCCTGAAAAATACGTAGATATGGTAAAAGCCCTAAATGAGTTCTATGCCAAAAAAGGCTATAAAAAAGGGACTAATGCCACGAAAGAATTACTAAAGCTTCTATCAGAGAAATCCATTATTACAAAAGATGACGCAGGCTATCATTACAACCCTGAGATTATCAAAAATGAAACAAGTAAATAACGAGTTTAAGGTTTAAGTTTAATCGGGTATATATATAGTAAACTATACCTATCGCTCAAAAAATATAGCATTATGACAATAGATAAAATAAAAGATATCAGTCTGGTGGAATACCTCACCGATTTGGGTTATCAATCCCACAAGAAGATTGGAAGCAACTATTGGTTCCTATCACCTCTGCATAAAGAAGAAAATCCATCGTTCAAAGTAAACAGCAGTACCAATCTTTGGTATGACTTTGCTTTGGCACGTGGCGGTAACATCATTAACTTGGTTCAACTGCTAAATCCTGATATGACCATGCACCAAGTTCTCGTTGCATTATCTAACTATAGTGAGACAAACCAAAGTCCACAACAAAGTTATCAGCCTTTTACGCATCAAAACATATCCCATAAAGATGATACAAAGATTGATTGCGTAAAGCCAATCAGCAACTGCTATCTTCTCGCTTACATCTATAGCAGAAATATAAATGTAATGGTAGCCTTGAAATATTGTCAAGAGGTTCACTACACCTTGACCAGTGGTAAGAGCTATTACGGAATTGCTTTTCTCAATATGTGTGGTGGCATGGAAGTTCGAAACAAATATGTCAAACGCTGTATCGGCGGTAAAGATATTTCGCTTATCCTACAGACCAACGGTCAACAAACCATGGAGTGTTGTGTTTTTGAAGGCTTCTTTGATTTTTTAGCCTACGAGACCGCTCGGTTGCAACACGATGAGCTGTTGACAATGCCACTCCCAATGGATTGCATCATTCTGAATTCCGTTTCAAATGTTATGAAAGCCCTGGAAGTATTGAATGGTTACGACATTATCCATTGTTATCTGGATAATGATGCAGCAGGTCGTAAAGCTTCCGAAAAACTCAAAGTCGCACTCAATCGAGAGGTTCGTGACCAGTCTCTTCGCTATCTTGACTACAACGATGTAAATGACTACTTATCAAAACACAGCAAATGAATCAAATAGAAATAGAAAAAACGCTGAATGAACTCAAGATTGAACTTCAGCAAATCAAGGAGAGAATCAAGCTGATGGAGTATAAATTCTTTCTCAAAAAACACTACTTGACTATAAAGGAAGTAAGTGATTATACAGGTTATACCGAATCGACCATATATCATCTTACAGCCAGGAAAAAGATACGTTATCACAAGCCCAATGGTAAAACCATACTCATCAAACGTAAAGATTTGGAAAAATGGATTGAATCCCATCCTATAGAAATTTTGGATGAGCTCCGTACAGAACCCTTTCCTATAAATAAGCCATCAAACTCTAATCAAAATAATATTTCAGATGAATATTGAACAAGCAAAGCGTATCAAGCTAGAGAAATTCCTAATGAAGTTAGGAATGGAACCCGTAAAAACTAATGGCAACCGCCTTTGGTATCACTCCCCCTTCCGCAAAGAAGAAGTGCCCTCATTTATCGTAGATGTGAATAATAATGTTTGGTTTGACCAAGGTACAGATAAAGGTGGAAGTATAATTGAATTGGCCAAGCAACTGTATCAGACAGACATCATGCCATTCCTTTTGGACAAGATAGACGAGGTCGCACCGGTTGTGCCACCAACTAAATTCGATATACTCTCTCTTACTGGACTGGAAGAATCTGTCAAGTTTGTAACCATTGAAAAATTGAAAAGTATCAAGGATATAGCCTACTTTACCTCAAGAAACATAGATATCGCCATTGCCGACAAGTATTGCAAGCAGATTAGCTTTCGCTTCAATGATAGAGACTGTCAGGCTGTTGCTTTTCCCAACATACATGGAGGTTATGAACTGAGAAGTAATATCTATAGTGGGCACATGCTACCATTAGCTATCTCAATTATTCATATGAATCCAAATGTGATTGCCTCTTCGTGCTGTATTTTCACCGACTTCATCGATTTTCTTTCTTATAAAACCCTTTTGGCACATGGGGAAACAGAGATTCTTGTCGAGAGGTTTGCCGACACATATATTCTAAACTCGCCATCGTTAATAAGCAAGGCCTTGCCCAACCTTAATGCTTACTCCCATATCTATTGTTATCTCAATAATGATAAAACAGGCAGAGCCATTACTGAAACAATTCAAGGTGCATTTGCTGACAGACACGTCGTTGATGCATCAGAAAGATATGCCGATTTCCAAAACGTCAGTACCTATCTCCAGAAAAAATCGTGGCGAAAGAAATAAATTCATACTCGACACACTCACCATTATTATATTAAAACCCTAAGAATAAAGCTCTTCATTATCGAAGGGCTTTTTTTATGCCTTAATCCCATCTCTTTGAGTATGAAAACAGAGTGTGATTTCATCTATTTACTGAAATGCAGTTAAAAGAACGGTTCAAAAGGTAGCTATGTTTCTTTATACGCAAAAACAGCTATTCCTTTGCAGCAGATTTTTAATAACACAAACACGAAAACAAAGAAATATGAGCGTATTTGGAGTATTTGCCACAGTGCTAACCATCATCTATGTAATCTATTATGCCTGGATGATTGGACGAGATTTGTATGGTAAGAAAGACCAGCAAACCTCCAAACAAGAAACTTTTGAATTTACTACCGAGGAAACAGAGGAAATGATTACAGAAGTCATAGAGAAAGGTGACGGATTCAGTTTCTCTTCCGACCCAGAAGAAGAGGAAAACGAAGTTGAAGCAGAAAATCACAACGAGACAACCGAATCTCAAGAGGAAGAAGCGGACGAAGAAATTAATGCTCCAACGCAAGCCGACTACGCCATCATCACTTTGTACAAAGAAGGTATGGAAGAAATCAAACCTGAACATTCAAAAGAATTTGAGAGCAGCGAATTTATAACTGCACTCATGAATATTGATACTGTACCAGGCAACCTGCTAAAGACAACAAGAAATGAATTATAAACCAAGTCTTCGATTACTGACCATCGGATTTGCATTGACAGTCGTCCAAAGATTATCAGCCAAGTGCGGAAATGTAGATTACAGCTGGGGAGCAGATGGGTTAGCACAAGCACACGACTATGTTGTGACCATGATGCTCTACACGCTTTACCTTATTTATGCGGTATCAGCAATCGTCTCCATCTACTCCGTTATGCAAATCTATATCAAAATGAATGTCGGTGAAGAAGGTGTAACCAAAGATATCATGACACTCGTGGGTGCCTGCCTTTTTATGATTGGCGCATCCATCGTTTTTCCAGCCTTCTTTGGCTATCAGATATAAACGCGCAACAAAAACGCAACAAACTAGAACCTAATTAGATAAAAAAACTCAACTGGCCAGACGAGTATATACACAAACCAAAAAAGTTAAGAATGATCCAGAAAATCAAAAACAAATTTATGAGCATGGGAAAGTCTCTTTGCTCTTCTCAGAGAATGAAAACAATGGCCTTGATGTTGGCCGTAGGTACAACAGCAGCTTTCGCCCAGAATGCAGCAGGTGATTACTCTGCTGGTACTACCGCATTGGGTACAGTGACAACAGAAATCGCTAAATACATTCCGTATGTAGTGAAACTTTGTTATGCAATTGCCGGTATCGTGGCGGTTGTGGGCGCAATCTCAGTTTATATAAAAATGAACAAAATGGTTTATGAAACTTACGAAAGTCAAATGAATCTTACTTGTAAGTAACTGTAAATTAAGTGTTTTTAAGCGAATTGCAAATTATAAAGTTACTTAACGAGAATGCAGATAATTCAGTTTTTACGGGAACAATTGCGGGTACCACGCTAATTTAGTCCCCGAGATTTGGTCCCCGAGACCCCAAATGGTCCCCGAAACGGGCAAATTGGAATCTTACCCAAAATTTGGATTGAACTATTAAAGCATATCTCATGAACGTAAGCTACAAGTTAAAGCCATACCAAACTAAGGATGGCACAAAGGTAGGAAAAATCTTCCTAAGAGTGAGGAATGACAAGTCTAAACTTGACCTTCTCTTCAAAACTGGTTTTCAGATAGACCCCAACTATTGGAGTGCATCAATTCCAGGTTATAAGCCCACAACACCTGACGATGTTGTAGGCAGTCAAGAACTAAAGCAATACAATGAGCACCTTCAACAACTCATTCTTTGCATTCGTCAGAACTGCGATGATGATTCTTCTAAGGAATCTATCGAGCATAACGTTTCTATCTTCTTGCGAACCATTGCTGGAATACAGACTAAGGAACGAACCAAGAATGAACGAACTAAAGCAGTTTTAGATATTGTTGAAAAGAGCAATGGTAGTAAATCCAAAGCTCGAATGACAGCCGTAGATTACTTCAAACGCTATCTTGAGGTGAGTAAATTCAACTCATGGCATAATCAGGCACTCACTTCGGTGATGCACAAGCTGGAGCGTTATGAAGCATGGCAGGGATATTTGGCAGAAGTGGACAATTTCCAGTTGTATTTGGAAGACATCAATCTTGAAGAAATGGAGCGTTATCATGAATACCTCTCTCACGAAAGTGATTATCGTGATGCCTATCCCGACTTCTTTGCACAATTCAAGCTGTTCAAGCCTATTGACATAAGGGCTCTTTCCAAGAACTCTATCAGTACAGGCATTCAGCGATTAAATATGTTTTTGAATTGGTGCGTTAAGGAAGGACTTATCAAAGACCTCTCTTTCCGCAGATTCAAATGTGATGGTCAGATATACAGTGTACCTTATTATCTCACTATCGAGGAACGCAACCATCTGATGGATTTCGACCTGTCGAATTATCCAAGATTGGAGTTACACAGAGACAAATTTGTATTTCAATGTCTGATTGGTTGCAGATGTGATGATTTGGATCGTATGACGTGGGATTGCATCAACGGAGACTTTATTGAGTTCATACCTCATAAGAATCTTCTCAACGGCAAGACCGATATTGTCAGATTCCCTTTAACGGATAGGATGCGAATCATATTGGAGCGACAAGACCCTACGATACAGAACTTCTTTCTTCCCTACTGTCAGGAGACCTACAGAAAGGACATCAAGGCGGTATTAAAGAAAGCTGGAATCACCCGTATGGTTACTCTCATTGACGGCAAAACACGCATGGGTAAGCAAAGACCTATCTGTGATGTTGCAGCCAGTCACCTGGCAAGACGAACCTTTGTAGCAAACCTATACAACAAGGTTCAAGACCCGGCTCTAATATCTTCACTGACCGGTCATGTAGAAGATAGTAAGGCTTTTGCTCGCTACCGTGTTATCGAGGAAGACACGAAGCGTAAACTGATAGACCTCATTGATTAACAACAAACAAAGAAACAACAGATATGAAAGTAACAGCTTTTATTCGAAAGAAAGCACGAAGCAAATCAGACCTAGTAACCAAGGCTACTATCTATTTCCGTGTGCGTGATGATTATGAGAATGTTGATATTAAAGCAGCATCCGAATTGACCATCAATCCCAATCACTGGAGCCACGAGAAACAAGGTTACAAGAACAGATTGGCACTAATACGTGAAGACCAACGTATCGAACTTGAAAATGCAATCAATGCAATTAAATCACTTATAGTGAAGGAGTATGTGCCGCCCGTTTCTAATGAATGGTTGAAGCGCCTAATCTTCTGTTACCATCATCCCAATGCCCTCAATCTGCACAAGACCAAGGCAGACAGGACTGTAAAGGAATGGGCTAATCGCTATTGCAACGAGAAACTGAAAGATAAACATCAACAATCAAATATCAGAAGCTTTATGCGCAGATTAGAGAACTATGAATACTATCTGAAAAAGATAAAGTGCGTACCGAACTATGTTCTGAACATAGATGCGATTACAGCGGAAGACCTTCGTGACTTTGAGCAGTTTATCACCAATGAACATTCATACGTGAGTAAGTTCGAAGCATTGGCAAAGAATCGCAAGGGGCATAAACCCAATGAGCAACGTTCTTTGAACATGGTTCGTTCTATCATGATTTACTTCCGTACCATTGTTAACTACTACATTCATCAAGGAGCAACTACAAACAACCCATTCTTGCAATACACCATGCCGAAGAGTTTACAGGGTGCGCCAATCTACATGACTATCGAGGAACGAAACAAATTGATTGACTTGGATTTGACCGATAGCGAAGATGACTTGGCAGAATACCGAGATATGTATGTCTTTCAGTGTATGGTCGGTTGCAGACACTATGATTTGGTGCACTTCACCAGCTCTAACATTATTGACGGAGTGCTGGAGTATATTCCTCACAAGACACGTGAAAAGGTAGGTCAAATAGTCCGTGTGCCACTTGGAACAAAGGCTCTAAAGATATTGGAGAGCAGAAAGAACATACCAATGGAGGCTGAACTCTTTCCCCTTCACTTCAATGCTTCATACAATGCAGCCATCAAGAAGATTTGCAAGTTGGCAAACCTGAATCGTATGGTTACATGGCTGAATCCAAAGACACGTGTGGACGAGCGCAGACCTCTTTATGAACTGGTATCATCACACATGGCACGAAGAACTTTCATCGGTAACTTATACAACAAGGTAAAAGACCCTGCACTTATATCTTCCATGTCGGGACACGTGGATGGTAGTAGAGCCTTTTCACGTTATCGTACTATTGACGATGACATAAAACGAGAACTAGTACAAATGATAGAGTAACAGGAACAAGAACCGTAACAATTACAAAAACAAAAGATATGAATCTAGCAGAACTAATACAAAGCGGTGCAAGCGTTAAAGTCGAAGCATCCACAACAGACCTTATCAACTTTGCAGAATACCTAATTGCAAAGACACAGGAACTATGCGCTATGAACAAAGGATTGAGCGTTGGCGCAGATACCGAGACATGGCTGACAAACGAAGAAGCATCCAAACTCTGCAAGGTCAGCAAGACTACTTTGTGGGCATGGGACAAGGAAGGCTACTTGGTTGCATCAAAGATGGGTCGTAAGAAAGTATATGCGCTTTCCGACATCAACAAGATACTCAACGCAAAGAATCTTAGAATACCCAACCATTTACAACAACAAAATAAGATGTAATTATGATGAAGAATCAGAAGACAGAAGAAGCACAGACTTCACAGAAAGCGACCCGTTCAGCAATCGGTTCAGTAAACCAACACGTACTTGACTTCCTACGTAAATGCACCGCTTATCAGGCTGATGCAATTCGTGTGATGATAGATGTATCAACAAAGGGAATCCAATCCGTCACCAACTCGGAAATAAATCTTGTACACTGTTTCCTCAATCAAGGTTACTACAAGGAAGACGGCAACGATTACAACAAGTTGCTACAACATCGTCAACTTCGTGCAGAAGTGCTGCTGAACTCCGTTTCACCATTTTTGGAGAAAGAACAAATGATTCCTGCAACTATGGCTATCATGAAGCTATCCACCAACAGCGAAGTCATTGAGAAGAAACGACAGAATTTACAGAGCCGACCAAACGAACCTATTACAGAAGCTCCCAACCAGTAGCCATCCGACCGAAACAGAACTTGCTTTGCCTATTATACGGAATATCTCATTAGAGGGGCGTTTGGTAAGGGAGCAAGTTTGTGTTTTCGGCATCCGAAAACGGGGGGTGCATAGGGCAACTCTTGGATTGCATCAGGCTGGAGTAGAAAGGCAAATTATACCACAATACAATCACAGACTATGGCAGATAAACCAACCAGAGAGAACAAGGGCGGTCGCCCAAAACTAGAGAATGGTGTTCAGCGTGACAAGGCACTGACCATCAAAGTCAACGCTTTTGAAATGGAATACATCACTATCAGCGCAAATGAAGCAGGGCTAAAAACTGCTGTCTATTGTCGTGAAGTGTTGTTGGGAAACCATGTCAAAGCTCGCTATCCAGAGGCTATTTTAGACGGATTCAGACAGTTATACGGCATTGCTAACAATGTGAATCAGATTGCCCACAAAGCTAATGAATCAGGCTATCCAGTCGTGGCTATCCACAACAAGAAAGTCTGTAGCGACGTATTGAGTTTCATCAAATACATACGTGAACTATGATGGCTACAATTGTGAAAGGAATGAATTTCGCAGGTTTGGTTGACTATGTGAACAAAGGCAGGAACAACTCAAAACTACTTGCGAGCAAAGATGTATGCACTGTTAGCAGAGATACCATCATAGACAGTCTTGTTCACCAAGTTAAAGACAGCAACACGACTATCAGCAAGCCTGTCGGTCACATTGCACTATCATGGCATAAGAACGACGAACCAAAGTTGGATGATAACATGATGATAAAGGTTGCACAAGACTACATGGAGCGCATGGGTATTCGTGATACGCAATATATGTTGGTAAGGCATTACGACCGAGACCATCCTCATTTGCATATCGTTTACAACCGTATCGACAACAACGGAAACACCATCACCGACCGTAACGAGCTTTTTCGCAACATGACTGTTTGCAAAGCTATCACACAAGAGTATGGCTTCTATATGGCACAAGGAAAACGGGATGTTAACCGAAATAGGCTCAAAGGCAAAACGAAGACGCTATACAGAAATCGTGACTTGATTTTGGCAGAAGCATTGAAATCGCATTCATGGGCTGAGTTTAGCGAAAGACTAAAAGAGATTGGTATCAAAATCGGTTTCCGATATGGGAAGAATGGTCAAGGCATTGTTGGTGTGGTATTCTCAACTAAAGACCAGTCCTATGGCGGTGCAAAATTGGATAAGGATTTGAAATTTCAGTCGCTCGATGCTCGTTTCGGTGGTGAACTGGCTCGTATTGCATATAATCCAGATCTCCACAACGAAGCATCGGACAAGAGCAAGACCATGCAATCTGATTCTACCTTTATACACCATTTGTCGAAGGCTTCACCAACAGCAAATGGAAATGCGACAGCGGATAGTTCAGAGCCTGACGGCACAGAACATACATCTTCTAATGATGATGCAACCGAGTTTGCTCTTATAGGGCTTGAATCTGCTATGGAATTGATTCTGCAACCGCATCAAGTTCAAATTGGCACTGGTGGCGGTGGTGAGAATAACGGCGGATGGAGAGATAGAGAAAGAGAGGCAGACGATGAAACAAACAAATATAAACCAAGGAGAGGCAGACGATAATGAAAAAAATAGATAACACATCAGCTGTGGTATTCACAAAGCTGAAAGAAGACGTCAATGGGGTCAAGGATGCAGTTACCAAACTCAAAGAACGTGTTGATACCATCGAAGAACAACCTTCGAAAGGTAATTCTCCGACCTACACAATCGTTAATTCCGACA
>OGMW01001398.1_pt1 | contig 21338 bp, 19 predicted proteins | sample 1573281 | NCBI WGS metagenome assembly OGMW01 (sample SAMEA2581907, study PRJEB24529) | metagenome | biome: Human gut stool | place: China | collected 2011 | reverse complement strand
TATAAATATGAGAAAAGTTCTGTCTTTTTCGGGCTTCCTGATGTTGGGGCTCGTCATTTCACAATTCCTCCCGATGATAGCGGGAGAAGGATATGGAGCTGTTAAGGTCCTGTCGAATATACTACTTTATGTATGTCTTAGTTTTATAATGATTAATGTGGGTCGAGAGTTTGTGCTCGACAAAGTCCGCTGGAAAAGTTATGCCGAGGATTATTTTATAGCGATGGCTACAGCTGCCCTGCCTTGGTTCATGATTGCTATCTATTATGTATTCGTGCTTCTTCCGCCTGATTACTGGAACAGTTGGGAGGCTTGGAAAGAGAATCTGCTGCTAAGTCGTTTTGCCGCACCTACGTCGGCCGGTATCTTGTTTACGATGTTGGCGGCTATCGGGCTAAAGTCCAGTTGGATATATAAGAAGATTCAGGTCCTGGCTATTTTTGATGACTTGGATACCATTCTTTTGATGATCCCTCTTCAGATCATGATGATTGGTTTGCGTTGGCAGCTGATTATTGTGGTGGTTATCGTATTTATGCTATTGTCCATTGGATGGAAACAACTGAATAAGTATAACTGGCGGCAGGATTGGAAAGCTATTCTCTTCTATTCCGTTATCATATTTCTGGCTACGCAGATACTTTATCTCGGCAGTAAAGAACTGTACGGAGAAGAAGGAAGTATCCATATCGAAGTCCTGTTGCCGGCATTTGTATTGGGTATGATCATGAAGCATAAAGAGCATGATACTCCTGTAGAACGAAAAGTCTCTACTGGAATCTCCTTCCTGTTTATGTTCTTGGTAGGTATGAGTATGCCTCATTTTATCGGAGTTAACTTTGCGGAAACTCATACAGGAACGCATTCGGTGACAGGTTCGCAGGAGATGATGTCCTGGGGAATGATTTTGTTCCATGTTGTCATAGTCTCTTTCTTATCGAATATAGGCAAACTTTGTCCGATGTTCTTCTATCGTGACCGGAAGTTGAGTGAGCGACTGGCACTTTCCATTGGTATGTTTACCCGCGGTGAGGTAGGTGCCGGAATTATATTTATTGCATTGGGTTATAATCTCGGCGGTCCGGCACTGGTCATTTCCGTACTTACATTGGTGTTGAATCTTATTCTGACAGGAATATTTGTCCTTTGGGTGAAAAACTTGGCTTTAAGGAGCTATAATGATTAAAAAAATCCATATATTGCGGATCAAATACTATAAACACCTTTCATTATGACAATTTTGCGTACAATGCGAAATTTCTCGTCAATGAATATTGCGGCGAGTATCCTTTTGTTTGTAGCGGCAATAGCGGCTGCTATCATAGCCAATTCTCCGGTTGCTCCGGTTTATCAGGAGTTCCTTTTGCATGAACTTCATTTGCAGATCGGTAATTTTAATCTGCTTTCGCATGGCGGAGAGAATCTGCGGATGATCGAGTTCATCAATGACGGGTTGATGACCATCTTTTTCTTGCTGGTAGGATTGGAGATCAAACGGGAGTTGTTGGTTGGTGAGCTTTCTTCCTTCCGCAAGGCGGCGCTTCCCTTTATTGCTGCCTGTGGCGGTATGCTGTTTCCGGTGATTGTTTATATGTCAATCTGTCCTCCGGGCAGTGCGGGAAGTCAGGGATTGGCCATTCCAATGGCAACGGATATTGCTTTTTCGTTAGGGGTATTAAGTCTGTTGGGAAGCCGTGTGCCGTTGAGCCTGAAGATATTTCTGACGGCTTTTGCGGTAGTTGATGATAAGTCTGTTGGGAAGCCGTGTGCCGTTGAGGCCGAAGATGTAGACGCAGTCGTGAACCGACGATGATGACATCGGAGGTATCCTTGTAATTGCTCTTTTTTATAGTTCGCATGTGTCGTATGGGTATATTCTGATAGCCGCATTGCTTTACGTTTTACTTTATTTTATAGGAAAGCGTGGGACTACCAATAAGATTTTCTTTTTAGTGATCGGTGTCGTTATATGGTATTTATTTTTGCAATCCGGTATTCATAGTACCATTTCGGGAGTTATTCTGGCGTTTGTTATTCCGGCGAAACCCCGTCTGGATGTTGGAAAATATATCGAGCATATTCGTCATACAATTGCAGGTTTCCCGGTGGTGGAATCGGGAAGTATCGTATTGACTAATGAGCAGATTGCCAAACTGAAAGAGGTCGAATCTGCTTCCGACCGTGTTATCAGTCCTCTGCAGTCTTTGGAGGATAATTTGCATGGAGCTGTCAATTATCTGATTCTTCCGTTGTTTGCCTTTGTCAATGCAGGCGTTGTCTTTAGTGGTGGCGGTGAGCTGGTAGGAAGTGTAGGGATGGCAGTGGCAGCAGGGTTGCTGTTTGGTAAATTTGCGGGAATTTATTTCTTTACCTGGTTGGCTATAAAGATAAGACTTACTCCAATGCCGCCGGGTATGACTTGGAAGAATCTTTCCGGTATAGCTCTGTTGGGAGGGATCGGTTTTACGGTGTCGCTTTTCATTGCCAATCTTTCTTTTGGTGCAAATTATCCTGTTCTGTTGAATCAGGCTAAGTTCGGAGTGCTATCGGGGACTATTCTTTCCGGATTATTAGGATACATTGTACTCAGGATAGTATTACCTGTCCGAAAGCGGAAATAATAATTAGAGATCAGTCGTTCAGGCATATCGGATATTCATCAGGCGATATGCCTTTTTATTGTATATATAATATAAGGTGAAAATGATATCTACTAATAATATTAGTTAAACAACTGTTTTATTTAGTAGATTAACTAATAGTGTTAGTTGTTTGTTTGAAAAATAGTATTATATTTGTGCCATTGGAAGAACAATAAATATGTAGACTATGAAACAGATGAGACGATTGACCGTCAAAGAGGAAGAAATTATGCGTATATTTTGGGAACATGGACCTATGTTTGTTCGTGAACTTCTATCATTCTATGATGAACCAAAACCGCATTATAACACAGTTTCTACCCTTGTTCGAGGGCTGGAGGAGAAAGGTTTTGTGGGGTATAAAGCCTACGGAAATACTTATCAATATTATGCTCTTGTTTCGGAAAAGGAGTATAAGAGTTCGGCACTCAAAGAGGTGGTTTCTCAGTATTATAATAATTCCTATATCAATGTAGTGTCTTCTTTTATTGAAGAAGAAGGGATGTCTGTTGATGAACTAAAATCGCTGATAGAGTATATAGAGCAAAGTAAAAAGAAGAAGTAATCTCTCTCTGGTCTATCGGACAGATACGATTTTTATTCTATGGACAAACAACTTTTAATCTGAAAACACAATGGGAGCTTTTTTATTCTATCTGCTGAAATCCGGATGTTGCTTAGTGGTCTTTTATATTTTCTTTAAGCTGCTGATGAGCCGGAGTACTTTTTTCCGTTTCAACCGCATCACTTTGTTGGTTGGGTTGTTAGGATGTACTTTGCTTCCACTTATAGAGCTGACAACTACCGAGGAGACTTTTTTGCATACTCCGTTGTATGCCATTCACGAGATATTGCAAAGTACGGAGTCTGTCATTCTAAATCCGGAACAGATGGAAGATCCTATTCTTATATCTGAAAAGAATCCGGAAATAAACTCTTTGAATTGGATTCCTGTGACTTTAGCTTTTATATATGGAGTGGGGGCTTTGGTGACACTGATCTGGTTGTCTTTGTCCACTTGTCGTTTGATTCAGTTGATTCGTACGTCAGAGAAAAAACAGTTTGGAAACTATGTATTAGTGATTCCTCAGCAGCCAACTGCTTCATTTAGCTGGGGTAAATATATTGTTATTTCAGCAGCTGACTACTCTCAACAGTCCGAAGAAATACTCCTCCACGAAACGATGCATTTACGAAATCATCATACTTTGGACTTATTGTTTATGCAGATATTCCTGCTTGTTTATTGGTTTAATCCTGTCGTTTGGCTACTAAAACGGGAGTTGCAGGAAGTACATGAATTTGAAGCCGATAATGGCGTAATTAATACAGGCATCGATGCAACTAAATATCAATTATTACTGGTGAAAAAAGCTGTTGGTACAAGGCTCTACTCTATGGCTAATGGCTTTAATCACTCTAAACTTAAAAAACGTATCACTATGATGTTAAAAGAAAGAACCAATCGTTGGGCACGATTAAAGCTGTTGCTTGCCGTGCCTGTGATGGCTGGAGCGCTTTATGTGTTTGCACAGCCGGAAGTGAAAGAAGTTCCGCGACAGATTCAGTCTGAACTTCAGCAGAAAGAAGCGGATGATTATTCATCTTTGATGTTTTTTTTCAAAGAAGGGGGAGAGAGATACAGCAAGCTGGTTAATGGAGCGTATCCACCCTCTAAGATTAAAGCAAGACAGGTTCACTCCCTTTTTGTTAATAAACAAAATAGGGTGATGTTCGATAATGATGTATGTTCAGTGGATGAGTTGAAGTCTACTATTGTGAAGAATTTGATGAAATCCTGGGAAGAAAGTAAGAGGAAAGAATACCAAGTTATTTCTTTTCAGGTTGATCGCGGAAGTGAAATTGCTGCACTCACTACTATACTCAAAGAAGTAAAAGGAGCATTTGAGCAAATTCGTGCTGATTTGTCTATTACATCGACAGATAAAAGTGAAGAAGCGTTGGACCGATTGTTTCCTGTTCTACTGTCGGAAGGTGCTGCGAGAAATTATGGATTGAAAGAGCTGTCAATGGAGGAGAAAATCAGTGGGATTGTGGTAACAATTCACACTTCGGAAGGGAAGGAAGTAATGAAAGATTTTACTTTAACGGAATTGAAACAGAAAGTCACTGCTGCACGTGCAAAGCAAGCTGATCCGGAAAGTTTGGTTATTGGCCTCAAGATAGAGAAAGGGTGTAAGATGGGATACGTGACGGATACCAAGCAGGTGCTGAGGGAATGTAGTGCATTGAAGATTAATTATTCAACTGATAACTAATTAGTTTATAAATAGTGTCACTATATAGCCAGCATAGTGACACTATCCAATCAGCATAGTGACACCATCCAATCAACATGGTGACACTATCCCAACCGGATAGCGACACCATCTTAAAAGGTCTATAATTTTTATTTTATTCATCATCCCCGTCATCTGTTATCGGCAGAATTCTCTGACTTTCCTCATGGGGCAATTGTTCTACTTGGCGTAGTTTCCGTTCAATAGCGCGGGTTCTTTTCCCCATCACTTCTTCCAGTTGGTCACCGGCACTTTGCAGATTCTTCTGTACCTTTTCGAGTAGGCCTCCGAATTTACTGAATTCAGTTTTAACTGCTCCCAAAACTGTCCACACTTCTCCGGTACGCTTTTGAATAGCCAGCGTGCGGAATCCCATCTGAAGACTGTTCAATATAGCACCAAGGGTAGTTGGTCCCGTTACTACAATTTTATATTCTTTTTGTAGCGTCTCTACCAAGCTTGTTCTTCGGATCACCTCTGCATAGATGCTTTCAAAAGGCAGGAACATGATGGCAAAGTCTGTGGTGAAAGGCGGGTCTACATATTTATCGTGAATATCTTTCGCCATTTTCTTGATGGTTGTTTCCAGTTGCTTGCCGGATGATTCCATCAATGCAGTATCTCCTGCCTCGAAAGCGTCGTAGTATTGCTCATATACATCTTTCGGGAATTTTGCATCGATAGGCAGGTATACAGTGCTGTTCGCATCATCCTTACCCGGTAACTTAATGGCAAATTCCACAAATTCAGTTCCGCTTTTCTTGGTTTTCACATTGGCGTCATATTGTTCCGAACTCATCATCTGTTCCAGCAATGCTCCTAACTGAACTTCACCGAATGTACCGCGCATTTTTACGTTACTCAATACTTTTTTCAGTCCACCGACGTCTTGTGCGAGAGATTTCATTTCTCCCAGTCCCTTCTGTACATTTTCCAGTTGTGAGCGGACGATTTCAAAGGACTGTCCAATGCGTTCATTCAATGTCTTCTGTAATTTTTCTTCCACCATCAGTCGCATATCATCCAGCCGCTTTTCAGTCGATTTTATCAAGACCTCTTGCTGGCGTGCCATTGTGTCGAACTTTTGGCGTTGCAGTTCCCCGTTTGTCATCATGTTCTTATGCAGTACGTCTTGCAATTGTTGCATATTCTGATTCAGCGTTTGGGTCATTTCCATGCGAAGTTCCCGGATACTGCGGTTTAGTTCTTCGCGGTTCTCTTGCATTTGCTGGCGCAAGGCTGCCTGTAATTGTTCCGCTTGCGCATGATTATTTCCTTTTGCCAGTGATAGTACAATCGAGATTACTGCTAATGCGGCAATAACAATAAGTAGAATCAGTTCCATCAATAAGTCAGAATTTCGTTTCCGGTTTCAGTAATCAGAATCATATTCTCCCATTGGGCAGAAGGCAGTCCGTCATCCGTGCATACCGTCCATCCGTCAGCTTCGTCAACAAATACTTCATAAGTACCCATATTTATCATCGGTTCAATGGTGAAGGTCATGCCCGGAACGATCATCATTCCTGTTCCCCGGCGTCCGAAATGTTCCACATCCGGTGCTTCATGAAACTGCATTCCTACACCATGCCCGCAAAGATCGCGTACCACGTTGAATCCGTTCTTTTCTGCGTGTTCCTGAATAGCGGCGCCTACATCTCCTAATTGTTTCCAAGGCTGTGCGGCGGCTATACCTATTTCCATACACTCTTTAGTCACTTGAACCAGTTTGCGCATTTCGGGACTTACGTCACCGATCATAAACATACGGGATGCATCGGAGAAATATCCTTTGTAAATGGTAGAAACATCTACATTGATGATATCTCCGCTTTGCAGTATTTCTGTTTTGCTGGGAATACCGTGGCATACCACATCATTGATACTGGTACAGACGCTTTTAGGAAATCCTTCGTAGTTAAGAGGAGCAGGGATGGCACCGTGCTTTGTAGTGAAGTCATATACCATGACATCGATTTCTTCAGTCGACATTCCTTCACGGATATTCTCCGAAATATAATCCAACAGGGCAGTATTGATTTTGGCACTCTCACGGATTCCTTCCAGTTGTTCGGGAGTACGCAGTACTTTGCGCGGTGGGAGTTTGTAACCTTGTTTTCTGTATTTCTGTATTTTCGCTTCTACTTCAGCCGGGTAATTGGAGGGAGTAAACCGGAATCCCTTGATAAAGTTCTTCATTATTATAGGATGTTTTTTTAATCGTACTACAAAGGTACGAGAATAAATGGAAGATGCTCTTTTCTGTATTCTAAAACTTTGTTATCTTTATAAATAGCATACGTAATTTTTTACTTTGTGATATTGGTTTTCCTTTTATGTTTCTGAGCATATATCTAAAAAAAGAGGAACAAATATACTGGATTCTAAAATAAAATCTTTTACTTGCAACGTAAAAATAAAACGAATATGAGAATACACATACAAACAACTTCGAATTCTTCTGTAGTTCCTTTTGATTATCAACAAAAGCTAATAGGAACAATTCATAAATGGTTAGGGAATAATGAAATACATGATAAGATTTCTTTGTATTCTTTTTCTTGGTTATTGGGTGGGGAGATGATTAAAAATCAAGGCTTTAATTTTCCTGATGGTGCAGATTTCTTTGTTAGCTTTTATGAAGATGGGTATCTGAAGATATTGATTAGAACAATTTTATCTGATCCTGAAATGTTTTGTGGACTTGCGGTGCGGGATATTACAATAGTCAATCAACCGATTTTTTCGGAAGACGCACAGTATTTCAGACTAGCTTCTCCTATTTTTATTAAACGGCTTCAAGATGGAACTCGGAATTATAAGTTCTACCTATATGATGATGAAGTCAGTGGTATGCTAATGACGGAAACTTTGAAACATAAGATGGAAGAGGCAGGACTGCCTGAGGATGAAACATTAAAAATCGAATTTGATCTGAACTATCCCCAAAAGCAGGTAAAAATGGTGACTATACACGGTGTCAGGAGTAAAGCCAGTATGTGTCCTGTTATTATTCACGGAAGTCCGCAAAGTAAACTGTTTGCATGGACAGTAGGTCTTGGAAATTCAACAGGTTCTTCATTCGGTTCTTTGTTATAAAACTATCTGTTATGAAATACTATGTAGTTAAATTTACAGGTCCTTTTGGCTTTATCAAGCCTTGGACCGCAGTTAGGGATGCAAGTGGTGGTGAAACTTATTCTCAGCAATTTCTGACTCCTTCCATAGTAGAAGGGATCAGGCAGAAACTTGAAGTGAAAAGTATATTAAGGCATAGGTTAATCTATGCTGGTATCGATGTACAACAAGAAGTAGTTCAAGCTAAAGCTTGGAGTAAAAAGGGAAAACAATATATAAAAGAACGTTCTATTCTTAAGCGTGGCGTAATGCTTTACCCTAGTTTATATCTAGCTTTTGAGTACTCGGATGATGCTGAAAGAGCAGCACTACAACATATTTGTTTATGTAGAAATGAAGATGTGCTTTTACCGGATGCTTCAATTAAGGAGATGACTCAAGAGGAATTTGATCGGCTGGACGGATATGAACTTCGTTTTGAGACAAATTCAGATTCATTTCTTGTCGGATATAACCGATTCAAAGAAAATGAAGAAATGGTGGGGTATATTGAAATAGTCGGCAATCCTGTCCAAAAAGAAAGGTATGAACAATTATAATCATATTTTAGCCAAGAGTGTAGAAAACGGAGCTACTACTTTGGGATCACATTTGGAGTCTGTTGCTGATTTTGCAGTTGTAGCAGCCCGTTATGCCGGAATGGATACTGAGGTTGCTCTTCAGGGTGCATTGTTGCACGATATTGGTAAAGCTAGTGTTGTGTTTCAAAAGAGATTGAGAAGTAAACCGTCTCCATTAGAATTACCTTTCCGGCACGAAATAGCTTCCTTGTTTTTTTTGAAACTTGTGTCTCCTGATTTGCGACCTTCTGTGATAGATATGATCGTAGCCCATCACAAATCGATCTACAAAGATGTTTCGAGAACGGGAATGATAGATTTGGATAATGAATATGAGGAGGATATTCTTCAGTTTCATCTATCTGATTTTTCGTTATGGGTTTCGGAAGCTATCGGAATTCTAGCGGAATTAAAATTTCCGGGAGTTACTCATGAAACAGTGATTACTGAAGAAGATGCACGTGAAGCTTATTATTTTGCTTTGGATCATTGCAGGAAAAGACAAAAGGGATGGTCTCAATGGAAAGGCTTGCTGATGGGGGCTGATCATATAGCTTCCGCTGTCGGAGACTTTAAAGAGAATGTGCCGGCATTGTTTGCCGATCCTGATATCAGTTTTTATAACAGAAAGGGTGAGTTGTATCCGTTATCGCTTATTGATTCGGATGGAACTAAAAAGCATACTTTTGTGAAAGCACCTACAGGGGCAGGGAAAACAGATTTCCTTATCAAGCGTTGTCGGGGGCGTATCTTTTATACATTGCCTTTTCAGGCTTCTATCAATGCCATGTATGAACGTATCCTGCATGATTTGGGAGATCATGTGGAGGATATTCGTTTACTGCATTCTATATCACAACTTCTTATTGGTGAGGAACGTATTACAGAAAAAGTGCTACAGGATAAATTTGGTGCATCGATAAAAGTGCTGACTCCGCATCAACTTGCTTCCATTGCTTTTGGTATAAGGGGATATGAATCTGTTTTATTTGATTTGCAAGGGTGTGATATTATACTGGATGAGATTCATACTTATTCGGATATAATGCAGGCTATTGTTTTGAAGATGATTGAAGTGTTGAATCATGTAGGTTGCCGGATTCATGTAGGAACTGCCACAATACCTTCTGCTTTGGAGAAAGAAATTCTTGAGATTTTAGGAAAAGAGCAAGTGCAATATGTGCAATTATCAGATGAGGTATTGACTTTGTTCAATCGACACGAAATATATAAGGCAGAAGCATTTACTGATTTACTTCCTGTTCTTCAACAAGCTGTGGAACAGGAGAAGAAAATTTTAATAGTATGTAATCGGGTGGCTAATGCACAAGTCATTTTTGAACGAATAGAAGAACTCTATCCTAAAACAAAAAAGATGCTGATCCATAGCCGCTTCAAACGGGGCGATAGAAATCGTCTTGAAAAAGAATTGAAGAATGAATACAACGTGAGTCCGTATGCTTGTATTGTAGTTGCTACACAGGTCGTGGAAGTTAGTCTGGATATAAGTTTTGATTTGATGATAACAGAAACTGCTCCTATTGATGCATTAATTCAGCGTTTTGGAAGAATAAACAGGAAACGCACCGCTGAAACCATCGGAAAGTACAAACCGATTTACATAATAGCACCACCCCAAAAAGATTCTGACTGTTTGCCTTATAATCCTGAAGTATTAAGGGATAGCTTTAAGGTATTGCCGGATGGTGGTGAGCTTTTGAGAGAAACAGAACTGCAGTCATTAATAAATCAGGTATATCCTAAAACAGAGAAGCTTGACATAGACTTGGACGCTGTATTTGTAGATGGGAAATGGAGGTTGAAAGAGCTTTGGCATCTTTCGAAGTCTGCACTGATTGAAAAACTTGATATCGATTCTGTAGTATGTATTACACAAGATGATGAGAGTGGTAAGTATAGAGAGGCTGATAAGGAAGAGCGAATTTTAATGGAAATTCCGGTCAGATATAGTTCTTTGAGATGGAAAAAATTGAAACAATTGGATGTTGGCTCTCATCCTTTTGTCGTTCCGGATATTGCATATTCTTCGGAAAGAGGATTGGATTTAGCTAAAACCGGAGCAGAAAATTATGATACTAATTATCAAATATGGTAGCTTATGTATGCAACAACTATAGGACGCACATTTTTAAAAGCTTATAATTGTAAGTTTAAAACAGAATATACAGCAAAGTCTTTTTTTGAAGACGTGTTTGTGCCGTTATTTTTTGATCATCATAAATATATGATGACTGCCGGTAATTCTCCACTGGAGAATCCCAAGTTAAGTTGGGATGATATGATTAAAGGGAAAAAGCCTTTTGAGACTCCGGAGCGTAGACAAGAGAGAATCAATAAAATGATTCATAAGATTGAAACAGAGAAGGCTGATGCAAGTATTGCTATCGGCTATGGAGTTGTTGATGCTACAGCTGCCACTACCGGACAAATTTCAAGCATCGCTTTTCCTGATAACAAAGAAGATATTTATCTTTCGTGGATTGGTGCCGGACTTGGAATTGGGGTTGTAGGTGGATTAACCATTCTCTTTAATCATGAGCAAATCCTATTGGATATATTTGAAGGTTGGCATTATTATCGACAATATTTGGAGAAAAATCCTTTATTGAAAGGGAACCAGATAAATACATGGAATGGACGCTGGATCTCACAACGTTATGACCGGGAATATGATTCGGATGATCCGTTGATGAATTTTAATCCTTTGGTGCCGATGAGCGATGGATTGTTCAATTTGCAGACGGTTCCCTGGGCGGAGGTAATTGCAGGGATTGCCCGGAATAATCGGACGTCAAATATGGTGGGATATCTGTATAGTATCGGACAGACAAACACTACCGTTGGTTTTATTCCTTTTAAACTTCAAGATATCATACGGCCCAGTCAATTGTATGCAAAGATATTTGGTGAATCTGTATGGATGCAAAACCGGAAGAAGGTAGAGGCATTATATGGAACTGCCATAGGGCTTAGGGCAGCGTGTCAAGCCGGATGTATCGGGATACCTGCTATGGAACCTAAAGGACTTAGAGCTTTTTTTCCGACAGAAAAAGGCATGAAAAAGATCTCATATAAAGGTGACGAGGAACAAAAAATAACGTTTAATACTTACTTAATTTGGATATTAGCCATGTTGAACAACGAAAAACTATGGGATATGTCCCGTGAATTTGCAGAACTGCTTTTAAAATATGAAGCAGGTGCCGGAAAGGGCAGAAAGGATAGAACAAATAATGTTAATCAACTGCTTGAATCTGTTTCGACAAAACAGTTTCTTTTGAATCTTATACCTATTGTAAAAGATGAAGAAGAAAGAACTGGATATGAAAATATGGGCAAAATGGTAAATATGATGCCAAAGGATAATTTTCCATATTTTAATACGCTCATTAGATTTCAATATGCATTACTGAATAAATAAAAATATTATTACTATGAAACCTTACATTTATTTGAGGGGATTGCGTCATGTAGACCTGTCCGTATTTTGTGTAGAGAGTGGTCAAAAATCATATTGGGATCCTGTATTCAATGTGCGGGTGCCTTTTTCTAGTGGTCAACAAGTGAAAAAAAGTATCTTAGATACTATAAACAGCGAATTGCAAGTAGATCCTTCTTCGGTAACTTTTGTTTTTGATGTGAACAATAAGGGAGCTTTAGGAGAAGGAGAAGTTCTTTCGCTTTGCGATCCTCAGTACTATGACCAACTTCTTGGAGGTTGGATGAGAGCTGCCAAGGGAGGGAAGGAGAGAACTCTTAAAAGAAGAAGCCCATTTTCTATTTCTGCAATGCGCCTGCTTCATCCTTTGTTAGGAGGACGATTTTCAGAGAATGCAACCTTTGATCGGAGTGACAAACCTGAAATTCATAAGGTTGTTGTAAGAGACGCATCAGGTAAACCTATGTCCGAAGAGGCAGTTGAAGAATTATTGGCAGGTACGGATAGAAGTTTATATCGTAAATGGATTCCTGATAACGCAAGAGCTACCGGATTGTTTGTTTATGACGTAGCCATTGATTTACGAACCTTGTTTGCTGTTTCTGTCAATCAAATGGAACCGGAATTGACAAAGGAGAAAATAGAAGAATTGAAAGGGAAAGGATGGATAAGTTCCCGAAATATATTTGGAGAGTGTTTAATTATGCCTAAAGAGAGTCGGGATAAAGCAATACCAGCTATAGCAAAGGCTTTAATCAATTGGCGGATTTCCAGTAATCAATCAAGGACGTTCAGTCTGATGGAAACATTAGCTATTGCAATTAGTGATAATGCGAATACTTTGGCTGGAGCTATACGTGCTAAATTAATTGATGATTCGGAAAAAACAAAAGCTAAGCCCATGGTGGATGAAACGGCCGGAGCAGAGTTGTTTGTAACCCTGCCGTGTTCCGGATATATGGTGACTGAAACAGAATCTGCAGATGCATTACAGAAAGCGGAAGAACGTTTGATAGAATTACTATCTGCTTTTGATTACGAAAATCAGAAATAATACTCTTTATATTTTTAGGCAGAGCATTTTACTCTGCCTGATTTTCAAAATATAGGTAGAAGATGAAAGTAACTGGTACTCATTTTAATTATTATCAAGTTTGTAAACGTAAACTTTGGTTGTTTGCTAATGGTATAACAATGGAACATACTTCAGATTTAGTCTATGAGGGGAAACTGATTCATGAGGAATCATATCCACAGCGTTCGGCCAAGTATGAAGAAGTTGAGATAGATGGCATTAAAGTTGATTATTATGATACCGGAAATAAGATAATTCATGAGATCAAAAAGTCAGACAAGATAGAACGGGCTCATGAATGGCAGTTGAAATATTATATATACATATTTGAGCAGAATGGAATGAAAGGAGTAACCGGAATATTAGAATATCCGGTTTTACGCAAAAAAGATCTGATATATCTTAGTGATATTGACCGTGAAATGATTTGCGAAATGGAACATGATATTTTGCAGATAATAGAATCGGATTCTTGTCCATCGTTGGAAAAGAAGAGGGTATGTAAAAATTGTAGTTACTTAGATTTTTGTTATAGTGGAGAGGAAGAAGAATGAAGAAAACATATTATTTATTTAATCCGGGACAATTAGAACGAAAAGATAATACTCTGAAATTTACTCCGGTCGTTGAAGATGGTAATGGCGAAGAGTCTGTCGGGGCACCGCGATACTTACCTGTCGAGGATATTAATGAGTTTTATGTTTTCGGTTCTTTGCGAGCTAATAGTTCGCTATTTAATTTTTTAGGACAGAAAGATATTGCTGTACATTTTTTCGATTATTATGAGAATTATACTGGATCCTTTATGCCTAAAGATTCCTTGTTGAGTGGCAGAATGCTTTTAGCACAAACATCTGCTTTTCAGAATAAGAAAAAACGACTTTTGATTGCTCAGAAATTTATAGAATCTGCCGCTTATAATATGATTAAGAATCTGCAGTATTATAATCGCCGGGGGAAGGACGTGGAAGATATAATTGATATAATAAAAGGATATGCAGCAAAACTTCCTCAAACTGTTTCTGTACAAGAGCTGATGGGGACGGAAGGCATGATTCGTCAGACCTATTATGATGCTTTTAACTTGATATTAAATGATTTTGAAATGGGTAGCCGAACCAAACAGCCTCCTCAGAATGAAGTAAATGCACTGATATCTTTTGGAAATATGATGTGCTATACTTTATGTTTGCGTGCAATTCATCAGACTCAGTTGAATCCGACTATTAGTTTTTTGCATACTCCGGGTGAGCGACGTTATTCCTTGGCATTGGATATTGCAGAGGTTTTTAAACCTGTAATTATTGATAGGGTTATTTTTAAAGTATTGAATAAGAAAGAAATTCAGGAAAAACATTTTGATAGAAAGTTGAATAAATGCTTGCTTAATCAATCTGGGAAAAAGATATTTGTGAAGGCTGTAGAAGATAAATTATTAGAAACAATAAAGCATCGGACTTTGAATCGTAATGTAAGTTATAGACATTTGATAAAATTGGAGTGTTATAAGTTGGCAAAACACTTACTGGAAATTGAAGAGTATAAACCTTTTAAGATGTATTGGTAGAGTATGTATGTCATTTTAGTATATGATTGCGGAGAGAGAAGAGTAGCTAAAATGTTGAAACTGTGTCGTAAATATTTAAACTGGATACAGAATTCTGTTTTTGAAGGTGAAATATCTGAAGTACGCTTAAAAGAACTCTTATCTTCAGCTAAAAAGTTTATAGATGAATCTGAAGATAGTATCATTGTTTTCAAAGGACCTAATCATAGCTCTTTGGAAAAAGAAATAGTAGGGAAAGAACGGTGTAGTATAGATAATTTTCTGTAACTTAGTTGTCGATGATTCTAATACTAGCTTCCTTCCCAGGGAAGATACTTTTTAAGAGCTCTTTGACTTGTTGATTTACAGCAATATAAGTGTAGTGTCGATCTCCAGTACTTTTTATACTTTTGGGCATCGACTCTGTTTTGTTCTTTTAAAAAAACTTTTTTAGAATTGTAACTTACTCATTTATAATGGTGATTGTTGGATTGATGAGAGAGTATTAATTGGACCTTGCGGAATTGAAACCCAGAAGTATTAGCCAAAATCCTTAACGCAACTCCGTATTAATTGGACCTTGCGGAATTGAAACTACGGATATGACAAGAAGGATGGTTATGTTATTTGGTATTAATTGAACCTTGCGGAATTGAAACTAGATAAGGTCGATGAACTCGGTAAGGGCATAAGAGTATTAATTGGACCTTGCGGAATTGAAACAACACAGAAACTCCGAATCCGTCAAGGGTGATCTGTATTAATTGGACCTTGCGGAATTGAAACGTCTTTTAGAAAAGAGTGTGATAGTGTTTTCTATAAGTATTAATTGGGCCTTGTGGAATTAAAACTTGTGATTTCGTTTTTTTGATTGATTGCTATTCTGATACTAATGAAAAAGACTTTAACTGGCTAGAGTGCTTTATTTTCGATATTATTTTATACATGAAGGTGACTTCAATTATATACTGATTCTTGAAATGTAGTTTTATAGAATAATAATGTCAGTCTTTGATTTTATTTATTTTATTGTAGTTTGAATAATAATAAAAAAGATTTTTACCATTCATAAGAAATACTGATCTGAGGCACCCATTCCCATCTTTTTTGTATGGTGTTGTATTGATATTGTACGCCGGTTTTCAATTTCCAGCCTTTACCTACTTTTAAAACAATGTCGCTGCCTAGTGTGGTGGGTATTGCTTCAGAGGAAAGTCCGCGGTATTTTCGGGTGTCCAGATTTTGTTTACCATATATGCTAAGAAACCATTTTTTAGAGAGCTTATAATCCATTTGAGTTTGGATATGAAAGTGGTTTGAACTTTCACTAAAGTTACTTTTACTATGCAGAGTGAAATTTTTGTTTATTTTGAGCCGTGAATAAGTGGGTAAGAAAGTAGAATTGGTCTGTCGAAAGATGTTATGAGTATGAAAAGGTAATTTCGGAGATATGATTGTTGATTTAAGAGTCGGTAATGTTGGATCAAAGTCAACAAAGGGTTTTGTATGATATAACATGTTTTGTTCTGTCTTCTTTACGAATTCCTTATTGATTCTGATTTCTTGCTCAGAATTTAATGCTTGCTGTAGCCTCAATGAATCTTGTTTGCTCCACTCTTGTCCTGTTACGGATAAAGGAAGTAATATCAGACAAAGAGTGCTTAAACGATATTTATAAACGTTCATATAATGTGCTAGTTAAGTTTAATTATATGGACGACGAAAAAGTGAAAATGCTGCTTTATGTAATCAATAAATAATGGGTATTTCACATAATATGAGAATACTTTTCTTTTTTTGTATAGGTGTATTAAGCACATTTATCGTGTCCAGTCGCACCTATGGAAACAAAACCTATATAGCTGTTTTTTTATGTATTGAGTGATAAGTTCTAGTTTCTTGATTGGTTCATCTTTCATAAATCTTGAATGATATCGAGAGAAAAAATGAGGTGAAAAAATATAGATGTTATAATTACAACCACTTTTTTTCTGAGCATTGTAGGACTCATAGTTCTTGTTATCATTCTTTAATGTTTTGTATTTAAGATAATCTTTTTGCTTTAAATACCGGTTCTATCTTCTGAATCTCCGATTCAAATCCGAACCAATAGCCATGTCCTTCTTCGTCAATAGGAAGAAAACATAACCGGAGGTTCTCACGATATGAGCCATATATAATTTCCCAATTATCGGGAGGAACTTGGCGTTTTGTCTTTACTTTTTCAGCGGGGATTTTCTTTAACGACATACCGGCTTCTATCCATGCAATACTGACTTGTGTCACGTAATCGGGATAATGATTCTTGCAGAAATTATAGAGGATAAGTCCCCTTTTTTCCAGACTCAAAGGAGTGTCGATGACATCTGTCTGTATTAGATGGTCAAGTAACTCGTGCAGGAAATGCGGATTATCCAAAATGAGGGTACGAGTCAGACTTCGCCATGTAGGTGTATTATAGAATCCGTCTAAAAGACGGGACAGATAGTGGGCGGTTTGCAATTCTTCTACGGAAATTTTTTTAGTCTGCAAAACTTCGTAGGGAGGGAGAGGAGAGTATTGGATGCCTAACTCTTCCGCCCTTCTTCGCATTTCCGTGCCGGGAAGTAATTTTAATGATTCCAGTTGTATTTCCCCTGCACCATATTCGGCAAGTGTACGAACGTCTTCAAATATTTCGGATAGGTGATAGAGAGGAAGACCGGCTATTAAGTCAGCATGTGTCTCCATGTTCTTAAGGGAACAAAGATATTTCAGACCTTGAAGGGCATCAGATAATTTTCCGATACGTCGGCTTTTCTCTAATACGGGTTCACGAAGGCTTTGAATACCTGCTTCGAGGTGTAGCAAACCATTAGGTAAAATAGCGAGTTCTTCTTTTAATTCTTCGGAGAGAAGTGCCGGGTGAATTTCCAAATGGAAACAGATGTCCGGGGCATATTCACGGAAGAGGTGAAGAAGTTCTTTGGCTCGCTTATTATTATAGTTGAAAGTGCGGTCGAGTACACGCACATTTTTGATGCCATGCTGATGGATAACATTCAGTCGTTCGCGGATTGCCTCCAATGAAATGGTGCGAACCGGTTTCTCACCTCCGCTGACGCAGAAAGCGCATGTGTTGAAGCATCCTCGGGTAGTTTCCAGTTGTACGAAAGGCTTGCTCCAATTAAAAAAACGACTTTTCTCCGGTGAGACGAGCTGAGAGAAGTTCATGACACGGGCAATACCGTTGTCTTGATATTGGTCTGATTCGTCCAGATAACATAATCCGGATATCTGATTCCACTCATTTACAGGGTGATTCCATACTTTTAACCAAATTGGGAATACTTCTTCTCCTTCTCCCCGAAACACTCCGTTGACAAATTTGTTCTTTCTTAAGAAGGCTTCGTTATTTCCTAAAAACTCCGGACCGCCGAGTACGATGCAGCAATGAGGTAGCAAAGCTTTAGCACGTGAAACGATATGCAACAGTTGCTCGTGATTAAATAGCCAGTTGGTAGCAGCAATAATATCCGGTTGATGGTGATAGATTTGGTTGACTACCATTCCGGTATTTTCGTTGATGGTTGCCGATACTGTACACCACTCAATGGTAGTGTCATCTGCTATTTGAGCATGTAATGCAGGCAATGCCAGCGATGAGTGCGCATAGGAGCTATTTAAATCAAGCCAAAGAAGTTTCATGTGTAAATTTTACTATTAGTGGGACAAAGGTACAAAAAACTTGCATCTTAAGGCATATAGTAAAATAAAAACGCTAATTTTGCAATAATAAACGCAATAAACTAGAAAATTATGAAGAATTTGAAAAAATACGTAGGTGTTCTCATGTTGCTGACTTTATTGGTCGGCTTTACTTCGTGCGAAGATGATGAAACTATATTTGATCACATAGTAGGGCGTACATGGGTTGGTGATTTAGGATTTTGGGTAGATAATAGTCCGGTGGAAAGTGGAATAACCTTTAAGAGTAATGGTTTTGGTGTAGATGAACAATGGTATTATGATTGGGATAGAGTAGCGGCTGTTTTAGATGTCCGCTGGTGGATTGAAGATGGAGATTTATTCTTGGATTATGGTAATGGCTATCCTTTATTAATATTAGCAGATGTTTATGTTGAAGGCCGATATCTTACAGGGCGTTTGTATTCAAATAATATAGATCAAGGAACCGTTACTTTAGAAATGAGTAATTAGTGAAGATCTAAAAAAGAATTGTGGAATTGGAAAAAATATCGATTTTTTTATAAAAGTTCCCCTTATTGAAGGCTAATCTATGTACAGAGTTGTCAGCAAATAAGGGGAATTTTTATTATTTTATTTCTTCAGGAACAACTTCTTAAACTCTCCCGGATAAGGTGTCTCAAACTCCATTAAATCTCCCGTCACCGGATGATAGAAACAAAGTTTGAAGGCGTGGAGTGCCAGTCTTCCGATTGGGTTAAGCGATTCTTCGCCTCCATATCTTCCGTCACCTATAATAGGATGTCCTAAATTCTGCATATGTACACGGATCTGATTCTTACGTCCTGTTTCCAGATCAAGTTCTAACAGTGAATAACCGTTAGCACGTTTGATTGTCTTGTAGTGTGTGATGGATTTTGAACCACCATCATCATAATCGCTGGAGCTTACATAAAGAGTTTTATCCGTCAGCCAGGAAACCACAGTGTCATAATCCTTCTCCATTGTTCCCTCAACAACAGCTACATAACGGCGGTCAGTCACTATTTCATGCCAGTTGTCACGTAATGTCCGTTGTGTTTTTTCGTCTTTTGCGAACATCATTAATCCTGATGTATCCCTGTCCAGACGATGTACGATAAACACACGGTGCTGTCTGCCCGAGCGCTGTACATATTCATTCAGAATCGTATAAGCGGTGCGCTCTTTTTGTCGCTCGGTATTGACAGATAAGAGTCCTTGCATTTTTTCCACTACAATGATATAAGCGTCCTCATATACAATTTTCAGCAGTCTGTTATGAAATTCCTTCTTTCCTTTTTCCTTGCTGATTTGTACTTTCATTCCGGGTTGCAGCGGGAAGTTGAACTGAGTGGTGATTACGTTATCTACCAATACCACCCGTTTGCTCAGTAATGACTTCAGTTTCGTGCGGCTTGCGTCCGGCATTTTGGCAGCCAGAAACTCCATTAGTTCCATGGGCTCTTTGACTGCATAGTTCGTATATTGGGCACGTGCTTTTTCTGCAGGAGTTCTTCTCGGTCTTTTTTCCATTTCTTTTTTCTTTTGCGAACAATTCAACTAACGTATTATCGAAGCTCCAGCAACACTACATTTTCCACATGATGCGTATGCGGGAACATATCTACAGGTTGCACAGCTTTCACTTTATATTTGCCGTCAAGCAGTTGTAAGTCGCGTGCCTGCGTAGCCGGGTTGCAGCTTACATACACAATCCGCTTCGGTTCGGCAAACAGAATAACATCAACCACATCCTGATGCATACCTGCACGTGGGGGGTCGGTGATAATCACATCCGGACGTCCATGCTGATTGATAAATTCCTGAGTCAGCATATCTTTCATATCTCCGGCATAGAACAAGGCATTCTTAATCTCATTAATCTCGGCATTTACCTTTGCGTCTTCGATAGCTTCCGGTACATACTCGATACCAATCACCTGACGGGCCTGGCGGGATACAAAATTGGCAATGGTTCCCGTTCCGGTATATAGGTCGTATACCAGTTCCTTTCCGGTCAGCCCGGCAAATTCGCGGGCTATCTTATATAAATTGTATGCCTGTTCGGAGTTGGTCTGATAGAATGATTTCGGACCGACTTTGAAACGCAGTCCTTCCATTTCTTCAAACATATGGTCTTTTCCCTTGAATACATGTACATCCAGATCATTGATCGTATCGTTGCACTTATTATTAATAATGTACAGGAGAGAAGTGATTTCGGGGAATGAATCGGCAATGAACTGCAGCAGTTGCTTGAATAGTTCCATTTCATGGTCTTCCGTAATCTTGCAGATGACAATGACCATCAGCTCTCCTGTTGATGAAGTGCGGATAATCATATTCCGTAACATACCTTCCTGAGTACGCAGATTGATGAAGGAGTAATCATGCTCGTAAGCATAATCGCGTACAGCATTACGAATACGATTGGAGATGTCGTCCTGTAACCAGCATTTTTCAATAGCCAGCACTTTGTCGAAAGCTCCGGGAATATGAAAACCTACAGCATTCATCTGATCATACTTCACATCCTGCCGAACTTCATCGTTCGTGAGCCAGCGTTTGTTCGAAAAAGTGAACTCCAGTTTATTCCGGTAGAACTCTGTTTTGGCAGAACCCAGAATCGGTGAAATTTCCGGAAGTTCGATCTTTCCGATGCGTCTCAGATTGTCTTCTACTTGTTTCTGCTTATACCTGATTTGTTCCGAATAGGGGAGTACCTGCCATTTACAACCGCCGCATACGCCGTAGTGTTGGCAGAAAGGAACGGCACGTACGGGCGACAGCTCGTGGAATTTCACAGCTTCGGCTTCGGCGTATTTGTTCTTTTTGCGCTTGATCTGCAGGTCTACAACATCACCTGGCACTACATAAGGAACAAAAATCACCAGGTCGTTTACTTTTGC
>OGMW01001386.1_pt1 | contig 21470 bp, 9 predicted proteins | sample 1573281 | NCBI WGS metagenome assembly OGMW01 (sample SAMEA2581907, study PRJEB24529) | metagenome | biome: Human gut stool | place: China | collected 2011 | reverse complement strand
GAGGGGCTTTGCAGCAGGTGAAAGACCACATGGACGGGAAAATAAAACTCAAATCGGGAGCCATATCCAAAGCCAAAATCCTATGTGTCAGACAATTTACTGTATCCATCGTAATCTTACTCCATGACACAAAAGAATCCGGATCCATCTCACCTAGTTCAAAACGGGCTGTCAGCAATCTACGCACACTGACATCCAATTGTTTCTCACTGATCAGTCCTTGTTCCACAGCTGTTTTCAGTTTTTTATATCTGCTTCCACATTCTACATCCGTACCGCTCAATACAGCATCAGCACTAGCAGCTTCTGCCGTAGCATGAGTCTCATGGCGCCCTTTTCCGTAAAAATCACCGATAGCACCACAATCACTTACTACCAACCCTTTAAATTTCCATTCATCACGCAGAATCTGCATCAACAATCTTTTATTTCCACAGCACGGTTCTCCTTCAAAACGGTTATAAGCACACATCACTTCTTTCACATTACCTTCAGTGACCAATGCTTTAAATGCCGGCAAGTATGTTTCCCACAGATCACGAGGTTCAATATTCTCTGCATTGAAAGAATGACGGTTCCATTCGGGACCGGAATGTACTGCATAATGTTTGGCACAGGCATGAAGTTTATCATATTTAGTATCCTCCGGTCCCTGTAATCCTTTTACAGCAGCCAGCCCCATACAAGTTGTCAAATAAGGATCTTCACCGTAAGTTTCCTGCCCCCGCCCCCAACGAGGATCACGAAATATATTGATGTTAGGAGTCCAAAAGGTTAATCCTTGATAACGTTCGTGCTCACCATTGCGACGTGCTTCGTGAAACTTGGCACGCGCCTCGTCGCTGACAGCTTCGAACACACGAAGTAAAGCCTCATTATCAAATGTTGCCGCCATTCCTATACATTGCGGAAACACTGTAGCCACTCCGGCATTGGCCACACCATGTAAAGCCTCATTCCACCAATTATATTCAGGAATTCCCAAATGTTCTACAGGTGCCGAAACATCCTGCATCAACGCTATCTTCTCATCCAATGTGAGTTTTGACAATAAGTCTTCTGCCCGTTCTGCAGCTGTTAAATTATGATTCTTATATGGTTCAACGTGGGGTGCACCAGAAGATATTAACATAGCCAGACTAAAAGTTATAAATAGACTTTTCATAATTCTATCATTTATTTATTCGTTTTAATAATATCAAGAGTAAAGCCAAAAGTGATAAGCTACCGTGCTCAATCCTGCATCACTTACAGGTGGTTAAAGCAGCATACTCGTATCGTCATAATAAATCAAGATCATACTTGTTTATCATATCCGCTGTACAGTCGAAGGAATTTTGATAATATTCTCCTGTAGAAATTGACGCCCCGTTCCCCATGCCCACTGACCATAGATGATTCTGAACATACAATTCTCGCGGGTCATATCCTCCCCACCATTTTCCCTTGCTATCTTCCTTGGTTAATTTGCCATCATAAGGAATATCGGCGACTACCTTCATTGCACATATTACGAGCATACCAGTCACCCAGCTCGGGCTGACATTAAGATCCCCAATGCGCCCAGACACCAAACTTGGCATCTTGAAACCATTCGGGCACTCCGCCATACTGCAACAACGATTCCCAAGTCGACTCGTATGTTCCTCTTGCATGATTTCGTGGAAGGGTGAACATGCCGCACATCCCAATGCTGCCAATAGATATAATGTTAACTTGAAAATCTTCACGATATAAAAAAGTAATTATTCCAATATTTTTATTCTTACAGCTTCCCTTGAATGACAAATCCACTCTCCATCTCTCCATTCCAGCCAAGCATCAAAAGGCTTTCCCTCACCAAGAGAAACTTCCAAACCATCCATGCTGAACGAGTATCCGTTTCCTATATACAATGAAACAAGCCGTCCTTTCTCCATTGTTGCAACACAGTAGGTACCTATAAACCGGATACCCATATACTTCACTTCTGTTTTTTCATTCACCGAATGAATGATATGGTCCACTTTGTCTTTCTTGAAATATTCGACTGACAACTTGGCTACACCTTTTTGTTTTGAAGTCTTGCCTGTATAGACCGAATGAATTTGAGCCTTTTCTCCGTTGCCGTATGGCTCATACACTGCTATAAAAGGATGATCCCAAGCTTCACTTTTTTGCCTTACCAATAATGCCGGTACAGGAAGCGTACGTAAAGACGGTTCATAATAACGATGATTGAACAGAGAGTTCAGTTGATAAACGGTTCTTCCCTTACCTGCTGGCATAAACATCCTCATATGAGTATCATCTATACCCAGATGATAGTCTACATAAAAGTTGTCAGGATTTTCGCAGCTACCCAATGTCGTGAAATAAGAATATCCTTTACCGGACAACGAATCCAAGGGAGAGGCAGACATCGGCATCGGTTGCCCCGACGAAAGGAAGAATTCGGAACCGGTACCCATATTATGATAAATATAGTCATGGTAACGGTCTTCTCCATCCGTTACGTCCGACCGGAATATGTCTACATAATAGCCTGTGTGTGGTGAAGTACGGATAATAGAAAGCATACGGCGTTGTTCCGCCTTGATTTCCGAAGTATAGAAATGATTGGCTGCATCTACATACTGGTGGTAGGGTGATACCTCGTAGTCAGGAGCTTTTCCATCAACGACGACAGGTTCGGCATGTACAATTTCCAGATTCTGCGGCATGTTATTGTCCGCACCTTTTCCGTTCGGACTCACGGTATTGTGTCCAGCTACGTTGATTTTATATTCATGTGTATCCGCCCCCCAATAATCCTGACCTACACCTTGATCTGGTGCCAAAATATGTCCACGTCCATACAACTCCATATTCATGCCATTAGGTTGCCTGTGCCCGGTATCCTTGCCAAATCCCATCAAAGTAAAAGCCAAAGCATCCTTCGGATCGGGTGCATTATTGCGACCGAATATTAAAGAATATGTTTCCGAATAGGATGTACGCGCCAATTGAGGAGCATTATCAGTACGAGGGATTTCGGGCAAATAGAAAAACAACGCATAATAGAATTCATTGTGCAAGTTCCGTTGTGGGGCATATTTCATCCATTCTGCACATTTTCTTTCCTGCAAACTATCCTTCTTATCGTGCCAATATGCCATCATAAGTTCCAGTTGTTCGGTATTCATGGTAGCATATGTAGCATCACCAAAGTTAGTAACATAACCATTGGGAAACAACATTTGTGTCATTGAACCCGAGGCTTTGCTCAACAAAGGATCTTTGGACAAAAAATCAAGACCATTTTTATAATATATGAAGCCGAAACGTACCAATTGACCAATAGAACCTTGCCCGTATCCGCCCGGAGCTTCAGGCCACAATCCGGTAGTAGGACTGATGTTGGCACGCAGCACATCGAGATAAGCCCCATGATGTTCCGTAGTAGGGCCGTAAACCAGTTTGTTTACATAATAAGCACGTCCCTTGCCGTCCTGGTAAGTGGAATCCTCGTCAAGCGCCAAGGCATAAAGCATGGCAGATTGCTGTTCATTCATGTTCCAGTTGCCTTTCAGTCCTCCCCCACGGTTCAGTTTGTTTTCTATCAAACGCTTGAACATCTTCTCGAAACAGCCTAAAGCCCATTCTTTTCCTTCGGGATGAGGAGGTGCCCACATCTCACCATCAATGCCTTTGACAAATTGTTCCGAATCAAAATACTCTTGCCGTAGATAATCGTAAATCATGTCGTATGCCAATGGAAGAGTAGCGAAATGGCGGGGATCACCTAAAGTCTCGAAAGAAAGGTAGCCATTGAAACTTCCCTCTTTATGATTTTGTTCCCAACCCGGATTAAGTTGTTCTTGTTGTGCTGCACCACGAACAAAATTCCACAAGATGTCGGCAGCCAGTTTGGCGTATTTCTTATCTTCCGTCAAGTAATACAAGATAGACGATTTCCAAGCCAACTGAATGAAAGCCCGGTTCACGGTTTCCGTTCCAAGTCCGGTCTTAGTGAACGGAACGGTATCATATGGAGTTTCATTGCCTAAATCCGATAATTTATTGTTCGATGATTCAGTCAGCTTCACAATGCCAAGATTCGTACTGACAGGTTTGGTCAGCGAACCATCCCCGTAAGGAATAATTTTGTCCAGTGGGGCCAAAGGCACGGAGTTGCTGGCGGCACGTCCATAAGTCACTCTGACAGTCGGGTATTTGGCATTGCCCTCCCTACGTGTCACGTAGTTTCCTTCTGTATAGAAATGTGTATAGCGTTTTCCTGGTTCCCAATGCATCTGCATACGAGAAACCACGTATCCGGGATTATCCTGGTGCATAGCAATGATTGGATCCACATCGGCTTTCAGCACCTCATAAATGTCTCTTGCCCAGTTCACCAATTCTATTTTCGCCTGAATAGCTTGTTTGTCGTCCATCGTAACAAATATGCGGGGATGCGTATTCGTGCGAAAATCTTTTTCGCTAATGGCCGACTGTGCAAATGCCATCCACACATCCAACAACAGGAAGATGGAAAAGAGATAAAAATATTTATTCCTTATATGAACCATGGTATTTCTTTTTCGATTAAAATCACACTTTACCATTATTATTGATAACGTAAAAAACAAAGAGCGCATCATTTCGTCTGTGACTCCGGATGCGCTCTCCCATCTTTAAAATATATGTGATTTAATACTTAAACAGTTATCCTTCATTCATCAATTGCCCGGCTTCACAATATCAAACGCTCCGGAAGGGTTGCCTTCAAGTGCTTTAAGGTCATCAAAACGGATGGTGATGTCTACTTTGTTGGATACATACAGTCCGAATTTGCAACCCAAAGCATCATAAGTTCCGTTATAACCAGCACATTCCGGGTTATTTCCGGTATCGTCCAAAGTATCATCATCAATCCAATGCGCGAAACCAAAATTGCAATTACCAGAATCGTATACAGGTGAGCCCTCGGTCATATCATCGCCGATCCATGCTTTCAAACGACCTTTATTGTTCCGACCAACTTTGAAATAAACCACCACCGAGTACCATTTGTTAACCTCGAGTTTACCAACAGTTCCTACTACCGGATCGACCAATGCATGACGATGCGAAAGTTTCAAAGTTCCCTGATCAATGGAAAGATGCCCCGCCCAACTATTGCGGCAACCTTGATTGAAAATTTGCGCTATAATGATGCCGCTCTCGTTCATTGGAAATGAATTTTCGGGCAGGAAAAACTTAAACCCGTACCATCCTTCGGTTGTTGTCTTGAAATTACAAGTCACTTCGGCTCCTCGACGCATACGACGGTCATCCTCCAAAAGAGCTTTATAGTTGTAATAAAATTCCAAATATTTATCTACAATCTTAATATAATTGGGTTCCCAAGCCCATGCGTCTGTAAAAGGAAGATAGGATGTGCCCGAATTGAAATCATGTTTATAAATTACATAATCCACACCTGGTTTAACCCCATTTACTGGTGTTTGATTTTGATCTGCAGATAAAGCCAATCCGATTTCACCGACGTTTCCAACCCAAGTTGTTCCCACTTGCAGGAATGTGATTTTCAGATAATAGGTTTTGCCTTCTTCAAGATAGAATGCTCCCCATTGGTCTTTCCAATTGGTTGCCCATGAGCCGGTATTTTTCATTGCATGGGTTAAAGTCTCGTTCAATGCAGCAGTTTTCAAGGTATTCAGGTTATCACCGATATTAACGTTCAGCGAACTTCCATCTTTCGTCGTTCCTGTCATCAGATATACATCGAACAATCCGGTTGCAGGTGCATCAAACTGATATATGACATAAGCACCATCCTTAGTACTTCCAATTCCACCTTCTTCAATGGTTATTGTTCCGCTTGTTTCTAAATAGTTGATGAGCGGTAAATTCAAATCTCCAACTAACGGCAATTCGGGACCACTAACCTTTTGATAACCATCAAAATCAATAGTAATAACACCACCTTTTGCATCTGTAGGTACTGTTACGGTAACTGAAGTAGCTGTTAAAGCATCAGCAGTGGCCTTAGTAATTCCCTCTTCAGCGCAGAATTCAACAATAACATCCTGAGCAGTAACCCCTTTATCAATGAAATATTGGAAATTCTTTCCATTTATCGTAATCTGCGAACCAGGAAAAGTGGGACTCGGATTGATTGAAGTAATCTCGGCACCAGGAACACAAATAAATTCATCGGTTGTTTCTGTATGATTCTTCCAGACCCACAGAGTAATGTTACCGGTAAGCCCTTTCTGCGGTACTCGTACTTTAATCTCATTATCCGACCAGCTTTCATAGTCAGTAGCCTCGACACCTCCGAAATACACACGTCCCACACGCTCTGTACGTTCTGTTCCAAAATTAGCCCCCTTTATCGTCACCACACTAGTTGGAAGACCTTCGCTTGGAAAAAACTCGGAGATTACAGGAACTGGATATTTATTCGATCCATTTTTATCATCGTCTGAACATGCAGTTCCTATGAAAGTGCTCGAAAGTAACAGAACACAAATCATTATAGAATTAAATAGCTTTTTCATATTCATTTTTTATTAATTACATTCATTACCACTGCGGATTCTGCAATAACTGCGGATTCAACTTTATCTCATCTGTAGGAATAGGTTGCAAATAATTCTTCTTTGAAAATTTTCTATTAACCTTCTTTTCTACAATCACACACCCTGGTTCGGTTGGAGTATATGCAGGATCTTCATAAGTAATAGTTTCTTGTTCTATATTATCAGCAGTCCAAACACTGGATTTGAAAACATCTTCGTTTGTTACAGGATTTTTCATTGTAACCAAATACGTATTAGTATCTTCGTAGCTTATGTAGACACCACATTTTTCTGTCCCAAAAACTTGTTCCGCAATTCCCCAACGGCATACATCTGCAATACGTAAGCCTTCAGCATACAACTCCAAAGCACGTTCACGACGAATCTCTCCTAAATAAGACATATCACATCCTAATGATCTTGCCTTAGCTATCAAAGCAGCATTCAGAGGAGCCACTCCACCACGGGCACGAACTAAATTTAAAGACTTATTCAAATCCTCATCAGAGATAGTACCATTACCCAACTCGCAAGTAGCTTCAGCATAAATTAAATATATTTCAGCTAAACGTATTAACATACAATCCATTGCTTCCTGCCCAGCATCGGTTATGGTAGACAATTCCGAACAGAATTTCCGTCCACGAGTTCCTGAAGCTGTATTAGTCGTCAAATTAGGACAATATTGATACTGATTGGCAGACAAAGAAGTTATATCTGTCATATAATCTGCACCAGTACCATATTTCCCCCAACCCCAAACATAATCCAATGTCTTAGGATGACAGGCTGTCAGCCGATAATCACGGTTTTCAAATTCCGTATTCATATCAATATACCCTTTAAATAAAGGAGATACATGAACAGGCAAACCATCAGTACACAAATACATATCAATTAATTTACGTGTCATCTTAGCTGGTTCCGCATGCGTCAGATTCATATTACTCTTCCTATTCGTATGATCATAGACAGCACGAAAAATTGCTTCTTTATTATTAGCCTTACTCAGTCCGGCAGGATTAGAGTCACTACCTTCCAAGTTAAATAGATAAAAGTAACTCTTATGTGCATACAAATCCGGATTAGCCGAATTAGGCACATTCTCTACCCCTAAAAACAATTCAAATGTCTCACTAGTGATAATCTCATCAGAAAGAGTTTTGGCCATGGTTAAAAAGTCGGCCACAGAAGGGTATCCTTCAGGGATGACCGTTCCAGCACCGCTTTTTACACCATCCCCATTGGTAGGATCAGCCGCACCTATACCATTATATTTTTCCCAAGTACCTTCATATAAACAAACACGTGCCTTAAAAGCTTTTGCAGCTTCAATTGTTACATGACCATCATTTGAAGTCGAAGACACCGTCGTGCTTCTCAAGTTTAAAATAGCTGTGTCCAAATCATCCAAAATAGCTTTTATAACTTCATATCGAGATGCCCTCTTGCCCCATACCACATCTGAAGAGACATCGGGAGTACTCATCATCAATGGTATTCCACCAAAACGTTGTAACAAAAAGAAATGATGCCATGCACGAAAGAAATGAGCTTGCCCAACCGGACCTGCTATTTCATCAGGGTTAGAATAAGAGGCGCCTTTCTCAATCAATTGGTTACAACCACGTAACCATTCATACGATTGAGAATAATAATCATCAGAAGTGCCGGCTGCATTTGTTCCATTCACTGCATCGTGAGAAACTGTAATCAAATCTGTCCCATAATCAAAACGAATGGCATAAGTGTTATTTGCACTACCTTTCTTTCCATTGGACTGCCATGCGTAAATATTAGTATGAAGATTATCAGCAGCAGCTTGAAATTGTTCCAAGTTTTGGAAAAAAATCGCTTCTGTTTCAGAATCCAAAGGTTTCAAATTCAAAAAGTCACTTATGCAACTTGTAGTTACCATCGACCCCAATAATAAGGTATATATAATTTTATTCATTTTCATAATGCGTATATATTTTAAAATGTAAGATCAATACCAAAAGACACTGTACGTGCATAACAATCAACTTTACCCTGCCCTGTGGCAGCCTGTGCTTCAGGGTCAAATCCATCGGCTACATGTGTCAATTCAAATAAATTGTCTGCTGATAGATAAAGGCGTAAATTCTCCACTCCTATCCTCTTCATCCATGTCTTAGGCAATGTGTAACCCAATACGATATTTTTCAGACGGGCATACCAGACATTCATCACATTGATATCGTTATATTGACTATAATTCCAATCGTTTATCGAACCATTGAATGATAACAACGGAAAGCGGGCACCGGTATTTTCTTCTGTCCATGTATTACTAAGATAGGTTTTGTTTTGATTCATCCACCAGCTAACGAAAGGACCACGCATATTACCCTCGCGGATGAGGTTCTGTTTGCCCACTCCTTGAACAAATGCTGAAAAATCAAAACCTTTATATTTAGCTCCCAAATTAATTCCAAACTGATAATGCGGATTAGAATCACCATAATAATAAAGATCATCCGCTGTGATTGCTCCACTCCCATCCAAATCGACTTTCTTTACGCATCCGGGACGCAATTGATTGTTACTGTTTTGAGTCGGAGCTAAAGTTCCGGCTTTATTAATTGTTTCATAATATGCAGCAACTTCATCCTCTGTTTGCAAATAACCATTTGTTTTGAATACATAAATTGAATTGATGGGCTTTCCCTCTACAATCTTATTCTTTCCGTAAGTAATAGCTGCAGCACCTTCATAATTTGTTACTTCAGTACGCGAATCAGACAAGCTAAAACCGACATTATAAGTAAAATCTTGTCCTATTCTATCATTCCAGTTCAACTGTAATTCCCAACCATTAGCACGATAGCCTCCTGCATTTGTTTTAGGGGCTGTCGCTCCCAACGTTGTAGGGTAAGTGACAGAAATCAGCATATCGTTATTCTTACGAATATAGTATTCAAAAGTACCACTAAGACGGTTATTTAGAACAGCAAAATCTACTGCAAGATTAGTGGTAGCCACACGTTCCCAAGTTCTATCCTTTGAGGTCATAGACGAAATCCATGCTGTGTTCACTTTAGTGCCGTCAAAGCCAAATACTGTACTTCCTTTACTAATTGTTGAATAATAATCATATTGACCGATACCTCCTTGCGAACCGGTCTCTCCATAAGATGCACGCAACTTCAGATTGTCAAACACATTCCAGTTCTTTACAAAATCAAATTCAGAGAAGCGTATTCCGGCTGAAAGACCATAAAAATTAGCCCAACGGTTATCTTTTGAAAATCTGGAAGAACCATCACGACGGAATAATCCTTCTAACAAATAAATCCCTTTATAATCATAATTCAAACGCCCAATCCAAGAAATCATTCCTACTTCATTTCTACCTCCGGTAGCTTCAGCAGTAGTGACGTCTCCTAAATTAATATCATCTAGTTCATCATTGGCCATTCCCTTACGGTATTGGTAATATTTCTCATATCGTGTTTTTTCACCTGTCAAACCTGCCATTAATGAAAGATTATGGTCTCCAAAAGTTCGATTATAGTTTAACAAAGCATTATAAGTCTGATAAAACGTATCTTCTAGTGTGTTTTTTACCCAACAATCATCATTTGACGATTGGGAATGAATTGAACCTGATCCTTGCGAATAATCAGGATAACCATCAATAGAAGTCGTTTCACCTGCCCAGTCATAAAGAGTAACATGAGTCTGACGCTCTATCTTCTTATGATGACGAATACGGAAATTTGCAGAAGTCTGGAAAGATAATCCCTTCACATACTTATTGAAGTCCAATGTCAATTTTCCTCCTAAACGCATGATTTCTTCCGTATTATTGTTACGCCCTCCTTCTACCATTTTGGCTACAAGATTATTATTTCCAAAAGTATCATAAAATTGGCCGTATTCATTGTAAATAGGAAACAAATACATATCTTGCAAACCATTTCCTACACCTTGCTGTGGACTGCTAGTGTTACGTTTGTCATAGGACACATTGAATTCCGTTTTTATCATGTCACTGACTTTATAATCAAGATTCGTACGGAAATTATACTTTTTCTGTCCATCGTATGCCACATCTATCAAAGATCGGTCATTGGCATATCCCAAAGAAGTCATCACTTTCACTTTGTCATTACCCCCACTGACCATTACATTATGAGATTGTCCCCAAGTAGTTCCATAAACCTCGTCAAATTGATCAGCATAAGGATCCAATATCTTATAGGCGCCATTTACCATACCTTCAATATATTCACCATTGGCTAGCGAACGCCACGTTTCTTCCGACCATCCTAACTTCCAACCATACGTATGATCTGCACCATATTTATAGTCATTCTCCACAGCCATATTATGCATTTGCGCCCATTCTTGCCCATTAGCAACCGGATAACGTTTTCCTACAATATTAGCATGTACACTTCCCGAATAAGTGACTTTGATTTTTCCTTCTTTACCACGTTTAGTCGTTACCAGGATAACACCACCGGCAGCTTTAGTTCCATAAATTGCAGCTGCTGCATCTTTCAATACAGATATGCTTTCAACATCATTTGGATTAATCTGAGAAAGTTCCCATTCATAAGCCTCTACTCCATCAATAATGATCATCGGATTATTGGCATCATCATTCACAGAGATACCTCCACGTAATGTTATTGAAGTACCTTCATTTCCCGGACGGGAAGAAGTACGCGTTATTGTCAGACCAGGAATGGTACCCTGTAGCGCAGAAGCCACACTCTGTGTAGATTTTCCGGCAAGTACTTCATCTCCTTTTACTTGAGTAACAGAACCTGAAAGAGTCGCTTTCTTTTGAACTCCATACCCAACAACCACTATCTCATCCAGCATTTCGGAGTCTTCTTTCAATACAATTTTCAGTGGCTTTCCTGTTATATTCACTTCTTGTGTTTGAAAACCCACATACGAAATGATCAACACCCCTCTAGATACATTATTCAATGTAAAATTACCATCTATATCAGTAATAACTCCATTGGTAGTCCCTTTCACAGAAATACTGGCTCCAATAACAGGTTCACCTTTCTCATCTATCACTTGTCCCTTTACATAACCTGATTGCAGAATAGCCTGAACGTCTCTCACCTCTGAAAAAACCATTTGAGGACTTCCGACACATAGCGCGGATGCCATCATCATAGAATATAAAACTCTTTTGGGTGAGAATCTAAGAAAATCATTTTCCATAAATTCCAATTTAAAATTAACACTATAGTTTATTATCTCTTTTTTATATACACTGTTGTAAATATGTACGCATCTCTTTCCTTGCTATAAACAAATGACATTCTACCGTTCGCTTACCGACATTCAGACGAGTAGCAATTTCTACTGACGAAAGCCCTTCAAAGCGCGTCAAATAATAAATTTGTTTTCGTTGCCTCGGAAAGGTTGCCAATTTCTTCTTCTCTAATGAAGATATGTCATTAGCCCAGACAATCTCTTCCGTTTCATTCGTACAAGAAGAAGTTTCATCGTAGAGATAGCTACTGATTTCTCTTGCCTTATAATAACGGCGAAGATAGTCAGTTACAATATTACGGGAAATGGTATAAATGAAATGTTTTACTGTATCTTCACAAAGCATTTGCTTATATTCCATCAGACGTACAAATACATCTTGTGCCAAATCTTCTGCATCACAACGATTGTTAATTCGATACGTTATAAAATCCACTACACGAGAATAATATTCAATGTATGAATCTACAATAATACTCTGGGATCTATCAGTTGCATTCTCCATAATATAAGCTTTGAGTTATGATTACGAACGCAAATATAAACTGTTAGTCTCATTTAAAGGCAAAAATTTGAAAGTGGTAGGTATCAATGCAAGGAAGAAAGACAACAAACAGATAAACAACTATATATCAACAACATATACAATTAAAAGCAAAGTCCCAAATCATTGTTTTGATACTCTGTCATGCTCTTGCTTCTGAATATACTCTAATGGAGTACATCCCATTTGCTTTTTAAACAGCCGGAAGAAAGACGACTTTGAATTGAATCCACAAGATTCTGCAATAGACATTAATGTGTATAAAGAAATATCCTCCTGTTTTTGCTTTTGAACAAAAGCTTCCACTCGATAATGAGCAACAAAATCGGAAAAGTTAGTATTCAATTTAAAAGAAAGACACTCTGATAAAGAAGAAATAGAGCAAGATAACGCCGCGGCAATATCCGCACTCTTCAACTGTTTGTTCAAATATGGTTTTTCTGTTTCAAAATAATGAATGAGTTGTTCATACAGGCGATCCAACTTTTCCTGACTGGATCTTGGAGTTTTAGGTTTATACGCCGCCGTATTTAACAATTCATCGTCAGAATCCTGTTTCATTTCTACTATCGACACTTTTCTCCGCCAATATTTCCACCCAATACCCAATAGCACAATTATGACAACTATGGCAGCGATACCATACGTAACATACCATGGATATTCTACAATAATTTCCAATTGAGTTTCATAATCAGAGTTCCCTTGTCCACGAACTCTCAACAGATATGTCCCAGCCGGCAAATCAGTATAGGACAAACAGTTATTCTCAATATTATATTTCCATCTTTCATCAAATCCCTCCAGTATATATTGATAAGAATCCAAAGCTCCTAGATAGGTATGCATGGAGAAACATAATTCCAAATTGTTCTGAAACGCAGGCAATACCATTGATTTTGCATAAGCTGGAGTTACAGGACCTTGTTCCTGATCTTCCAACAATTGTTGCCGCTTCCCTGCAACTTTAACAGAACTAATACGTGGCAAGTCACACAATACAGCTTGTGACAACTGATAAGGATCACAAACAACCAATCCCATTTCATTAGCCCACCAATATCTGCCTTGACTATCCTTACTAAATGAACGACATACTCCACCAGGTATCCCGGCTGATAAATCATACAACTGTTTCTTATTAGTCACCCGATTATAACGCAGAATCCCTTTCATCGTAGCAATCCACCACACATTCTGTTCATCTTCATAAACGCTATAAACTGTATTATGTGGCAAAATATTATCTTCAGAATAAATATCAATCTCCGTTCCCCGTTCATTCAAAACAATCAGCCCCATCCGATCGGTACAAATGAACATCTTTCCATTCTTACTTCTGGATATGTTATTTATCTGTGCTTTAGATATATTTTTCAATTTATCCTTTCCCTCAAAGGTATCCGTTATTTTACGAGTAACCTTATCCAATAAAAAAATACCATCAGAGGTTCCGATCCATAAACGATTACGGGAGTCGAAACATAAAGACAAAGCAGAACATCCCGGATATTTATTAGTATCCAGCAGATATATATCCGTCTGATTTGTATGCATATTATAATAGAGCACCTTTTCAGATGTAGCTAACCATATCCCCTCTTCATCTGACAAACAAGAATAAAACTGTGTTCCTCTATATACGTTTTCTTCAGAGAAGGTCCTGAAAGAATTCTTTTTCAAAGAAAAAAGAACAAGCCCTTTTGTTGTACCAATCAAGTAATCATCACCACCAAATGGTTGAATAAATAAAATAGAATTAGAAAGTAATGCCGAGTAATCTTGAGTGGTGAAAGTCTGAACACGTTTTTCCGCTTCGGAAACCAACAGTAATCCATTCCTTGTTCCTATTAATTTTATATCATCCGAGACAATGCAAAAAGAACGTACCTGACGATTGAAAGTAGTAAAATCCGTGCCAGGAAGTCGATAAACATTAAAGGCATCATTTTCAATCTGTGAATAAGCGATTCCCCCGGAAAAAATGCCCAACCACAAAGTCGTTCCTTTCTTATACATAGAATAAAACTGGTTAGACCGAAGTCCGTTTTTCACATCTTCATCAGCTGCGATAGTATATTGCAACCGGTTCGTCGTACATGAGAGCACTTCTATCCCCCACGTTGTATTTACAAATAGTTGCCCACCATCAATAATCAAGGGATAAGTTCTTTTTTTATCCTCCATTGCGAACTCATTCATAAACCTGCGACTCTTCATGTCGAATCGTAACATTGAATTGTATTCAGCAGAAATATAAAGAACATTTTTATACGAATTTAGAGAAGCCTGAAAAAATGGGTTGAATTTCAACGGCCAAGCATACTTTGTAACTTTCCCGGTCTTAGTTTCCAGGTTTAACAACGCTTTTTCAGTAAGCAACCAATAGTCAGTGAGAGTATTCTCCAATATAGAAAACACTTGTCCTTCATCAGCAATCACATGTGACAATACTCCTTTGTCATAGACAAAAAGCCCAGCAATAGCAGCTACATACACTTTTTCGTCTTTTCCCCAATGGATAGCACTAACTCTTTGTAGTTCCTTTTTTCCCTCACAAAGAATAGATTCCATTTTACGTGTTTTCAAGTTAATACGGGCAAGCCCATTCTCCATACCTACCCATAACCAATTTCCTTCCGTTTCAGCCAAAGCTCGAACCTGCTTGTTTTCAAACTCTGAATAGATCTCCGTATTAATCCCATCATAACGACACAAGCCTGTATGAGTACCAATCCATAGAAATCCATTATCATCCTGAAGCATTACATTAGCCGTACTGTAGGGTAATCCATTCTCGGCTGTCAAACGGTTAAACTTCAAGTCTCTCGCCAACAGATATTGTGGATTAAGTATGTTTAGCAATATTATAAATAATACAACGAGTATGTTTTTCATCCTTTTCACATTCTGTTCCCTGCAAATATACATTATTATTTCATTCAATAAGTATATAACATTGAAAAAATAAAGTCGGTTGTCAACAAGGGATGCTTCATATTAACCCTTATTATCAACAAGAATCTATACAATGCAGGGAACATCGGTCAAGTTTCTTTCCTGATGTTCGTTTTTTAAGATTTTGTAGAAAACCGATTGTTCTAAAAATGATAAATCAAAGAATAAACTGTATAAATCACCGCATTAATATGCATAAATAAAGAGTTTTACTGCATAAGATCAGAACAAATATGCACTTTTTGCACCCATAAAGCATCCGTTGGTTTAAAACAATCGATGTGTTCCTCGGTGTCGGTCGACTTGACCGACACCGAGGAACACATCGATTGCCACCGGGGAACACCCAAAAGGGTTATTGAGAGCTTGTTTTTCCTCTAGTTATAGTATTAATATCGGCATAATAAAAGTATTATAATGATAGGTCATTCAACACTTAGTCACGCATTCAACTAATTAAAAAGCAAAACACGTTTCCATTTAACCAATAAATACGTGAAATAATAAAAAACGAGAATTTCCTATTCAGGATTAACAGAGTTTTTCCGTTCCGCTTAATAAGGAGTAGCAATTATACCCTCTCTTGATTGTTTTAATATTCTATTTTTAAGAATAATCGTTTTTTCATATTCAGGCATTTTTCCATAATTACAGTTCACGAATTAACACGCAGCTCCACGGAGCCAATTCAGACTTCCAAACAAAAGTGCCTTCTGAATTCACCTTAATAATCTGTTTATCCGTATTCCAGGCAGCCTGTTTCAAGTAATCGATTTCTTTGTAACCGGGCGAATGTGGAGCACCTATTTTCAAGTAATCATCATACACATTACCATGATCTTTATCCAATATCTCAATTTCAAAAACAGTGCCCGGTTTTAATCCTTTCAATGCTATATCCACTTTTTTAGATGATGCTTGCATGTAACTGTTGAAATTCGCTGCCGAAGGTACGGCTTCTTCATATTCTGACGGATAATTAAAGGCTACAGCCGATATTTTGCCCGTTCGAGAAGAACGGCTCACAAACAACGGATCTTTATAATACAGTTTCTCATCGCCTAATTGGTGCAACATACGATAAGCATGAAAAGAAGGTTTCACCAACCCTTGGAAATTAATCATTCCAAAACCACCATGAAAAATTTCCTCACCACCTCCTTTTTCTTCGAATACATCCGTGAATGTCCAGTACATCAACGAATTGGCCATTCCCAAACAATCTAAGTTGGTTTTCAAAATATAGGCTGCCGGCGGCAGGACATCATGCATACGATCACGGCTATTAGGACTTGTACTCCATTCTGTCAGGTGAATTTCCGCATCAGGATATTTACTGCCTGCAATCTGCTGACGCAGCCATGTTATATCATCATGCAGGGAATGTACATAGCGAATGGCATCCTTACTACGCCCCGTATCCGGATCTAAAGCATAATCTGTGGGATACGGATGAGTTGAAATAAAATCAACCGGCAGATTTTCCTTTTCACAAAAACGAAGAAAATCTTCAATCCATACACCTTTCCATTGTTTGGTATTTATTATATCCTGTGAATAGAAAACAGACTTTTTATGATCCATTATTTCACCATCATGACGATTATCTGCTATAAAATTACTGGTTGCAGGTCCCCCTACTTTCAGCCTTTCGTCTACAGATTTTATAGCCTTAACGGACTCTTTGTACATACGGAAGTAATCACTTTTTGTCCCGTCGAAAAAACCGGCTTTCGGGTTCAGATTCAGATTCGGCTCGTTCCATACTTCAAAATACCAAGTTAAAACTTCATCAATACCATATCTGTCAACAACATGTTGTGTAAATTCCTTTACCAAATTATGCCATTTATCAAAGTTATTGCGGTCCACAGATACATTATTCTGATACCACATTTGTTGCTTACTATCTTTTGCAGCAATGTCTTTCGGGAAAAATGATAATTCTACAAAAGGTTTTACCCCCAAAGCCAGCATACGATCGTAAACTTCATCTATATATTGCCAATTATAGACCACTCTCCCATCCGGTTTCTTGAAATAGACAAACATGTCATCACCAAACAAACCGTGCATACGCACATATTGAAATCCACAATAGTCTTTCGCTAATTTCAAATGCTCCAACCATCCGGCACGCAAACCTTCATTTGCACGACCAGCTCCAACTCCGACACTCCAATAATGAGTGAATGGTTCAGCATCTCCTTTTACGTCAATTGTTTGTGAAGAGACAGGAACTGCAAATAGAGCCGCTGCCGCTAGTGTCACAAAAAAGTTCTTCTTATCCATTACAATCTTATAAATTATTATTTAATATTTAGTAGTTTATTATATCCTTCGTCCAAGATTCTCTCCATCTTTCCAATCTTTACTTTCACTGGCCCTGTAGCAGAATAATACCAATTTCCGTCTACCTGATAAATTGTTGCATAAACATTCTGTTCCGCTTCTAATGAGTAATTTCCTTTTTGAAGAAGTCGTCCTTTCCCTAAATACATAGAGTCTATTTTTCCACCCACCTCACTTATCAAGCCGAATGTACCGCTAAAAAATGTACGTGAAGCCAATGAATACACTTGTGAATCTGTTGCACTGAATACATAATCTTCTCTTTTATTTCCTGTCAGCACTTTTACTCCTGCACAATTTTCCCCAACCGACATAGCTGTAACTTGTTTAACGTAAGGAGTATCGCCTTTATAGGCTTCATATACTGAAACAAACGGATGAGCTTTTGCGTTATTATCTTCCTGACGAACAATCAAGGTAGGGGTCACAGAAGGTGGCATAGACACATTCCCCGGAGTCAATCCTTTATTTAGGGTAGTAGCCGGAGCGTCTACCTTATAAATCTGACGCCCCTTTTCTCCTGTCATCCATAAACGGGTTGTTATATTTTCGGGCATCGTCCAACTCGCTATAAAATTCCGGTCATATTCAGTTTTTCGGATATTAGTAAACCATTCATAACCCGCATGATACGTTTTCTCAAATTTATCCTGCCGATTAAATGGAAGAATATTTCCGCGCACATCAACTACTTCCAGATTTGTTCCAACATTATGGAATAGATAATCATTATCATTCAAATCTGAACGGAAAATATCAATGTAATAGCCGTCTGAATCGGACGTACGGACTAAGGCAACGGTTCTTCTTTTCTCTCCTGCCGATATATCTGCAAAATTCAAGAATGGGGTGAGTGCCTTCTCATTCACAAATTTACCAGTCTCTACTTTCGGTTCCATCGCTTCAATAACTATTTTTCCTTCTGAATAGCCGGGAAGTATAGTATTAGCCCCTGCAGGAGACTGATGATAGACATGGTCTTTGCTCCAATAAGACTCATAGGCGGCAGCATCCGGTGCCAAAGCGTATCCATAACCATATAATTGTAAGGCTAATCCATTTGCTGTCAGGTGATATCCGTTTGTTCCACCATAAAGCGCAGCCATCATTTTAAACGGACCAGTCCAATTCTTCATTGCAATGAAACGATGATGCGGAGAATAGGAAGTCCTTTCATTTATCTCTGATTTAACTACCGGAATAGTAGGAACATAAGTACAGATACCTGTCCAACCGGCATTTGAACGGTCGTATTTTCCTAATAAAAGTCCTTTATTTAAAGCTGCGGCAGTAGATTCAATGCCTTTTCTGTTAGCAGTCTGTGTATAATATGTCAACAAATTCTCAAACGTAAGAAAATTTGCACTGCCTCCACGTGAATCCCCGAATACAACCATATTGGCTGCATCATCCATCCAAGGAAAAACCGCCATTGCTGCTTTCTGCAAAATCGGATTATCAGCAATAATATCTATCCCCGAACGCTTCAACAATATAGCCCAATCCAATAGCATTTGAATTGTTCCGAAAGAATATCCCGGCGACTCCGGCCATAAACCTGTCACAGGATCATACGTCTTCACCATATCCGGAATAGCATCATGATATATTGTCGACTCATTCGTCAAATAATGCAGATAATAATCTTTTCCTTTCCCATCCGGATATGCTTCATTCTCCTCCAGCACAAGAATCGGACGTAATATCATATTCCAACCATTCACATTCCAGTTGCCTGATTTTGCACCACGAATAAAGCCAATATCAATAAAACGTTTAAAAACAATTCCTGCAACTTCTTTTGTTTCTTTTCCTATTTCTTTCAGATGAACATGAGGATTAGCTTTCAAATAATCGTAAAGATAATCATATATAGTAGCAGCATGTAAAGCAAGATCGTCATGTATCTGTTCATAATCATAATATCCGCAAATTCCTCCCGGCTCCCAACCTCCGGCACCTCCTGTCGACTTTTCAGGATCAAGAATGGGATTCATATAATAAGTCCCTATCAACCATGTATAAAAAATATCTGCCGCAAAGCGTGCAAATTTCTTTTCCCCTGTCACCCAGTAAACAAATGCTGCATTCTCGGCAAGAGTCAGTATTTCTACGTTGTTGCCACGCACCATATGCCCACTCTCTTTATATGGCACTAGTACAGGAGGCTCTGAAGGATTTTGTCTATTAAGTCCAAGCATATCTCCCGTTTCATTATATGGTTGCCTATCTTCTAAAGGAACATTATAATATTTATTCCAAGTACGCATACCCGGCATACGAACTGTAGGAACAGGTGCATTACCTTCCCCTCTATCCCAGTTCTGATTTTTTAAATAGCATTGAGTATATCGTTCACCCTCTTTCCAATACATGGCAAGACGTGAAATAATCCATTGAGGATCTGCAGCATGGCGATCTGCATATTTCTCAACATTTCCGCGTATTTTATTAAACGCTTCTTTTGCCCATTCTTCATCAGCTATTTTTTGCTGAATAGTCTCTTTATCTGATGCAGAAGCATAAATGACAGGATGTCCCTGTGCTTTCAACGTCCACATATTACCTAAGCAGACAACAATAAGTAACAATATATTTTTCATTGAACAATTATTATTTCTCTATTTACTAAGCCTATCTATTCAAACATACGAATAAATAAATGACGATACGTAATTATGATAATAAAAATATTCAAGACTTTATTTTGTCTATTTCTTATATTACTTTGCTATATTTGCATATTATCTATTAGAATCATAGGTATTTTCGATTAATTCTTACTACCATACAATCTTTTAAGATTATGAAAAACATACTATTTGGCTTATTAATATCTTGCAGTATTCCCATATTTGCTCAAAATGGAATCACTTTTAAAGTTGAAAAACTTTCAAAGCCTGAAAAATTACTTCATTTATATTCCCAAGACGACATTTATAAAAGTCTTATATTATCATACATGGACATAGAGCCTTATGAAATAAAAAAGAAGAATATCGAAATTCCTTATCATATCATTGCAAAGAGCCAATCTCCCGACAGTCTGGTATCCTTTGGAACTAATTCTTTTTTCAACGGTATGTATCAGGCTTATGCAGATCACAGACCATTTGTTCTGTCCCCAGACATGATTTGGCTACTAATCAGCCAAGGATTTGCACGACATATAAATGCCAATCAGGAATCAATGAGAAATAATCTCGTTGATTTCTCCGGCAAACTGTCCTTAATTGTAAGAGCAGACAAGAAACTGGAAGACCCTACTTTTTCATGGGAAGAGCTCTTTCCTCAATTCACAAAACAAATATCAGAACATGTCGGTAACCATCTGACTGAATTGCTCACCTGTAATTTTTCAACAACCACTTCCTTAGAGAAAGTTGCTTCCGAAATAACAATCATGGAAGCTGTGAAGCCATACTTTGAGTTTATAATCATACGCATTGTCTGTGGAATACCTAAAATAACCCTTGAAGGAACTCCGGAGGACTGGGAAAAAGTTCTACAGAAAGCCAGAAGCCTGAAAGAATATAAACTCGAATGGTGGATTTCCGAACTGGAACCTCTTCTGGAAGAATTTGTCAAAGCCTCCAAAGGTCAGGTGGACAAAAGCTTTTGGCGCAATATGTTCAAATATCATTCACAGAAGCAATACGGCGCTCCGAATATTATTGATGGATGGATTGTTAAATTTTTCCCTTATGACAAGGAAGGAAGAAGAAATAATCTGAAACAGCTTGAAGGCAGAAATTGTCTCCCCGATGAAATAGTGAAGGTAGATGTAAAGTATCAGGAAGTAT
>OGMW01001347.1_pt1 | contig 22000 bp, 20 predicted proteins | sample 1573281 | NCBI WGS metagenome assembly OGMW01 (sample SAMEA2581907, study PRJEB24529) | metagenome | biome: Human gut stool | place: China | collected 2011 | reverse complement strand
GCCGCAACGACCCCTGCCCCTGCGGCAGCGGCCTGAAGTGGAAGAAGTGCACCTGTAAGCAGTTCCACCCGGAGGTCAAATAATCCCTTCCTGCACAAAGACGCAGGCGTTTTCTGAAAACGCCTGCGTCTTGGGCATACGCCTGTTTTCCCCCGCACTCACAGCAGCAAAGGTCGGAAAGGAGCGATTTTATGGATTTTGAAGCATTGCAGCGGCAGCGGAAGAGCTGCCGGGCCTTTGCGCCCAAGCCGGTCCCCCGCGAGCTGCTCACCCGGCTGGTGGACACCGCCCGGCTCTCCCCCAGCGCCTGCAACTCCCAGCCCTGGCACTTCATCGTGGTGGACGGGGCGGAGGCCAAGGCCAACATGGTGGACGCTCTGGTGGATGACGGCCTCACCGGCTGTCCCTGGGGGGACAAGGTCCCCGCCTTCATCCTGATCTGCGAGGAGAAGGCCCAGCTCAAGCCCGCTGTGGGGGATCGTTACGGCAGCCAGTATTTCTCCCAGATGGACATCGGCATGGCGGCGATGGGCCTGTGTTATGCGGCCACCGCCCTGGGGCTGGGCACCTGCATGATCGGCGTGATGAGCCAGGAGAAGATGCACCGGGCCTTCCACATTCCGGAGGACCGCACCGCCCGTCTGGCCATCGCCGTGGGCTATCCCGCCCAGGATGTCCCCACCCAGCGGAAGGACCGCAAGCCCCTGGAGGAGATCCTGGGATATAACCAGTGGTGAACCCACTCTGCCTGTTGACAAACCAACGCCGGCCGCGCTTTTTTGAAAGCGCGGCCGGCGTTCTGGCTTCTGCGGCCCGAAGCCCACAAACTCAGGCCCTCTTAGCGGAAATTGTCCCTGGCGTACCGGGCCAGCTCCTCCCGGAAATCCGGGTGGGCGATGGAGGCCATGGCGGCGGCGCGCTCCCCCAGGGAGAGGCCGGCCAGGTGAGCCACTCCGTACTCCGTGGCCACACACTCGATCATGGTGCGGGGAACGGAAATGGTGCTGCCCCCGGGGATGGTGGGCACAATGTTGGACCTCAGCGTTCCCTCCTTGTCCCGCCTGGAGGAATTCAGGCAGATATATCCCCGTCCTCCCTTGGAGCGGAAGGCCCCCTCCAAAAAGTCCATCTGACCGCCGATGCCGGACAGCTGCCTGCTGCCCACTGACTCCGCGTTCTCCTGCCCCATGAGATCCAGCTGCACCCCGCCGTTGATGCTGATGAAGCTGCTCAGCTGCCCCATGCGCTCCGGAGAGTGGACATGGTCCACATCTCCGGGATAGAACCGCTCCGGCTCATCCTCCAGCCAGTCGTACAGCTCCTGAGAACCCATGGCAAGGTTCCATGTGGAATACCCCGTGTCCACTTCCTTCCGGGCGTTGGTCAGCTTCCCCGCCCTGTGGATCGCCAAAAAGGCGTCGCTGATGGTACCCGTCCAGCAGCCCAGGTCCTTCCGGTCCGACTCCGCCAGCATTTTGGCCACCGTGAAGGGGACTCCGCCCACACCCAGGCCCAGCACCGCGCCATCCGGGATCTCCGCCACCACATTCCGGGCGATCTGGATGTCCACCGGGGAGGGCTCTTTATAGGTGCGCAGGGGCAGGGGCTCATGGACGCCCTCCACGATGTAGTCGGCCTCCGACAGATGTACCCGGTGGGAGCCATTCACCCCCTGGAGCCTGGGCAGATGCTCGTTGATCTCAAAGATCACCGTGCGGGCATTCTCAAAAATGGTGCGCCAGGCATAGTTGGAGATACCCAGGCCGCAGTACCCCTCCCCGTCCGGCCGGGAGACGGGCACAAATGCCACATCCACCTGGATATAGCTGCGGTACAGCTCCGGCAGGGCCCGGAGCATCATGGGCAGGAACTTCACCAGCCCCCTGCTCTGCAGCTTGCGCTCATAGTCCCCGATGTGCCAGCTGTAATAGGTGAAGGCGGACTGCTCCGGGTCGCACTCCACCACCTCGATCCGGGGCCGGATCACCAGTCCGCCGCGGATCTTCACGTCCTTCAGCTCCTCCTTCCGGGCGGCAAGCGCCCGGTCCATCAGCTCCGGGAAGCCCGCGCCAAAGCCGTAGTCCACCCAGTCGCCGGAACGGACCGCCTGGGCGGCCGCCTCCGGAGTCACAAATCTGTTCCTGTAATCGTGCATCCTGTTCTCCTCGCCTTTCTGTTTCAAATCTGCCATTGTGGACATCATATCACAAACCGCCTGGAGCTGTCTATCGCTTGATTGCGGATTGTTCGCGCCCGATTGCGGATCTTCCGTATCCGCCCCTGTTCATTCCATAAAAAATATCACGGCCACGCTTCCCAAGAAGCGTGGCCGTAGCCGTTTCTTTGATCCCAATCTGCTCAGCGTCCGAAGCCGCCACCCCGGGAACCGCCGCCAAAGCCGCCCCCTCGGGAGAAGCCCCCGCCCCGGGAGCCGCCGGAGAATCCGCCGCCGCGGCTCCCTCCGCTGAAACCTCCTCCGAAGCCCCCGCCCCGGGAGAAGCCCCCGCCCCGGGAGCCACTGGAAAATCCACCGGAGCCGGAGCCCCCTCTGGGCCCCTGGAAACCGTTGAAGCCGCCACCCGAACCGCCGAAGCCTCCAGGCCCTCTTGGAGGTCTGGGGGGCGGGGGAGGCGGTCTGCGCCAGCGGCGCCGGTACCAGCCATAGGCGGGCCCGTGCCAGAACAGGATGGGCCGGAACAGATAGGGAGGATTGGGCACCCCATAGTACCGCTGCCGGTAGGAGGTATACCGCAGATGATCGACCACGCTGGCAATGACCACCAGGATGACCAGCAGCACCACCAGAGACATGACCGCCTCGCCGGTGCTCCGGCCGCCATAGGCGTTCTGACTCGTCTCCAGATAGCCCAGACCGTAATTTTCTACATAGAACTGATTGATCCCGTCAAACAGGCTCAGCACTCCCGTGCCGAACTGTCCGGCCATGGCGTTCTCATACAGGTAGCGGTCCAAATGGGAGGTCACCTGCTCATCCGTCATGGGATAGTCGGGCCCCACTGCCAGATAGCAGTTGTTGGTCCCGGTATCCACCACCAGGATGCCGTCCGCCGCTCCCAGCTGGATCTGCTCTCCCAGTGCATAGGCGTAGTCGGCAATATCGCCGGACACCTCCCGCACAGTAGCCACGGCGATGAGGCTGTCATACCGGGCCACCCAGTTGGCGTTATAGAGACAGATCTGTTGCTCCTCCTGGTCAGAGAGCACCTCGGCCTCGTCGCTGATCCAGGTGGCGTAGCTGCTTGTGGACAGCGACTTGTCAAGCCCAGCAGCCTGAGGGACCGCCGGAGCGCTGCTCCCCCGCACCTGGCCGATCCCGATGGCCGCGGCGATCATCACCACGGTCAGCGCCACTGCCACCGATGTCTTTTGAAATAGTTTCATAGGCTCTCCTCAATGTTCTGCCCCGGACAGGCATCCGGGAACTTCCACCATACAACCGTTCCGGGCGGTCAGCCTCTCAACTCCAGAAGCTTTTGCTTCAGCTCGCCCTCGATCCGCCCAAGCTCGGCCTCGGCCTCGCGGCGCTTCTGGCTGCCCTCTGTCTGGATCTTCATCACCTCGTCCAGGGTGGAGATCAGCTGCTCATTGGTATGCTGGAGGGTCTTGACGTCCACAATGGAGCGCTCCGCCTCCCGGGCGGCCTCCACCGTCCCCATCTTCAGCATATCCGCATTCTTTTGCAGCAGCTGGTTGGTCATCTCGGTGACCGCGGACTGGGCCTGGGTGGCCTGGCGGGAGTGCTCCAGACCCAGGGCCAGCACCATCTGACTCTTCCACAGGGGGATGGTATTCACCAGGGAGGACTGGATCTTCTCCAGCATCAGGGTGTCGTTATTTTGCAGCAGGCGGGTCTGGGGCCCCATCTGAATGGAGATCATCCGGGTCAACTCCAGGTCGTGGAGCTTCTTCTCAAACCGGCTGCACAGGTTGGCAAAATCATTATAGGCCTGGGCGTCCTCCTGGGTCCCGCTGGCGGCGGCCTTCTGCCGCAGCTGCTCCAGGTCGTGGGTCCGCAGGTACTCCAGCCGCTTCTTGCCGGCAATGATATACATGGTGAGCTCTTTGTAGTACTTGGTATTCAGCTCATACATCTGGTCCAGCATGGCGATGTCCTTCATCAGTACCACCTGGTGGTCCTCCAGCACCCGGACGATCTTATCCACATTGACCTCTGCCTTGGCATAGCTGGCCTTCATGGCCTCCAGCTCGTTGCGCTTCTTCTGGAAGAAGCCGAACAGGCCGCCCTTCTTCTCCTCATCCTTGCCAAAATTTTTCAGCTCCACCACCAGGTTGGACAGGGCCTCGCCCACCTCGCCCAGGTCCTTGGTCTTGACGCTGTTCAGGGCGTTTTCCGAGAAGGAGGCAATGTTCTTCTGGGCCGCGGAGCCGTACTGGAGCACCACATTGGAGTCGGTGACGTCGATCTTCTGGGCAAAGTCATCCACCATTTTCCGCTCCGCCTCACTGAGCATGGACTCGTCCACCTTGACGGCGTTGGCGTCCCGCTCCTTCTGGCGCTCTGCCTCTGTGGCGGAAGCCTGCTGGACGGCCGCCTCAGGCGCCGTGTCCAGGGTCAGGGCCGGAGCCTCCGGCGCGGCGGGGGCCGCGGCTGCGGCCGCATCGGCCTCCGGAGTCAGAGTCAGCTGGGGGGCCATATTCAAATCGTCGCTCATAGTCAGTTCCTCCTTATTGTCTTTGCATTGATTTTGGTATGATTTCCGACCGTTCCAGCGTCCCCGCTCTCTGCCGGGAGACGCGCCCAGTCACAGCTCCAGAGTAGTCCCGCCGTCCGGTGAGGCGGTCTTGTCCTTCCCGGACAGGCCCTCCTGGGCCAACAGATTTTCCATCACGGTAATGTCGGTGGAGATGTCCATAGCCTCCGCCCCAAAGAGGGCGTCCAGCTGCTTGTCAAAGGCCTGGACGATGGTGCCCATCATATTTTCCACCTTGGCCTTGGTGGTGCTGATGTTGTCCCCCGCGATCCCGGCGGAGTCCATCCGGTCATAGGCATTGAGTATCTTTAAGGTGGTGGGCAGGAAGTAGTTCAAAAAGCGGCGGATCTGAGGCAGCTTCTTGGGCTGCTTGACCACCTCGCCGATGATCTTCCGGGTGACCTCCTCCAGATGGTCGATCTGGGCGGAGATGGTCTCGTCCTCGATGCTGTCATTGAGGCGGCGCATCTCCGACACCGCCCGGTCCCGCTCCTGGATCAGCTTATCCAGCTCCGGGTCGCCGGTGGTCTCCTGCTTCTTCTCCTCCTGCTTCTTCTCCTGCTTTGGCTCCTCCCGGCGGGGCTGCTCCGCCTTCTTCTCCGGCTGTTCCACCTGCTCTCCGGGCATCTGATAGACCCGGTCCGGGAATACCGCCTTACCCACGACAAACACTGCCGCCGAGACCACAGCGCACAGCGCGTAGTCGGCCAGGGTGTGCAGCGAGAAAAACAGCGCGAATACCAGCCAGACCCCCCCGATCAGATAGATGGGGATCAGGGAACGCTTGATGTGCTTCGCCATCGCTCCTACCTCCTATGGCACGCTCTGCGGACCAGCCGCATTCTTTTATGCTCATTGTACCTTTCCCAGAGGGGGGTGTCAAGAAAATTCCCGCCCTATCCGGTGCAGAGCACGCCGGATAGGGCGGGAATTGTTGGGCATGGGACCAGCAGTCTCAGGATGCGGCCAGGGCGGCTCCGAGGGCACGGCACCGGTCCAGTCCGCTCTCATCAGGGGTCTCATGAAGGATCAGTCCTTCCCCCTGGCAGACCGTGCCCCCGGCGCGGTCCGTCCGCTCCTCCCAGTCTCGCATCCACTGCCCGTCTCCCCAGCCGTAGGAGCCGAAGAGGGCCACAGACTTTCCGCTCAGGCGGCCCTCCAGCTGGGAGAAGAAGGGCTCAAACTCAGACTCCTCCAGAACCTCAGCCCCCATAGCGGGGCAGCCCAGGGCCAGCTGATCGTACTCCAGTACCTGGTCCACCCCGACCTGGTCCACAGAGAATACGTCCACCTGGGCGCCGGCCTCCCGCGCCCCCTGGGCGATGGCTTCGGCCATGGCCTGGGTATTGCCTGTCATGCTCCAATAGATCACTGCAATGCTGCTCATTTGGGATAACCTCCAAACTCAAAATGTAAAAATGTAGATCATAAACGTGGATCCCCTGGATGAGACCCATCTGCAAACGCCCAGAGGGCGGTCACATACATCATTCCGCCTGCGGACACCGTCCAACGGCCCGGTCAGGCGGCTCGAAACATCTGCGGCAGGGACCCGCCCGCCCGCACCCGCCGGCACAGGGCCGCGCGGCACCGGTCGTACCGGCGGAAGCACTGCCTCGCCCCCTCCACGTCGGAGTACACCTTCCAGCACCCGCACAGCTTATAGTCCCGCCCCCGGTGCAGGCGAAAGCCCTCCACATCCTCCGGGGGATAGCCCAGAAACAGACCGATCTCGTGGGGGAAGGCGCCGCAGGTCAGACGGAGCTGGAGGGCGTCCAGCATCTCCTCCAGGCCCCGGTCCACCGGGTAGCCCTCCCGGGCCAGCAGCGCCCGCACCTGGGGACGGGCCAGCTGGGCGGCCAGACGCTCCGGACGGTACACCAGGATCAGGCACCGGGGCCGGCAGGAGCAGAGCAGGCGCAGCTGGATACCGCACCGGGAGAGCTGGCGGCGGTAATCCTCCAGCAGTGTGCCCATACACACCTGGGGACTGCCCCAGGCGACCAGATCCGCTGGTTTGATCCCGGCCAGTGCGGGGGCTCCGTGAAAGGCCAAGGTGTATTCCAAATCCCGCAGTGTGTCTTCCATCGTCTCTGACCCCCGCCACAAATTAGCGTAAGCTAACTATATCCCAAGAGAAGAACGGCTCGCGCCGCACAGGTTAGTTATAGCTAACTTCTGGTTCAGAATACCACAACCTTCCTCCCTTGTCAACCCCAAGTTCAGAGCAGGGAACCGTCCCCCTCCGACTATTTTCCAGCTTTCCATTGACTTTCCATGCTCCGGTGCGGTATGATTTCACATATCGGCGTTTGGCGCTCAGTCCGGCTCCACTGGACCGCCCTGACAGCCCCGCCATGGAACAAAGGAGTCCGATATGCTCACCCTGGAACAGTTCAAAGCCGCCCGTGCAACGCTGCAGGGCGTGATCCGCACCACCAGCCTGATCCACTCCCCCGCCCTGTCCAAGGCGTGTGGAAATCAGGTCTATCTCAAGCCGGAAAATATGCAGGTCACCGGCGCCTATAAGATCCGCGGGGCCTACTATAAGATCAGCACCCTCAGCGAGGAGGAGAAAGCCCGGGGCCTCATCACCGCCTCCGCCGGCAACCACGCCCAGGGGCTGGCCTATGCCGCTCAGGCGGCGGGGGTCCCCGCCACCATCGTGATGCCCACCACCACCCCCCTGGTGAAGGTCAACAACACCAAGGACTACGGCGCACGGGTCATTCTCCACGGCGAGGTGTTCGACGAGGCCGCCGAGAAGGCCGCCCAGCTGGCTGAGGAGGAGGGGCTGACCTATGTCCACCCCTTCAACGATCTTGGGGTAGCCACCGGCCAGGGCACCATCGCATACGAGATCTTTCAGGACCTCCCCGACGTGGATGTGATCCTGGTCCCCATCGGCGGCGGCGGCCTGGCCGCTGGCGTGTCCACCCTGGCCAAGCTGCTCAACCCCAACGTCACGGTCATCGGCGTGGAGCCGGAGGGCGCCGCCTCCATGAAGGCCAGCCTGGAGGCCGGCCATGTGGTCACCCTCCCCACCGCCAACACCATCGCCGACGGCGTGGCGGTCAAGACCCCCGGCGACCTGGTGTTCCCCTATGTACAAAAAAATGTAGACCGCGTCCTGTCCATTCCGGATGCGGAACTGGTGGACGCCTTTCTGGATGTGATGGAGAAGCATAAGATGGTGGTGGAAAACGCCGGCCTGCTCACTGTGGCCGCCCTGAAGCACCTGGATATGGAGGGCAAGAACGTGGTCTCCGTCCTCTCCGGGGGCAACATGGATGTGATCACCATGGCCTCTCTGGTCCAGCACGGCCTGATCAACCGGGGCCGGATCTTCACCTTCTCCGTGCTGCTCCCCGACCGGCCCGGCGAACTGATGCGGGTGTCCGGCCTGCTGGCCCGGAACAGCGGCAACATCATCAAGCTGGAGCACAACCAGTTTGTCAACATCAACCGGCAGAACGGCGTGGAGCTGAAGGTCACCCTGGAGGCCTTCGGCCAGGACCACAAGCGCCAGATCCTGGACGAGCTGCGGCAGAACGGCTATTCCGTCCAGGAGGTCATGACCGCAGACTTCTACCACTGACGCGCCCACTGCCTCCGTCCGCCGGAGATGCGCGCTCCGGCGGACGGACGGCTATTGAAAAGCGGCGGGCTTCGGGCTGCCGCAGGCGGCAGTAGGGCCGTGGGTCCGGCCTGGAGCGCCCCTGCGGCCCGGAAGCTCACGGCGGAGGGCCGGCCCTCCGCTCTCTCCGCCCAGTATCCTATGCGCCCGCCCCGCCCCGGGTTCCCCGGGCGCGGACGGTCCCTCCCCCACCCCGGCAGAGGCCAAACAAATTCAGGCTTGGAAAGCGAGGACGTCATTATGATCAAAATTGCCCCTTCGATCCTCTCCGCTGACTTCGTCAACCTGGAGCGGGACATCAAAAAGGTCGCCAGCGCCGACTACCTCCATGTGGATGTCATGGACGGCTGCTTCGTGCCCAACCTGACCATTGGGATCCCCGTGGTCAAGTCTATCCGCAAGTGTACCGATATGTTCCTGGACGTCCATCTGATGATCGACAAGCCGGTGCGCTACATCGAGGACTTCGCCAAAGCCGGGGCCGATCTGCTGTCCGTCCATCTGGAGGCCGACCACCCCACCCGGATCGCCGAGGCCCTGAAGGTCATGGGGGAGTGCGGCGTGAAAAAGGCGGTGGCCCTGCGGCCCATCACCTCGGCCAACGCCATTCTGCCCTATATCGAGGAGCTGGACATGGTGCTGGTGATGACGGTGGAGCCCGGCTTCGGGGGCCAGGCTTTTATGGAGTCCCAGTTGGACACCATCCGCCAGGTGCGGGCCATCATCGACCGGTACAACCCCGCCTGTGAGCTGGAGGTGGACGGCGGCGTTGCCCCCAAGACCGCCCCCCTGGTGGTGGAAGCGGGCGCCAACGTACTGGTGGCCGGCTCTGCCGTCTACGGCAAGGAGGACATCCCCGCCGCCATCGCCGCCCTGCGGGTGTAACGGCAATGAAGAAGTACAAGGCCCTAATTCCTAACTCCTAGTTTTCAATTCTTAATTTCCAACTTCCCCGGAGGTCCAAAACCATGCAGTACTTTCCCCCTGCGCTGGAAAATTTAGTGGAGCAGTTCGCCAAGCTGCCCGGCGTGGGCGTCAAATCAGCCCAGCGGCTGGCCTTCTATGTCCTGTCCATGCCGGATGATGAGGCCAACGCCTTTGCCCAGGCAGTCATCAGCGCCAAGACGACCATCCACTGCTGCCCTGTCTGTCAGAACCTGACAGACGGAGACGGCCCCTGCTCCATCTGTGCCAGCCCCAAGCGGGACCAGTCCACCATCTGCGTGGTGGCCGACCCCAAGGATGTGGCCGCTATGGAGCGCTCCCGGGAGTACCAGGGACTGTACCATGTGCTCCACGGGGTGATCTCCCCCATGAGCCATGTGGGTCCCGATGACCTGCACATCAAATCTCTGGTGGAGCGGGTGGCCGCCGGAGGCATCGAGGAGGTCATCATGGCCACCAACCCGGACACGGAGGGGGAGGCCACCGCCATGTACCTCTCCCGCCTGCTCCGCCCCTTCTCCGTCAAGGTCACCCGTCTGGCCTATGGCATCCCGGTGGGCAGCCACCTGGAGTACGCCGACGATGCCACCCTCATGCGCGCCCTGGAGGGCCGCCGCGAGATCTGACCCACTCCCGCTCCGCCCCCGGTCCTCTGGGGGCGGAGCTTTTTTCCGCCCTTGCGCTCCGCCCTTAAATGGGATATAATACACTGAAACTTTTTGAACGATCTTTCTCGAGGTGCGCTTCCATGGGGGACAAGCTTGGTATCTACATCCACATTCCATTCTGCCGCAGCAAGTGCGACTACTGTGATTTTTACTCCCTGTCCGGGCGTGAGGGCCGGATGGACCACTATCAGAAGGCCCTGCTGGCCCATCTGCGGGAGACGGCTCCCCTGGCCCAGGGCATCCCGGTGGACAGCGTCTACTTCGGCGGCGGCACCCCCAGCTTTTACGGAGCCAAGCGGCTGAAGGAGCTGCTGGCCACCCTCCACAAGCTGTTTCAAATCGAGAAGGACGCGGAGATCACCGTGGAGTGCAACCCGGACAGCGTGGACCTGCGCGCCCTGCGCACCCTGCGGAAGGCGGGCGTCAACCGCCTGTCCCTTGGGATGCAGTCCGCCCAGGCGGAGGAGCTGGCCGCCATCCACCGCATCCACACCCCGCAGCAGACCGACCAGGCCGCCGGGCTGGCCCGGAAGGCTAAATTCAACAACCTGTCCCTGGACCTGATCTACGGCCTGCCCGGCCAGACCATGGACAGCTGGAAGGCCACGGTGGAACACGCCCTGTCCCTTATCCCCCAGCATCTGTCCTGCTACGGCCTGAAGGTGGAGGAGGGCACCCCCCTGGCCCGCCGGGTGGCCGAGGGGGAGGTCCTGCCGGACGACGACCAGCAGGCCGACCTGTATCTGTGGACGGTGGGCCGCCTGGCCCGGGCCGGCTACCCCCAGTATGAGATCTCCAACTTCGCCAAGCCCGGCTTCGAGTCCCGGCACAATCTCCGCTACTGGTTCACCCGGCCCTATATCGGCTTCGGCCCCGGGGCCCACTCCGATTTCGGCGGCCGGCGCTACTCCTTCGTCCGGGATCTGGACGCCTACATCGACGGAGTCCTTCACGGGGGCAATGTCATCGACAGCTCTGAGCTTATCCCCCAGCGGGAGCGGTGCGGCGAGTACCTCATGCTCCGCCTGCGCACCGCCCAGGGCATCGACGGCGTGGAGTACCGCCGGAACTATTTCATGGACTTCGCCCCGCTGGAGGCCCGTCTGGAGCAGTTCGCCGCCCAGGGATGGGTGGAGCGCAGCCCGGAGGGCCGCTGGCACTTCACTCCCAAGGGCTTCCTGGTGTCCAACCAGCTGATCGGCGACCTTCTGGACCGGCAGGAGCAGGCCAGCTGGGAGGACCTGATCGTCCGCCCGGAGCGGGGGCCGCGCCCGTGATCCATCCGGGCTTTTCCCCCGGCCCCAGCACATCCGAACGCTCCGGCATCTCGCCAAAGCCTTTCCCTGTTTTTTACTTTGTTCTTACTTTTTTCACAATTTTATGTCTACTTTGTAAATTTCATTGCCTTTTGGGCATACTGATGCTATAATATATTTGTATTATCGTGCGCAGCCCTTCCGGCGGCGCAGTTCCAACTGAATTCAAGGGCGATTTCCGCCATCTCTTTTCATACAAACCCCAATCTATAAATCAGATCGAGAGGGTGCCGATTTTGACAAAGTATCACATTCAGGGCGGAAAGCCGCTCTCCGGGACCATCACCATCAGCGGCGCCAAAAACGCCGCTGTCGCTATCATCCCCGCCGCGCTGTTGGTGGACGGGGTGTGCCGCATTGAGAATATCCCCCAAATCAGCGACGTGACGCTGATCCTCCAGATCCTTCAGGAGCTGGGTGCGGACGTCCGCACCATCAACCGCACCACGGTGGACATCGACTGTTCTCACATCCGCAACCGTCAGGTCCCGTACGAGCTGGCCCGCCGCATCCGCGCCAGCTACTATCTGGTGGGCGCTCTGTTGGGCCGCTTCGGCTGGGCGGAGGTCCCCCTCCCCGGCGGCTGTGACCTGGGCGGCCGGCCCATCGACCAGCACATCAAGGGTTTCGTCTCCATGGGGGCGGATGTGGATGTGCGCAACGGCCTGATCTGCGCCAAGGTGGCCGGCGGCCGTCTGGCCGGCGGTCAGATCTATCTGGACATGGTCTCTGTGGGGGCCACCATGAACATCATGCTGGCCGGCGTGCTGGCTGATGGCATGACCATCATTGAAAACGCCGCCAAGGAGCCCCACATCGTGGACCTGGCCAACTTCCTCAACTCTATGGGGGCCAATATCATGGGGGCCGGCACCGATGTGATCAAGATCCGCGGCGTCAAGCAGCTGCGGGGCGGCGCCTACTCCATCATCCCCGACCAGATCGAGGCGGGCACCTATATGGCCGCCGTGGCCGCCGCCGGGGGCGATGTGCTCATTCAGAACGTCATCCCCAAGCACCTGGACTGCATCACCGCCAAGCTGGTGGAGATGGGCGTGGATGTGGAGGAGCTGGACGACGCCGTCCGGGTCCGCCGCAGCGGCCCCATCAGCCGCGCCAATGTCAAGACCATGCCCTATCCGGGCTTCCCCACCGATATGCAGCCCCAGATTGCCGCCGTCCTCTGCCTGGCTACCGGCACCAGCGTCCTGACCGAGGGTGTGTGGGACAGCCGCTACCGCTATGTGGATGAGTTCCGCCGCATGGGCGCCCACATCCAGGTGGATGGCAAGGTAGCCGTCATCGAGGGGGTCCCCGGCCTCACCGGCGCGCCGGTCCACGCCTGTGACCTGCGGGCGGGCGCGGCCATGGTCATCGCCGGTCTGGCCGCCCAGGGCATCACCGAGGTGGACGGGATCTACCACATTGAGCGTGGCTATGAGGATCTGGTGGGCAAGCTGGCCGGGGTCGGCGCCGAAATCCAGGTCGTCACCGTCCCCGACGAGGAGAGCCAGTCCCAGGCTGTCTGAAGCCATGTTATCCATTATCCAAACGATCAGAAATTGGGATCTCCAGGCCGGCGGCTCACCCCTCCGGCCATCCCCAGTTTCTGATCTTATTTTTTAGGGAGCGATCAAATTGTTGACCTTTACCACCCTGGCCAGCGGCTCCGGCGGCAACGCCGCCCTGGTCTCCTGTGGGGACACCCATCTTCTGCTGGACGCGGGGATCTCAGCCAAGCAGATCACCGCCGGCCTGGCCGCTCTGGGCGTCGCACCCAGGGATCTGACCGCCATTCTCATCACCCATGAGCACAGCGACCATGTCTCCGGCCTGCGGGTGCTCAGCAAGCGGGCCGCCGCCCCCATCTACGCCACCGGCCCCACCTGCCGCTGCCTGTATGACCGGAACACCGGCAGCGAGGCCGCCGACCTGCTTCGGGTCATGGAGGCCGGGACCGGGGTGCAGCTGGGCGGCCTGTGGGTCCAGTCCTTTCCCACCCCCCACGACGCGGCGGGGAGCGTGGGCTACATCCTCTCCGGAGAGGGGGGCCGGATCGTCCTGGCCACCGACCTGGGCTACATCACCCCGGCGGTAAAGACCGCCGTCCAGGACTGCGGCCTGCTGATCTGCGAGGCCAACCACGACGAGGACTGGGTCCGCTCCGGGCCATACCCCTACTACTTAAAGCAGCGTATCCTGGGGGACCGGGGCCACCTGTCCAACGAGGCGGGGGCGGAGCTGGCCGCCCTGGCGGCGGAGAGCGGGACCCGTGCCGTGGTCCTGGCCCACCTCTCCCGGGAGAACAACACCCCGGCCCGCGCATGGGAGACGGCCGCCCGCCGCCTCCGAAGCATGGGCTGTGAGCCGAACCTGGATCTCTCCCTGACCGTGGCCCCCCGCAGCGGGCTGGGCCCCACCTATCAGCTGGAGAGCGGGCGGGTCCTCCAGGCGTCCCCCTCTGGAGAGGAGGCCGCCCTGTGCTGAGCGTCTATCTCATCTGCGTGGGTAAGCTGAAGGAAAAATTCTATCAGGAGGCCTGCGCCGAGTACGTCAAGCGGCTGTCCGCCTATTGCAGGCTCACCCTGGTGGAGCTGCCTGAGGAAAAACTGCCCCAAGCTCCCTCTCAGGGCCAGATCGACCAGGCCCTGGCCCGGGAGGCCGCGGCCATCCGGGCCAAGCTGCCCCCCAGCGCCGTGCTGGCCGCCCTGTGCGTAGAGGGCCGGATGCGCTCCAGCGAGGAGCTGGCCCAGCTGGTTGGGACCTGGGAGCAGAGCTCCGCCAAGCACCTGGTCTTTCTCATCGGCGGCTCCTACGGCCTGCACCCCTCCATCAAGGCGGAGGCCCAGGTCAAGCTGTCCATGTCCCCCATGACCTTCCCCCACCACCTGGCCCGGGTCATGCTGCTGGAGCAGATCTACCGGGCCTTCAAGATCCGGGAGGGCTCCAGCTACCACAAGTAGTCCCCGAGCCAGTCAAACAGACGGCGCAGCCACTTGTTTGAGGCGTTGAGCCCCGACCCGATCCTGAAAATCGAATTGTTCCGCTGGAAATTTCCGCCCGACTGTGGTACACTTACCACAATGGTAATTTCCAGCGGATTTTTCATACACAGGAGGTCTTGCAGATATGTCTTACCGGGAAAATTATGAGAACTGGCTGAACAGTCCCGCCCTCTCTCAGGAAGAAAAAGCGGAGCTGGAGGCCATACGCATGGACGAAAAGGAGATCGAGTCCCGCTTTTTTGACCAGCTGGCCTTCGGCACCGCCGGTCTGCGCGGCACCATGGGCGTAGGTCTATACCGCATGAACGTCCATGTGATCCGCCATGCCACCCAGGCCTTTGCCCAGGTGATCCTGGAGGAGGGGCCGGAGGCCGCCGCCCGGGGCGTGGCTGTCTGCTTCGACTGCCGCAACAACTCCGGCCTTTTTGCCCGGGAGGCCGCCTGCGTCATGGCGGGCAACGGCATCCCCGTGCGCCTGTTCCAGGCCCTGCGCCCCACGCCGGAGCTGTCCTTCGCCGTACGGGAGTATGGCTGCATCGCCGGCATCAACGTCACCGCCAGCCACAACCCCAAGGAGTACAACGGCTATAAGGTCTACTGGGAGGACGGAGCACAGCTGCCCCCCAGACACGCCGACGAGGTAGCCCGGAAGATGCGGGAGCTGGATGTGTTCGCCAGCGTCAAGACCATGGACTATGACCAGGCGGTATCTCAGGGAAAGATCACCCTTCTGGGAGCGGAGACCGACGAGCGCTTCCTGTCCAACGTCATGGAACAGGTGAACGACAAGGCCGTGGTGGAGCAGATGGCAGACACCTTCAAGATGGTGTACACCCCCTTCCACGGCACCGGCTATCAGCTCATCCCTGAGGCGCTGAAGCGGCTGGGCATGAAGCACGTCATCTGCGTGCCCGAGCAGATGGTCATTGACGGCAACTTCCCCACCGTGGCCTCCCCCAACCCGGAGAACCCGGAGGGCTTCTATCTGGCGGTAGATCTGGCCAAGGCCAACGACGCCGACTTCATTCTGGGCTCTGACCCCGACGCCGACCGCGTGGGCATCATGGTGCGTACCAAGGACGACGACTTCGTAGTCATCTCAGGCAACCAGACGGGCGTGCTGCTGCTGGACTACCTGATCGGCGCCAAGAGGCGCACCGGCAAGATGCCTGAAAATCCCGTGGCCCTCAAGACCATCGTCACCACCGAGATGGCCCGGAAGGTGGCCGAGGTCAACGGTCTGAAGTGCTATGACACCTTCACCGGCTTCAAATTCCTGGCGGAGAAGAAGGACAAGCTGGAGAGCTCCGGCGAGGGGAAGGTCATCTTCTCCTATGAGGAGTCCTATGGCTATATGCTGGGCGACTATGTCCGGGACAAGGACGCCGTTTCCGCCAGCGTGGAACTCACTGAGATGGCCGCCTGGTACGCTAGCCAGGGCATGACCCTGTATGACGCGCTCCAGGCCCTGTTCGAGAAGTACGGCTACTACGGCGAAAAGACCCTGAATCTGGTCATGCCCGGCCTGGACGGCCTGAAAAAGATGGCCGACCTGATGGCCGGCCTGCGAGCGAAGCCCCCGGTGGAGATCGCCGGCGTGGCCGTCCGGGAGCAGAAGGACTATCAGGACGGCAGCGTGGTCCGGGTATCCGACGGCGTCCGAAGCGCTATGGAGCTGTCCGGCTCCAATGTGCTGCGCTATGAGATGGCCGATGGCACCAGCCTCATTGTCCGCCCCTCCGGCACTGAGCCTAAAGTGAAGGTCTATATCCTGGCCAACGGCGAGAACAAGGCCTTCTGTGATGAGAAGGTGGCCAAGTACGCCGCCTGGGCGGAGACCCTCAAGGGCTGAGCAGCCCCGCTCCCCGTCCAGCCCGGAGCATTGCGCTCCGGCTCCATCCCCCTTTCTGCATAAGACCGGCCCCGCTTCTTCTGGAGCGGGGCCGGTCTTCCTTGCGTTTCAGTTGGGCCGCGGGATCACTCCAGCATGATCTTGATGATCTCCTTGTCGGTCTCCTTCATGCCCTCGCGGGCCAGGCGGCCAACATTCCGAATGGTATTTTCCACGCCCTTGGAGACGATTCCGTCCCCGCCAAAGAACTGGTTTCCATCCCGGTACATCCAGTATCCCAGGATACCGGCGTCCACCGCGGCGGCGATCTTGGCCGCGCAGGAGGCCTTGGCGCCGTCGCACACCACGCCGGAGACCACCGCCAGTGCGTTCACCACCGTGTGGGCGATCTCCTCATAGCCGCCCCCGTACAGATAGGCGATCCCCGCCCCCGCTCCACAGCCGGCGCTGATGGCCCCGCAGTAGGCGGACAAACGGCCGATCCCGGACTTCTGATGAATGGTGATGAGGTCGGACAGCACCACCGCCCGCAGCATCTTCTCCTCAGAGGCCCCCAACTCCTTGGCATAGACCACCACCGGGACGGAGGCGGTGATCCCCTGGTTCCCACTGCCTGAGACGATGACCACCGGCAGCTCACAGCCGTTCATCCTGGCGTCGGAGCCCGCCGCGGCATAGGCCTTGGCCCGGACCTTCACATCGTCCCCGTCGTGCTTCAGCAGCACTGAGCCGATGTTCGCCCCATAGTTTCCCCGGAGTCCCTCCTGGGCGATGGCATAGTTGTAGTCGATCTGACGCTGGACCAAGGCCCGGACATCGTCCAGCTCCACCGTGTCTGCGAACTCCAGGGCCCCCTCGATGCTCAGCAGGCTCTTCTCGTCGCAGGGGCTCTCCCGCTCCGCCGCCTCCTCCCGCTGGAGGAGGGTCTGCCCGTTCTTCCGCTTCCGGATCACATTGGTGTGGAAGCCCGATATGGCCGCCTCGCTGCTGGAGCCGTCCCCGCCGAAGGCCAGCACTTCAATATAGAAGATTTGGGAGGTGGCGGCCAGCCCCACCTGGATGGGACAGCGCTCCAGGAAAGTGCGGATCTCCCCCACCTGCTCCGAAGTGACCTGGGCGATGACCTCCAGCTCCCGCTCCGCCTGTCCCACCGCCGCGCCGGCGGCCGCGGCGGCCTGGATCCCCCGGAGCCCTCCGGTATTGGGTACCACCACGCTCTTGACATTTTTCAGGATATTCCCGCTGACATTGACCTCCATCCGCACCGGCATACTGCCCAGCAGATCCCGCGCCATCGCCGCGGCATAGGCCACCGCGATGGGCTCTGTGCACCCCATGGCGGGCAGCAGCTCTTCCTCCAAGATCTTCAGGTAAGTCTGATACCGAATGTCCGTTTTCCGCATAGGACTCACTCCTTCCTGCCCGCCCCTCTCCGGGCGGCGCGTTCCGCTCTCTATTTTATCACAGATATGACTCTTCACACAAGAGCGACCGCCCGGAGCCAGACAGGCCCCGGGCGGTCGTTTTAACCTGCGAGAGGGCTCACACCGCCGCCTGGGCGCGCTGTCTCTCCGCGAATTTTTTGATGGGCCCCAGCCCGGTGATCTTCTCCGGCTGGTCCCCTCCCTCCAGTACCAAAGTGGGGGCCTGACGGACGCCATACCGGGTGGTCAACTCCGGGGACTCCTCCGCCACCACCTTGCGGTAGGGGATGTCCGCCTTTTGCAGCAGGCTCTCCGCCTGGCGGCAGTTGGGGCAGGTGCGGGTGGTAAAGAGCATCAGCTCCGTCCCCTCCGCCGCCCCGGACGGCTCCGCCGGCGCGGTGACCTGGGCCCCCGCCCGCCCGGCTCTCCGCAGTTGGGAGGCGGAGATGTCGTACACCTTCCGGTCCTTGAACTCCTGGGTCTTGCCGTCGTTCCAGTTCTGCACCGGGCGGTAGTAGCCGGTGATCCGGCTGTACACCTCGGTGGTACGGCCGCAGATGGGGCAGGTGTACTGCTCCCCGGACAGATAGCCGTGGTCGGCGCACACGGAGTAGGTGGGGGACATGGTGTAATAGGGCAGCTTGTAGTTCTCGGCGATCTTCCGCACCAGGGCGGCCGCCGCCTGCCAGGAGGGCAGCTTCTCCCCCAGGAAGGCGTGGAACACCGTGCCGGAGGTATACAGAGTCTGAAGCTCGTCCTGCACATCCAGCGCTGAGAAGATGTCCTCTGTGTACCCCACCGGCAGATGGGAGGAGTTGGTGTAGTAGGGGGTGCCGTTCTCATTGGCGGTGATGATGCCGGGGAACTCCGCTTTGTCGTGCTTGGCAAAGCGGTAGGTGGTGGACTCAGCGGGGGTGGCCTCCAGGTTATAGAGGTCTCCGTACTGCTCCTGATAGTCGCTCAGCCGCTCTCTCATGTGGTTGAGCACATCCTTGGCGAAGGCCTGGGTCTTCTCCTGGGTCAGGTCGGCCCGGAGCCAGGCGGCGTTGAGCCCCACCTCGTTCATGCCGATGAGGCCGATGGTGGAAAAGTGGTTATCAAAGTTCCCGAGATAACGCTTTGTATAGGGATACAGTCCCGCATCCAGCAGCTTGGTGATCACGGTGCGCTTGGTCTTGAGGGACCGGGCGGAGATGTCCATCAGCTTGTCCAGACGCTGATAGAAGTCGGCCTCATCCTTGGCCAGATAGGCGATGCGGGGCAGGTTGATGGTGACCACGCCCACACTCCCAGTGGACTCGCCGGAGCCGAAGAAGCCGCCGGACTTTTTCCGCAGCTCCCGCAGGTCTAGGCGCAGGCGGCAGCACATGGAGCGCACGTCGGAGGGCTCCATGTCGGAGTTGATGTAGTTGGAGAAATAGGGGGTGCCGTACTTGGCGGTCATCTCAAAGAGGAGTTTATTGTTCTCCGTCTCGGACCAGTCGAAGTCCCGGGTGATGGAGTAGGTGGGAATGGGGTACTGGAAACCACGCCCGTTGGCGTCGCCCTCGATCATGATCTCGATGAAGGCCTTGTTCACCATATCCATCTCCTGTTTACAGTCCCCGTAGGTGAAGTCCATCTCCTTGCCGCCTACAATGGCTGGCAGGTCTTTCAGGTCCTTGGGCACCGTCCAGTCCAGGGTGATATTGGAGAAAGGGGCCTGTGTGCCCCAGCGGCTGGGGGTGTTCACCCCATAGACGAAGGACTGGATACACTGCTTGACCTCCTTCTGGCTCAAGTGGTCAACCTTGACGAAGGGGGCCAGATAGGTGTCGAAGGAGGAGAATGCCTGCGCCCCCGCCCACTCATTCTGCATGATGCCCAGGAAGTTGACCATTTGGTTGCACAGGGTGGACAGGTGGCTGGCCGGAGCAGAGGTAATCTTCCCCGGAATGCCCCCCAGCCCCTCCTGAATGAGCTGCTTCAGGGACCAGCCCGCGCAGTAGCCGGTGAGCATGGACAGGTCATGGATGTGGATCTCCGCGTTGCGGTGGGCGTTGGCCACCTCCTGGTCATAGATCTCGCTGAGCCAGTAGTTGGCTGTAATTGCCCCGGAGTTGGACAGGATCAGGCCGCCCACGGAGTAGGTGACGGTGGAGTTCTCTTTCACTCGCCAGTCGTTGATTTGGAGGTAGTCATCCACCAGATCCTTATAGTTCAGCAGCGTGGAGTTGACGTTACGCACCTTCTCCCGCTGCTTGCGGTACAGGATATAGGCCTTGGCCACGTCGGCGTACCCTGCCTCGGACAGCACGGTCTCCACGCTGTCCTGGATGTCCTCCACCGCAATGCGGCCGTCCCGGATCTTGGGCTCAAAATCTGCGGTCACCCGCAGGGCCAGCAGGTCGATGACGCTGGGATGAAACTGCTTATCCAGGGCCTGGAACGCCTTGGTGATGGCGGCGCTGATCTTTCCGATCTCAAAACGGGCGGCGGTGCCGTCCCGCTTCGTCACTTGATACATGGATCTCTTCCTCTCATCCTGATGTAACCGCGCCGGCGGACAGCTCTCTGCTTGCCACCGTGCGCGGTATGGTCCCACTATACCACGCCCCCCGGGCTCAGTCAATATATAGATGTAGCCAAAAATTCTTATACAATATCTAGCGTTATCTCCGAACCATTTGGGCCCCAGGGGTTTGGAGCCTCTCTCACCTTCCTGGGCGCGGCGGATTTCCCGGCCGGCAGCCCTTCCGCTCCAGAGCAGCGCCCCAGCTCCGTCATCGCTGGGACGCGCAGCGCCACACCATATCGGGAACAAAATTTCAGGCCCCCACCCGATGGGTGGGGGCCTGTTGTCCATTCAGAAAATGGGATCAGCCGCGGGGGTTCTTGATGGCGGCCTGAGCGGCAGCCAGACGGGCGATGGGCACACGGAAGGGAGAGCAGGAGACGTAGTCCAGTCCCACATTGTGGCAGAACTCCACGGAGGAGGGGTCGCCGCCGTGCTCGCCGCAGATGCCCAGGTGCAGGTCAGCGCGGGTCTCACGGCCCAGCTGAGCGGCCATCTTCACCAGCTTGCCCACGCCAGTCTGGTCCAGCTTGGCGAAGGGATCGCTCTCGTAGATCTTCTTGTCGTAGTAAGCGCCCAGGAACTTGCCTGCATCGTCGCGGGAGAAGCCGAAGGTCATCTGGGTCAGGTCGTTGGTGCCGAAGGAGAAGAACTCGGCCTCCTTGGCGATCTCGTCGGCGGTCAGAGCCGCGCGGGGGATCTCGATCATGGTACCGACCTTGTACTTCATGTCGGAGTTGGCGGCCTTGATGATCTCATCCGCAGTGCTGACAACCACATTCTTGACGTACTTCAGCTCCTTGACCTCGCCCACCAGGGGGATCATGATCTCGGGGACCATGGTCCACTCGGGGTGACGGGCCTGGACAGCCAGAGCAGCCTTGATGACGGCACGGGTCTGCATGGCGGCGATCTCAGGATAGGTGACGGCCAGACGGCAGCCACGGTGACCCATCATGGGGTTAAACTCATGCAGGCCGGCGATGATGGCCTTGATGTCGGCCACGCTCTTGCCCAGGGCCTCGGCCAGCAGCTGCCGCACGGAGGGCACGGCGGCGGCCACCGCCCCAAAGGTCAACAGACAGGCCAGCCCGGCCGCCAGCACCAGGCGCCCCGGCCGCACCGGGCGCCGCTTGCCCGCAGCCTGCAGCAAAATCGCCCGGCGCCTTTCCTCCGGCAGCGTCACATTGGCCATCTGCCGGTCCATATCCTCCCGAAAATCCCGCTTATTCATCGTAATACCACCCTTTCAGTTCTTCCCGCAGCTGTTGGCGCGCCCGCGAAAGGCGCACCGTCACCGTGGACAGTGGGATGTGGAGCAGCTGGGCGATCTCCCGCGCCTTGAGCTGCTGGTAGTAATACAGAAGGATCACCTCCCGATAGGGCCGTTTCAGGCCCATCACCGCCCGGGGCAAGGTATCGTCCCACGCTGGCTGCCCGGCGGCCTCCATGTTCTCCATGGCCTCCGCCGGCGCCCGCCGCCTTTTCCAGGGGCTGCGCAGGTAGCCCTTGCACACATTGATGGCGATGCGGGTCAACCAGGTTTCAGGGCTGCTCTCTCCCCGGAACGCAGCGGCCCCGCGCCATGCCCGCAAAAATGTATCCTGCATCGCGTCCTCAGCCAAATGCGAGTCTTTCAGGTACAGGGTACACAGCCGCAGCAGGCTGTCGCCGTTTTGTTCCAGCAGCGCCTCTAAATCCACCGGGTTCCTTGCCTCATCGTTGGCGATCATCTCTTCTCACTACCTTTCAACCATTTGATACCGCCGGCGGCCCTTTTGCTACAAAGTAAACGGAAAATTCGCATTCCAACTGCACAGGGGGCCGGCACCAGGGCGGGGCGAAAGGGCGGGGCGAAAGGGCGGG
>OGMW01001327.1_pt1 | contig 22259 bp, 26 predicted proteins | sample 1573281 | NCBI WGS metagenome assembly OGMW01 (sample SAMEA2581907, study PRJEB24529) | metagenome | biome: Human gut stool | place: China | collected 2011 | reverse complement strand
CTGTGGCCAGAGCCAGCATTCCTTCGGCCAGCGCGTCCTTTGCGGAGCCCGTCGTCCCGCCGTAGGCCAGATATGCATACAGGGAATCCGGCAGATCGTACTTCGCACAGTACCCGGAAAGCGCCACCACGGGGCGGCTGTACAGCGTTTCATAATAACTTTTGTGGATATTCAAAACGAAACAGCTCCCTTCCCGGCGAAACCGCACACAATATCACGATTATTATACTATAAAATCCTAGTTTTGGGAATGCGTTTTCCATAAAATTTGCATTTCGCCGCCGGCATGCGCCAAGCGCACAAAAAGCTGCAAAAAAAATGGGCAAACCGCTGAAAAGGCCTTGACTTTACACCGCATGTGCGGTATAATGAACAAGCTGTGTAAAGCGGTTTGCTTTACACAATGATTTTGAGAAAAGGAGCGGCCGCGGTGGTTACAAAAAACCTCGAAATTTCGTACCTGCTTGATTTTTACGGCGACGTGCTGACGGAAAAACAGCGCGACGTGATGGAGCAGTATTACAACGACGACCTCTCCCTTTCTGAGATCGCGGACAACTTCGGCATCACCCGCCAGGGTGTACGCGACGCCATCAAGCGCGGCGAGGGTACGATCCTGGAGCTGGAGGACAAGGTCGGCTTTGCGCGGCGGTACCGCGCTGTACAGGAGGGCATTGAATCGCTGGAGCAGCTCGCCCGCGACATCAATTTCTACAACAACAACAATTACGCGATGTCCGAGGACATCCACCGCGCTGCGGACGAGATGCTGCATATCATCAACCGCATGAGCGAGGCGTGAACAGCGCTGCATAACGAACGGAAAGCGAGGCGTGCCGCCGATGGCATTTGAGAGTTTAAGCGATAAGCTGGCTTCGGTATTCAAAAAGCTGCGCGGCAAGGGCAAGCTGACCGAGCAGGACATTAAGGACGCTATGCGCGAGGTGCGCATGGCCCTGCTGGAAGCGGACGTCAACTATAAAGTTGCGAAAGATTTTATCGCCGGCGTCACCCAGCGCGCCATGGGACAGGAGGTCATGGAGAGCCTGACCCCTGCGCAGCAGGTCATCAAGATCGTCAACGACGAGCTGACGGAACTGATGGGCGGCAGCGAGGCCGCGCGCATCCACATCAAGTCCAAGCCGCCGACGGTGATCATGATGTGCGGCCTGCAGGGTGCGGGCAAAACCACGCATACCGCCAAGCTGGCCAAACACTTTATCAAGGAGGGCCACCGCCCGCTGCTCGCCGCATGCGATATTTACCGCCCCGCCGCAGTCGATCAGCTGAAGATCGTAGGCGAAAAGGCCGGTGCGCCGGTGTTCGCCCTTCCGGGTGAAAAGCCCGAGGCCATTGCCAAAAAGGCCGTGGCCCACGCAAAGGACTACGGGAACGACATCGTCATCCTCGACACGGCGGGCCGCCTGCACAACAAGGTGAACCTGATGAACGAGCTGACGAAGATCCGCAACGTCATGGCGAAGGTGATCCCCGGAGCGCCGCACGAGGTGATGCTCGTGCTGGACGGCTCCACGGGACAAAACGCCTTCGAGCAGGCGCGTCAGTTCACGCAGGCCACGCAGGTCACCTCGCTCACGATCACCAAGCTCGACGGCACGGCCAAAGGCGGCGTCGTGATCGGCATCAGCGACCAGTTCCGCATCCCGGTCCGCTACATCGGCATCGGCGAGGGAATCGACCAGCTGCGGATCTTCGACCGCCGCGAATTCGTCAATGCACTCTTCGGCGATGCGGAAAATTAACGTCATCACGCTCGGCTGTTCGAAGAACACCGTGGATTCGGAGCACCTCATGGCGCGCCTCGCCGCGGCGGGCTACTCCGTCGTGCACGACAGCGACCGCACCGACGCCAAGACGGTGGTCATCAACACCTGCGGCTTCATCGGCGACGCCAAGCAGGAGTCGATCGACATGATCCTGCGCGCGGCGGCGGCCAAGCAGGCCGGGCGCATCGAACGGCTCTTCGTCGTGGGCTGCCTCTCGGAGCGCTACGCCGACGAGCTGCGGCAGGAGATTCCCGAAGTGGACGAATATTTCGGGGCCCGCACGTGGGACGGCATCGTGCGGGCGCTGGGCGCCGCCGAGGACCCGGAGCTGGCCACCGAACGCCGCCTGACGACCCCGAAGCACTACGCCTACCTGAAGATCGCCGAAGGCTGCAACTGGAAGTGCGGCTACTGCGCCATCCCCCTCATCCGCGGCGAACACCGTTCCGTGCCGATGGAGGAGCTGGAGGAGGAGGCCCGCAAACTCGCGGCACAGGGGGTCCGCGAACTCATGGTCATCGCCCAGGACACCGAGTTCATCCTTCTGGACGAGCCCACCAACAACCTGGACATCTATCACGCCACCAACATGATGAAAATCGTCCGCCGCCTCTGCGATGAGCTGGGGAAGACGGTGATTCTGGTCCTCCATGAGATCAACTACGCGGCCTTCTACTCCGACTACATCTGTGCGTTCAAGGACGGAAGGATCGCCAAATTTGGAACCGTAGAGGAGGTGATGACCAAGGAAACGCTGTCGCAGATCTATCAGGTGGACTTTGAGATCATGGAGATCGAGGGTCGCCCCCTGTCCATCTACTATTGACCCTGCCGCTCAAACAACCGCGAACATTCGCTTAGAAATGGAGAACACACATGAAAAAAGGAATCTCTCTTGCACTCGCCCTGGCCCTCGCACTGGGCCTGACCGCCTGCTCCACCGGTGGAGACGACACCCGGTCCACCGGCAGCCCCTCCCCCGCCGTGGAGAGCCCTGCGGCCGGCACCGAGGCTCCCTCCGCCCCCGAAACCGTCACCATCACCTCCCTGAACGCCGACAAGGAGGCCGTGGAGCTGGAGGTCCCCTACGATCCTCAGCGCATCGCCATTCTGGACATGGCCTCCCTGGATATTCTGGATGCCCTGGGCGTGGCCGGGGGCCGCGTTGTCGGCTCCGCCGACACCTCCCTGGACTACCTCCAGAGCTATGTGACCGATGAGAACACGGCCAATCTGGGCACCATCAAAACCGCCGATCTGGAGGCGGTCATGGCCGCCCAGCCCGATGTGATCTTCATCGGCGGCCGCCTGGCCAAGTCCTACGACGCCCTGAGCGAGATCGCCCCCGTGGTCTACCTCGCCACCGACAGCGAGCTGGGCGTGGTGGAGAGTGTCCGCCAAAACGCCGCTACCATCGCCTCCATGTTTGGCCTGGAGGACAAGGTGGACGAGCTGATGGCCGGCTTTGACGCCCGCATCCAGACCCTGGCCGACTTCGCCGCGGACAAGACCGCCGTTGTGGGTATGTGCACCAGCGGCGGCTTCAACGTGCTGGGCAACGACGGCCGCTGCTCCATCATCGGCCGGGAGATCGGCTTTGAGAACATCGGCGTGGATGCTGACATCGATACCTCCACCCACGGCAACGAGGCCTCCTTCGAGTTCGTTGTGGAGAAGAACCCCGACTACATCTTCGTCATGGACCGGGACGCCGCTATTCAGACCGACGGCGCCCAGCTCGCCCAGGAAATCATGGAGAACGAGCTGGTCATGGGAACCGATGCCTACAAGAACGGCAATATCGTCTATCTGGCCCACCCCGCCGTATGGTACACCGCCGAGGGCGGCATCACCGCTCTGGACATTATGCTCCAGGATCTGGAGAGCAAGCTGCTGGGCTGAGCCCGGCAAACAACAGGAAGGGGCGGGATACCCATGGGTATCCCGCCCTTTCCTCCTCTTCCCCTCCCCGCCGCCCCGTGCTATAATGGGTTATCATGACACAGGGAGGACATATCATGGCGGCCGTTCTGCTGATTCCATTTCTAAGCCTGCGCTTCGGAGTGCTCTCCATGCTGGACAGCAGCGCACTCCGGCGGGCCGCCCACTTCCCCCCGTTCCGCGGGCCCGAAAAGCCTGCCTACTGGCCCTATCAGCTCTCCAGCGCCGCCCTGCTGCTGGGCCCCTTCTTCGCGTCGGTCCATACTGCGCCCGCCCCCCTCTTCTGGAGCGGAGCGGCCCTCTACGCATTCGGCCTGCTCCTTCTCCTGCTCTCCGTCATCGGCTTCGCGGCCCCCTCGGAGAGCGGCGTGCGCCACAAGGGTGTCTACCGCATCTCCCGCAATCCCATGTATGTTTCCTATTTTTTCGTCTTTCTAGGCTGCGTCCTCCTCACGCAGTCGCTACCGCTTCTGGCCGCCCTCCTCGTCTTTCAGCTCACCGCCCACACCGTCATCCGGGCCGAGGAGCGCTGGTGCCGCCAGACCTTCGGCGCGGCCTACGAGCGCTACTGCGGCTCGGTCAGACGCTACCTATAAATAACAGAGGCGGCGGACAGGATGTCCGTCGCCTCTGTTATTTTTTATCTGCCCGCTTTTGGCTGGCGTACCTCGCTGAGATCCTCCCGGGCCTTGAGGGAGGCCACCAACTCCGCAGCCTCCTCCGCCGGGGTTCCCTTAGGCAGTGCATACTCCTCGGTCTTGGCAAACTCCTGCTCCAGGCTCTTCTTCTGGGCCTTGAGCCACTTCTCCGCCGCAGGCACTCCAGCCGGATACACCAGCGCCACCCGGCGGGCCCGCCGCTTCATCTGATTCACCCACAGCTTGGCCGGGTCATGGTTGCGGAAGCCCAGGTTGACCACCAGCAGCACGATGGCGACGGCCGCGGTGACAAATCCGAACAGTTGAGACACCCGGATGGAGGTGCCGAACAGGTACAGGCTGTCGGTGCGCAGGCCCTCGATAAAGCCCCGGCCCACGCCGTACCAGGCAAAATAGCTCAGGAACATCTGGCCGTCAAACTTCCGCCAGCGCCGTGCAATCTGCACCAGAAGGGCAAAGCCCAGTAGATTCCACAGAGACTCATAGAGGAAGGTGGGGTGCACCTCCATGTACTGCCGCACTCCGTCCACATAGGCATAGATGCCCATGCGCCAGGGCAGCTCTGTGGGGCCGCCGTAGGCTTCAATATTGACAAAGTTGCCCCACCGGCCGATCATCTGGCCGATGAGCATACCGAACACCCCCAGGTCTGCAAAGGCCAGAAATCGGATCTTCCGCACCTTGCAGAACACCAGCAGGACGACAACCGCCATGATGACGCCGCCGTAGATGGCAAGGCCCCCGTCCCAGATGCGGACCATGGCTCCAAAGTCCAGGGAACCGTCCTCCCGGCGGTAGAGGTCCAGGTAAAAGAGGATGTAGTACAGCCGCGCCCCTACGATGGACAGGGGCACGGCAAAAAAGAGCATGTCGATGATGTCGTCCTGCTTGATGCCGAAGCGCTTGGCCGCATGGCAGCAGTACAGGACGGCCAGCAGGAATCCGGCGGCAATGATGATGCCATACCAGTACACCGGCCAGCTCCCGATGTGGAAGGCCACCCGGTTCAGGTGGAATTCCAGACCCAGGCCGGGAAAGGAGACGGTTCCCATCATGCCTCCTCCCCCGGCCGGACCACGGCCAGACCGCACCGCTCCGGCGTCACCCAGCCGCGGATGCAGTCCTCCACATCGGCTTTGGAGATACCGTCGAACACCTCGGGGAAGGTCAGGTACTCCACACCGGCAAAGTGGGCCTGGGCCAGTTCGATGCACACGTTTTCAAAGGAGTTGAGGCCCCGCACCTTGGCGCCGTACACCCCCTTTTTCAGCCGGCGGAACAGGCCCTCGTCCACGCCCTCCCGGGCGATCCGGGCCCCCTCGGCCAGCACGGCGTCCCGCACCGCACGGGGATCGCGGCTCTCTCCCCCCGCCGCCATCAGGGCGCAGCCGGGATAGAGCTCAAAGCCATAGCCGAAATTCTTGTTGATAAGGCCCTCGCTGTAGAGCTTGGCATACAGGGGGCTGGAATTGCCCAGCAGCGCCTCGCAGGCCAGCTCGCCCATGAGTTGGCGGCGCAGGTGCTCCTCCCCGGCGGGGGCGGGCTCGGCCTTAAAGCCAAGCTGGAAGATGGGGGTGGACACCTCCATGCGCAGCTCCTTTTCCGGCTTGGCCGCCGCGCCGTCCTCCTCCCCGCCGTAATCCCGCTCAATGTGCCCGCCCGGCTCCTTCGGCAGGATTTCCCGGGCAATGCGCACCACCTCTTCCGGCTCCACGTCCCCCGCCACGGTGAGCACCATGTTGGAGGGGGTGTAGAACGCCTTGTGGCAGGCGTAGAGGGTGTCGGCGGTGATGTGGGAGATGGACTCCTGGGTGCCGGCGATGGGCACCCGGATGGGGTGGTGGTCAAACAGGCACTCCATCAGGCCGTAAAACACCTGGTTGTCCGGATCGTCCTCCACCATGCGGATCTCCTGGCCGATGATCCCCTGCTCCTTGTCCACGCTCTCCTGGGTAAACCAGGGAATGGACACGAAGGAGAGGAGAATTTTCAGGTTGTCGCAGAATTTCTCCGTGCTTTCAAAATAGTAGCCGGTGAGGGCCGAGCTGGTGAAGGCGTTGGGGGAAGCCCCGTTGGCCGCCAGATCCTGGAGGGCGTTGCCGTCCTCGGTATCGAACATCTTGTGCTCCAGGAAGTGGGCCACCCCCGCCGGGGTGTCCCGCCACTGGCCGTCCAGGTGGAACTTCATATCCATGCCGCCGTAGTTGGTGGCAAAAAAGGCGTAGCTCTTCTGAAACTCGGGCCGCCGGTCCACATAGATGTGCAGGCCGTTGGGCAGCTCCGCGTGATAGATCTTTTCCCCAATGCGGGGGTATTCTTTGCTTACCATGGGCTCACTCCTTGCCTTTCAGGAAATAGACCGTGTCCAGCGCCAGCTTCTGGGCCGCCGCCTGTACCTGCGCCCGGGTGGTGCGCTCCACCCGCTGGGCCAGCTCGTCGGGCGCCTCGGTGAGGCCGGCGGCCGCCTGACCCAGCCAGTAATCCTCCAGACGGCTCTGGGCGTCCAGGGTGGTCATCAGGGTGCTCACCACCGAGCGGCGGGCCCACTCCAGCTCGTCGTCTGTAAAGCCGCCGTCCTTGCAGGCCTGAAGCTGGGCAAGGATCTCGTCCTGCGCCTGGCCCACCTTGGAGAACTCCACGCCGGAGGAGACCAGCATCACGTCCTTGTACTTCATCAGGCCGGAGCTGGCATAGTAGCACAGGGAGAGCCTCTCCCGCACGTTGAGAAAGAGCTTGGAGGTGGTGGTTCCGCCGTAGACCGCATTGAGCAGCATCAGGGCCGGGTAATCCTCGTCCCAGGCATCAATGCCGGTGCGGAACCCCATGGCCAGCTTGCCCTGGGTCACGTCCAGCGCCTCCTCCACCCGGCGGGGCTGGGCGGGAGCGTTCCCCTTTTCAGGGCGCGCGAGGGGCACGCGCTCCCCTGCGGGCAGGCCGTCCACGATGGCCTGAACCGCCGCCCGCACCCGCTCCAGGGGGGCGGAACCGCAATAGTAGAACTCTATCGGGGCAGTGCGAAGCACCTGCTGGTAGCAGTCCCACAGCTTTTGGGGTGTGATGGCCGCCGCGGACGCCTCATCCCCTAGCTTGTCCACCCCGAAGGGCTCTCCGGCGCACATCTCCGCCACCACACGCACCTGGGCATACTGGCGCTTGTCGTTGACCTGGGCGCGGATACGGGTGACCAGGTTCTCCCGCTCTTGGCGGGTATAGTCGGGGCAGAATACCCCGTCCCGGGTGTACGGGCGGAGCACCAGCTCCCCCAGCAGGGCGGCCGACGGCTCCAGCACGGCGGAACCGTCCAGAGTATAGGCGTCATCCAAGAAGCTGCCCACAAAGCCCACGCACTGGGTCTCCCCCTTTTTGCGCACCGTAGGCTCCAGGGAACCGCCGTACAGCTCGTCCAGAACGGCGGAGAGGGATTCCATATCCGGGTGCTCTGCGGTGCCCCGGCGGAGCACCATGGGCAGCAGCGCGTGGAGCGCGGCCTGTTCACGGGCCAGGGGCAGCAGGAACTGCATCCCCAGCACGCTGGATTTGAATTTCTGCGTCTGCACCGCCGTCAGATGGACGCCGGGCAGAAGCTGTGTCCGGGTGACCTCAATCACAGCTTTACCATTCCTTTCCTTATGGGAACTGCCAAAGTATCAACATCGGATATTATACAACGTTTTGACGGTTTTGACACTAGGAAAACGAAAAAAGATTGGTGCCGCGGCAGCTTGCTCCCGCCCCCAACCTCCGGTAAAATGAAATTACCTATATTTTATAAGGAGGCCACACCATGACACGAACCGTTGTGGAACAGATCACGCAGGCCGGAGTGCAGAAGCTCCGCTTCTCCGGCACCGCGCCGGGCCGCTACCTGACCCGGGCCGCCCTGGCGGGGGCATTTATCTTTGTGGGCGCCCTGCTCTCCAGCCTCTGCGCCGCCTGGTTCTACGACACCAATCTCCCTCTGGCCAAGCTGCTGGGGGCCCTGGCCTTCTCTGCCGCTCTCACCCTCATCGTCCTGCTGGGCGGTGAGCTGTTCACCGGCTGTACCCTGGTCATGAGCGTATCCCTCTACGACGGCCGGGTCCGCCTGGCCGGAACCCTCCGTGTCTGGGCGCTGGCCTACCTGGGCAATCTCCTGGGCATTCTGGTGCTCTGCCTGCTGCTGGCCGGCTCCGGCTCCAGCGGGGAGCTGTTGGGGGCCTATCTGGCCCTGATCGTCCCGGGCAAGCTGTCCGCCCCCTGGTATCTGCTCCTCCTCCGGGGCGTGCTGTGCAATTTTCTGGTGTGCATCGGCGTGTTCGCCGGCTTCCGCCTCCAGAGCGAGACCGCCAAGGCCCTGGTGATCACCCTGGCCATCACCACCTTCGTCCTCACCGGACTGGAGCACTCCATCGCCAACATGGCCTATTTCGCACTCCATGCCCTGCTGAACGGCGGCGCGGACTGGGCCGCCATGGGCTGGAACCTGCTGTGGGTCACCCTGGGCAACCTGCTGGGCGGCGCGGTTTTGCTGGGCCTCCCCCTCTGGTACGCCGCAGAGCCGGAAAAGACGCAATCTTTCTCTTGACAATCCGGCCAATTTATAGTATCATCACTTCTGTTGTAAAGCTCCGTAGCTTTACCACCTTTACAGAAAACCGGCACACGGGAGGAGGCGGCAGCGATGAAAAACCAGGCATACCGCATGGCCCTGCTCTATGATTTCTACGGCGACATGCTCACCGACCGCCAGAAGGAGTTCTACGACCTCTACTACAATGAGGATCTCTCCCTGGCCGAGATCGCGGAGAACTACGGCATCACCCGCCAGGGCGTCCGGGATGTGATCGTCCGCGCCGAGGCCATCCTCACCGAGCTGGAGGACAAGACGGGCATCATCCGCCGCTTCCACAAGATGCAGGAGCAGTTCGGCCAGATGGAGACGGCGGTGGACGCCATCGCCCAACGCAACGAGGCCCATTGGCAGGACGACGAGCTGGAGTCCCTGTGCGGACAGCTCAAGGGCGTTCTGGCCCAGTTGAAACAGGAGTAACCCATGGCATTTGAAGGACTGACCGAAAAGCTCTCCGCCGCCTTCAAGAAGCTGCGCGGCAAGGGCCGCCTCTCCGAGGCCGACGTGAAGGAGGCCATGAAGGAGATCCGCATGGCTCTGCTGGAGGCCGACGTGAACTTCAAGGTGGTCAAGCAGTTTGTGGCCACCGTCACCGAGCGGGCCATCGGCTCCGACGTGCTGGAGAGCCTGACCCCCGCCCAGATGATTGTCAAAATCGTCAATGAGGAGCTGACCGCCCTGATGGGTGGCGAGAACACCAAGCTGACGATCTCCCCCAAGCCCCCCACGGTGGTGATGCTGGTCGGCCTCAACGGCGCCGGCAAGACCACCAACGGCGCCAAGCTGGCGGGCTTTATGAAGAAGCAGGGCAAGCGGCCCCTCCTGGTGGCCTGCGACACCTTCCGCCCCGCCGCCATCACCCAGTTAGAGGTGGTGGGCCAGCAGGTGGACGTTCCGGTGTTCCAGATGGGCCAGATTGACCCGGTGGACATTGCCAGGGCGGGCATCGAGCACGCCAAGAAGCACGGCAACGATATTGTGTTCATCGACACCGCCGGCCGGCTCCACGTGGACGAGGAGCTGATGGAGCAGCTCAAGGTGATGAAGGCCGCCATTGACCCCACCGAAATCCTGCTGATTGTGGACGCCATGATCGGCCAGGATGCGGTGAATGCCGCAAAGACCTTCGACGAGGCGCTGGACATTACCGGCGTCATGCTCACCAAGCTGGACGGCGATGCCCGGGGCGGTGCGGCTCTCTCTATCAAGGCGGTCACCGGCAAGCCCATCAAATTTGTGGGTGTGGGCGAGAAGCTGGACCAGGTGGAGCTCTTCTACCCCGACCGCATGGCCTCCCGTATTCTGGGCATGGGCGACGTGCTCTCCCTCATCGAGAAGGCCCAGCAGACCTTTGACGCCAAGAAAGCCGCCGAGTTGGAGCAGAAGCTCCGCAAGAACAAGTTTACCCTGGCTGATTTTTACGATCAGCTGGTTCAGATCAAGGGCATGGGTTCCCTGTCCGACATCGCCGGGATGCTCCCCGGCATGAACGCCAAGGCACTGGAAGGGGCCAGCGTGGACGAGAACGCCCTGGCCCGCACCGAGGCCATTATCCTGTCCATGACCCCGGCGGAGCGGGAGAACCCCTCCCTGCTGAACAACAGCCGGAAAAAGCGCATCGCCGCCGGCTCCGGCACTCAGGTCGTGGACATCAACCGCCTGCTCAAGCAGTTCGATATGATGCAGCAGATGACCAAGCAGTTCTCCGGCAAGCAGATGAAGCGCATGGGCAAACTTGGAAAAATGGGAAAGCTCGGCAAGCTGCCGGGACTCCCCTTCTGACCGGTTGGTAAGCGCGCTGCGGCGCGTTTCCATAGATGTGCAACAATTACATGGAGGTGAAGATACAATGGTTAAGATCAGACTGCGCCGGATGGGCGCCAAGAAGGCTCCCTTCTACCGCATCGTGGTGGCGGACTCCCGCTATCCCCGCGACGGCCGTTTCATCGAGGAGATCGGCACTTACAATCCTCTGACCCAGCCCGCCGAGATCAAGGTGGACGCGGAGCGCGCCCAGGCTTGGATCAAGACTGGCGCCCAGCCCACTGAGACCGTGAAGGCTCTGCTGAAAAAAGCTGGCGCCATCTAATGGAGGTCACGGCTGGCATGAAGGAATTGCTGACCTATATCGCCCGGAACCTGGTGGATCACCCCGACGCGGTGTCGGTCACCGAGCACAAGGGCGAGAGTGAGACCGTTCTGGAGCTTCGGGTGGCCCCCGAGGACATGGGCAAGGTGATCGGCCGCCAGGGCCGCATCGCCAAGGAGATCCGCACGCTGATGCGCTCCGTGGCCCAGCGCCAGGGCACCAAGGTTTCCGTCGAAATCGTCGACTAAAAAGCGGCGGGGGAGCGAGCCCCGCCGCTTTTTCAATGTAGGGCGCGGCCTCCTGGACGCGCCGCCTGCGGGAGGTATTTCAAATGAAAAATCAGTTTCTGGAGGCCGGGCAGATCGTGAATACCCACGGCATCCAGGGCGAGGTCAAAATCGTCCCCTGGTGCGACAGCCCCGAGTTTCTGCTCCAGTTCGGCACCCTCTATCTGGACGGAACGCCCGTAAGGGTGCGCGCCGCCCGGGTACACAAGGGCAATGTCCTCGCCGCGCTGGAGGGCGTCGCCGACGTGAATGCCGCCATGGCCCTCAAGGGCAAGATCGTCTCCATCGATCGCTCCGGCGTGGTGCTGCCCGAGGGGCGGCACTTTATCGCCGATCTGCTCGGCCTGGAGGTCCTGGACGCCGGCAGCGGGGAGAAGCTGGGGGTTGTGGCCGACGTGCTCACCCCGCCCGCCCACGAGGTCTACGTGGTGAAGGGCGAGCATGAATACATGATCCCCGCCGTGGACGAGTTCCTGGCGGAGACCAATGTGGAGGGCGGCTATATCAAGGTTCGTCTGATCGAGGGAATGCGTACCGATGTATAGGATCGATATTATGACCCTCTTTGATCTGACCGTGGGCGATATGATGAACGAGTCCATCCTGGGCCGCGCCCAGGAGCGGGACATCATTCGCATCGAGGCCCACCAGATCCGGGATTACACCCTCAACAAGCAGAAGCAGGTGGACGACTATCCCTACGGCGGCGGCCACGGCGCGGTCATGCAGGCCGACCCCCTCTACCAGTGCTGGAAGCACATTGTGGACACCTTCGGCCCGGGACATACCATCTACATGTCCCCCGCCGGCAAAACCTTCGTGGAGGCCGACGCCCGCCGCCTGCGGGACGATTACGACCACCTGATTCTGGTGTGCGGGCACTATGAGGGCATCGACGAGCGGTTCATTGAGGAGTGTGTGGACGAGGAGATCTCCATCGGCGACTTCGTGCTCACCGGCGGCGAGCTGGCCGCCATGGTGGTGGCCGACGCGGTGGCCCGGCTGGTGCCCGGGGTGCTCTCCGACCCGGAGTGCTTCGAGGAGGAGAGCCACTGGAACGGCCTGCTGGAGTACCCCCAGTACTCCCGCCCCGAGGAGTGGCACGGCCGGAAGGTCCCCCCCATTCTCCGCTCCGGCGATCACAAGAACATCGCCCGTTGGCGGCGCAAGCAGTCCATCCTCCGCACCCGCCAGCGCCGCCCGGATCTCTACGCCAGACTGGATCTTTCCTCCAAGGAGGATCAAAAGCTGCTGCGGGAGCTGGACGAGGAAGCCCCCCAATTCTAACGCAATCATTTGTTTACAGGTTTCCCCTTTACTTTTCCGCCCGCCCGTGCTACAATGACTGCACACTAGTAATCTAATTTTCATTATTATATAAGAGGGTTCCAGCTATGAGTTTTAAGATCATTGTCGACAGTTGCTGCGATTTAACGCCCGCCCAGCTCCGGGAGGACTGCTTTGTCAGCGTCCCGCTGACCATCCGGGTGGGTGAGCATATCGTGGTAGACGATGCCTCCTTTGACCAGGGTGCCCTGCTCTGGCGGATGAAGGAGAGTGCCACGGCTCCCCAGTCCTCCTGCCCTTCCCCCATCCAGTATCTGGAGGCGTTTGACTGCGGCGCCGACGACCTGTATGTGGTCACTCTTTCCGCCCTGCTCTCCGGCTCCCACAACGCGGCGGCCCAGGCGCGGAGCCTCTGGCTGGAGGACCACCCCAACTCCAATGTGCACATCTTCAACTCCTGCTCCGCCTCGGCGGGCGAGGTTCTGGTGGCCCTGAAAATCCAGGAGCTGGCCCAGTCGGGCATGGACTTCACCACGGTGGTCAGCCAGGTCTCCCGCTACATCAATGAGATGGAGACCTACTTTGTGCTGGAAACCCTGGACAACCTGCGGAAAAACGGCCGGCTCACCAGGGTGCAGTCCCTGGTTACCAGCACCCTGCACATCAAGCTGCTCATGGGCGCCACCCCCGAGGGTGAGATCTGCAAAAAGGGCCAGGCCATGTCCATCAAGCAGGCCCTGTCCAAGATGGTGTCCCTGATGGCGGCGGATCCCAAGCACGAGGGGCGCCGGCTGTCCATCGTCCACTGCAACTGCCTGGAGCGGGCCTTCCACGTCAAGGAGCTGGTCATGAAGCAGTGCCGTTTCGGGGAGATCCTCATCAGCGATACCGGCGGCATCAGCACCGTCTATGCCAACGACGGCGGCATCGTCGTGGCCTATTGATTTCGATCAAGCCATTCCGCAACCGCCCGGAGGAAATTTCCTCCGGGCGGTTGTTTTTTGCCCCTGCCTGTGCTATCATGGCAAAAATAGTTTTGGGAGGTGCTTTTATGAACTACACCATCCGCCCCATCGGGCCGGAGGACGCGGAGGGGGCCGCAGCTCTGCGCCGCATGCCGGGCGTATTTGAGAATACGCTCGGCCTCCCCTCCTACCGCACCGCCGACAGCGAGGCGTTCATCGCCGGGCTGGGCCCTGACGACCATAACTTTGTGGCCGTTCTGGACGACGGCACGGTAATCGGCTGCGCCGGCCTCACGGTCTGCTCCAATCCCCGGATGCGCCATGTGGGCGCGGTGGGCCTCTTTGTGCATGCGGACTACCAGGGCCGGGGTGTGGGCACCACCCTGATGGAAACACTGCTGGATCTGGCGGACCACTGGCTCATGCTGGTGCGGGTGGAGCTGGAGGTCTTTGCCGACAACGAGCAGGCCATCCGCCTCTATGAGAAGCTGGGCTTTGAGAAGGAAGGCCTGCTGCGCATGACCACGGTGCGGAACGGCCGCTATGTGGATGAGTACAAGATGGCCCGCATTCGTCCGGGGGTGACCGCGCCATGACCTACACCATCCGCCCCGCCGGGCCGGAAGACGCCGCGGGTATCACCGCACTGCGGCGGATGCCCGGCGTATTTGAACAGGCGGCCTCCCTCCCCTCCGACCGCCCCCGCCGTATGGAGGAGCTTCTCCGCCAGCCGGGACAGGGCCGGCATGTTCTGCTGGCCGTATCGCCGGACCATACCGTGCTCGGCCTGGTCATGCTGACCGTGGAGTCCAATCCCCGGCGGCGGCACGCCGGCGGCCTGGGCATCATGGTGCGCACCGACTGCCAGGGACAGGGCATCGGCACCGCCCTGTTGGAGGCGGTCTTGGATCTGGCGGACAATTGGCTGATGCTCCGCCGGGTGGAGCTGGAGGTCTACGCCGACAACGGGGGCGCCATCCGCCTGTACCAGCGCCTTGGCTTTGAGACGGAGGGGTGCAAGCGGGAGGCCGCCGTGAAAGCGGGGGCCTACGTGGACACGCTGGTGATGGCCCGGCTGAGAAACCGCTGATGTCCCAGGGCAGATTGTTTGAGCTGCTCTGTCTCCTGCTGGAGCGGGGCCGCATGACCGCGCCGCAGCTGGCGGAGCACTTCGAGGTATCGGTGCGCACCATCTACCGGGATATCGACGCACTGTCGGCGGCCGGGGTGCCGGTATACAGCACGCCGGGCAAGGGCGGCGGGGTGTCCCTGCTGGAGGGCTATACCCTCCACCGGGCCGCCTTCACTGAGGAAGAGCAGCAGCTGCTGCTCACCGCCCTGCGGAGCCTGCCGGGGGACGCCGGACAGGGGACGGCGGAGACCCTGTCCAAGCTGTCCGCCCTGTTCCGGCGCCAGGAACCGGACTGGCTTCAGGTGGAGCTGTCCCGATGGGGGAGCGCCGGGGCCGACAACGCCAAATTCGTCCAGCTCAAGGAGGCCATTCTGTCCCGCCGCGTCCTGTCCTTCACCTATGTGGGCGCCTCCGGCCAGACCACCCGCCGCAGCGTCCTCCCCGCGCGGCTGGTCTTCAAGGGCCGGGACTGGTACCTCCAGGGGTTCTGCCTGGAGCGGGCGGCCTACCGCACCTTCAAGCTCACCCGGATGCTGGAGCCGGAGCCGGGCGCTCCCTTTCAGCGCCCCCTCTCTCCCCCGCCCATCGAGGCCGGAGAGCCGCCGGAGGGCTTCTGCATCCCTGTCCGCCTGCGCTTCTCCCCCGCCCTTGCCTACCGGGTCTACGACGAATTCGACGAGGGTTGCGTCACCCGCGGGGCGGACGGCAGCCTTGTGGTGTCGGTAAGCTTCCCGGAGGATCCGTGGCTCTATGGCTATCTGCTCTCCTTCGGCCTGGGGGTGGAGGTATTGGAACCGGAGCGCCTGCGGAAACGGCTGGCGCTGCTGGCGGGAAAAATGGCGGCGCACCACGGAAACCATGACACGGGGTGTCAGGATAACTGTGATAGGATGGAGCCATCTCAATCACAGGAGGAATCTCACATGAATCACACCTTTTGTCAATCCTGCGGCATGCCCATCGACGATCCGGCCCTCCGCGGCACGGAGCGGGGCGGCACGCCCAGCGAGCACTACTGCAAATACTGTTATCAGGAGGGAGCCTTTACCGGAGAGATGACCATGGAGGAGATGATCGACTTCTGCACCCCCATGATGGTGCGGGCCAACCCGGAGCTGACCCCCGAGCAGGCCCGGGCGCAGATGGCCCAGTTCTTCCCCAGTCTGCTCCGGTGGCGCAAATAATGGACTGGAACGCCATCTATCCCGGGCCGGAGGAGCCCACTGCGGAGCAGCTCTCCGCCTACGTATCCCATCCGATGTGGGAGCCATTGAACCGCTGGATCTGTGAAGCTTATTCCCTTTCCCCCATTTACAGCTACAGCAACTGTTCCATGGGGCGGGGCTGGAACGTCAAGTACCGTTCCGGCGGCAAGGCCCTGTGTACCCTCTACCCCGCCTCCGGCGCCTTCGTCTGCCTGGTGGTGGCCCCGGCCCAGGCGGAGGCCCTTCTCCCCACCCTCTCGGAGTATACCCATGCCTGCTGGCAGGCGGTCAAGCCCATGGGCTCCGGGCGGTGGCTGTCCCTGGAGGTGGACTCCCCGGAGGTTGTGGAGGACATCAAGACCCTGCTGATGTTGAAGCGCCCGCTGAAAAAACAGGGACAGGCATAGCCTGTCCCTGTTTTTTATGGTATAATAGCGCGAAAGCGGCTCTTACGCTTGCATTTCAGCCGTTTTGCCGCCCCTTGCGGGGCAGCCGGAAAACATATCACAATTATACCATTCCGCTCATGCTTCCTGGTATACGAACAAAATCTGCTGCTTGAGGTATTCACTATGTCACTGACTCTTCGCCACGAGGCCCCCGCCGACCGCCGCGCTGTGGAGACGCTGGTGCGGGAGGCCTTTTGGAACGTCTACAAGCCCGGCTGCGACGAGCACTACTATCTCCATCTGCTCCGCCAGTCCCCCGCCTTCCGCCCGGAGCTGACCTTTGTATGCGAGGCGGACGGCGTCCTGGCCGGGCAGATCACCTGCGCCTCCAGCTCCATCGAGCGGGAGGCAGGCGGGCGGCTGGACACCGTCACCTTCGGCCCCCTGGCCGTCCTCCCCTCTTTTCAGGGAAAAGGACTGGCCCGCGCCCTGGTGTGCCATGCCCTGCGGCAGGCCCAGGCCCTGGGGGAACAGGCCGTGGTGATTCTGGGCGATCCCCGGCACTACGGCCGCTACGGCTTCTGGTGCGGAGAGCGCTGGGGCATCTCCCTGGAGAACGGCCAGTACCTGCCCGGCCTCCAGGCAGTGGAGCTGGCCCCCGGCTCCCTGGCAAACGCCGCCGGGCGCTTCCGCGAGGGCTTTGCCTATGCCCCCGACGCGGCCGCGCTGGACGCTTTTGACGCCCTTTTCCTCGTAAAGGAAAAAGCCATTACAGATTTTCAACAGGAATTCCAGGTGATGTGCTCCCTGGGACACGAGGTGATTCCCAATGGATTTATGCAATGAAAAGGACATCCGCGCCCTGCTGGGCCGCCACGGCTTCCGCTTCTCCAAAAGCATGGGCCAGAACTTTCTCATTGAGGGATGGGTACCCAGGGACATCGCGGAGGCCTCCGGCGCAGGCCCGGATACCGGCGTGCTGGAGATCGGCCCCGGCATCGGCCCTCTGACGGTGCAGCTGGCCCGGCGGGCGGCCAAGGTAGCGGCCATTGAGCTGGACCGCACCCTCTATCCCATTCTGGCCGAGACGCTGGCCCCCTACCCCAACGCCGAGGTGGTGCCGGGGGACGCCATGAAGCTGGATCTGGCCGCCCTTGTGTCTGACAAGTTTTCTGGCCTTACAGCGATTGCCTGTGCCAACCTCCCCTATAACATCACCACCCCGGTACTCACCGCCCTCATCGAGGCCGGGTGCTTCGCCTCCATCACGGTGATGATCCAGCGGGAGGTGGCCCTGCGCATCTGCGCCGCCCCCGGTTCCAGCGATTATGGGGCGTTCTCTGTGTTCTGCCAGTATCACACCCAGCCGGAGCTGCTCTTTGAGGTGGGGCCGGAGTGCTTCCTCCCCGCCCCCAAGGTCACTTCGGCGGTAATCCGGCTCGTCCCCCGCTCCGCCCCTCCTCAGAATCTGGTGGACGACAGCTTTTTCTTCCAGGTGGTCAGAGCCTCCTTCGCCCAGCGGCGCAAGACGCTCCTCAACGGCCTCTCCTCCGCCTTCGGCAGCCGCCTGTCCAAAGACGCGCTGCGGGGGGCCATCGAGGCCGCCGGACTGCCCGCCGATATCCGGGGCGAGCGGCTGGGTATCCCTGAATTTGCCACTCTGGCCTCCGCCCTCCAGAACCGTCTCTGAGCCAGTATACCGGGCAGTTTTTGCAAATCCGACGAAAAGGACTTGCAAAAACCGCCCGTTTCTTTTACAATACAGCTAACAGAATTTTCTGCATTACATCACAAAAGGGGGACACTTTCATGGCATTGACAAGCAACCGCGCGGTACTAGCATGGATTGACGAGATGGCGGCCATGACCCAGCCGGACCAGCTCGTTTGGATTGACGGCAGCGAGGCCCAGCTAGAGGAGCTGCGGAAGCAGGCCTGCGCCAGCGGGGAGATTGAGAAGCTGAATGAGGAGAAGCTCCCAGGCTGCTACCTCCACCGCACAGCGGTAAACGACGTGGCCCGGGTGGAGGACCGCACCTTCATCTGCTGCAAAAAGCAGGAGGACGCCGGCCCCACCAACCACTGGATGGACCCCCAGGAGATGTACGCCAAGCTGAAAAAGCTTTACACCGGCGCCATGAAGGGCCGCACCATGTATGTGATCCCCTACTCCATGGGCGTGGTGGGCTCCCCCTTCGCCAAGTACGGCATCGAGCTGACCGACTCCATCTATGTGGTGCTCAACATGGCCATCATGACCCGGGTGGGCCGGGCCGTGGCCGACGTGATGGGGGACGACTTTGTCAAGGGCCTCCACGCCAAGGCGGACATTGACCCCGAGAACCGCTACATCGTCCACTTCCCCGAGGACAACACCATCATGAGCGTCAACTCCGGCTACGGCGGCAACGTGCTGCTGGGCAAGAAGTGCTTCGCCCTACGCATCGCCTCCCACCTGGGCCGCCAGCAGGGCTGGATGGCGGAGCACATGCTCATTCTGGGCGTGGAGAACCCCCAGGGGGAGGTGCGCTACCTGGCCGCCGCCTTCCCCTCCGCCTGCGGCAAGACCAACCTGGCCATGCTCATCCCCCCGGAGCACTACCAGAAGGCGGGCTGGAAGGTCTGGTGTGTGGGGGACGACATCGCCTGGCTGCGCATCGGCGAGGACGGCCGGCTGTGGGCCATGAACCCGGAGTACGGCTTCTTCGGCGTGGCCCCCGGCACCAATGTCAAGTCCAACCCCAACGCCCTGGCCACCACCCGACAGGACACCATCTTCACCAATGTAGTTCACAACCTGGACGACAACACCGTGTGGTGGGAGGGTCTGGACAAGAATCCTCCGGAGCACGCGGTGGACTGGCAGGGCCGCCCCTGGAACGGCAAGACCTCTTCGGAGAAGGGGGCGCACCCCAACTCCCGCTTCACCGCTCCGGCCAAGAACTGCCCCTGCATCTCCCCCGAGTTTGAGAGCCCCCGAGGCGTGCCCATCTCCGCCATCGTCTTCGGCGGCCGCCGAGCCAGGACCGCCCCCCTGGTCTATCAGTCCCGGGACTGGACCCACGGGGTATTTGTGGGCTCCATCATGGCCTCGGAAACCACCGCCGCCGCTGCCGGCGCGGTGGGTGTGGTACGCCGGGACCCCATGGCCATGCTCCCCTTCTGCGGCTATCACATGGGCGACTACTGGCAGCACTGGCTGGACATGGGGGAGAAGCTGGGAGACAAGGCCCCCAAGATCTTCAACGTCAACTGGTTCCGCACCGACGACGACGGGAACTTCCTCTGGCCCGGCTTCGGGGACAACCTGCGGGTGCTGGAGTGGATCTTGAAGCGCTGCTTCGGTGAGGTCGAGGCGGTGGAGACCCCCATTGGCTGGGAGCCCCGGCCCGAGGACATCGATCTGGAGGACTCCGGCGTGGAGCTGGACACCCTCAGGGGCCTGCTGGGCGTGGACACCGCCCTCTGGCGGGACGAGGTCAAGGGCATCCGGGAGTTCTACCAGAAGTTCGGCGACAAGCTGCCCCGCCAGCTCTCGGAGGAGCTGGATGTCCTGGATGCCCGGCTCAACTGAATCGAGCCGATGGGAATAAGTAGGGCCCGCCGTGCCAACACGGCGGGCCCTGCTTTTATCTCCGCAATGACCCTCCGGCATCTCCGTGCATAGGATGGAGCAAAAAGGAGGTATCCCTATGCCCATCATCTATCTCTCCCCCTCCACCCAGGAGAACAACCTGTATGTCAACGGGGGCACCGAAGAGGAGTGGATGAACCGCCTGGCCGACGCCATGGAGCCCTATCTCACCGCATCCGGTATCCGTTACTCCCGCAACACCCCCGACATGACTGCCGCCTCGTCCATCCGTGCCTCTAACGCTGGCAACTACGACCTGCACCTGGCCCTCCACTCCAATGCCGCCCCGGAGGGGCAGTACGGTCAGATCCGTGGAATTCTGGTGTTCTACTATCCCGGCTCTGTCCAGGGGCAGCGGGCGGCCACATTGGTGGCGGACGGGCTGAAAACCCTCTATCCACTGCCCAACCGGGTACGGGCGGAGCCCACTACCTCCGTCGGAGAGGTACGCCGTGTCCGCGCTCCCTCCGTCTTTCTTGAGCTGGGCTACCACGACAACGCGGACGATGCTGCGTGGATTAAAAACAATCTGGAGGCCGTGGCCCGCAACATCGTGCTCTCCCTGACCGAATACTTCGGCGTGCCCTTCCTGGAGCCTCGCCCCTCGCGTCCTGCCGTAGTGGATGTCTCCTGGGGCTATCTCAATATCCGGGATAAGCCGGACACCTCTTCTCCTGTCCTGGCCAGGGCCTATGATGGGGCGCGGCTCACCGTCCTCAACCAGTGGCAAAACTGGTATGTGGTGCGCTTTGACAGCGTGGTGGGTTGGGCCAACGCGGATTTCATCACCCTGCTCTGAGGTACTGCCATGCTCATCCACGTAGTCAAACCCGGCGATACTGTCTACTCCATTGCCCTGGAGTACGGCATTCCCATGTCCCAGCTCATCTTGGACAATGGCCTGGAAACCTCCTCCCGTCTGGCTGTAGGGCAGGCGCTGGTGGTTCAATTTCCAACCCAGACCCACACGGTCCATCCCGGAGAAACCCTGGCCTCCATCGCCGCGGCCTATCAGCTCCCACTGCGCCAGCTCTACCGCAACAATCCCATACTTGGCGGTATCCCGGAGATCTATCCTGGCCAGACCCTGGTGCTCGCCTACGACAGCACGCCGGAGGCCACCCTCTCCGTCAACGGCTACGCCTATCCCTTTATCGACCCGGCGCTGCTCCAATCCACCGTCCCTTATCTCACCTATCTGACCCCCTTTACCTATGGCTTTACCCCTGACGGCACGCTGGTGGAGTTGGATGACGAGGCCCTGCTCGCCGCAGCACGCCAAGGTGGAGCCGCTCCTCTGATGCACCTGTCCACCCTGACCGAAGAGGGCGGCTTCTCCAATGAGCTGGCCCGCTTGGCCCTCACTCAGCCCGCGGTACAGGATACGCTGGTTGACAATCTGGAGGCCATGCTGGTGCAAAAGGGCTACCGGGGGCTGGATGTGGATTTTGAATATGTCTACGCCGAGGATGCGGGGGCCTATGCCGCATTTCTGGGCCGCCTCACAGAGCGGCTCAATCCCCTGGGCTATCCGGTTATCGCCGCCTTGGCCCCCAAAATTGCCGCCGATCAGCCCGGAACACTGTATGAGGGCCACGACTTCGCCGCCATCGGTGCGGCGGTCAATCAGGTACTCCTTATGACCTATGAGTGGGGCTATACTTATAGCCAAATAAGTTATATGTGATAATTTTTCAAGAAAAAGCGGGTGCCATAGTCAGGTACCCGCTTTTTCTTCCCCCATATCTTTTTCGATCAACCCCACGATATAGGCGTTCAGGCTCATGCCCTCCTGCTGGGCGCGGGCCTTTATTTTCTCCTTCGTGCCTCCCTGCACACGGATCGTGATGTGATCCAGCTTTTCCAGGTACCGTTTATTCCCTTCCAAATGCGCTTTCGTAGCCACTTACATCACCTCGACTTTACTATATCACATTTCGATTCATGCATCCATGTATAATTTACACAAATTCATGCATACATGTTTGTGCGGAATACCTCTTGAAATACATGTATGCATGTATTATACTATGCTCGTAAGGCAGAGATGCAAAATCTCTTACAGAAAGGAGTGAGGTGAATGGACGAAATGAACGTGACAGAGGCACTGCTAAAGGCAATCCTCGAACTCATTGAGAAGTGCGATACGCTGGAAGAGCTCCGGGAAAGCGTCAAGCGCATCATGAATGAGTAAAAAGTGGGGCGGCTGACCCTCACAAAGCCACCGCCCCACACACCCCAAGGTGAGCCGGGAGCCTTACCCCGGCCACCTTGAT